>JFJP01022128.1_pt1 | contig 10972 bp, 8 predicted proteins | sample 431651 | NCBI WGS metagenome assembly JFJP01 (sample SAMN02602958, study PRJNA72255) | Microbial mat metagenome, whole genome shotgun sequencing project. | biome: fresh water; feature: sink hole; material: water; isolation source: purple microbial (photo- and chemosynthetic) mats found in...
GAAATGGAACTGGCAAAACAGATTCAGACGGTTCTGCTTCCTGAAAAGCCCGAAATATCGGGATACGAAATATCGGCGAGCCTCGAACCTGCCGAAGAAGTGGGCGGCGACTATTACGACGTGATTTCGGTTGCCGGATATGACTGGATAGTGATGGGCGATGTCTCGGGCCACGGCATCACCGCCGGGTTAGTCATGATGATGGTTCAAACAGCGATTCATACGGTTCTGCTCGAAAATCCGACTATCTCGCCTTCCGCGCTGCTCACCGCGGTCAACTGGACTATTTATGAAAATATCGAAAGAATGAAAGAACCGAAACACATGACAATTATTGTGCTTGCAGCAGAAAAAAACGGCGTGTTCTCTTTTTCCGGTCTGCATGAAGACATTCTGATATGGCGGGCTTCGGACCGGAAAGTCGCAAAGATCGGGACCGACGGCATGTGGATCGGAATGGAACCTGATATTTCCTCAATGCTCTCAAACCGGGGATTCGAACTGGAGCCGGGGGACTGCATGGTGCTTTACACCGACGGCATTATTGAGGCACGCGGCAGAGACGGCAGCATGTTCGGAGAAAAACGGCTGGCACAGATCATTGAGATATCCGGAGGAAAATCCGCTGCCAATATCCACGCCGATATTCTGAACGAATTAAAGCCATATCAAAAGCCGGATGACGTGACGCTGTTTGTGATGAAGCGGGTGTAGTTTTTTCAAAACGCAGTCTGAAATGATTATTACTGACGCCATATGCAACACTTATAAACACAGAAGAACGGATAATAACTCCGGCATGACATTATGAGAGATTACAAAGCTTATCATGGCAAAAAGTATGTTATCGAATGGTATTTTGATGAAAACGGATATAGTCAGGCATTAATCTATTTTGAAAACTTATCTCCTGACAGACAGGATAAAGTGCTGTATCTGTTTAAGAGAATGGGTGATTTCGGAAAGATTCTTGATATAACAAAATTCAGAAACGAAAGGGACGGTATTTATGCGTTCAAGCCTCAGCCTGACAGGTTTTTATGCTTTTTCTTCAAAGGCAGTAAAATTATTGTCACAAATGCGTTTCAAAAAAAGCAGGATAAATTACCGCCTAATGAAAAAAGAATTGCTTTGACCTGCAAAGAACAATATGAGATAAGAATAACAAAAGGAAAATACTATGGAATATGACACCACTTTTGACAGAATCATGGCAAATCCTGAAAGAAAAAAAATTTTTGATGAAGGATACCGTGAATTTCTGTTATCTGAATTACATATTGCCTTGGAACAGGAAGATGATATTTCTGTTTCGGAATTGCTTACTTTTTTAGCAGAAGAAACAGGAGTACCATCGGCTGTCATGCAGGATAAGAGGAATATTACTTTAAAAAATTTCTGTCATATCATGAATCTTATGGGATATAAGATAACTATCAAGAATATCTGAAGAAACCGCCGAACAGATCATCACGGGCTACGCAGGACACAGAGTTCCGCTGTTGAAATCCATGCCGCTATTTTTGATGCCCCGAAAGAATATGAAAAACCCGATGATGTGACGCTGTTTGTGATGAAGCGGGTGTGAATGCTGGATAGGCTGGGTTCAGGGCAAACTGTATTCAGTTATTTACGAATTGCGGGAAGATGCCGAAGGGGAATATTATCACCTTGTAACTCTTTGGAAATCAACACATCATGAGGAACAATTATATGAAAAAAATGTATAAAAACGAGTTTGTCCCTTCAGCCGATGAAATTGCCGATATGACTGACAGAGGAGAAGATATTTCCGGTTTTTTCAGTAATAACGGAAAAATAAGGTATCCTTCGCAGAAGATCAGGGTGGATTTTACGGCTGATATGTTAAGTGAATTGGATGATGTTGCAGGCGAACTGAATGTGGGACGGCTTGCAATTATCAAGACATTTCTCCGATATGCACTGGATCAGTATTATTTGGCAAGAAAGGAACGCATAAGAACTGACTGATTAAAGCTGCGGGACTGAATATACTTTTCAAACACTCTGTAAGGCTCGGGTCAAGATTTATAAGAGACTTGCCGCATCACACCGCCTGAAGGCGGAACTACGAACTTTAAATACCGATTATTTATTTCCGATATGTCAGAAATCCGATCCGAAGTTGTATATTACATCGAAAGGTGAATAGAAAATTGAACCGCTTAATTCTCACTTCTCACTTCTCACTTCTCACTTTTAGGAGCATATCGGCAATGAACAACATTCTGATGCGCTGTATTCTCCCTCTGTCATGCCGGATAATCCCGGCTTTGATTGTCTGGGTCACAGCATTGTTTTGGCTTACATCGGTCTGCCGGGCAAACGGTTTTGATTTTGCAGAACTCAGTCTGGAAGAATTGAAAAATGTTGAAATCATAAGCGTTTCCAAAAAACCGGAAAAAATTTCCGAAGCTCCCGCGGCTGTGTTTGTGATCACAGCGGAGGATATCCGGAGATCAGGCGCGACAAATATCCCTGAAATCCTGAGGCTTGCTCCGGGCATGGAAGTGGCGCGCATCGGCACGAACAGTTGGGCAGTGAGCGCGCGGGGCTTTAATGAATTTTATGCTGACAAACTGCTGGTGATGATTGACGGACGCAGCGTTTACACACCCATTTTTTCCGGTGTGTTCTGGGATGTTCAGGACACGCTCATCGCCGATATTGACCGCATCGAAGTAATCCGCGGACCCGGCTCAATTCTGTGGGGCGCGAACGCGGTCAACGGCGTCATCAATATTATCACCAAAAAGGCGAGAGATACACAGGGCGGATTGTTTACTGCCGGAGCAGGGGACCGGGAACCCGGTTTCGGAAGCATCCGCTACGGCGGAAATTCAGGAAAAGACGCCTGTTATCGGATTTATGCCAAATATTTCTATAGGGAACCTTTTGATGCTCCGGATGAAAACAAAACCGGAAAGCATTATCTCGGAACTCCTGCCGAAGATATGTCCACGGATAACTGGCAGTCTTTCCGCGGAGGATTCCGTTTTGACTGGGATCCTGAACCATCGAATGCCCTCAGTTTTCAGGGTGAGGCTTATCTGAACGGGGATGATATGATGTCAGAGGTATGGAAAAATAGCCAAGGTTCCGAACTGCTCAATGAAAGCTCCGAAGTCGCGGGCGGACATCTGCTCGGATCCTGGCAGCATATCTTTTCAGACACATCCGATACCGTGCTTCAGTTTTATTATGACCGGACCAAACGCGATTCCCTACAGGCAAAATACAGCATCAATATTTTTGATGCTGATTTTCAGCATCGCTTTGTTTTTGCTTCAAAGCATGAGATCACTTACGGACTTGGCTATCGCTTTATCAGCGATGAGATCGAAGATTTTTATCTGACTTCTTTTAATCCGAATTCTCGGGATCAGTACCTGTTCAGCGCGTTTGTCCAGGATGAAATCCAACTGATCCCGGACATTCTGCGGCTGACTCTGGGTTCAAAGTTCGAACATAATGATTTCAGCGGCTTTGAGATACAGCCCGGCATCCGGCTTCTGTGGATGCCGCATAAAAGCCATTCGCTATGGGCAGCGGTGTCGCGGGCGGTCAGGTCTCCGGCGCGTTCCGACCATGACATATCGAAAATTACCGGCTTGGAAAGCTCTCCCGGTTCTGTTGCCGGCAAGTCGTTTTCTGTCAAAATAGGCGGTGCTGAGGAGATTCCTGAGAAAACAAAGGATATCGCCTTTGATACCGTTAATACCGAATCAGGCAGCGACAGTTTTGATTCCGAGTTTGTCATTGCCTGCGAAATCGGATACCGTGTGCAGCCCGCGGACGGGCTATGGATAGATACAGCCCTTTTCTATAACAGATACAGGGGATTGGAATCCATGGAAGAAATTCCGGCCGGGGATGTGATTGCGGGCGGAAAGTTGGAATTCGAAAACAGCATCATTGTTTCTAATGGCAGTGTGAATTCTTTTCAGCCCGGCAACAAGATGGAGGGAACCACTTACGGCATTGAACTTGCAGCAGACTGGCAGGCAGCAGAATGGTGCCGTCTCAGAGCTGCATATTCTTATCTGACGATGGATATGAGCCTGAGCCAAGACAGCACAGATACGCAGAGCAAAGCGGAAATTGAGGGAAGCAGCCCTGAACATCAGTTTTCCTTGTGGTCTTCATTAGATATCACAAAACAGCTTGAATTTGATGTCCGTCTGCGTTATATTTCCGATTTGCCTGCCAGAAACACAGACGGCTACACCGCAATGGACACGAGGCTGGCATGGAAGCATTCTGAAAATCTCGAATTTTCCATAGCAGGACAGGATATCGCCGATTCACCGCATTCGGAATTTTCCGGTCTTGAGGTGGAACGCAGTTTTTACGGAAAGATGGAATGGAAGTTCTGATTCCGGAGTGCTGAAATGCCATTTTATAAGATAGGGTCAGCACTCCTCCTTGTTCGGGACAAACGACTGATGATGAAGTATTACAAACTGCTTTTTCTGATAATTCTTCTGACAATCTCAGGAGTATATGCAGACGAGAATCCGATTGATTTTTCGACAATGAGTCTGGAAGAATTAAAGAATGTCGAGATCATAAGCGTATCCAAAAAACCGGAAAAAATTTCGGATGTGGGCGCAGCGGTGTTTGTAATCAGTGCCGAAGATATCCGGCGATCCGGCGTCACCAGCATTCCCGAAGCTCTCCGCATGGCTCCCGGGGTTCAGGTGGCCCGCATCGGACCTACTGACTGGGCAGTCACCATACGCGGTCTGAATCAGCAATTCTCCAACAATATCCTGGTGCTGATAGACGGACGCAGCGTTTATACGCCCATTTTTTCCGGCGTATTCTGGGATATTCAGGATACGGTGCTGGAAGATATTGAACGCATCGAAATCATCCGGGGCCCGGGCGGTACGGTCTGGGGCGCAAACGCTGTGAACGGGGTCATCAATATTATCACCAAAAAAGCAAAAGATACATCAGGCGGGCTTCTTACTGTTCTGGCCGGAACTCAGGAAGGACAGAGCGCAACAGTCCGCTACGGCGGGAAATCAGGGGAAAATACCTTTTACCGGGTGTATGCAAAACATTTTAACCGCGATCAGTTTGATATGAGCGCGGCAGACTGTAATAATTCTGATTTTCCGGAAGATAACTGGCGTTCTCTGAGAAGCGGATTCCGTGCGGATACTGAATCGGAAAGCGATTCCCTGACCTTACTGGGCGAAGTTTTTGCCAACCGTTATGATGCCGAATTCTGCCGGATATTGCTGTCTCCCCCATATACGCTGCTTCAGGAGGATGTCTCCGAATCTGCCGGAGGACATCTGATGGGACGCTGGCAGCATAATATCTCGGAAACATCTGATATTCTTCTGCAAATATATTACGATCACACAGAAAAAGATCACGATATGACCCGCTCCGCGGTGAGAATCGGCGATGCAGATTTACGCCACCGTTTCTATGTGTTTCCGGGACATGAAATCGTCTGGGGAGCGGGATACCGCTTAATCAGCGATGAATTTTCCGTTCAGGAGGAATTCTCCGATCCTGTCAGTGCGTTTCAACCTTTGGATATCAGACCGAGCGATTCAGATAAGCAACTGTACAGTGCGTTTGTTCAGGATACGATGCTGCTGATTCCGAATAATCTCAGCCTGACTCTCGGAACCCGGCTTGAGCATAATGACTGCACGGGACTGGAGATACAGCCCGGTATCTCTCTGCTCTGGAAACTTTCGGAACGCACTGCGTTCTGGGCTTCCGCGGCACGGGCAGTCAGAACCCCGTCCCGGATTGAGAGCGGCATAAAAAAGACACTGGGAATACTTGACCGCTCGGATTACCGGCTGATTCGGGATATATTCGGTCCCGATATTGCCGGAGCAATGATTCCGGATGCCCCTGTCATCATAACAGCTTTCGGAAACGACCGTCTGGATTCCGAAACTCTCATAGCATATCAGATCGGATACCGTGCAGAACCCGCAGAAAGCCTTTTTCTGGAATTCACAGCCTTTTACAACAAATATGACAAACTGATTGTCACCACAGATCCGGCCAGCCCCTACCCTGAAGTCTATCCTTCCCTCCATTATGTCATCCCTTTCTATTACAACAACAGCATGAAAGGAGAGGCTTACGGAATGGAAATCAGCGGCGAATGGCAGGCATTGCCGCAGTGGAGGCTCGCAGCCTCCTACAGTTTCCTGAAAACCAGACTGCATTGGACATCCTTTATCGCCGAAGTCTCCGAACATATTGCAACGGAAATTGAGAAAAAAAGCAATCCCTGCGATCAGTTTTCCCTGCGCTCCTCTGCGGATCTGGGCAGAAAGATTCAATTAGATGCCTGGCTGCGTTATGTTGACCGTCTTTCTGACAATGAAAATGATATCGAAAGCTACACAACATTAGATACGCGAATCTCCTGGAAGCCGCTCGGAACTCTGGAACTCTCTGTGACAGGACAGAATCTCTTAGGCAGACAGCATAAGGAGTTTTCTCCTTTTGAGGTTGAACGCAGTGTTTATTTCAAATTAGACTGGAGATTTTAAGGGATGAAAGACCGCGTTTCAAGCTTCACATTTCAGGCTTTTATTTTTCTGCTGTATCTTACAGCAGGCCAAGTCCATGCCCAGCCGACTGTGGGCGAGGAATACAGGGTCAAAGCAGGTTTCATTTTCAATTTTGCAAAATTTGTCGAATGGTCCGAAGAGGCATTTGAAGACAAAAATTCTCCGATACTTCTGTGCGTATTTCCGCCTGATATTTTCAACAAAATTCTTTTCACACAGAGCATCGGCAACAGAGAGATTCTGATAAAGCCCTATCAGGATGATGAGGATGTGAAATGCTGTCATATTCTTTTTCTCGGTTTGTCGGACAAAGACTTTGTTCGGGAAAAACTGAATATCGTAAAAGATAAAAAAAATATTCTGACCGTAGGCGAAAGCGAAGATTTCAATCTTATGGGCGGCATCATCGGTTTTGTCACAGAAAAAGAACGCGTCAATCTGCTTGCGGAAAAAAGGCGGCTGACCTTTGATATCAATTTGAATGCGGCCGACCGTGCCGGATTGAAACTGAGATCCCAACTTCTGAGTACGGCACGGAAAGTTGAGGGGAGCCAGTAATTTTATTTAGAAGTGAGAAGTGAGAAGTGAGAAATGAGAAATGAGAAATGAATAGTCACTTCTCACTTTTCAATTCTCACTTCTCACTCTGAGGAACCCATGCGGATATTTCAGAATATTTCAATCAAGCACAAGCTGATACTGATTATCATGCTGACCAGTTCGGTCACGCTGCTGCTGACCGCGGTTGCCTTTGTGATCAAAGATGTGGTGCTTTTTCATCGCGCGGTACTCCGTGATCTTTCCAGTCTGACGCAGGTTATCGGAATGAACAGCCAAGGCGCGCTGCTTTTCAATGATCCGCGGACCGCTGCAAAAAATCTTGAGTCGCTGGGCGTTATGCCTTATGTTTTTTCTGCCTGTATTTACGATAAAAAAGGAGAGGCATTTGCCGCATATTTCCGCAGGGACGCGCCAGCAGATGCCTCGGCTCCTCCTCATATCGCCTCCGGTCACTATTATAAAAAAATCCGGAATAAAAAATACCTCTTTTTCTTTAACCCTATCCTGTTGGAGACAGAGACTGTCGGAACTGTTTTTATCCAATACGATCTGGAAGAAAGAAATTACAAAATGAGAGAGGCAGGCATTATCTTTCTTGCAGTCATGGCAATGGCAGTTTTCTGTGTATCCTTTATCCTGTCTCATATTCTTCAGGGCATTATTTCCGCGCCCATTTTACATCTGGCTCAGATCGCCAGAACCGTTTCACAGGAAAAGGATTATTCGATCCGTGCAAAAAGATTCTGCGAATATCACTGGAACGAAATCGGAATTCTTTCGGACGGATTCAATGAAATGCTCACCGAAATTCAGAAACGGGAGAAAGAACTGATACGACACCGCGGACACCTTGAAGAAGAGGTCGCCAGCCGTACTGCCGAACTTCTGCGGACCAACGAAGAATTGATCCGGGCAAAGAATGCCGCAGAAAGCGCAAACCGGGCAAAAAGCGAGTTTTTAGCCAATATGTCCCATGAAATCCGGACACCGATGAATGCGGTATTGGGCTTTGCCGATCTGCTTCATTCGCTGTCAACGGATCCTAAGCAGAAAAATTATATCGAATCCATCCGCTCCGGCGGCAGAAGTCTGCTGACGCTGATAAACGATATCCTTGATCTGTCCAAAATCGAAGCCGGAAAAATGGAACTTCAGTACGAACCGGTGGATATCTGTTCTCTGATTAATGAAATCAGGCATATTTTTTCTTTGAAAATAGCAGAAAAAGAGCTTGAATTTGTGACAGATACAGCCGATGATATTCCGCGAAGTCTTCTGCTTGACGAGGTACGGCTGAGACAGGTTCTCTTCAATCTGGTCGGAAATGCCGTCAAATTTACTCATAAGGGCTACATCAGGCTTTCCGCGACCAAGATTTATACAGAAGGAAATATGAGCCGTGTCGAACTGATTCTGGCTGTGGAAGATACCGGCATCGGCATTTCCCCGGAATCCGGAGAAAAAATATTCGATGCCTTCAAACAGCAGGAAGGACAGGATACCCGGCAATATGGCGGCACAGGTCTGGGACTGGCTATTACCAAACGGCTTGTGGAAATGATGGGGGGAAAAATCTCTGTGCGAAGCGAACCGGGCCGCGGAAGTGTTTTCGAGATTGCGCTGCACCATGTGCCTGTGGCTGCGGTTCCTGTCAAATCGAAAAATGACGGAACTGTCGGGGAAAGCCTTATTCTGTTTGAAAAAGCCTTGATTCTTGTGGTGGATGACATTGCTACCAACCGGAATTTAGTCAGGGAATTCTTTCATGATACCCCGATATCTGTTATCGAGGCTGAAGACGGGGACAAGGCTGTGACTGCGGCGGTCCGCTACAAACCGGATGTGATTCTGATGGATATCCGGATGCCGGTAATGGACGGATATGAAGCCACCCGCCGGATACGGAAGCTTGAGGCTGTAAAGCATATTCCGGTCATTGCCCTGACCGCGTCCGGAATGAAGGAAGAAAAGGACAAAACCCTGAAGCAAGGATTTGACGGATTCCTGACTAAACCAATCCAGCGTTCCGAACTTTTTGAGGAATTGGCGAAATTTATCACCCATTCCAAAAAAGAAGTCCGTGAAAGAGCTGAAAAAATAGAAACTATAGAGCCGGTTTCTCCTGAAACTATGGAAAAACTTCCTGAACTGATTGACAAATTGGAAAAAGAACTGATGCGGAAATGGGATTCTGCCAGAAAAAACAGTTTCTTTGATGAAATCAGCGTGTTTGCGGATCAGGTGAAAGGATTGGGCGAAGTATTCGGGATGGGTGTTTTACGGAAATACGGCGAAGAATTAGCCGGGCATGTCAGCAGTTTTGATATTGAAAACATGAACGCAACATTAGATGTTTATCCGAAATTAGTCGGGAAAATCGTATCTCTGCGCTCGAAGGGCGGGTGACACCTTAATTGCTTTTCAGCAAAATTTTTGTAAGCCTTTTTCGTCTTTCATTCGTCATTAAAATGAAACGACTTGCAAAGTCGTTTTACCGTAAAAAGCCCTGGCTTAAAACAGACGCAAATCGTTTATTCTGCCTTTAATTGAAATAGGAGTTACACAGTTGCATAATTTTTAACCGCTAATGGACGCTGATAAATGCCAATCAATCGGGAAAATAAATTCAAGTGGGTAAGTCCTATGAAAAAAGAGAATAGTGGGAAGTGAATACTTCTCACTTTTGAAAGTCAGCCATGCACGAGCATACAGAAAAAAAATTCAGAATCCTGATTGTTGACGATGTCCCCAAAAACATTCAGGTTGCAGCAAATATCTTGCAGCAGGAAGGATATCAGATGGCATTTGCCCAGAACGGAAAGGCAGCGATCTCTCAGATTCAATCCAACCGTTTTGATCTGATTCTTCTTGATATTATGATGCCGGGAATGGACGGATTCGAAGTCTGCCGGCAATTAAGAGAAAACCCGGAAACCCGGAATATACCTATTATTTTTCTCACAGCCAAAACAGACGCGGAGAGTATTCTGAAAGGCTTTGAAGTGGGGGCAGTGGATTATGTGACCAAGCCTTTCAACGGCAGCGAACTGTCAGCCAGAGTCAGGACTCATCTGGCATTGAAACGCGCTCAGGAAGATCTGCTTGAGGCAAACGCCACAAAAGACAAATTTTTTTCCATTATTGCCCATGATCTGAAAAACCCTTTCAACGCATTGATAGGATTGTCAAAGCTTTTACTGAACAATTATGACAGCTTCGGCGATGTAAAACGGAAAGATTTTGTCCAGATGATTTTCCGCTCTTCCGAACAGGGATTCAAACTGCTGGAAAATCTCCTGGACTGGTCCAGAATGCAGTCCGGCAAAATGGAATGGCAGCCCCATGAAATTGATCTGAATATCTACGCGTTTGAAAATATTTCCCTGCTGAAAGCCGCGGCAGAAAACAAAAATATCCGTTTATCCTCGCTCATTGCCAGGGACACCATGGTTTATGCCGATGCCAATATGGTAAGGATGGTGATCCGGAATCTGCTGTCAAACGCTATAAAATTCACACCCGAAGGCGGAGAAGTCACAATATCTTCCCGGCAGACCGACGGGTATGAGGAAGTCACAGTTTCAGATACCGGCATCGGTATGAGTGAAGAAGATATAGGAAAACTCTTCAGGATAGACGTGCATCACTCCTCGCCCGGAACCGCAGATGAACAGGGAACCGGACTGGGACTGATTCTCTGCAAGGAATTTGTGGAAAAAAACGGCGGGAAAATATGGGCGAAAAGCGAGGTAGGAAAGGGCAGCGAGTTTAAATTCTCGGTGCCTAAGGAAGTGAGAAGTGAGAAGTGAGAAGTGAGAAGTGAGAAGTGA
>JFJP01024720.1_pt1 | contig 10969 bp, 14 predicted proteins | sample 431651 | NCBI WGS metagenome assembly JFJP01 (sample SAMN02602958, study PRJNA72255) | Microbial mat metagenome, whole genome shotgun sequencing project. | biome: fresh water; feature: sink hole; material: water; isolation source: purple microbial (photo- and chemosynthetic) mats found in...
TGAATCCGTTGTAGGCGCCTGCTCCGAAGAACGCAACGAAGTTGACACAACACATGAAGATGAACTGCACTCCGTAGCTGAAGCCGATTCCAGACCTGATGGCAATAATAATCGCTCTCGATGGTCCCAATGGAATGAGAGATGCGATCCAGAAAATCGTGTAGGCAATCGCAGGGAAGAGCATTTTTTGATACACGTAAGGAGTATTTCCTTGTCCAGTGTACTTGCCAACGTAGTAGCCGTTCTTGACCTGGTTGAGATTGGAGATGAAGGAGAACTCGAGGTCTGCACCGAAGTACTTGAGAGAGGCCTCTGATATCTCGAATAATATCTGGTCCAGAGTTCCCTTGAATTCGACTGCCAGGAACCCGAAGAGCATCAAGAGCTGGAACCACATGATGTTCTGAGCAAACCAAAACACTCTTATGCTGTGTCTCAAGCTTTTGTTGAATGGTCTGATGCAGATGAGGAAGATCATAGTCAAAATCACGAGAACGTAGAGAATACAGAAACCGATGTACCAAGACCTCTTAGCTGTTTCTGAAATATAAGAGTAGGTCGGTACCTTGTAGTCTTTGGGCAGGTTGTTACTCGTGCTTTGTTGGAGCAGTCTCGAAGCTGGCGGGAGGGCTGTCGGTCTCATCTCGATCAAAGAGTCAAAGGCAGCCTTCGATGAAGAGTACTTCAGAGCATACCTGATCAGTCCCTTTTCCCATTCGTACTTACTGTCGTTGATCAAATCCCAGCTCATGAAAGATTTAACATCTTGTCCGTTCTTTTCTGTCAGGTGGAGCATGTCGTTGTTGGCCACAGATTTGATGTAATTGTATCTTTGTTCGTCGGACAGGTTGAGATCGGTGTAGACGAAAAGTTGGTCGTGGATGATTTCTGTGGAGTACTTGAAAGGCTGTGTGAAGTACGCGATGTTGCACTCTTGCCTAGCGTTCAAAGAATAGCCAGATGAACAGGTGACGCAGATGGTGTCAGTCAGACAGGTTTTGCAGTTGTTCTTGCAGGCGACGCACGAGGCGGATGCAGCATCAGGATAGAAGCCAGCACCACAGACGCACTGGCCGTTTAGGATTTGCGCATCTCCGAAGCAACTCAAGCAGTTGTTGGAGCTCGGCCCGCTGCAGGTTCTGCACGAAGAGTGGCAGTTGATGCAGCCCAGAGCAGTGAGGTAGTATCCGCTGTTGCAGTTGCAGAAACCGCTGCTATCGACCACTGCGTTCGCGACACAAGTGGAGCAAGCGTTGCTCGAGGTGCAGGTGAGGCAGCTGGAGTGACAGGCCTGGCAGTTCTTTGGCGTTCCGAAGAATTTAGGCGCACAGACACAAGTGTTCGAAACCAGAACTTCGTTTGTGCTGCATGACAGACAGTTCGAGTTGAATTCACCGCTGCAAGTCGTGCAAGTCGAATGACAAAGCTGGCAGACTCCGTTCGCGTTCATGTAGTAGCCATTGTTGCAGATGCAGTCACCTGCTGGAGAGAGACTGGCGTTGGACTTGCAAGATGCGCATCTGTTGTTGCTGGTACAGGTGTTGCAGCTGTTCGGGCAGTTCCTGCAGATGCCGTCTTGGAACATGATGTATCCGCTGGCGCATGTGCACTGGCCTAATATCAACGAGACGAAGTTACTGGTGTCTTTGCAGGTCACGCAGTTGCTGATTCCGGACCCGTTGCAGCTCGCGCAACTGAAGTGACAGGCGACACACCTTCCGTTTGAATCTTGGTAGAAGCCCGAAGCACACCGACATGATCCGTCTGACTGGAGGTTTGAGTTTTCGTGGCACTCCAAGCAGTTGTTGAGGTTCGAGCCGGAACATCTTCTGCAGGAGTTGTGGCAGGCCAAGCAGTCGAAGGTGATGGGAGTGGTGTAGAAAGCGCTGTTGCAGACACATGCTCCGTTGGTGAGAGCTGCGTTGGATTTGCAGGTCAAGCATTGGTTGACTCCAGAGCCGTTGCAGGTGAGGCAAGAAGCATGGCATGTCGAGAACTGGCAGTCACCTGTGATGGTCAGAGAGTAGCCGGTGATGCATCGGCAGGTTCCGTCTGACTGGAGAGTTGCGAAGTTCTTGCAGGTGACACAGCCGGTCGACAGAAGGCTTTGACATGTCTGGCAAGTGTTGTGGCAGACTTGGCAGATTCCGTTTGAGTCAAAAGCAAAGCCTGGGTTGCACCTACAGGTGCCGTCACTTTGAAGTTGAGCGTTGGATCTGCAAGTGAGGCAGCCAGAAGTTAAGCTGCCGCTGCAGGTCTGGCATGTGTTGTGGCAGTTTATGCAGTTCCCATTGGAGTCCAAGAAGAAGCCTGAGTTGCATGCGCAGCTGTTTGGACTGGCTCCCGTTAGAGCAGCGTTCGGTTTACAGCTTGTGCAGCCTGTGCTCAGACCACTCGAGCAAGACAGACAGGTGTTGTGGCATCCCTGAATGGCACAGAATCCTCCAGCATCCATCGTAAAGCCAGCGTTGCAGAGACATGTTCCACTGGTTTGAAGCGCGGCGTTGGTCTTGCATGTTGTGCATCCGTTGGCGTTGGCGTTTGAGCAGGTGTTGCAGCTGAAGTGGCAGCCAACAGAAACACAGAATCCAGTTGCTGAGTCGTAGGTGAAGCCTGTGTTGCATCTGCAAGTTCCGTCGGTCTGAAGAGCAGAGTTTGCTCGGCAAGTCAAGCAATTGGTCGTTGCAGGTCCGCTGCAGGTGTTACAGCTGAGAGCGCAGGACTGGCAAACTCCACTGTTGTCAAGGTAGAAGCTGGTGCTGCAGGTGCAGGCTCCGTTGGATGGAATCGCGTTTGTTCTGCAGCTTGTACAAGCGTTTGGTCCTTGGCCGGAGCAAGTTGCACAGGCATTAAAGCAAGGTTGACAGATGCCTGATGAATCCATGTAGAAGCCAGGGTTACACTCGCAGGTGCCGGTGTTCGATCTGAAAGCATTTGCTCTGCAGGTGACACAGCCTTGAATGGTGTTCGACGAACATGATGCACAAGTGAAGTGGCAGTTTACGTTGACACAGTTACCATCGAGATCGAACTGCAATCCTGAAATGCAGCTGCAGGTTCCGTCGTTGTTTCTGACTGCATTTTGCTTACAGGTGAGGCATGAGTTGATATTTCCGTCGTTGCAGTTATCACACCTGACGTTGCATTTGTTGCAGTTGCCGTTTGAGTCCATGAAATAGCCACTGACACAGACGCAGTCATTAGTTGAAAGTTTGAGAGCGTTTGTTTTGCAGAGCAGACAGTTCGTTCTCGCAGGACCGAAGCAGGTCGCGCAAGTATTGTGGCACGAAAGAGCGATGCAGTTGCCGTTAGAGTCCATCGAAAATCCAGCATTGCATGTGCATTGACCATTTGAGTTTCTTGATGCATTCGATTTGCAAGTCAAGCACCCAGTGTTGAGACTGTTCGAGCAGGTTAAGCAGGTGTTTGAGCAGCTCAAGCAGTTACCAGATGGGTCATAGAAGAAGCCTGTGTTGCACTGACAGCTATTCGTTCCGGTCAGGAAAGCATTCTGTCTGCAAGATTGACAGTTGTTGCTTGACTGTCCTGAGCAGGTGAGGCAGCTGAGGTCGCAGGTGACTGGAACACAGTTTCCGCTGGAGTCGAAGCCGAAGCCTGGATTGCAAGAGCAAAGTCCATTTTGAATATTTGCATTAGGTTTGCAGCTCAGACATCCATTCTGGAGACCGTTGATACAGGAGGCGCATCCGTTGAAGCACAGTTGACAGAAGCCGTTTCCATCCATGTAGTAACCGCTAGAACAGAAACACTGGTTGCCGTTGAGGATTCCATTCGATCGACAGCTGCTGCAGTTGTTGCTGTTTGGTCCGGAGCAAGTCGCACATTGAATGTGGCAGCCGAGACACTGGCCGTTCGAGTCCATGTAGAAGTTGTTCTGGCAAACACAAGCACCGTTGACTAGACTTGCAAGATTTTTGCAGGAAATACATTGGTTCGAAGCTGACCCATTGCAGGTCGCGCAAGTTGGGTGGCAGGATTGAGCAATACAGTTTCCGTTTGAATCCATTGAGAAGCTCGAGGAGCAAATGCAGGTGTTACCATTCAGGAAAGCATTGATCTTACAGGAAGTACAAGAGGTCGCTGACTGTGAGCAAGTGTTGCAGGTGTTCGAACAAGGCGAGCAGTTTCCGTTGGAGTCCATGAAGTAGCCTGCTGAGCAGAAGCAAACTCCTGAGTTGAGGAAGGCATTCGACTTGCAAGAAGTGCACTGGTTGTTTCCTTGACCAGAACAGCTGGCACATGTGTTGTGGCAGGTCACGCTCACGCAGTTGAAGTTGGCATCGAAAGCAAATCCGGTGTTGCACTGACAAACGCCTGCAAAGATCGAGGCATTTGGTCTGCAGGATTGGCAAGACGAAGCGCTTCCGAGACAGGTCAGGCAGTTTTGGCTGCACTGTGCGCACTGGTTGTTTGAAGCAAGATAAAATCCGTTGTTGCATCTGCAAACGCCTCCGTCGAGGAATGAATTTGTGTTCACGCATGACAAGCAGTTGTTGTTGTTTTGGCCGTTGCAGGTGGCACAGGTGGAGTGGCAGGCGACGCAGTTTCCGTTCGCATCAAAGGTGTAGCCAGCAGCGCATTGGCAGTTCGATCCGTTTAAGACTGCGTTTGACTTGCAGGTTTGGCATGCGTTCACATCAGTTGGCGAGCAGGTGCTACAGAAGATGCTGCAGCTCACGCAGTTTCCACTCGGATTCATCACAAAGCTGTTTTGGCAGTTGCAAGTTCCCAGGGCAGAGTTGAAGTTCGCAAAAGCTTTGCAGGACGTACACTGGTTGTTGGCTGATCCGCTGCAGGTTGCGCAGGTGTTGTGGCATGATGCTTGAATGCAATTACCAAGGTTGTCCATAGTCGATCCGGTCGGACAGGAGCAGCTCAGTGAGTTGGAGTTGAAGACTGCTGACGTTCTGCATGAAAGACAAGAGTTGACGGAGCCTGAATTGCAAGTCGCGCAGGAGAACTGGCAAGGCTGGCAGATTCCGTTTGAATCCATGAAGAAACCGTTGTTGCAGAGGCATCTCGAATTGGTGATGAAAGCGTTGATCTTGCAGCTGAGACAGTTCGAAGGAGAGTTGACAGAGCAGGTTGCACAGGTGTTGTCGCAAGGTCTGCAAAGTCCTTGAGAGTCGAGGTAAGATCCAACCGGGCAAGAGCACGTACCAGAGGCCGAGTCGAAAATGAGTCCATTTTTGCAGGTGGTACAGCCGTTGGACGAGGCGCTCACGCAGGTCAAACAAGTGTTGTGGCAGCTGACACAGTCAGCGAGTGAGTTCATCACGAAGCCAGTTGAGCACACACACGCACCATTTTGAAGACCAGCATTAGTTTTGCAAGACAGACATCCGTTAGGTGTTCCGTTGTTGCTCAGACAGGATCTGCAGGTGATGTGACAACTTGAACAAACTCCATCAACTCCCATCGTGGTCGCAGTGCTTGGACACTCACACTTGTTCACGTTCAGGATCGCAGTCGTGTCACAGGCGAGACAGTTGTTTGAATAGGGTCCGTTGCAATTTCGGCAAGTAGGGTGGCAGTCCAAGCAGTTGCCGAAGGAATCCATGTACTTTCCTCTCTGGCACAAACAGGTGTTTGTCATTTGAAGCACTGCATAGGTTTTGCATTCAAAGCATTCAGTCGCGAGAGAACCTGTGCATCTTTGGCAGGTGTTGTGGCAGGGCATGCAGCTTCCTTGAGCATTCATGAAGAATCCGAGGTTGCATCTGCAGGTTCCGTCAGCGGCTCGTGCAGCATTGCTTTTGCAGGTCAGACAGGCAGTGCTCAAACCGTTCAGACAGGTTGCGCAGGTGTTGTGGCAAGAGTTGCAGTTTCCATTCAGGTTGTCCATGTAGTAGCTGACATCGCAAGCACAGTTGTTTTGCTGCATGATGACTCCGTTGGTTTTGCAAGTCAAACAGCTGGTGCTTTGCTCTGAGCTGCAGGTGGCGCAGGAGGAGTGGCAGCTGACGCATTCTCCGTTTCTGGCGAAGTAGTTAACCGCGCAGGTGCAGGTGCCTGCGTTGAAGTTTGCGTTGGATTTGCAGGTCAAGCAGCCGTTCGAGAGCGAGGTTGTGCAGGTGTTGCAAACTCCGAAACAGATGATCTTTTGGCAGTCTCCGTTTTGGTCTCTCTCGAAGCCAGAGTTGCAGGTGCAGACACCATTGAGCAGCGATGCGTTCGGCTTGCACATCACGCAGTTGTTGTTGTTGGCTGCGCTGCAGGTCAGGCATGAATTGTGGCAGCTCAGACAGTCGCCTGAAACGGTGCTGAAGAAGAAGTTCGAGGGACATGAGCAACTCCTGGCCAGAGGGTCATACACGGCATTATTCTTGCAGCTGAGACATGAGTTCGCAGTGTTTTGGCTGCAGGTTCGGCAAGACAGGTGGCAGGTTTCGCAGTTGAAGTTGGTAGGGTTCATGAAGAAGCCGTCGATGCAGCTGCAGGTATTCAGAGATGTGATGATTGCGTTTGATTTGCAGCTGACACAGGCATTCTGGTCTTGCTCTCGAACACAGAGCTGGCAGGAACCATGGCAATTAGGAATCGGCTCGCAGTTTCCGTTGGTTAGATTTATTTGGTATCCGCTGTTGCAAGAACAGGTTCCATCCTGTTGTCGGCTGGCGAAGGACTTGCAGGTCAGGCAGTGGTTCGCGGCAGGTCCTTCGCAGGTTCGGCAAGCGAAGAAGCAAGGTCTGCAGACTCCGTTTGAGTCGAAGTAGGTAGTTTCGGCACATATGCATTGACCAGTATTCGAGAGAGTTGCTCCAACCACGCAGGATGAGCAGCCATTGACCAGCTCTGTTTGGCAAGTACGGCAAGTGGTGTGGCAAGGAACGCAGTTTCCGTTTGCATCAGCGACGAAGCCTGGTCTGCAGACACAAGCGTTGTTGGCCAGGTCTGCATTTGCTCGACATGACAGGCAGTTGTTGTTCGCTCCTCCTGAACAGGTCAGGCAGCTCAAGTGGCAGTTCAAACAAGCGCCGGTGCTGCTCATGTACTTGGTGGTCGAATCACAGATGCACACTCCGTCGAATCTTAGTGTTGCTCCGCTCATGCATTCGAGACAAGACGTTGGCGCGGTACCTGAGCAGAATTTGCACGAGAAGTGGCAGGCTTGGCAGTTTCCAAGAGAGTCCATGAAGAACTTTTGGTTGCAGATGCACGAGCCGATCGAGATGCCTGTGAATGCAGCGTTGGCCTTGCAAGACAGACAGCTGCTGCTGGTCAATCCGTTACAGGTGTTGCAGCTCACGTCGCATAGTTCGCATCTTCCGGTGGACTGGTCGGTGAAGTACCCTTGATTACATCTGCAGGTGCCGTCTGCAGCGGTTCGAGCGTTCGGGTGGCACTGGAGGCACTGGTTCGAGGCAGTACCGAAGCATCTGAGACAGGTGTTCGCACAGGTGATGCACTCTGCGGTGTTCGCGTCCCAAGACTGCGACGGACAGTTGCACGAAAACGGAGCGGTTGCTGCGGAAGCAATCGAGCCAGCACCGCACTCCGTGCACTCGTTAGAGTTCGGACCCGAGCACCTTCTGCAGGAAGCATGGCAGAGCTGGGCGTCTCCGTTGGAGTTCAGGTAGTACCTGACTCTCGCCACGCAGGTGGTGCCTGAGGGATCTGCATTTGTTTTGCAAGATGTGCAGACGTTGGTCGAGGTGCAGGTTCTGCAGACGTTCGAGCAGGCCGAGCAGGCAGCGGGGTTTGATCCGAAGTAGCCGACATCGCAGAGACACTGGCCGTTGGGGCTGACCACTGCGTTGGGGAAGCAAGATAAGCACTGCGAGGAGGAAGAGCCCGAGCAGGTGTAGCAGTTGGTGTGGCAGTTCGGACAGAGGTAGTTGGTGGTGTCGAGGAAGGTGCTTATCTTGCAGTTGCACCTGCCGCCGCTGAAGACGAAGTCTGCGTTTTTGCACGACTGGCAGCCGGTGGGCGAGGTGTCGAAGCAGCCGTTGCAGGAGCGGTCGCAGAGGATGCAGCTGTTGGACACGATCGAGTAGCCGGAGTTGCAGGCACATCCGTTTCCACTCGGAGCCGAGTTCGCGGGGCAGGACGAGCAGGTGGTCTGCGTGCAGGCGCTGCAGAGCGGGCCGCAGGCGACGCATATGCCCGAGCCGTTCATGTAGAAGCCGCTGAGACAGCTGCACTGGTTGTTCGAGAGGCCTGTGTTGCTTCTGCAGCCGGTGCACCTGGAGCTGCCTGCGCCGTTGCAGGTCAGACACGTGTTGTCGCAGAGCACGCAGGTGAAGGCCGTCGAGTCGTAATAATGGGTGGACGGACAGCCGCAGGTTCGGGTGTTCCAGTTCATGATGAGATTCTTGGTGCCGTCGCAGGTGTCGCAGGTGGTGCTGGAGCCCGAGCAGGTGAGGCAGTTGCCGTTGCAGAGCTGGCAGCTGCCTGCAGTCGTGCTGAAGAACTGGCCGGTCGGACAGTTGCAGCCTGCTGGGGGGGTTCCTCCGAACCTGCAGGTGATGCAGTTGTTGTTGTTGGGGCCGTTGCAGGTGCCGCAGGTGCCGAAGCAGGAGTAGCAGAAGCCGTTCGCTTGGCTCATGTAGGTGAACGGCGCCGTGCACTGGCAGACGTTCGAGTTCGCAGTCGCTCCAGACTCGCAGGTGAGGCACTGGTTGTTCGCGGGGCCGCTGCAGCTGCGGCAGGTCGGGTGGCAGGCTCTGCACTGGAGCGAAGGAGCGTCGAAGTAGAAGAGCAGAGACGGACAGCAGGCACCACTTCCGATCGGCGTCGAGCTTGCCGGACAGGTCGCGCAGTTGTTCGCGGTCAGTCCGTTGCACGTCAAGCAGCTGGAGTGGCAGTTCGCGCAGAAACCTGTCGATGGATTGAGCCATTGGTTCGTTTGCGGACAGCTGCAGGAGCCTGGGTTGCCTGAAGAGCCGGAAAAGATCGCACTGGCGTCTCGACAGCTGAGACACTGGGTGGCAGCTGGTCCGCTGCAGGTAGCACAGTTCGGGTGACAGATTGTGCAGGAGTTCGGAGTTCCGGTCTGGTAGTAGTAGCCGTTCCCGCAGGTCGAGCAAGAGGTACCGTCAAGACATGCGTTGCAGTTCGCGATGCAGTTTTTGCAGTCCGGTGTTGCGATGGTCATGTCGATGTAGGAGCCGACACCACAGCGGCAAATTTCATTGGCGTCCTTTGTGGCTGGCGATGTGCAGGTGCCGGGGCAGGCTCCGGTTCTGGTGTTGCAAGCGGTGGAGCAGAGACAGCCGTGGCACCTGCGGAGAGACTTGTTCATCCAGTAGTTGGGTGCACAGAGACACTCGTTGATGTCGTTGATTCCTGCAGTCGTCGTCGTGATCAATCTTTGGTTTGTGGGGCAGGTCAAGCAGAGGTACGGCTGGTTCTCGAAGCCGAGACACGTCGCGCAAGACCCATCGCAGTTGATGCACATTCCGACGGAGTTCAGGGTCTGGTGGGCCAAACTGCAGACGCATCTGCCGCTGGTGACGACAGCTCCTGAATTGGGCTTGCAAGTCTGGCAGTTCGTGGCCAGTGGTCCGGAACATGATTCACAGGTGGGATGGCAAGATTGGCAGGTCCCCGCGGTGGTATCGAAGTAGAAGCCAGAGTTGCAACTGTTGCAGGATGTTAAAGAAGTGAATCTGTTGACCAGATTGTAGTTTCTGCAGCTGGTGCAGGTCACTCCTGAGCAAGTGAGGCAGCCAAGGCCAGTGCAGCTGTTATCCCTGCAGTAGAGGTTGTTCGAGGCACCGTCGAGCACGAACCCAGCACCGGTGCAGGCGCAGGTCGGAGGAGACCCACCGGTGTTCGAAACCGTGTTCGGAGCGCACTGTTGGCAGTCGGTGCCACTCGTGCAGGTCATGCATCCGGAGATACAGCTGGCGCAGTTGATTCTGTTGCCGCTGCTGAGCACTGCGTATCTGCCAATCTTGCAGAGACAGGTCACGGTCGCCTGGGTCAGGTCTCTGTAGGCGATCGCTTCGTTGCAGGTGAGACAAGTCCAGGCGTTGCCGCTGCATGTCGAGCAGATGGAGCTGCACTGCACGCAGTTGCCCGAGCCTTCCATGAAGTAGCCGGGATTGCAGTAGCACCTGGCTCCGAGCAGGTATGCATTTTCTTTGCACTTGGTGCACGCAGAGGAAATCTGATGCTGGCAGTAGTAGCAGCTGTTGTGGCAAGGCACATCGCACTCTCCAAGCTGCGAAAGACTGAATCCAACATCACATCTGAGACAGTAGCCCAGCTGAGTCACCTCTCGATCGTTTTGTCTGTTGTAGCCGTTGAGACACTGGTTCTGTCCAAGTTTTACTTCGCTTGCTTGAGTGGAGGCGACTGTCAGATCTGCGACTGCGTGGAACTGGTTCGTCGCGTCATTCGCGATGAAGGAAATCTTCGCAGGAGTGAGCTGGCCGTTTATATTGTCGTTGAGCCTCAATTGGGTGACTCCTTTCACTCCAGTCAGCTCTGCAGAGTACGTTTTGCTGAAGGATGCGGTGTTGAAGGCTGCGTCGTCAGCGTAAGACTCCATGATGGCGAAGCAGTGGATGTCTGCTGGCGTGAGGACCACAGCGTAGCCGAACCTCGAGATGGCGACGTGTTCTTTGGTGAGGGTGAAGCCTGGATCAGTGATGGTTTTCTTCAGGGACTTGAGGAGGGCGTGCGAGTAGATGTCCAGCAAGCTCATCGTCACGGTGAATGTGGTTGTGCTGTAAGAGACGATGATGGCGATGTTGCCGTGCAGCTGGATGCCAAGGATTTCTGCAGGGGTCGGAAGAATGTTCGGCAAGTGGATGTCTCGCCAGTTGGCCGTCTCTTGGGAGTTCAGCAAGTAGCCGACTCTGAGAGAGGAGTCTTCCACTGGATTTTTTTGGTATATGATTTTGGCAAAGTCTGTGTCTGTGTTCGAGGTGGAGTCTTCGAGGAAGATGTTCGTTCCAGCGCCCACCAGGTCTCTCGGGATGCTGCTCATGTCGAGGGT
>JFJP01027578.1_pt1 | contig 10969 bp, 6 predicted proteins | sample 431651 | NCBI WGS metagenome assembly JFJP01 (sample SAMN02602958, study PRJNA72255) | Microbial mat metagenome, whole genome shotgun sequencing project. | biome: fresh water; feature: sink hole; material: water; isolation source: purple microbial (photo- and chemosynthetic) mats found in...
TTTCCTATGTATGAATTTTATAAAATAATATAAAAAAAAATCAATTTTAAAGTCCAAGTGGTTTATTTATATTATTTTTTAAAAAATGAAAAATGAATTTTAAGAGTTTGAAAGAGAGAAAAAAATTAAACTTTAAATAATTTTTTTTAGAAAAGGTTTTTCGCAACTTTGAGAGAAAAAAAAACCATCAAACATTTCTTTCTTTGAAATATTTAAATTCTTCAACTCACACCTTTTTCATTTCAAACTTTGAAGTAACATAAATTTTCCTTTGCTTGCAAACTCTGACTCACATATTCGAAATGAACACTCTGTGTTTTAGGTAAATCAACCTTCCAATCATCATTTGTCATACTTGATAAACTATCAGAAAACCGAATTTTTTTTCCTTTTTCCTCTATAAGTGCCCTTTTAAAAATCTCTAAATGCATCAATCCATCAATCCCAATAAGTCTTTTAAAAATAATTTTGATATCAATTTCAGAGATCATTTGATCAATTTCTCGAATAAAATAAAAAAATTCAAGCTCATTAACTTTTTTCTTCTCAGTTTTATTAAAAATTTCTTCAAGATTTATGTTTTTCTTTTTCAAAATCATTTGAATATTCATCAAACTTCTTTGGAAATTATCATTTTTGTCAAAAACATTACGATATTCTCCATTGGTTTCAGCAAAAATCCAATTTTTAAACTCCACAAAATCAATATACCCATTACTGTCACTATCAACCCTATTAAAAATGTATTCTATTTGTTCTCTGTTCAAACTTTCATCTATTTTCACCAATAATTTCCAAAACTCTTCTATTTCAATCTTCTCATTTTTATTTTTATCAACTGTTTGAAAAAGTTTCAAAATGTCAATATTTTTAATTTTTGCAATCGAACCCAATCTCCCACCAATTTTCAAAACCTTCCCCTCAAACATCGTTCTCTTTCTTTTAAAATCAAAACAATCTTCAAATAACTCATGGGAATAAACTTCTCCCCATGAAAACCTCTCTTTTTCTTCAATTTTTAAGCATCTTTCAATGAAATTTCTACTTAAATCAGAAATATTGATCCCAGCCGAGAATTCTATGGGATCATTGAGTATTTTTTTTAAAAGATCATTGTTTGAAATAGAGCTCCAAGGCGTTTGCCCTAAAATCATTTCGTAATAAATGACGCCAATAGACCAAATATCGCTTTTGCTTGTATAGGTTTCTTGTTTTAGTATTTGTGGGGACATGAATAAAGGTGTTCCTACCAGAGATTTCAAAATATCTTTTTCAAAATTCATTAGACTTTTTGCAAAGCCGAAATCTGCGAGTTTAAAAACTTCATTTTTAATTAATATGTTTTCTGTTTTTATATCACGATGAATGATGCCATGTTTATATAATTCATGATAACCTTTAAGGATTTGTTTGAGGATGTTGAGAGCTTTTTCTTCCGATAATCGTTTATGTTTTTTTAAATAGGTTTTTAAATCCCCACCTTCACAATAATCCAATATTAGATAAATGTTGTTGCTTGTGCAGAGGACATCATAACATTTTATGATGTTAAGGTTCCTTAAAGGTTTTAGGATCTTAATTTCATTGAGGATTGACTTCATTACTAATTCATCCTTGTTGGAGAGGTTGATTTTTTTAATGGCTCTTAATTCATCTGTTTCTGTGTCCTTTCCTAAGAACACAGTAGAAAATGAGCCTTTCCCTATTATGTCACGCAAATTATATTGGTATTTATCAATTTTTTTGGCTGAGGAATGAGTAATATTTTTTGTGTCGGCATCTTTCATAATAAGAAAGTAAAAAATGCTAGTTTTTTTGAGATGTATTGGACAAATTATTTTTTAAATTTCTTCAACAGAATTAGAAATGAACAGATTTAAATTTCTATCTTTATCATCACTAAAATTGAATAATAATCTTCAACTGATTCATTCAAAAATTCATGTGGACAATTCTTTAACCCCTTCCTTTACAATGGCTTTGAGATTATGGCCTAATGATTGTTTCAAACACTTAGACTCCAGTCAATCTAGTTCTGCTAGTTTTAAATCCTCTAAAATAAAAGTCATCACAAATACAACACTGTTAATTCTCGTTATAAAAGCAATTGTGCAAAAACTTATGTGGATGATATCACAACACAAAAACCAAAAAAAAGGGGTTGTTTTAGAGGCCAAAGAACTGATATCGAATCTCATGACAAATAAAAAAAAACACCAAGATTTAAATCCTTAATCAAAAGCAAATTCGGAGAAAAACTATTTTTGTCCTATAATTTCAAAAATCGTGAACAGAATCAATAGTAGAGCTAATAATCTAGGGAGCAGATGTATATTCATCTTTTCAAGGGCTTTCTATTCAAGAGTTGAATCACATGGCTGAAGAACGATACATAAAGAAAAAATTGTTCAGATTGATGGCAATCCCAAAATTAAATATAAAAAAAAATAAAAAAGTTGACGTTTCAGATTTACCAACTTCTTTTTCATGGGAAAAATACTTAGGGGAGCCTGGCAAACAATCCAGTTTTGGAAGTTTCTATGCCATATCAACTATAATAATGCTTAAAGCTTAGTTAAACATCCCGAACAAATAAATGTGACGCTTTCAGTGAATTTTCCAGTGGAATGCTCTTCTTATAATCAGGCTTGTGATGGGGGTACTCATTTTTATTGAGTCGTTTTGCTGAAGAGAGTTTTTTTGATAGATAAAAGCTGCATTTTATTAAAAATTCAAATGAAGTTTGCGAATATAAATATCATCATAGAGTCTATAATGGGAGAATGTTAATTTTTATTTTTTGAATAATTTATTGAAAATTTATGAGCTAAAAATAAAAGTAGAGTTTTTTTGTTCTAAAATCAATTGAATTTTTTCTTAAAAAACCCTATTAAAAAAGCCTTTAATTTTATTCGAAATCTTTTCAGTTTCAATGCTTCCCAATATCTCCAAACGATTCTTTTCTCAAGAAAAACTTCCCTCAACCTCCTTTTTCAAAAATCTATTCGTGCGTACACCCCAAAACACGGATGTATCCCACCCTCTTAACCCATCTCAATCCCCCAAACCCCATTATTCTAAAATTCCGCCTTTTCATACGCTTACAGATGAGGATATTCTTCTATTTACCAAATATTCATTCAATTTGCAATTGAGATCTCCCTTTCGATGGACCCCTTTAATTCAAATAAAAACCCCAACCATTGAATTTCACAACAAAATGAAAGATTTTTCAAAAAGGAGATACTTTTCCGACTCGGAGAGTTATAATGAATTAATTGATACTTTGATCTTTGAATCATTAAAAGGCACTGAATTCGATTTTTATTATGATTACAAATGTCTTCCCTCAAAAAAAAGTGAGTTTCATGGTGTGGCACCTTTCCTAATTTATCATAAAAATCATGAATTCCATTTGCCATTAATTCCTGTGATTAAAAGCCAAAGGGTTTTTAATAAAATGGGAAATATTTTTACTGATGAATGGAATATGTGTGAGGTTGTTGGGGCGGGTCTTTGGGCATTGGATAATATGAAGGCAGTTGATAAGAAAAACGAAATAAAATGTTCAAGAGTCTTACAAACAAATGGTAGTTCTTGGAGACTATATGAATTTGATGAGAAAGGGGGGTTTAAAAAAACTGGATTTTATACACCCAACAATCAATTTAAAAAGATTTATGAGGATAAGGAAATGCAAGAAATTGTGATTGGGTTAATTAGATTTGCAGTAGGAGGGGTAGAGGAAAATGAGAATGAGTTGAAAGCTATTTACGATTATTTGGATGATAGGAAATACTTCCAACGAATTGATGATGAGACTAAGGAATTGATCAGACAAAGGGAGAAGTTTTGGAAGTTCTTACCCAAAAAAATTAGATCAATATTTTTTAATAATTAAAATTTGATTGTTTTCATTTTTTTTAAAAGAGTTTTATTTTTAGAAAATATGTTGAACAAAGGAAAAAAAGCAATATTTTATTTTTTTTATAGTTGAAAATTCCAAAAGGAAAAAAAATGAGAAAAAAATCTCAGAAAATTTAAACAATTCATTTATTATTGGTTTGGTTTTATCTCAACATAAAAAAAAAATACAATTTACTGATAAAACTCAAAGGAAAAAATTTTTCATCTCAATTTTTTAACCAAATTCAAAATTATTCCTAAAAATAGGTGATTGAGGAAATTGTTTCTTTTGATGTTCCCTTTCACCTTTGCACAAAGAGGTTTGAGAGTTATTCAAGCTTTCTTGATTCAGATATTTCTCTAAGCTTTCTTTCTCCTTCTTCATGAATTTCACATATTCATGATAATTGTGATTGGTTATTTTACTCTCATTAATTCTAAACCCTGAATTATCTCTATTTTTGAAATTATCCCAAAAAGCAGTGTCTCCTCCCAATATTCTCTTTTGATTAGGATATTTAAAAACTCCTTTTTTAACAATTTTTTCAATTCCTTCAGGTAAAATGTTTATATGTTTAAAGGTTTTTTGGTTTTGAGCTTTGTTTAAAAGTTTTATAGGGGAAATTCGATCTGTTTCTTCTAAAAAAGGCATTTTTCTAGGTTTTTTATAAATAGTTTCTTCATTAATTGAAGAGTTTTCTGCTGGGGCTTTTGAATAATTGCCCTGAATCAGATTTTTCATTATTTTCTTGTTCTCAATCACATTTTTATATGTTTTTTTCCCCAATTTTTTTTCTTGATGCGCGAATGGTAAACAAGGAACAGTGTTTTCTTTATTTTTTTCTATAATTTTTCGCTCATTTATGTAAACTTTTTCTTGATTTTTGGGTTTTGGACCTAAGACAGAATTTGAAATTGGGCTCACCACCACAAAATCATTATAATAAGTCCTCAAACCATGAAATTTCGGAGTCTCACAATTGAATTCGGGCATGTAAATCCTATATGTATTTTTACTTTGTTTTGGAGATTGGTTTCTCTTCTGTTTGATTAAATATGGATCAGATCTTTCTAACAAATTAATCAAAGAAGCCCCAGAATCGTTCTTTAGCAGCTTTTTTTTGCCAGATAATTCAATTGGACCATTAATATTCTCTTGTTTGTAGATAAAGGATCGGCCTATATGATTTTTGTTAGGTTTGGTCAATGATTTAGCGGATTTGTTATGAGAAGCTTTTGTGGGTTGGAGATAATTGGGGAAATGTGGGGAATCTTGTGAGGCAAGCCCTGTAAAAGATTTTGAAAGGGATTTCATTTAATATGGGGTTTTTAATAGTTCGTTGGTAAATTCATTTTTGAAAGTTTAATGTTATTTTTAATATTTGATGCAAATCTGATGGGTTTTATTAATACATTGGGAAAAATTATTTTTATTAATTCATTAAAGAGATAAAAATGAGTCTTTTCGTGGGAAACATCTCAAAAAACGTCGATTTTAAAGATTTAGACAAATCTTTTTCGTTTTATGGCTCATGCAAAATCAATAAAAGAGTATTTTTTTTAAAATCTCTTCTTTACATTTTCTTAAAATCATCTTAAAAGGGAAGTTATGCCTTCATAGAATTCAAAAATGAAGCTGACGCTGAAGATGCGAAGGATAGCCTGCAAGGGAAAAACTTAGGTGGATTACATATTAATATTGAATGGAGTCGAAGATCAGGCAGATTCGATCCCAGAGACACTCGGAGAAGAAACTTGAAAGGGTAAAAATAAAAAGAATCTCAAAAATCTTTGCAAAGTTTTAATAAAAATTCCAATTGTTTTCCAAAACTTCTAAAAAAAAATGAGTTTTTTGTGATAAATTAATGGTTGGCTATTTTCTTTTAGGAAACGACATTCCCATGATTCTCCCTCTAATAAACACAGAAAAAAACCAAGAGAGTAAACATTTTTATATAGGATTTTTTTTTTATTTCTATTGGTTTTTAAGTCATAGTCGAAGCAGATCGAGATCAAGGTAACAAATTTTTATTAATGATAAGATCAAATATTTATACAAAGAGAAAGAAGTAGCCCGAGGTATTCAGAAGAAGGATCGATTTCAAGGTTTAGATCGAATTCATTGAATCGTCACAAAAATTCTTCATCGGTTTCTATTGAGAAAAAAAAGTAAAAAATGAAATTTTAATATAATAAACGAAGAAAATTGAAAAAGCGACAAAAGAAATGAGGAATTAAAAGAAGAAGCGATGAGGAGAGAAGAAGATGAAAAAAGTGAAGAAGGAGAACATAAATATATTTCTAAAAGAAGATCTACACGTGAAAAGAAGAGTTTCAAAGATTAAAGCTCAATAAAAATTTCATTTAATCATTTTTAAGTTTATATAGTTTAAATTATCAAAAAAAAAAAATTTTTTTTTTTTGAGAAAACATATTTGTTCTTTTTTTAATAATTCAAATGATCCAATTATAATGTAGTCATATAAATGGAGGTTGTCGTCTCTGAAGGCAATGCAGGATTCCTATATTTGCAGCTTTTCTATATTTGCAGGTTTCCTTTAAATGCAGGTTTCCTATATTTGCAGGTTTTCAATATCTGCAGTTCCTCAAAATGCAGTTAATTTTGTGATTCAACTTTTAAAATACCTTTATCATATTTATCTATAAATTCAGATCTTTTTTAGTTTAAATTGAAGTGTTTGTTTTTTTTGAACTTAAAATAGAATAATTGAAAATTATTTTTTATCAGGCAAAAGAAAAGAATATTTTATTTTAGAAATATTTCTTTTGTTTTATTTTTTGGTTTAAATTTTTGATTTTTTTAAATTTTTTTTCGAAATTTTTTTTTAAAGAATTTTTTTTTCAAATAAAAAAAAATTTCATTAATATTTTTTTCTTTTATGTTTATTAAAATATATAATACTTTTATTCAATCTTAAACTTGATTTTGCTCAGCATCTGTCAGAATTTTCAAAGGAATTTCAGTGGGAGAAAGAGTATTCTGAAGCTGATTTTCTTTTTTAACATTACAATTTTTATTCTGTGGGTTTTTCTTTTCTTTCAGAAATTTCATCCCAATGAGCACCAATGTTATGCTTATTCCAAACTCCAACAAACAAAAAATAATCAATCCAGCCAAATTTCCTTCATTAACAACGTCTTCAGTCCCATTTTGTGCATAAACTACATGAGAATTGCTTGAATAAAACAATTCCTCAGCTAATTTCAAATCCTTGCATTTATTAGAAATCAGAGCAAAATCAGATGTGCATTCAAAGCATAATTGTCCAGTTTCATCACAAGTTAAGCAATTTGCAAAGCAAGGGAGATTTATTGTTATATTGTTATAAGTTATTATTTCAAGGTTTGCAGAAGTTGTTGTGTTGTAAGACATTGAAAGATAAAAAGAAGAAGAATTTGAGTCAGTTGCCCCTTCCAGAATTCTTTTGTTTTGGTTAGATTTTTTTGGAATCATTAGATAATATGATCCATTAATCAACATCGCCTTGTAATCATGAACATGTTCATTGGGATACGCATTGGATTCAGATGCATATATATCTAATTCACCTTCAATTTTCGAAAACATAATAGTTTTGCCATTATTCCATGTATATTTGAGCCTATAAAAAAGCTGTGAATTTCCAACAATTGTCTTATTTTGTGCAAAATCCTCATCTTTCACCTCTTCAATACCATAACACATCTCTTGACCGATCATATCCTCCATAAACATCAATGAATTAAAGTTTGAAATCATATAAACATTATCAATTGATTGTGTATAATCATAAAGTTCACTCAAATTCATATTTTTCCCAACTCCTATCGCAATCATCGAAAAAGTAGAAGTATTCCTCAATTCTTGCAATCCAGTCGTATAGTTATCAGTAGCTTGCCCATCAGTTATAATGAAAACAAACCTCATTCCGTTGAACTCAGTATTCTTTGCAAATAGATCACTTGCCAATTTAAAAGCACGACCAGTTTCAGTATATGCATCTAATTTTTTCGTTTTATTGACTGCACCTGTGAAATTTTCTGTGAAATTGGTGAAGTTTGAAACAATAATGGCTGATGAAGAAAATTGAATGGCTGCAGCTTGATAAAAAAATTTTGCATTTTGAGACAATGTATTCAGTAATTTCGCCACAAAATTTTTTTCTGTTATGAAATCATTATCAGAAATACTGCCTGAACCGTCCATTATAAATATCATTTGAGCATTCATTGTTGATTCAGTGTAATTGCATTTGTTGCAAGAGTATTTCAAAAGAGTTATGATCGGTAAAAGGTTATTTTCTTCACAAAATAGATAGTTGTCAGTCAATGCGCAACGATCAATGATGTTTTGCCAGTTTTGGAGGTAGAAATCTCTCAACAAACTCATAAGAACTTCGTCGTTACTTCCATCCTTCGCTTCAAAATTATCCATAAATAAAAAGAATGCAGTTCTTATTGATCTTGATAAATTTTTGAAATCATCTGTTCTGTTCATGATATCCTGATAATATGTCTTATTATTGTAATATTCCTGATAAATTAATTTGGCTTGAAATAATAAGTTGTTATAATATTTGAGAATAGTGTTTGGAATAATGAGATTTTTGGCTTTGTTTGCAGTTTCAATGTTTCCACCTTCAAAAAATGCATCAGGTATATCCATTAGTTCACTGAAGTTTGAGTTATTTTTCATGTCTTTGGTTAATCTATACCCTTCTCCTATATAGAACCAATCAGATTTCGGCTTGCATGTGGTTTGGTCTATTTCTTGATAAGGTGTTTGGCAATTGACCTTAATTCGATAAAAATCGAAATATTCTTGATTTATTAAAGGTTCTTCGGTTTCACAAGCATCTGAAATTCCTTTTTTGCTTGCAATGTAACTTGTTTCATTTGTTTCATTGTAGATATATGGATATAAACTGCAACCACAAGGCGATTTTGAGAAGCATTTGACATCGGATTCTATGGTATCATTGAGAATACATTCAGTCGGTATAGGAAGGGCTGTAGAGTTGGAATCAGTTTCATCTTCATAATCAATCATATTCACTGTTAAATTGGTCAATGGCACTTCAATTTTTTTCGAAGGATCCTCTTCAATTTTTTTTTCATATAGCGTTAATTTTGACGCACCCATTATTAAAAATATTTGAAATTTTAATGCACCAAATGTGAGATTCAAACTCACTGCTAAATAGCTAGATTTTTCATAAAAGTCAACATCAAAACTTAATTTTAAATTTCCCTTGAAAAGTTCTCCTTTGACTGTTGTTTCCACTGAAATCGTGCTCATGTCTTTAGACGTGTCCATTTCCAGCCCAACAGCTGCTTTAAAAACTAGTTTCATTTCTACTGCATTTCTCAATGGATATGACTCTGTAAAAATGTCCGCTTTTGAGCCGTTGATCAAAGTCTTTATTTCTTCTATATCATTTGTAAGGTTTTTGTTATAAAATTTGGTTTTGTTGTATTTGCTTTGCGTGAAATCGGTTTCATTTTCTAATAAATAAAAGAAGTTTATCCGTTCAAGCATATAGATGATCACCGGCTCCACTGAAAGTTCTAAGAATATTGAGCCTGTTATCATTAAGGGATTGACAGGAACTGCTGCTATTGGGATTTTAGGCATTTTATACATCTTTTCTATAATTTCAAAATTGTTCGACTTAATACTTTCATTGAGAAGTGTGGTGCCGTAAAATGTTTTCATTAATTGATTAAAGGAAGAAGTGGAGGATTTTATGCCCTCTTTGAGGAATTTGTACGGATATAACCTGAATTCTATGGTGGCACTTGCGTTGTTTGGGTTAATAGCATTCAACACTGGTGTAACTGTTATAGTCTTGCCTGCTTTTTCAATTTCAAGGAAGAGTTCAAATTTAATTCCAAACATTTCCATTTGCCCACAAGTAAATTTCTCTGGTGTTTCTTCTGTTATGTTTTCTAATAATCTATTTGAAGTCTGTGTGCTATTAGCAATGACATTTGGGCTTGTCGAAAACAAGGAATACTCAAGAATTTTGTCTCTCTTTTGCAAGAAATTATACTTAATTTGAGACACTTGATTCTGATCAGCAGTTGTTTTCTGGAGTTGAGTCGAAGTAGTGGTAATGACTTTCATTGCCATGGTTAAGCTTGAAACATTGCTTTCTATATCATAATTAAGAGGCATATACATTGTTTGTGTTGTCACTGTTTCATTGACTATTCCAGAGGTTTTATCAACAGATACGGTTTCTGTATACGTGTTATTTCCATTGAAACCTGTGGATTGATCTTGATGGACCTCTTGATATAAAACATAATGATCTCCATAGTCAGAGATCTTCCTTTGCACATAACCCTTCATATCGCCAATGCTTTCAAAAGCAAAAGAAGATTTGTTATAGTTTTCTGAGAAGAGGTTTGGTGAAAATTGATAGATAATGCTTCTTGCAAGGTCAACCAAGGTTTTATTGGTGAGGTTTGAATAGATCAAAGAATCAAAATGGAAATCTTCATCTAAATAGAAACTCAAAATATCATCATAAGTTTGATTGGCGATATACCCAGAGTATTCATTTGTCACATTCATGTAGATGAGGGAGTTTGAAAATTTTAGGAAGTACCGATATTTATTTTCAGACTTTTCAGCTGCATATATGGTGAAAGTTAGGAATTTTCTTGTACAGCTGATTGTTTTTGTAGGAGATTGTCCTTCTAAATAATTACAGGTCTCTTCTGATCGATTGTAAGCATAAGCTGCATATTGTGAAAAATCTCTTTGGAAGAGGAGCTCGTGGGTATAGAGTGGTTGGGAATCATATAAATAGGCTGAGAACAGCGCTATTGGGATAATGAAAAGAAATAAAACGGCTGATAGAGCCAATAAAATCTTTTGAGTTTTCATGAAAAATAAAATGAGCTGAGTTTAATCAAATTTATTATTTATAGAAAAAAAATGAGACAAATTACAGTATCCCAGTTAATTTTTTTTTAATTATTAAAAAAATTTTTTTTTTGATAACAAATACTACCAAAAATTACAGAAAATATTAAAATTTTTTATTTTTTTCTA
>JFJP01040607.1_pt2 | contig 10969 bp, 9 predicted proteins | sample 431651 | NCBI WGS metagenome assembly JFJP01 (sample SAMN02602958, study PRJNA72255) | Microbial mat metagenome, whole genome shotgun sequencing project. | biome: fresh water; feature: sink hole; material: water; isolation source: purple microbial (photo- and chemosynthetic) mats found in...
CTCCCAATCTGGCCCAGCTTTTCACCGGCACCCTGGTCCGCACCGTGACTGCCAGCACCGACACCTACCGCAGCGCGGTCACCGGGCTCACCACCGATGGTCCTTCCAACCGCCGCAGCGTCGCCTCGGGCAATCCGAATCTTCAACCCGAGGAATCCAAGGGCAAGTCCGCCGGCATCGTGATCGAGGTGCCCGGCCTTTCCGGCCTTTCTGTGGGTGTGGATTATTGGGAGATTTCCCAGAGCAATGTGATCGCCGCCTCCGGTTCCATCCCCGACGACAATCAGGCCCTCAACGCCGCGACCCAGGCTGCGCTCGCAGCTGGGCAGACCATCGGCACTATCGACCTGGGCTCTGGAACATCCTCCTACCAGGGCGACCCCTCCGTGGTGCGCCTGGCTGTCACACAGGCCGACCGGGACTTCTTCACCGCCTACAACGCCACGCGCACTGCGGGCAATCAGAGAGCGGTGGTCGGCGCGATCGACATCCTGCGCACGACCTACTTCAACAAGTTCTCCCAGTTCGTGAACGGCTTCGATTTCGACCTGAACTACCGACTCCCGAAACTCGCGATCGGCACTTTCACGTTCAACACCACCTGGACCAAGCTGGTCGATTTCCATGCCTACAACGCCGCAGGGGCATCGCGCACCGATCTGCTCTGGACCAACAGCGCCGACGTCGGCGGTGCCACTCCCAAGTGGCGCGGCAGCGCTTCGCTCGGCTGGCGGCGCCAGGCCTGGTCGGCCGGTTTCTCGGCGTATTATATCGGCGACTACAGCGACAGCGGGGCGACCACCACGCTGGCCACTTACGAGTCCCTGGGCAGACCGGGCTACATCGTGCCGGTGTTCACCAACGGCGGCACGGTCTATCGCTACCGCGTTCAGGATTCGATCAGCTACAACGCCAGCGTCTCGTACCGCATCCGCACAAAGAGCAAGTGGACCAAGGACACGACGATCCGCCTGGGTGTGGTGAATCTGTTCAAGGCCGAGCCGCCACTCTCGAGCGATTCACGCGGCTACGATCCTGCGATCTATAACCTCATGGCGCGCGGCCAGTCCTGGTCGGTTCAGGTGACCAAACGCTTCTGATCCGCCCTGTTCCGGTTTCATTTCCCCAGGCACTCCCCTTGGCTGTCGGCCAGCTTCAGTGTCGGCAGCCAAGGTGGAAGGTGCGTCCGGCGAAAGGCCCGCGCGGCGATCAAGACCGATCCACTCCATGTCCAACATGACTCCTTCATCCGTCCCGCAGAAGGCCGTGGCGATCCGACGCAGCGGACGGCTCCTGACGGCCTGTGTGGTGGTTCTCCTCCTGGCAAGCCTGCTGGCCTCCCTTATCCAGAGCTCCTGGGGCCGGGTACAGGTTCTTGATCTAAAGTTTCCGACTCAAAACGGCCAGTGGCTGTCGGCGGATCTTTTTCGTCCAAGGACCGCCACGAGCGATCATCCCGCTCCACTGGTGGTCGTGGTGCCGGGATTTCAGCGCTCCAAGGAGACCATGGCCAACGTCTCCCTTGAGCTTGCCCGACGCGGGATGGTGGTGATCTCCATCGATCCCTATGCCCAGGGCGGCTCGAGCGCCTCGACCACGCCCCAGTCGGCGACCACGCAGGGCTACGGACTTTTTGCCGTCGTGGATTATGCCGCAGATACGGAGATTCTCGACTACGTCGACAAGTCGAGGATCGGAGCCACCGGCCATTCGGCGGGCGGCAACGCCGTACTCCAGGCGGCCGGTTACTTTGGTAGGCAGGCGGCCCGTTCCGGCGGGTCCAGCAAACTGCATTCCGCCTTTGTTTCCGGCTACGTCCTTTCCCTGACCGACAAGCTGCTCAAGGGCGTCCGTTCAAACGTCGGCCTCAGCTACGCTCTCTTCGATGAAGGCGCTTACCGCAACGAACTGAAAAACGGTGACATGCGCCGCGCACCCGAAGCCCTGCGGCTCGTCAACTCCTCCTCGAGTCTGGCGGGCGCTCCTTTGTCTGAGTTGGAGATCGGCCACTACTACGGCGACGCGGCGGCGGGAAGCCTGCGGGTGGTCCACAACGAGCGGGTCCTTCACCCCTTCCAGCCTTACAGCCCCGAGGCGATGGCACACCAGATGGAGTATTTTGAGAAGGCCTTCGGCCTGACCAGCGGGCTATCCAGTCGCGATCAGGTCTGGTATTGGAAAGAACTGTGCACCCTCCTTTCCCTGGTGGCGGGCTTCTGCTCCCTGATTCCTCTCGCACAGCTGCTCCTGCTGCACATTCCCTTTTTCTCAGCGCTCGTACACCCGCTGCCGTCAGCCCAGCCTCGGAGCCAGGGGCGCGGGAGGCTTTTCTTCTGGGTGCTGCTGATTTCCGGGGCGGTGATCGCGTGCCTTTCATATATTCCGCTGACCGAGCTTTCACAGAAACTCTTCACCGCCGCTTCTGGGCGGGAGCAGACCTGGTTCTTTCCACAGCGGATGAACAACGGCGTCATGCTCTGGGCCTTTCTCAATGGTCTGGTGGGCTTTCTGCTTTTCTATCTGGGCTATCGACTGCATGGACGCAATCACGGCGTCGTCCCGAGCATGTGGGGCACGCAGACGAGCCCGCGCGAGTTCGCTCGCACCTTAGCCTTTGCGCTGTCACTGGCCCTTGCCTTTTTCCTCGTCCTCTTTGGCATCTATTATTTCCTGCACGTCGACTATCGCTTCGTGTTCATCGGCGTGCGTGTATTCCAGCCGGCGATACTGGCCCTGTGGCTGATGTATGTCCCGGCCTTTTTTGTTTTCTTCCTGTCAAATTCCCTCCGGGTCAACGGCGCCATGCGCCTGGTCGGTCAGTCCGAGTGGAGGAGCATGCTGATCGCCGGCCTCGCGAATTCGCTCGGCCTGCTGCTCATCGTCCTCGTGCAGTATTGTTATTTTGCCTACACGGGCACGGTGTTCTGGACCGACGGCTGGCTCTACATCAATCTGCTCTTCGCCGTTGTGCCGATCATGTTCGTCCTGCCGTATTTCAACCGGTATTTTTTCCGCATGACGGGACGCATCTATCTGGGTCCCCTCGTCACCTGCCTCGTCTTCATCGTCATTTTGCTTTCCAACACCGTCTGCTACACCCCGTTCTGATCGCCTTTGCTTTCGCCTTTGTCCGCCAATAATCAAGCCCCTGGCCAACATGCGTCGTATCCTTGCCACTGTCCTTGTCTGTTTTGTTTCCTGCCTTGCCGTTCTTGCGACGATACCTGTCCAGGTCGTGCCCGTCATCGGGCAGCACGGCATGGTGGTCGCGGGACATCCGCAGGCGGCTCAGGCGGGGATCGACACGCTGAAGGCCGGTGGCAATGCCATTGATGCGGCGGTCGCTGTGTCGCTCGCACTGGGCGTGGCCGAGCCCTACGGCTCGGGTCTCGGAGGCAAGCTCATGTTGCTCTATTACGAGGCGTCTTCGGGTAGGACTTTTGTCATCGAGGCGATGGATGCGGCCGGTTCGCTCGATGTCTCCGCCTATCTGCGTCGTCCAGTTGAGGACCACAGTCGCGGCTACGGTGCCGTCTGTGTGCCTGGTCTTCCAGCCGGCCTCTGGGCTGCGCATGGGAAATGGGGACGCCTGAAATGGGCCGAGACGGTTGCCCCCTCGATCAAGCTCGCCTCCGAAGGTTTTGAGATTTTGCCCAAGTCGCGCAGTTTCTTTGCCGAGCAGGAAAAGAAACTCCGGGCCGGCGATGCCGAGATCGCGCGTCTTTACCTGCCTGGTGGCCAGCTTCCCGAGGTGGGCACACGGCTTCCCAACGCCGACCTCGCTCGCACACTTGAACTGCTGGCTGCCCACGGACGTGATGGTTTTTACCGCGGACCGGTCGCCGAGGCCATCGTCGCCGCAGCGAAGCAGGGCGGGGGAGTCTTGTCGCTTGGGGACCTTGCAGACTATGAGGCGCAGCTTGTGGAACCGATCGGCATCAGCTTCCGTGGCTATCAGCTGCTGTGCAGCCCGCCGCCGTCGAATGGAGCCCCTCTCTTTTTGGGCATCATGAAAGTGCTGGAGGATGAGTCCTTTTCCGGCGGTCCGCTGCGCTCCGCAGCCAACCTCGACAAGATCGGCCGCGTGTGGCGGGAGGTGCAGCCACTCGTCCAGCGCGGAATCGGCGATGCACCGGAGGCGCGTTTCAATTTCGAGAAAATCGTCGCGCCCGATTCCGTCGAGGCAATCCGGGCGAGGACCCGCGTCCAGTCTCCCTTGCCGAAGGTTGCCTGGTTCGATGACAGCGGTTCTTCGTCCAGCGTGATGGCTGCCACCACGCACTTTCTTGTGGCCGACGCGGCCGGCAACATCGTCTGCGCCACGCAGTCTCAGAGCCTGCATTTTGGCGCGGGTGTCGTGCCTCCGGGCACGGGTGTCGTGCTGAACAATTCGATGAGCAACTTTGCCTACAAGGAGCCGAGGAGCCCCAATTTTGTGGCGCCGGGCAAGCGTCCACGCAGCACCATTTCGCCGACGATCGTCTTTCGAGAGGGCCGGCCGATCTTTGCCATCGGCATCCCCGGTTCCGTTCGCATTCCGACCGCCCTCCTTCAGGTGTTGCTCGATCGCCTGACGCTGGACCGACCGCTTGCAGAGAGCATCGGGGACACCCGCGTACACTTCGATCGCAACTGGCGCAAGGATGACGAGGAATCGATCGAGGTGGAGCAAACGCTCCCCGCTGCCGAGGTTGCCGAGCTTCAGCGGCTAGGCTGGAAGGTCGAACTTACTGAAGCCGCCGGCACGGGCAGGTTCTTTGGCGGCATCAATGCTATAGAATTGATTCCTGGCGGAGGCTATACAGGCTACGCGGACCCTCGCCGCACCAATGCGGCGATCGGTTACTGAACGGGCCTGTTTGTAGTGCCGGGCAGCGGTGACAAGTTCAGGCGGGCCATGCGGTATTGCGGGCTGCTGCGAGGCAGGATTCCATCACCTGTTGGGTTTTCCAGGACCAGTCAGGCCAGTCCGTGTTGAGTTCTCCCGAGCTGACCTGGTCTGCGAAGTTGCGGAACATGTTTACGTGCTGCAAACGGACGGGTGGTGGATTTTCGCTGGAGTCGCCTGAGTTTGGAGGCACGCTCATGTGGGTACCGTTGACAACAAAACCAGCCGGGGCGTCGTCGTTTGGTGCCACAAAATCCTCGACGCGCAGCCAGCCGCTTTCACCACTGAGGTTCACCCATTGTTGATTGGTGGTGAAGGAGCAGAAGAAGCCGGCGGAGGCGCCGTCGGCGAAGACCAGTTCCCCGGAGAATTCCGTGGGGACGGCGTTCGCTCCTGAATCCGAAGCAGAGATAATCTTTGCGTTCACCTCTACCGGCATCTGCCAGCGCATGGCCCAAAGGATGAAGCGGATGCAGTACCAGCCGACATCACCCAGGCAGCCGGCGGGCTCCAGATTGCCCATCACGCGGATGTTATTTTTGAAGAAGGCAGCATCCGGCCTGAAGCTGAAGATTGTCATGATGCGTCGGATACCGCCGATGCTTTTTCCGTCGTCGAGCATGGCGCGCATGTGCTCCAGGCGTGGGTGGTGCATGAACATGACGCCGTCCATGAACTGCACCCGGTTGTCCCGGCAGGCGGCGAGCATGGTCTCCAGGTCGGCCAGGTTTGCGGCGCAGGGCTTCTCGCAGAGAACATGTTTGCCGGCCCGGGCGGCGCGAACGACCCAGTCGCGGCGCAGGGCGGTCGGCATCGGGATGTAGACCGCATCCACCTCGGGGGAGGCGAGCAGCTCCTCGTAGCTTCCGAGCGCCGTGGGTGCCTTGGCGAAGGGCGCGGAGGCCTGGCACTGCTCGATGAAGCTGCGGCTGCGCGCGATATCGCGGCTGGCGACGGCGACGAGCGTGTTGTTTCCCGAGTGCAGGATGGAGTTCCAGTTCTTGCGGGCAATATGGGCGGTGCTCAGAAAGCCCCAGCGGAGTGTTTTCATGTCCGCTGTTGTTAGCCGAGACCCATGGCGGGGGCAACTGTGGTTGATCTAGCAGTCGGAAGGCACCGTCGGCACTTCCGCATCGTCGCAAGGCAGCCCACACGCTTATGTGTATGCTGGAATGACCGGTAAATTTTTATTGGCTGCGCGGGGCGCTTGAGTTCGTTTAGCTGCTGAAGATGAACGAGGAATTTCAGGAGAAACCCGAGGAGACGGCTCCGCGCTATGGATTGCCGCCCAGTGCGGAGTTTCTTGCGATGATCGCGGACCGCAGGGCTGCGTTGCGGAGTGAAGTCGCCTCGATTCCAGGGATTGAGGGCGAGATCGTCTGGGAAGTGGGCTGCGGGCACGGGCATTTTCTCACCGGTTATGCGCAGGAGCATCCCGCGCTGCCCTGCGTGGGCGTGGACATCAAATTGGATCGCGTCTGGAGGGGGGCTCGGAAGCGTGAGCGCGCCGGACTCGGTCACCTGCATTTTGTGCGGGCGGAGGCGGGCTTGTTTCTTGAAGTGTTGCCGGAGACCACGCGTTTCGCCGCTGTGTTTGTGCTTTTCCCTGATCCCTGGCCGAAGAAGCGCCATCACAAGAACCGCATTCTTCAGACCGATTTCCTGATGCGACTGGCCCAGCGCTGCAGCCCGGGAGCAGCTTTGCATTTCAGGACGGACCATGAACCTTATTTTGAGGCCACCAAAGGGATGATCCTGGGTCATCCTGACTGGGTTCTTCGGCCCGACTTGCCTTGGCCCTTCGAGCTCGTGACTGTTTTTCAGGAGCGTGCGCAGAGCTATCAGTCGCTGATTGCCACAAGGCGCTGAGTTCCAAGTGGGTTTTTCGTTGGTTCCAGTGGGCCGGCCACACAGGTGCGCCGCTCCACGGACTCAGGGGTCTGCGGCTTCGTGATGGCAATTCTTCAGCAAAGGCAAAAGACAAGCCATGAAGGTGCCTCCGTCCCCCGAGTCCATTCCGCTTCTCCTGTTGACCTACAGAAACAATGAAGAACCCATATATGCGACTCGCCTGCCAGAGCTTTGGCTGGACGGCGCTGCGGGAGTGGCCGTAAATGGGGCATGGCTGTGAAAGAACCGATTGCCCTGTTTCAGGAATGGTTTGCCGAGGCGAAGGCGAACGAGAAGGACGACCCGACTGCGATGGCCCTGGCCACGAGTGATGCGCAGGGGCGGCCCTCCGTGCGCATGGTGCTGCTCAAGGCGGCGGATGAAAGCGGCTTTGTTTTTTACACCAACCTGGAGAGTCCCAAGGCGCAGCAGTTGGGGGCGCGACCTTTTGCCGCCCTGTGTTTTCACTGGGCCTTGCTTGAGAAGCAGGTGCGCGTGGAGGGGCGGGTCGAGCCGGTGAGCGGCGCGGAGGCCGACGCCTACTTCGCCAGTCGACCACGCCTGAGCCAGCTCGGTGCCTGGGCTTCGAGGCAATCCCAGCCCATCGCAGGCCGTTGGGTGCTTGAACAGGCGGTGGCCGGCATGGCATTGCGGTTCCCTCTAGGTGCGGTGCCCCGGCCTGAGTACTGGTCGGGCTTTCGGGTGGTTCCCGAAATGCTTGAGTTCTGGCATCAGAGACCCTTTCGCCACCACGACCGCCAGCGTTTCCGCCATGAGGAGGGATCCTGGAAACACGAATGGCTGTTTCCCTGAGAGACTTTACAAACTGAGTTCGAGCCCGACGGGGCAGTGATCGCTGCCCTGCACGGTCGGACTGATCCAGGCCCGCTTCAGCCTGGGAGCCAAGGAGGCGGAGCAGAGGAAGTAATCGATTCTCCAGCCGATGTTGCGCGGACGGGCTCCGGCGCGGTACGACCACCACGAGTAGTGAGCGGGACCCTTTTCGAAGTGCCGGAAGGTATCGATAAAACCCGCCTTGAGGAAGGCACGAAAGCCGTCGCGCTCCTGGTCGGAGAAGCCCGGGTTGCCGATGTTTTCACGCGGGCGGGCGAGGTCGATCTCCTCATGGGCCACATTGAGATCGCCGCAGACCACGACGGGTTTCCTGGACTCGAGGCCCTTGAGATAGGTCAGCAGGGCGCGGTCCCATTTCTGGCGATAGACGATGCGCGCCAGCTCCGCTTGGGCGTTGGGGACGTAGACATTGACCAGGTAGAAGCCCGGGAATTCGACGGTGATGGCGCGACCCTCTCCCGTGTGTTCGGGGTCGCCGAAATCATAGGCCACGGAGAGCGGCTTTGCCCGGCTTAAGACAGCGGTGCCGCTGTAACCCTTCTTCAGGGCGCTGTTCCAGGCCAGAGTGTATTCGGGAGGCCAGGACACATGCTGCACATCACCGGGGACACACTTGATCTCCTGGATGCAGACAACGTCCGCGCCGCTGCTGGAGAGATAGTCCAGAAAGCCTTTTTCGAGGACTGCCCGCAGGCCGTTGACGTTCCAGGAGACCAGTTTCATGTGAGGCAGCGATGGGGGAGGAGGAAAGCCTCGCTCAGAGCTCCTGCTGGGGCCTGGAAGCTTCCGGCCAGTCGACGTGGAAGAACTTGCCCCGGGGTCTGTCGACGCGCTCGTAGGTGTGGGCGCCAAAGTAGTCGCGTTGGGCCTGGAGGAGGTTGGCCGGCAGGCGGGCGGAGCGGTATCCGTCGTAATAGGACAGCGCGGAGGAGAAGGTGGGGCTCGAGATGCCGTGCTCGACCGCGAGGGCCACCACCTGGCGCCAGTTGGCCTGAGCCTTCTGGATGGTCTTGTTGAAGTAAGGGTCGAGGAGCAGGTTGGCGAGGGCGGGCTTGCGCGCGAAGGCCTCGGTGATCTTCTGCAGGAAGACGGCGCGAATGATGCAGCCGCCGCGCCAGATCTGGGCGATGGAGCCGAAATCGAGGGTCCACTTGTATTCCTTCTGTGCTTCGCGCATAAGTTGAAAACCCTGGGCGTAAGAGCAGATTTTGGAGCAGTACAGGGCGTCGTGGATGGCGGCGAGCAGCGCCTTTTTGGAGACCTTGAGGCGTTTCTTCGCGGGACCCTTGAGAATCTTTGAGGCAGCGACACGCTCTTCCTTGACGGCTGAAAGACAGCGGGCGAAGACGGCTTCAGAAACGGTCGGGGCGGGTACGCCCATATCGAGGGCGTTGACGCTGGTCCACTTGCCCGTGCCCTTTTGCCCGGCGGTGTCGAGGATGACATCCACCAGCGCCTTCCTAGGATTGAGGGGGTCCTTTTGCTGGAGGATATCGGCGGTGATTTCGATGAGGAAGGAGTCCAGTGCGCCCTTGTTCCATTCGGCGAAGACCTTGCCGATCTCGTCTGCCTTCATGCCGAGAAGGCCGCGCATCAGGTCGTAGGCCTCACAGATCATCTGCATGTCGCCATACTCGATGCCGTTGTGGACCATCTTCACGTAGTGGCCGGCGCCATCGGGACCGATGTAGGCGGTGCAGGCGACGCCGCCCTTGACGGGTTTGCCGACCTGGGCTCCGGGAAGGGGGCGACCGGTCTTGGCGTCGACCTTGGCGGCGATGGCCTTCCAGATGGGTTCGAGTTCTTTGTATGCGGCTTTTTCTCCGCCTGGCATGAGTGAGGGGCCGAAACGCGCGCCGGTCTCACCGCCGGAGACACCGCTGCCTATGAAGCGCAGGTTTTTTTCGCGGAGGGCTTTTTCACGACGGATCGTATCGGTCCATTTGGCGTTACCGCCGTCGATGATGATGTCCTGCGCCGAGAGCAGGGGCGTGAGGCTGTCGATGACGGCGTCGGTGGGTGCGCCGGCCTGAACCAGGATGATGATCTTGCGTGGCAGCGAGAGGGAGGCGACGAAGTCTCCGAGCGTTCTTGAGCCGATCAGAGCGCCGGGAGTGGCGGGATTTTCGGCAACGAAACGCTCGGTTTTTTCGGTCGTGCGATTGTAGACGGAGATCTGAAAGCCGTGGTCGGCTATGTTGAGGGCGAGGTTTTGGCCCATGACCGCGAGGCCGATGAGACCGATGTCCGATTTTTCGTTGGGCATAAGAAAAGAGAAGAGTTTCGGCTAGCTAGGCGCATGGCAAAGTCAGGAGGAAAGGTTTCCGCTTGCAAACGGTTGCAAGCACAGGCGAGGAGTGCACCCGGTGTAGCTCAAGCTACGGTTTCTTGGGGCTGATCGGAGTCGATTTCTTCGTCTTGTCGGAGTCTGCCTTCTGCACATCCTGGTACATCCCCTTACTGGGAAGGAACTGCGCCATCACGTTTACAATTGGTGTGAGAAAGGCGGGCTCATTGCGTTCATAGATCCAGCTGAAGCCTACGATGGTGAAAACGACAGCAAGAATGATGGTCAGGAATATCTTATTCATCTCTTTTATGTAGAATAGGATAAAAATTCCGACGATCACTATGAGAATGGTGATTCCCGCATTGACCCAAAAACTGGTGGGAACCTTTTGGAGCTTTTCCAGAGTGCTAACGGCCAAGGGTGACATGGGTTCATCTTGAAGCCCCTGTGTGTTTCAGACGAGCACAAAGGCGATTTTGGTGCGTGATGTTCCTGCCTGATTTTTTCTTGCTCTTCTTAAAAGGGATAATGAGCTTACGCGAAGTTCGTTGTAGATTCAGGTTGGATGACAGTTTCTGGTGAGTCGTCAGGTGGGCCAAGGGGCCTGGTGATGATGTCGAAACCCGACAGTCGGGAACGGACTGGCAGAGGACAGGAATCTTACGATATCATCACATGCATAGTACCAAACTCTACGTCGGCAACCTGTCCTTCAAGACAACAGCCGAGGAATTGCGCGCCCATTTCGAGCAATTCGGAGCCGTTACCGACGTTTATATCGCCCTTGACCGTATGAGTGGACGCCCACGTGGCTTCGCTTTTGTCACCATGGGCACAGGCGATGAGGCCAAACTTGCGGCCGAAAAGACCAATGGAGTCGAGCTCGGTGGCCGTCAGTTGACGGTCAACGAAGCCCGCCCCAAGGAAGAGCGTCCGGCTGGCGGCGGCTTCGGCGGCGGTGAGCGTCGCGGCTTCGGCGGCGGCGGTGGCGGTGGCGAGCGTCGCGGTTTTGGCGGCGGCGAGCGTCGTGGCGGCGGCGGCGGCGG
>JFJP01058901.1_pt1 | contig 10969 bp, 14 predicted proteins | sample 431651 | NCBI WGS metagenome assembly JFJP01 (sample SAMN02602958, study PRJNA72255) | Microbial mat metagenome, whole genome shotgun sequencing project. | biome: fresh water; feature: sink hole; material: water; isolation source: purple microbial (photo- and chemosynthetic) mats found in...
ATAACACCCTTTCAGGGTTGAAGAAAAACGATTGCATGAGCCTGATTCCATACCTCCCACACTGCCAGACAAAGAGCACGCTATTTCCCAAATCTGGTTTGCTCTACCTCACCCACTTTTAATCACACCCTCTCACGCTTTGCGTCTTACTTTTTTCTTGCCTTGCCCCTTACCCCTTGTCGCTTACCACTTCTTCCATTGGCACTATCTTCGCCAAGATTAGAATTATTAGAAACTGGAATGGCGCGGCAGATTTTTTCCCACCCGTCTATGTTCCAGCGGCTAGGAAAATCCCTGCACTGCTGCGGCTTGACGGACTGAATGTGGCATGTCGGCAGGCCATCGTCCTCCGTTAAAAACACGCACGCCCCACCCCCCGTGGATGCGATCGTGAGCCCCGTCCTCTGCGGCGTCAAAACCATGTGCCTATTTATGAAATCCTCTTCGGACAACCCAAGGTGCTTAGATATTTTGCTGATTTCGGAATCAGTCAGCCGCACCATTCCTGGCCACCGACAGCAGTTGCCGGAGCGCTGGCATATATAACGGGGTGCTGACTGATCCACGGTTTTTGTCATCATATTGTGTGAAAATATTTTTTATCACACAAACTCGGCATGGCACGGATAAAAAATGGGCTTTGCTTGCGCAATTCGCCAGACTTGCTAGTGTCCATATCAATATTAGAAAAGTGAACAGCAGTTATGCGATTTTTGTTTAACCTGCATCCAGGGGTAGATGTCACGGTTTCGATCAAAGGCGAACTGGCATCGCGCGGGCCTATCAAGGTGCTGCGCGGAGGCTCCGTCATTGGCTTCGTCGCTGGATATAAAATCGTGGTGGAAGGCGCGGTTCACGGCAAAGTCAAAAGCCACGAGTCGGTCGAGGTTCATTCGATGGGTCTTGTGAAAGGCGATGTCACGGCCAACTCGCTCACCGTTGATGAGGGCGGCGTCCTGCAAGGCCTATGCCGCATAGGCGTGGATGATGTCCGCGAAACCGATATGTCTAACAAATCAGGCGGAGAGACAAAACCCGCAGTCGAAAACTCGTCTAGCTGGTTCTGGCAAAGAAGAAAATGAAGCTCCCACCATCATTCAAGCCGCTTTCGTCCGAGCCTAGGATTCTGAAATGCTTCGCGTGCGGCTCCGAAAACGAGTCGCCCATCAACGCCATCACGCTCCTCTGCCTGCACTGCGGGCGTCCCGTTGATCTCAGCGACTACGAGGTTGACACCTTCCATAGCAGGAGCATCCAGACATACGGCGAAGTATATGTCGGTGTGCGCGGTAAATACCACGGCTCCAAGCTCGTTGCGGGACGCCTTATCGTCCACGGCACGCTTGATGCCCCTTACGAGGCGCACGAGATGGTTCTCGGCAAAGTGGCTCACCTGACCAGCTACGGCTCGCAGCACTCGCTGCATGTCCTAAGCGGCAGCCGCATCAAGCTGCAACAGGTGATTACAGCCAGAGAGGCGTTCATTAGCGGTTTCCTCGAAACCATAGGTGGCCTGAGAATCACTGGCACGATCGTGATCAGAAAAGGTGCCACGCTCATCGGCAAAGTGGAAGCTCACGCCATAAAGGTCGAAAAAGGCGGACGCTACGAAGGCCAGATCGTCATAGAAGGCCATGCCTCGCTCCTGAAAGACGATGCCAACACAAAAAACAACCGCTAGAAAAAATGAAAAAAATATTTTTTATTTTACTAGCTGCAACTGCCATGTGTCCACATACCTCACTAGCACTTGAAGACTTCGTTTATGAAATCCCGTTCGCAGAGACCGCACAGATTGATGGGGACGCCGCAGAATGGAAAAGCTCTGCACTAGAAATCCCGCTCGTCTCCGATGTGCGAGGCGTCCGCCCAGCATCGCCTCACCGCATATCCGATGCCAAATTTTATTTTGCGTGGAACCAGAAAGGTCTCCTAGTTTTTGCTGAAGTAAAAGACAAACACATCCAAGATGGCGGAACATTTCTCTGGGAAAACGACAATGTTTCCATTTTTGTTTCAAACCGCCAAGGCGGGCAAGACAAAATACAGTTTGTCTTTTCGCCCCATCTGAATGGAGAGCAGATTGAACTGCAACACACAATCCTCAACCAAAGAAGTTCAAGGCCACTGACAGAAAAGCCGATGTCTTGCCAATCGGCAGTTAAAAAAAATGACGATGGCTACAGCGTTGAAATTTTAATCCCACTAGAACAGGTCGGCGTGACACCGTCCGAGGGGCTGGAAATCGGCTGCAATGTTTCTGCCACAGATTATTTGCCCAGAGCAAAAGACGCCAAAAAATCAGCAGCCCACACGCTATCGTGGAACATGTGCGGCGACTCGCATTATTATTTCCGTGGGATGAACAGAATACGCCTATCGGCGAAAGCCGGGCAGCGTCCAGTAACGGAGGTTAAATCATTTATAATAAACGAGCCTCGCGAATGGTTTTTCTCCGTTTTCTCCAAAGAACCCCTCGGAGGGAAAACAATATCGGCCACGAATGCTAGTGGGAAACTGTGCAGTCTGACCATGCACAAAAACACCATTGGTAATCACGCCGCATTTTCGTTTCAGCCATCACCAGAAGAACTGGCCATGCCTGCCACAATCAATATAGACGATATCCCAGTGGCGGAAGTCAACCCGAAGATGATCGCCTGGGATTATAATTTCCGCGCCAAAGTGAACCGCTATCTGGATGATGACGACAGAGAGCCATTCCCAAAAGGCGGCATTGTCTTCACAGGACATTCGCAGATAGACATGTGGGAAACTATCGAGGCAGACATGGCACCGCTAAAAGTTTTGCGCCGTGGCATTAGCGGGGCGCAGGCATTTCATATCGTGGAATTCATGGATGAGTTGGTCATAAAACACGCCCCGTCAAAAGTTGTCTATTTCATAGGCGGCAACGACATGCGGGCGGGTAAATCACCACAGGAGATATTAGCGCAGATAAAAATTTTTGTAAACGCGCTGCAAAAAAAATGTCCAAGCGTCAAAATCTGGCTGGTCGGCATACAGACGACAAAAGACGACATGGCTGCATTCAGGTCAGAATACAATAGCCTCCTGAAAAAATACGCCGCCGAATCTCATGGCAAAATTACATTCATCAACCCAACCGCACTCCTTATGGACGACAAAGGCCAAATCCCCGCTGAATATAAAAAATTTGATAATGTCCACTTTAGCGAAAAAGGCTATGCGCTGATCGCCCCAGAAATCAAAAAAGCTCTCATGGAACCAGCCAAACAGACTGAGCAAAACAAGAAAACCAAGAAAGAGTCCCTGCTCTTCGGAAAACACCTGAATAATTAGCTGGGAACGCCGGCATCTTTAGCTGGGGACGCTGGCGGTCTCAGCACTCCGTGTTGGTGCTAATGATTCGGGGGAAAACAAGGTCAGACTAAAACGGCCCCTTGAACTTGGGGTCTGGAATATCCAGAGGCAACTCGCTCTTAAACCATTCTGGGTCAGGACTGCGCCCCAAACACTGCATTATTGACGAAGCCAAGTGCGCGGCACGCGGATAGTATTCCGCAGCCAGCGCGGGAGATGCTGGTGCAGGGACATCCGGCGACGCCAGGCGCAGCACTGGGGCACGGAGCAGCGCAGGATTTATTTCTGCAATGCGAGCCACGATCTCTGCTCCGATGCCGAACGATTTGCACCCCGTGTCCATCACAGCCAAGCGGCCTGTTTTCTTAACCGAAGAAAGCACCGTCCCCATGTCCAACGGGCTCACCGTGCGCAGGTCTATCACCTCGCAGGAAACACCTTCTGCGGCCAGCCATTCCGAGGCACGCAACGCCTCCAGCACCGCGTAGGAAACCGCTACAACCGTGAAGTCATCCCCCTCTCGGGCGACCCTAGCTTTCCCGATCGGAACAGAATAGTGGCCATCCGGAACGATTCCAGAAACGGAATGAAGCCACCTATGATCCAGATAAATCACGGGGTTATCGTCCTCTACTCCAGCAATGAAAAGCCCCTTAGCATCAAGCGGTGTGGCGGGCATGACCACTTTCAGCCCTGGCACATGCGCGAACCACGCCTGCAAACTCTGCGAGTGCTGTGCCCCCTGCCCCCACCCCCTGCCCAAAACCATGCGGATCATGAGCGGAACAGGCGTTTGCCCACCGAACATGTAAAACCATTTGGCTGCTTGGTTGACTATCTGCTCCATAGAAAGCAGAGCAAAGTCCAAGCGCTGGTGAGTTAATACAGGTCTCATGCCACGCAAAGCTGCCCCCACAGCCACGCCAGTTATCGCGTTCTCCGAACATGGTATATCAAACACGCGCTGCTCGCCGTATTTTTGCTGAAGCCCCAGCGTAGTCCCAAAAATGCCCTTGGGATCAGAGACTCCCAACCCCATCAAAAAAACGCTGGCGTCACGACCCAGACAGATGTCCGCTGCCTCGCGCATGGCCTCCGCATAAGTGATCGTCCGTTCCATATTTTTTACTCTGCAAAAAGAGGGCCGAAAAGTTTATCTGGAGCAGGAACAGGGGCTGCCTCAGCGTGTGCAAAAGCTTTTTCGATCTCTGCTGATAATTCATTTTCCAGCAACTCTGCCCACGCTCCGTCCCAAAGCCCGCTCTCGCGCAGGCGCGTCTCCATTTTTTTGAGCGGACACCTCTCTTTCCAAGCGAGAAACTCTTCCTCTGGGCGGTAGCCGATGTCGTTGTCGTAATTTGGCCCACAATGCTCCCGCCAACGGTATGTTTTGAACTCCAGAAACAACGGGCCGCCGCTGACTCTTGCTTTTTCCACAGCCGCCCCGGCCAGTTCGGACACGGCGCAAACATCATTGCCATCCGCAGAAAAACTTTCAACACCATGCGCCGCCCCAAGCCCTGCTATATCACGATTGCTCGGCTGCCTCACATACATCGGCGAATAGACTGAGTACAAGTTGTTTTCGCAAACGAATACGATGGGTAATTTTTTCAGCGATGCGAAATGAAGGCTCTCGTGAAAAACGCCCTCTTCGGTAGCTCCTTCACCGAAGAAAACAACTGTGACGCGATCCTCTCCCTTCATCTGAGATGCCAACGCCGCCCCTGTAGCAATCGGGAGCGTACTGGCCACTATCGGCACGGCACCCAAAAAACCTGCGCCTATATCCACGAGGTGCATGGAACCGCCTTTGCCACCGCAGCAGCCGTCCGCCTTGCCGTGAATTTCGGAAAGCATGGCCTGCAACGAGCCTCCTTTGGCCAAGTAATGGGCGTGTGAGCGATGCCCACTCATCACATGATCATCTTTTCTCAAGCGCGAACAGACGCCCACGGCCACGGCCTCTTGCCCGATGCTCAAGTGAACAGGACAACGCATTTTTTGCCCTGCGTACCTATCGGCTATCGCCTCCTCCACGCGGCGCAAATAAAGGAGCTGCCGATAAAGAGCCGTAGCCACATTTTTTTCGGTATTTGCGTCTCTGTTCACTCGCGGTTTTGATTTGCGGTTAGATAATAAAGTTAAAAGTTGAGCAGAGACATGCCGCTCTTGACTAGCTGCTGTTTGGAAATCGGCTGAGCATTGCCGACAATTTTGACCGCTTGCGCTCCAGCCAACTGCCCCAAGAATGTAGCCGCCCCCACAGACATCCGTCGGGCTGCTGCCAACGATGCTACTGAAAAAAACGCATCCCCTGCCCCGACCGTGTCAGTCACTTGTTTTTCGATGGACGGCATCTTGCAGGGCACTTCACCATCATGCAGACCGAGCGTCTCCACGGGGCCGCGTGTCAGCCACGCATAGCCTGCGCCGAGCTGCTGCCGAAGTGCCTCCATCTCCTTGCCGAAATCTGGCGTGCGCGAACCACAGGCCAGCATGAGTTCCTGCTCGTCCAATGAAAACACATTGGCGCGGCGGTACTGGCGGTTGATGATGTTGAACCCATGGTTGTTACTGTTGGTCTGGCAATTCAGGCAGAAAAAAGGTGCTTGCTCCTCTACAAAGCTCCGTATTTCCTCGTGGAAAAAGCCGTGCCCGAAATCGGCAGCCAGCACGACATCGCAATCCCGTATGCGCTCGCCCAGCAAAGTTAGTATGCGTTTTTTCACCGTTTCTGACGGCGGATTAGCATCAATGTAGTTCACCGAAAAAAGTTTGTGCAACTCCTTGCCTTCAGAAAGTGGTTCCACAAAACGCTGCTTTAGCACCGTGGTGAATGACGGGTCGCGCACAAGCCAGTCGTCCTGCGGATCGAGCCAGACTTGCAGGTATTCTTCCAGCCAAGGCTCTGCGCCCACTAACCCCACGAGACTCACCTTGCTCGTGAACTGTTTCACATGGCGGTAAACAGCCAACGAGCCGCCAGCCTGCGTCTCTTCGCGCAGAAAACGCCCTGAAATGATTCGGTTTTTCGATGTCAAACCCTGCACCTTCAGGCACGAATAGCGGTCGAGGATTATGTCGCCAATAACGAGCACCTTGAGCCCAGCCAACGCGTCCACTTCATCGCGCAACTGTTCCGGTGTTAGATTCTTCGAGAGGTTGCGACAGAACTCGCTCATCTCTCCAGAAACAGCACTAAAATTGTTATTTAGAATGCGCGTGGAACTGAAAACCACCGATCCCACATAGACGATCTTAGCACCAATTTTTTTAACAGCGGACACATCCTCGTAAATATTGCCAGTGACATCGTTCTCAGGTTTTTCGTACTCGCGGCCTTTGCAGTAAATGTGCGGCCTGACGCACTCGATGGCTTCTACTGCGGTAGGGAACGGGATCAGCACCACATAATCTACACTGCCCAACGAAGAGAGAAACTTGGCTCGCAGATCGTCATTGAAGAATGGTCTCCCAGGCCCTTTGTTCACAAACTTGCCAGCCGTAACTGTGGCAACCAAAACATCCCCGTGCGATTTGGCTTCTTCGAAATGGTAAATATGACCTGGGTGTATCAGGTCGAATGTCCCGTGACATTGAACAATTGTTTTGCCCTCTCTTCGAAGGCAACCAAAAAAAGACTCCGCTTCGCTGAACGGTATGATTTTGTGATTAAACATGGTGAACCTCTCTATACTGCCATAAAATCGTAGCATGTAGCACGCCGCGCCAACCTCATGCTTTTCATGTTGTGAAACGCGGGGGCATCGGGGTCGGGATAAAGCCCATCCTCTATCGCACGGCGCAAGTTTCGGACTTCTTTGGCAATCGAACTCGTGGGTTTAAACGCGAGACAACGCCCCAATTTTTCCGATGAGATATGGTAGTCGCGATGATCCACCGTCTCTTCCACGCGGATTTCGACATCTAGGTCTGAAAGCTCGGCGCGGATGATTTTGGCTATCTCCATCACCTTGTGATTTTCAAAACCAAAATTGAAAGTTTGCCCACTAATAGCACCAGCTTCGGCTCCCAGCAGAAACGCGTAAAAAGCGACCACATCTGTCATGCCGACATTCGGGCGACGCTGGTTGCCGCCGTGAACCGTTATCACCCGTTTCAGCAATGCGTCTGCGGTCAGCTTGTTGACGGTGAGATCAAAACGCTGCCGTGGAGATTCACCGCAAATTGTTGCTGGGCGAACATTGACTGCACAAAAATCGGGCGCGGCGGCGGCCTTCACGAGCCACTCAGAAAGCATCTTGTATTTCGAATAAAAAGTGAGCGGTTCAGGTTCTAGCCGCTCCGTGACATCCGCCGCCGCCTGTATGCCGAAAACGCTGCTTGATGACGCGTTGATGAAACGCTTCACACCAACTGATTTGGCGATGGAAATGAGCATCCCCACTGCGTCGAAATTAACCTGCCTCGTGAGCACCTCATCTACCTGCCCTGTCGGGTCGTTGGATATGGCCGCAAGATGTATCACGGCATCCGCCCCGCGCACGGCTCTACCAACCGCATCGGGATCGCGCAAGTCGCCCTCAACAAAATCGAACTTGGACGCCCAGCCGCCAAATTCGGGTCTGTTTTGCAGCGCATCCAAACCAGCACGCGAATAAAGCATGGCGTCCAATACACTGACCTCCAAGCCGAGGGAGAGCAGGTGCGGAACCAAACGGCTCCCTACATAGCCAAAGCCTCCTGTCACCAATACTTTTTTAATCATATAATCACGGTTTGTGGATGTAGTGGTCGGGCAATTTGCGGAGTGTTTCAATCGCCCCCGTCACCCATTCTATTGTTTCGTCTATCACGCCGTCAAGCGTGCGGGCATCCGCCCATCCGAGGTCTTTTCTGGCCTTCCTGCTGTCCAGCAGATAGGCCGCATCTTTACCCGGGCGATCATCGGAAATCTCCACGGCATCTTCAAATGCCACGCCCATGCGCACACAAACTTTTTGAACAAGCTCCCTGATCGAAATGTTCAGCGCAGTCGAAAAATGGTAAACCTGACCTAGCTCCCCTCGCTCCGCCACGAGACCCGTCCCCTCCGCGACATCCATGATGTGTATGAACGAACGGAGAGAATGTCCACCTCCGTGCAGTGGTAACCTGCGCCCCGTCAATATGGAAAAAACCGTTTTGGGGAGTATGCGATAAAGCTGCTGACCCGGGCCGCACACATTAGCCGCCCGCGTAAAAACGACAGGGAAACCGTAACGCCTGAAAAAAGTCATCAAGTGAAGATCGCACGCAGCACGCGAAGCGGCGTAAGGCGTGCTCGGGTTGTAAGACGCATCTTCCGTCACGAGACCTGAGCAACTCCCGTAAACCTCGGGCGTGGAAACATGAACATATTTTTTCAGGAACGAAAATTTTCTCAGCCGCTCATGCAGGCGCACTTGGGCAAGCACATTGGTGGCATACCAGTGATCCGGGTTGTCCCAACTTTCGGCCACCATGCTTTGCGCAGCAAAATTGACGATGAAATCTGGTCTGAACTCTTCCACGGCATCTGCCATGCGCCCCGTGTCATAGTTTAAATCCATCTGCGCAAAACGGAACCCAATGCCTGCCGCCCCGACACAGCCCCACTTGTAAGGTAAAAAAACCGGATCAGGCTCAGGTGATCGGCTCACGCCCATGACCTCGTTTCCGTTCTGAAGTGCCCAAGCCACAAAGGTGGCTCCTGAAAAAGCGTTGCTTCCGATGACAAAATATTTTCGGGGCATGGTAATTGTCTTGTTCCCATTTCAAAAAATCTACAGCAACAAGATTAAACTGAAAAGCACGAAAGTGAGAAACTTAGCGCGTGTAAATTGATGGGTATTAAGCTGGCAAGGTTCCGATTCCGGTTCCTGAGAGTCCTGCATCCGTGTTGGCAACAATGCAGCAAATACTCTCAAGCTCTGCTGGAGGAAGTGAAGGACAAGCATGCATGAGAATCACTCTTGGGTCGTGAATTTGGCGACAAGGGCGGAGAGGAGGTTCGCGGCGGTGGCGCGGGATGCGGCAAGCTGTGTTTCAAACGCGTCCACCAAGGCCATCAGTTTATCCACTTTGGTCATGATCCTGTGTTATTCTCCTTCCATCATGCTAAACATGGTAAGTCACGGCGTCCTTGTCGCCGATGCGGAGATGTCCAGCCTTCTGGAGCTTTTCCAGCATGTCAGCGGCGTCGGTGTCGGTGGCGTCCTTCCCTAGCTGGGATTTAAGATGACTCAGCAGGGTCTTCTTCTTTTTCGGGCGGTTGGCGACATTCTTCCGCAGGCGCTCCAGCACCCGATCCAACGGCTCCTCTTGTCCCGCTGATTCTGCCTTCGATGCCACGGTTGCAGCATTGGCGGTGCCGGAGAGGGGCAGCGTGGCGAAACTGTTGTGGCGGTAAGCGTGAATGTGCCTGCTCCGCAGGTGCTCAACCAGCGGGTCAAAACCTGTATCCTTGGAGACGATGTGAATGTAGGCGGCAGGGTCGCTGCTCACCGTCCGACCCACATAGTAGGCGAGCGTAAAATCTAGGGCGTTCTTGCCAGAAGACGCCAGACGGACAAGATGCACGGAGGCAGCATGCGCCATCAGTTTTTCAACAAGTCCGACATCCAGTTTGGTCTGCTTTGCTCCTAGCAGAAGAGTGAAGTTCACCGACTTGGCTCCGATGACGGAGACATCAATCTGATGAACATTCTCAAAGTCCACAAAGACATGGTTTAGCGGCGGAGCGATTTCGTTCATGGCAGGCATTGGTTTCATTGGTTGGTGAGTTCAGCGACGAGGGCGTAGAGGAGGTTCGCGGCGGTGGCGCGGGAGGCGGCGAATCGGTCGAACTTCTGGAAGAAAGTTTCCAGCTTCATGCCTTGGCTTCCTCGGCACGCACCCATTCGAGGAGCTTGGATTGAAGCAGTTCCTTTGAGGGGAGGTAAAATTGGTATTCCTTAGCGTGGATGTTGGCGTCTTTTGGGGGCGTCAGTTCCGCGCCATACGGCGCCCGCTTCTCGCCCTTCTGCTCATGCTCGACGATGCGGCGGCCAATTTCGAAATTAGTCATCACCTGAAAGGTATCAATCACCGACGCGACGCCCCGCTGGGCGGACTGGATGAGGTGTGGCACTTCGGCGATAAGCGGGGGGGCGAGGCCATCGGCTTTCACTTTAGCGGATGCTGTTTTCTTTTGGGCAATGGGCTTCTTTTTCATCGGGTGATAGCCTCCATGAGTTGCTCCTTCAACTGGCCGCGTGTCGCAGCGATCTGGGCGAGCAGACGCTCGTATTCGGGCAGGAGGTAGTCCGCAGCGATAAAATATTTTCGAGGCTTGGTAATTGTCTTGTTCCCGTTTCAAAAAATCTACGGCAACAAGATTAAACTGAAAAGCACGAAAGTGAGAAACTTGGAATTTGCATGGAATGGTTCATCACAAAAATGACATTTCTCACCTTCAGGCAACATCTATTAGCCTAAAAAGGAAAATGAAAGTGGCAAAAAATCCAACCAAAAGCCAGCATTTTTAAGACCTTCTGAAGTTTGGGGAAAAGTAAAAAAGGGGGCAGGCTGACATTTGTGACTGTTTGCACCATGTTCTGAACTCTTTGGTGAAGTGGCTTGACCTCTGCTAGGCTACGCA
>JFJP01040608.1_pt1 | contig 10967 bp, 7 predicted proteins | sample 431651 | NCBI WGS metagenome assembly JFJP01 (sample SAMN02602958, study PRJNA72255) | Microbial mat metagenome, whole genome shotgun sequencing project. | biome: fresh water; feature: sink hole; material: water; isolation source: purple microbial (photo- and chemosynthetic) mats found in...
TTGGCTTTCTGTATTAAATGGTTGGGCATTCCGTGGCTTTGTGGGTAGTTCGACTAACTCAGCACTGGCTGTGACACCTGTTTATATAGGGGAAGTACGGATATTTCCAGAGGAGTCAGAAATTATATCTCACTACTATACTACAAGTAAGTTGTTGCCAATCACATCTCTTGACCAAAACTACAATCAGGGGACATCAACGGAATACGATGGCTGGAATCGTCCGAAGAATATGTACCACAAAGGCCATGTCGTAAAAAAATATGACTATATGCCACTGAATACAAAGTATTCACCAACAGTACTATTCGGGGATCGAGTCTCTGATTCATTGGTGCTTATGGCAATGTATAAGGTGACGAACAATTGGCAATGGAGTAATTTCTCCAAGGCTCCAACAACAATAGATACGTACTTTAAATATAGCTTCGGAACGAAACCATGGGCCAATGGTACACCTATCAATGAATGGTATGGTGTATGTGTAAACAGCAGTGGACGTGTAAGCGGGTTGAACTTAGGAGATACGAAGATTCAAGGTCTGTTACCAGAGGAATTTTATTCATTAGCCGCTTTGGAGTACCTAGATATCAGCAATACTGAACTTAACATTGATTGGCTGCATCCGGTTGCAAAACTGGTAAAATTGCGAGTTTTTAATGCCCATACTTCATTTATTTCGGATAAAGGAGACGATGCGTTTAGTAAACTAACTACGCTTCTAAATCTTGAAGTATTAAATATCTCTAATTCTGATATATCCGGCAATTTCCCAGAAACCATTGGCAATCTGAAGAAGTTAACATATCTGGAGTTGGAGAATACCAGAGTAACGGGGTCACTACCTTCTTCAATAACGGAATGTCAAAGTCTGAACTATTTAAGTATGTGGAAAACACACATGAGCTATACACTTGGATACTATGCTGATTCAGAACTGTACTTGCAAGAACTTTATAACAAGCAGGCCACGGACAATAAATTAGGTACAGTCAAACTTGATGGTTGCGCAGAACGAATACAACGCTGGACAGCGGATAACGGCATCCTCTACGAATGTGCAGAAGATTAAAGTCCATATTGAGAATAGAATAGTTTTTATTGAATATTGTTAGGGTCAAAATGTTAAGACAGATTTTACAACTAATTTGTATATGTAGCATCACTGTGATAGCCGGTAATAATGGGCTCTTGATTCGAAATGAACATTCAGGGGTAACCCTTATGTACGGTGCTGATGGAAATTTGCTTAGTACTAAAACACTCACTGAAGGTAATTCTCAGTTTTCAAATGGGCTTAAAATTATAAGCGTTTCTGGTAAACGTTTGGCCTCATTCGAAGATGAGAGTATAAAACTGGTAGGCCATATAAAGGAAGGAGAATCACCTACCGAGGATAACAAGGCCGGTCTACGATTTAGCCACACGAATAATAAGTATATGCTGTTTAGTGCGAATGTTGGCGATCTTTACTTTAATGGTAGTAAAGTCCCAACATATGCGGGTGAACCATACAACTGGGCGAAAGTTACCACATATCGTAAACCGAATCAATTGGAGTCAAATACGTCGATCACCTATACAACGGGTTTGGGGCTGGTTGCTCAACAACAGGTACAGCATAATACATCGCAGTGGCTTGTGTCGTTTAGTGATTATGATAGCCGTAACCGAGTTACTAAAGCATATTTATCTACACCATACTATAGTGCCGGTACCTATGTTTCATCTGAGCAACTATATGATCCTGCAAAGAAAACATACGACGACGACAAGCCTTATGTTGAATACAAGTACCTCGACCAAAACCATAGACGGCCTGTCGAAGTGGGCGGTGCAGGGAGCGCATACAATGTAGCAACTGGCAAAATTGCCCGTCAATGGACGTTTGGTGTCGATGCAAACACCTCTTTTTTAAGCTATTCTGCAGTGCGGAATATCGCGGCGCTCGATCAGAAATCCGATGTATCTGACGCCCAGTATATTCTTACTGTTGCTTGTGATCCTGATGATCGGTTTACTCAAATTATTACTGATAAATTTGGATTAAAGCTTGCGACCTGGAGTGATACCTCCAACGGAACGTCAGCAAATGGCGTCGCTATTGTGCGATACGAATATGACGAGCAGAATCGGCTGAAAAAAGTTATCCCTGCAGATCCCTCCCTTCTGCCAACGACCTATACCTACAATGATCTAAATCTAGTGGAAACAAAGTCCACGCCTGATGCGGGTACGACCAAGTATGAATATTTCATTAATGGGACTCTTAAAAGTGAGACTCGTTCTTTAGGAACCACTAATGAGTTAAGGATAGCCTATGAATATGACCATCTCAATCGCCCAATAACTACGAAAGTTGGAGGTGAGGCGGTTAAATCATTGTTCCATACTAAATCAATTGCTTTGGCAGGACTTTCGGATATTCCATCTGCGGAAACAATTATAAATCAGTTGACAAATCTCCGTGGTAACGAGGTTGGGACCAAATTTAAGGATCAGGGGAAAAGCACCTGTGTCGTTGATCTCTTTTCCTACGATGATGAAAATCGCATTGCTGCAGCATTCCGGTTTATTTCGGGTTTCGGATGGACGAAGAAAGAGATGTCCTATACCTTTGCCGGTGACTTAGAGAAAGTAACCATTACACCGCGGTATCTCGGATCCGATCAGGAAGAACCGATCTCTATTTCCTACTCCTATGATCCACTGGGCAACCTCAGTACCGTTGATTGCAGCGACAAGGGGCGATTAGTTTCTTACGAATATGCACTTACCGGTGAATTGACTAAGAAAAATTTTCACAATGGTTCAACTGCTGTTATTGCATCTGAGTCTTATGAAGAAAACATCCGGGGATGGCCGACAAAAATTGTTAGCACATCTCGAGGTGGATCTGAACTATTTAGTCAGAACCTTTCGTATGATGGCTCATACTCGGGTAATATCACAAAGTCAGTTATTGCTCAAGCTGGATTCCCCACCATAACGCAAAACTTTCGGTACAATGGAGTTAATACTCTTACCAATGTGACATCCAATACCTCTGCATATAACGAATCGTTTGCGTACGACCTATCCGGTCGAATGAAATCTAAAACTACCGGCGGCGTTGCACTTACCTATACCTATCAGAACGGAACGAGTAAAATTACTTCTGCAGGGAGCTACTCGTATCAATACGATACCCGTGGAAATGTTACCCGTGATATCCTTCGGAATACGGGAATTGAATACAGCTGGAACAATATGCCTTATAGCTTTACGCCCCCTGGCGGCGGGGGCAAAGTGGAAATGCGGTATGATGGAGGAAACAACCGTGTCTTAAAAGAGGAGAGAACCCTCGATCGCACACGTGGAACACTCTATACTGCGAATCTTGTCTATACAAATACCGATCTGCTCATGGGAGAGTCATATAACCGGGATTATTATACTATTGAAACGCCCATGGGTACGGAGGGGCGCATAGAGTTTGATAATAGTGGCAATAAAAGCGCCTTCTTCTATGTAACCGACCACCTTGGATCGACACGTGCAGTTCTTGGAGAAAATGGTGAGCCTGTATATGCCGCGAACTACACCGCTTATGGTGAACAAAAGCTCCTGAAAACCGGTGTCATTGATGTACGTGAGAACTTCACCGGCAAGGAATTTGATACCGATGGTGGTGATCAGAACGGCAAGGACGGGATGAACTACACCTATTTCGGGTCAAGGTATCTCGACAATGTCACCGGTGTTTGGCTTTCAACGGATCCCGCAGAGCAGTTCTATAACCCCTACGCCTATGCGACCAATCCAGTGATGTTTGTTGATCCGGACGGGGAATATATTGTAGGAAAAATAATTGGTGCTGTTGTAGGTGGTTATGTCGGTGGTGCGAGAGCTAATGGCTCTATAAATCCTAGGGACTGGGACTGGGAGAGTGGCAAGACATATATGGGTATTGCTGGTGGGGCCATTCGTGGTGGAAAACGGGGAAATCAGTTAGAAAACTCAATGATTGCGAGCAGTATCATTTCGAAAGGGTATGCGGCGACGAAATATGGCTTTCGTGCTGAAACCAGCTGGCTTCAAGATGGTAGTATGCCGGGCTACGCAGAACAGTATGCGGAAGCAAACAGCTCCGAACAATATGCGCAGAGGAAAACTAATGGTGGAGCGGATCCTATGGGGAGGCCTGATCCTACAGGTGGTGGTGGTGGTGCTCCGCGTGTATCTACATATGGGCAGGGTAATGATCCTACCCAAATTAATCAGATGTATGGTCATGCGGGATCAAAAGTGATTGTTGTGGGGGAAACAATGGGGCGAGTCAAAGGGGCAGCACAGCTATTGCGATCCAATGGTGTTAATGCCAAGTGGTATCAGACGTGGGGGAAAAATTTCCCCAAAAATAGACTGATGAGACCTGAGGAATTAAGTAGTGCATTGGCGCGGAATCAGCGGTGGCTAATTTCAAAGATTAAGAGTGGTTATAAGATATATGATATCGGTTATGATGCAACAAGAGCGATGCGAAGCTCATTCTACAAACTTGAACAATCAATTTTGGACGCATATCATGTACCTGTAATTCGCTAAGGAGGAATGGTGCCCAAAGACATAGATAAAATTATTACAGAGCAGTTTTCATTTTTGGTCGATAATTATGGGTATACATGCCGTAAACCGAAGTACACCACCGGCGGATGTATTACTGTATATAAAGGGAAAACATGCGGTGTAAAAATTCATTACGAGTTTAGAGAAGCTCGCTTAGATGTTAAACTATACAAATTAGAAAACGGAGAACTCATAGATTCCCCAGTAAATATAACCGAGAGTACGTATCTGACGGCGTTTAGTTTAGATGATATTGTACTATTACGAGCACCCGATCATTTTATAAAACCAGCTTATTTTTATCCTATAACATCTAAGTATTATGATCCGGAACTTGGTCTGACAAGCTATGTAGGAGATATCGTTGAAAACCTGAAATCATTTGCGTCTGATGTTTTATCTGGTAACTTTACCGTATTTGAAGATTTAACCAAAGCTGTACTTGAGCGGTTGCGGAACTTTGCTAAACAATGATTTATTTATGTCGCTCCTTCCGCCCCCGCTTAATGTTTATCCCAGAGATACCAGTCTCAAATACTTGAATTGTTGTTCCCCTATCAAACCACCATGTCTGATTAGCTTCCTTGCTTGGCAAATAATTGACCAGATACAAGGTTAAGTTGAATATCAGAGGATACGATGGGTGGGCGGTGTTTTATAGCGACGATTGTCATTTCCGTGTATGCAGTCTTTTGTGTTCAATTATATTGATATAGTGATTTTGTGGCCATTTTCGCATAGTAGTGTGTTTTTGAAGTTGTGTTTAAATGCATATTTATAGTATATCAGAGCTGATTCGATGTTACATTTCTTGCATGTTGTATTATCATAGTAACCATTTTAGGAGATAGCGCAATGCGGATATTGACAATAATTCTAGTGTGTCTTACGTTTCTGTCTTGTACGGACCAGGCAACTATTGCCCCTGATACAAAACCGAAATCCATCGAAGGCGACTGGATTATTTCTCAAGCTTATCGGGTTGATACAACGTTTAATGCTGAAATGGACGTGGAGTACTATGAGGACTTCTACGATTCCATTTTTGACCAGTATCAGTGGCAATCGATTATCTCATTTCATGGGAATACAATAACAACACAATTCCGCGATTCCTATAGTCTGAATGATGATGATATAAAAGACAGTGTGGCAAAAGAGACGTTTGCATTTACCCTCAAAGATGGGTATATGTTGACAGATGGCGGTGATTACGACTCTTGTAGAGTCGAATACGATAGTACAAAAGATGTCGTGTATATGAATTTTAAGGCTGATGACACTTCCTTTGGAACGCGGTATGCATCAGAGGTAAACTATGTGCTTACTCGGGTTTCGGGGAAGGGTGCCACAATAACACCTGTTCCCGTGTTAGAAAAAGATAGCTCAGAACCGTTCAACAACGACACCAGTGGTGCATCTGTGTTGGAACTCGGTAAGTGGTCCGATCCGTTCACGCTCGATTCAAATCGCGACCGAGACTGGTTTAAACTGCTACATCCAGTTAATACAGGTGGGTATTTTGCAGAAGTGTACTCAGAGGCATCTGGAAATACTACGCTGTTGCTTCCTAGTCGTTACAGTGGGACAATTGGAAGTTATTCTGGATTTTTGTTTAGCCCATACGGAACAAATATTTCGAACAAAATTTCCTTCCTTTATAACAAACCGGTTAACTGTTATTTTGGTATCGGGGACTCGTGCGTGGAGTTTCCCTCACGAGTCCGTGGCGCCGCACGTGGACGGTATAAGGTTCGCATAATCTCGCAAAGTGATTATAATAATGGTGAGTTATGGCAAAAGCAATCGCGCATTGCGCGATATGGTGCAAAAGTTACCAAGCCGTATTTGCATAATAAGAATTCGCCATTGAGGATCAGACCCTACGTAAGGTGATGCTATGGTGTTTTAAGTAAACATCGTTCACTTACAAAACACGGCTAGTTTACATAAGAAATATTATGAGACTCTGAAATTTGAATAGCTTCCACCATCTCTCAAACCAGTATCAACGAGCAGCAACTTGATATTCCCGAAGGAAACGGCTTTTTAGTTTGGGGGGAGTCCGAATGATCTTGAAACCAACTCACTAAAACTCTCGTTCCATGGCTTCGCCGTGGAATGTCAATCCCGAGGCTTCGACTCAACCAAAAACAGAAATGATACAAAGTTGATTTTAAAACAATTACTGCGGATATGTGGCGGATTTCGTCCAAATATGCGATTCTGCCCATTCTCCCACCTAAACAGCACAATATCCGCGCGTTTTTCTCTTCTCAGTCGGTGAGCTCGTCGAACCGCATTTCCCGTACGGTCACCCCTGCCGTATCCCCCGAAGAACGAAATACCCCTGCGCAAAGGTCTCGCCTTTTTCCAAAGCGTACTCCACCCGCTTCACCTTCTCCGCATCGGCAAGTACTGGATCCGCCAGAATCGCTTCGATCTCCTCTTGTATCTCCTCAAATCGCCCCATGAAAAACGCATACTCATCTTCCGTGAGTTGCCCCAGTTCTTCGTCCGATGCAAAACCGTTCTTTTCCATTATTCACCTTTCAAATAGTGCGCAATATTCGCGCGTTTTTGCCGTGGTCAGTGAGCCTTTCGAACTGCATCACCATTGCCAATCCACATTTTCATCAACCGCCGAAACCGAAGACTCGGAATAGCAGTTTCGAGAATCCGCTTCGCCCTCGATTTCATTCAGAAGGTCGTAGACCTGTTCGTCCAGATCCGCTTTGTCGGTGTATTCAAAGGAAATCACCCAATCCCCGGATTTATTCTTTTTTGCATCGTGATAAAAAAGCACGCACTTTTCTATATCGCTAACGGCCTTCTTTACCCCGCGTACAGCGGAACTATTATTCTCGATGTACAGGTGAAGTTCCAAATCGATTTTCATTTCAACTTCGCACACTTCTGGTACCGCCACTTCAACCGTTGTCACCACCGGCGTAGGCCGGTTTCGTACCACTTTCGCCCCCTCCACAACCATCTCCAGAAACCGCGGTTTTTTGGAATACCAATCAAGAATCGTCCGCTTCGAAATCCCCGTCTCCTCGGCAAACACCTTCAAAGATTTGAAACCATGTGATTTTACATATTCGCTCGCCGTCATGTTGCCGCCTTTCAAAATCGCGCAATATCCGCGCAGTTTTAAAGATACATCGTGCTCTTGTCCCGCCTAGAAAATAGAGATCAAATGCGCCATTATCTAAATTGCAATCAACCCATTGCCACGATTTCCGGTTAACAATACCTCCCTTTGTTGAGTTTGACCCAATTTTGGGAAATATTTTTAGCCGTATTTTACTTGTTATCAATCCAGTATTAAGTTTGTCGTGGAGCTTTACTGCTGTTTGTTGACTTGCCCCCAGAAACGGATCAAAATTGTCATAAGGCATCTATTTCGTTTAATATCAATATGATTTAGTGCCACTTTCGGAAAACGGGGCAAAACACACGCTAAGCCCATCTCAAAAAGCTGTTTTTGTTCGATTTTCGTTATTGTTCCGGTATTTTCGAGCCTTTTTTCATCACTTTCAAGATGTATCTCATTAAAAAACAGTATCAAAAAGTGTGATATCCGGAAAACGGAGAAAAACACACGCTAAGGATTTTTAAACTCCTGTTTTGTCCACTTCCGTCCATGCCCGTCCACCAAAACGGGACACGATTTTCTTTTGTACATCGCTGTATTAAATCAAGTTATCAAAAAAGGAGTGTTAACTTTGTCCTGTTTGTTGAGTTGAACCCTTAACCGTTTACCCTTCCCCGTCTTCCCTCCGCACTATCTATTTTCCTTTCAACCACTTTCGAAAGGTTTCCAAATGCTCCTCTCAGAAATCGAAGATTTCCCAATCATGGAAGAGATCCAAAACAAGATCAACCAGATCGAGCAACTCCGCAAAGAACTGATCGACCTTCTCGAAGATGCTTCCGGTCAAGTGGGCAACATCCACTCTGACGACATCGAACCGGACGGCTACATTTTGGAAGCTCTCGCTGATGAAGACGAAGAGTTTGACGCCTTCGAAGCCATTGAAAAAGCAGAAGCAAACATCGAAGAGTATAAAGGCTGGGTCGAAGGCTACGAATTTGATATTTTCTCGGTTCTCGACTAAACAGGAAACTCAAAATTCCGGTTATAAACCTATTTTAAAACGAAATACCCCCTTAGGAGCCCCAATGATCACCGGCGATCTTAAAAACAAAATAGACAAAATCTGGGAAACCTTCTGGACTGGTGGTATCACCAACCCGCTCACGGTAATTGAACAGTTCACTTACCTCCTTTTCATTAAAGGCCTCGATGATCGACAGCTTACACTGGAGAAAGATGCGTTTCTACTTGATACCACCTTCACCCCGCTCTTTCCTGAAAACAAAGCAGCTCTGCGCTGGTCGAACTTTAAGCACAAACCGGCCGATGAGATGTTCTCTTTGTTCACCAACGCCGTCGAAGGCGTTTTCCCGTTCATCAAGAATCTCCACGACGACAAAAATTCCGGATTCTCCAAGTACATGAGCGATGCTCTTTTCCTCATGCCCACTGCGAAAATGCTTGAATCCGTTGTGACTGCAATTGACACCCTTGATCTTACAGACAAGGATGCAAAAGGCGATCTCTACGAATATTTGCTCTCCAAAGTGGCAACAGCCGGAACCAACGGCCAATTCAGAACTCCGCGCCACATCATTGCCATGATGGTAGAGTTAATGAAACCGACACTCAAGGATGTGATCGTTGACCCTGCTGCCGGTACCTCTGGATTTCTCGTGGCATCTTGCGAATATCTCACAAAGCACGTTACCCACTCAAAAGAGATCCACACCAAAGAAAACAAAGCACACTTTAACGCCGGTATGTTCCACGGTTTTGATATGGACCGAACCATGCTCCGCATTGGTGCTATGAACATGATGCTTCACGGCGTGGAAAATCCAGCAATCGAATACCGCGACTCCCTTTCCGATCAGAATCCCGACCGCGAAAAATACTCGCTCATCCTTGCAAATCCGCCGTTTAAAGGCGCGATTGACTTCGAAGGTGTCTCCGCGGATCTGCTCAAGGTAACCAAAACCAAAAAGACCGAGCTACTCTTTATCGCCCTCATGCTTCGTATGCTCGAAAAAGGTGGAAGATGTGCCACTATCGTTCCCGATGGCGTGCTCTTCGGTTCATCCGGTGCTCATGTCGCTCTGCGCAAAGAGATCGTGGAAAACCACCACCTCAAGGCGATTATATCCATGCCTTCCGGTGTGTTTAAGCCTTATGCCGGTGTGAGTACCGGTATCATGATCTTTGATAAAACCGGTACCGGCGGAACCGACAAAGTCTGGTTCTACGACATGACCGCTGACGGCTACTCACTCGATGATAAACGGCAGGAAATTTCTGACAACGACATCCCCGACATTATCGCACGGTATGAAACTATCGCCAATGAAACCAGCCGTGTGCGCACGGATAAATCGTTCCTGGTTCCCAAATCAGAAATCGTTGAAAAAGGGTATGACCTCTCGATCAACCGGTATAAAGAGTTGGTATACGAAACAGTGAGCTACGAAAAGCCATTTGCAATTTTGGAAAAAGTGGAACTGCTGGAGCAGGAAATTACCGCTGGTATCGCCCGCCTGAAAGGGATTGTGGAATGATTGCTTCGTTTTTTGCAACGATAGCCCCCAAAATAGAAAAAGCCTTCATTGCAGAAGGCTCTTTCTCTTGCCAGGTGTCATCACCGGCATTCACATCCGGGAGAGGCCAATTCTGGCTTACGATTAGAAATATAGCTCAATTGACTATGAAAGTCAACAAGAAGCTCCGAGGTGTGTATGCATAAAACCGCCTGGGGTACCTTTGATGCTCATCTCTATCTTTCAGAACACCGATTGGAAACCTTTGGCTATTCTGAATCTGAATATATCAAAAATCTTTTTTGCTCGCGAGACATGTATATCCCGCTGGCGATTCTTGAAGTCTCTCTGCGAAATACAATCCATGCATCACTCACCGAACATTTTCAACGACCTGATTGGTGGGAAGCTTTGCGGTCACTTCCACAGGCTTCGTATCTTATGATGCAGGTTGATTCTGCTCGTAAAAAAGTTCATGCGAAAAAACACCCGATTCCTTCAATTGTCGCGGAACTGAACTTCGGCTTCTGGTGCTCTCTCTTCGAATCAAAATATGAGATTTTACTCTGGAAACCACTTCGGCTTATTTTTACGGGAATCGAAAAAAAACATCGCCAAAGAAAACCGATTCGTCGCTTATTAGAAGATATCCGTCTCTTCCGTAATCGTGTGTATCACTACGAACCGGTTCTCTATAAACAACCGGCTAAAATTCATGGCGATAT
>JFJP01005984.1_pt1 | contig 10965 bp, 6 predicted proteins | sample 431651 | NCBI WGS metagenome assembly JFJP01 (sample SAMN02602958, study PRJNA72255) | Microbial mat metagenome, whole genome shotgun sequencing project. | biome: fresh water; feature: sink hole; material: water; isolation source: purple microbial (photo- and chemosynthetic) mats found in...
CGCCAGTTGGGCTTGCGGCAAGCCCAAACCCTGACCTTCCCAACCATGGCGCGAGCCTCAGAGGCCCAGGGCGGGCAGACCAAACTGGTTGCTTTGAAGGCGGTACCGGATGCTTATCCATTGCGCGGGAGCCTGCGCATCAGCCCGAGCCCTGGCGCTGCGGACGCGCTGACCCGGGCCGTGCCGCGTCCCGGGCAGGTCTGGCTGGAAGCCGCCTTGCTGGAGGCCCTGGGCCTGCGCGTGGGCGATGTGCTGTTGCTGGGTGACAGCAGTTTTCGGATTGCCCAGGTGATTGTCAACGAGCCTGACCGGGGCGCAGGTTTCATGAACTTTGCGCCCCGGGTCATGATTCACCAGTCTGATCTGGCCGCCACCGGCCTGATTCAGCCGGCCAGCCGCTTGAGCTACCGCATGGCGGTGGCCGGTGAAGAGCAGGCGGTGCAGGCTTTTGTGGACTGGTCGCAACAGCAGGTGCAGGCGCGCAACACGCGGGGTGTCCGGGTTGAAGCCTTGCAAGGTGGCCGCCCGGAGCTCAGCACCACGCTGGACCGGGCCGAGAAGTTTCTCAATCTGGTAGCCCTGCTGGCGGCTCTGTTGAGTGCTGTGGCAGTGGCCCTGGCGGCGCGCGGCTTTGCGGCCGGTCATCTGGACGATTGCGCCATGCTGCGCGTGCTGGGCCTGTCGCAGCGCAGCATTGCCTTGGCCTACAGTTTTGAGTTTGTGCTGATTGGTCTGCTGGCCAGTGCGGTCGGGGTGGTGCTGGGTTTTGCTGTGCATTACGGTTTTGTGGCCCTGCTGGCCGGGCTGGTCGATGCCAGCCTGCCGGCACCAGGCATCTGGCCGGTGCTGTTTGGTCTGGGCATGGGGTTGACGCTGCTGCTGGCTTTTGGCTTGCCGCCGGTGCTGCAACTGGCCCAAGTGCCGCCGTTGCGGGTGATCCGGCGCGATGTGGGCGGGCTCAAGCCGACATCGCTGACGGTGCTGGGCCTGGGGGTGGCCGGGTTTGCCGCGCTGCTGATGGCGGCCAGCAGCGATGTCCGGTTGGGGTTGATTGCGGTGGGCGGGTTTGCCCTGGCCACGGCCTTGTTTGCCGCCTTGAGCTGGCTGGCGGTCAAATTGCTACGGCGGGTGGTCAACGACAGCACGGCACCCACGGCGCTGGTGCTGGCAACCCGTCAAATATCGGCGCGACCGGCGTTTGCCGTGGTACAGGTCAGCAGCCTGGCGGTCGGGCTGCTGGCACTGGTGCTGCTGGTATTGCTGCGCACCGACCTGATCAGCAGTTGGCGCCAGGCCTCGCCGGCCAATGCCCCCAACCGCTTCGTCCTCAACATCATGCCCGAACAGGGCCCGGCCTTTGCCCAGGCGCTCAAGGACGCAGGGGTCGTGCAGTTTGACTGGTTTCCGATGATCCGGGGTCGCCTGGTGGCGATCAATGGGCGTGACGTGAGCCCGGACGATTACAGCGAAGATCGCGCCCGCCGTCTGGTGGACCGCGAGTTCAACCTGTCGCACAGCGCACACTTGCCAACGCAAAATGTGGTGGTGGGCGGGCGCTGGCAGGCCAATGAAGCGGGCACCATCAGTGTCGAGGAAGGCATTGCCAGAACCCTGGGCCTGGTGGTGGGTGACAAACTGAAGTTTGACGTGGGTGGCATGCAGACCGAGTCCACCATCACCTCGCTGCGCAAGGTCGATTGGGGGTCGATGCGGGCCAATTTCTTTGCCATGTACCCGGTCGACAAACTGGACCATCTGCCGGCCACCTACCTGAGTGCTTTCAGGGCACCGGCGATGCCTGGCTTTGACAACACCCTGGTACGCCAGTTTCCCAACATCACCAGCGTCGACATGACGGCCACCATTGCCCAGGTGCAGCGTGTGCTTGACCAGGTGATCGGCGCGGTCGAGTTCCTGTTTGCTTTCACACTGGCCGCGGGTCTGGTGGTGTTGTTTGCCGCTGTCACTGCGACGCGCGAGGAGCGGGCCCGCGAATTTGCCATTATGCGGGCGGTCGGTGCCCGTGCCAGCCTGTTGCGCCAGGTGCAGCGCATTGAATTGCTTGGGGTGGGTTTTTTGGCCGGTTTTCTGGCCTCTGTGGTGGCCAGCGTGGTGGGTTGGGCGCTGGCGCGTTATGTCTTTGACTTTGCCTGGTCGGTGTCGCTGTGGGTGCTGCTGGCAGGCTCGGCCAGCGGTGCCGTGCTGGCACTGGCGGCGGGCTGGTGGGGCTTGCGCGATGTGCTGCGCCGACCGGTGGTGCAGACGCTGCGAAGGGCTGCGCAGTAGACAAAGTGGGTGCAGCATGACCTGGTGGCATCACGTCGCGCCGGTGGCTTGCTGGCACTGTTTTATGTTTTCGGCCGGACTTTCTATACTTGGGCCGGGGCCAGCCTAATCATGGTGTATTTTTTCTTAAGTCTGCTGGCGCCCGGTCCACGAAGGTTTTATTTAGTATGAATCCGTCAGACGAATCTGTCTCGCAAAAAACCGAGCGCCTGCAACTCCTCAAGCAACGCGCGCAGGGGATTCTGGAGCAGGTCGAAACGGGCAACCGGATCGAGCTACCCGATGACCTCCACGTTGTCGGCTTGCTGGAAGACTTGCGCATCTACCAGGTTGAGCTGGAGCTGCAAAATGAGGAGCTGCGCAGCGCGCAGCAGCAAGCTGAACTGGCACGCAGGCGCTACCACAACCTGTTTGTCCAGATGCCGATGCCGGCCATGGTGGTCGATGTCAACGGCATGCTCGATGACTGCAACGAACTCGCCAAAGCCTGCCTGGGCGAAACGCATCGGGCCAGTGCACTGGATTCGCGATTGTGGCTAAAGCTCAGCGGGGATGACCGCGTGCGTCTGCATGCGGCGCTGCGTGATATTGCACCAGGTCAAACCCGGACCGTGCCGCGGATGGTGATTGCGGCGGCGGGGGCCCACACACCCGTTTACGATGTGCACCTGATGGGGCTGTCGATGGAATACAAGCTCGACCGCCGGGTGCTGCTGACCCTGGTGGATCGCACGGCAGAAGTGGTGCGTGAGCAAGACCAGCGGTTTTTCTCGCTGCTGCTGGACTCCAGCGACAGCTTTATCTATGCCGCCGACAAAGAGGGCAGGCTGTTGCTGGCCAATCAGACTTTTCTCGACTTTCTGGGCCGTCGGCGTGAGGACGTGCAGGGCAACAGGCGCGAGTCCTTCCTGCCCTTGCGGGATGCCATTTTGCACAACGAAACGGACCAGCAGATATTGACCACCGGCGAGGTCATGACCCTGGAAGAGCAGGCGTTGGCGGCGACCCGGCGCGGCATGATGGACCTGCTGACGCGCAAGTTTCCGCTGCGTGATGCCTCGGGGCAGATTTATGGGGTGGGTGGTATTTCGACCGATGTCACGGTCCTGAAAGACCAGCAGCGCCAGGCCATGCTGAGCGAAACCGTGTTCATGGGGGCGCAGGAGGCGATTATCATCACCGATGCCGCTACCCGCATCATTCGGGTCAACCCGGCCTTTGTCCACCAGACCGGTTTTTCCACTGAGGCGGTCATGGGTTGCAAACCCAGCATCCTCAAGTCGGACCAGCACGATCAGGCGTTTTACAAGACCATGTGGCAAACCCTTGCCACCACTGGCAGCTGGTCGGGTGAGGTGGTCAACCGCCGTGCCGATGGCCAGCAATACGTTGTTTGGAACAGTATCAACGCGATGTATGGTGACGATGGCAAATTGCTGCACTTCATTGGTGTCAGCACCGACATCACCGAGCGCAAGAAGGCCCAGGCCGAGATGCAGCGCAGTGCCGCCTTGCTGCGTGGTGCCATTGACACCATCGACGAGGCCTTTGTGCTGTATGGCCCGGACGACCGGCTGGTCTATTGCAACGAAAAGTACCGCCAATTGTTCAAAGACCTGGCGCACATGATTGTGCCGGGCACCGGTTTTGAGGAAATTTTGCGCGCTGCGGTCAGCCTGGACCAGTTTCCTCAAGCCGCCGGACGGGTCGAGGCATGGCTGGCTGAGCGCATTGCTGCCCACCGCACTGGAAACGCCGATCTGGAGCTGCATTTGCGCGATGGGCGGGTGTTTCGTGTGATTGAACGCAAGATGCCTGATGGCCACACGGTTGGATTTCGCACCGACATCACCCAGTTGGTGCATGCCACCGAGGAGGCGCAGGCGGCCAATTTGGCCAAAAGCCGCTTTCTGGCCACCATGAGTCACGAAATACGCACCCCCATGAACGGCATCCTGGGCATGGCCCAACTGTTGCTGATGCCGGACCACAGCGAAGATGACCGGCGCAGCTATGCGCGCACCATCCTGTCATCCGGCCAGACCCTGCTGACCCTGCTCAACGACATTCTGGATCTGTCCAAGATCGAAGCCGGCAAATTCCAGCTCGACGCCACGGTGTTTGAGCCTGAATCCATGCTGGGCGAGGTCTGCACCCTGTTTTCTGGCTCAGCCCAGGCCAAGGCGCTGCAGCTCGAGCCGCAGTGGCAGGGTCTGTCAGGGCAGCGCTACCAGAGCGACGCGTCACGGGTGCGTCAGATGTTGTCCAACCTGCTGGGCAATGCGATCAAGTTCACCCGGGCTGGCCGTGTGCAGGTGCACGGTCAAGAGATCGAGCGTCAGGGTGATGTGGCGCTGCTGGAGTTTTCGGTGACAGACACCGGCATGGGTGTGGCACCCGACAAACTGGGTCTGCTGTTCAAGCCCTTCTCGCAGGCCGACAGTTCAACCACCCGTGAATTTGGCGGCTCGGGGCTGGGCCTGTCGATCGTGCGCAACCTGGCCTGGGCCATGGGGGGTGATGTCGGGGTGCACAGTGAGTTGGGCAAGGGCTCGCGTTTCTGGTTCCGGTTGCGCGCCAAGCTGGTGGCCACCGACCAGGAGTGCCGCCAGTTGCCGCGCCTGACACCCGCTGAAACGGCGGCTGGTGCCCGCCCGAGCGTTCCGCGCGGGCGGGTGATGGTGGCCGAGGACAATCCGGTGAACTGCATGGTGATCGAGTCTTTGCTGGACAAGCTGGGCATGACCGTGATGGTGGTCAACGACGGGCAGCAAGCCGTCAGCACCCTCACCGGGGGTGGCCCGGACAGTCACCCGGACCTGATTCTGATGGACCTGCAAATGCCGGTGATGGATGGTTATACCGCCGCGCAGCAGATCCGGCAGTGGGAAGCTGATCACCAGTTGCCGCGCCGGCCGATTCTGGCCCTGACCGCCAATGCCTTCGCCGAAGTTCGCCAGCATTGCCTGGACGTGGGCATGGATGATTTTCTGACCAAACCGATTGCCCTCGATGTCCTTGAGGCGGCGCTGCGTCGCTGGTTGCCTGCCGCAGGCACGCCGCAGCAGTAGTCGGCGGGTGTCTGGCTACGGGTGGCTGGCAGGTGGCGCTGCAGCGGGGGCTGGTGGCTGCTGTGCGGCGGCTCTGGCCTGCCGGGCTTTTTTCAGGGCCGCGTCGATCTTGCCCGGGTCTTGCTGGCGCAAGCCGTCGGCCAGTGCCCGTGCGGCATCGGCGCGCAGGGCCGCATAGGCCTGCAAGGACTCCAGCGTTTTGGCCGATGGTGCGCCAGCACCCGGATTGGCGGCCGTGAGTTGCTCAAAGCTGGTGTCATAAACCGTGGTGACGTTGGCCTCAATACGTCCGGCCAGTTCATCAAACGACAGGTTGCCGCCTCCCAGGGTTGCGGGACGAGCAGCCAAAAGCTGGTTCCAGCGCTGGCTGACGCGCTGGTCTTGGTTCAAAAACTGCTGGATCGCCGCGCGGGCGCGCAGTTCCTCACCCATCAGGTAACTGGGCGCAGGAATGTGGGTCAGCAGTGCCGCCATGCCGACCCCCAGCGCCACGGCCGCCAGCCAGCGTTCGCGTATCGGCGCGGGGCTGTGTGGCGTCCAGCGCCGTGCCAGCAACGTGCCCAGGGTGGCGCCCGCGCCCAGTCCACCCAGATGCGCGGCGTTGTCAATGCCGCCGGCAAACCAGCCCATGCCCAGCGTCAGCAAGGTAAACACCAGCGCGACCCCAAACATCCAGCGGAATTCGCGGCGATCCACTTGCTCTCGCTCGCGCCACAGCGACACCAGCAGGGCACCATAAAGGCCAAAAATAGCCCCCGAGGCCCCACCCGAGACGGCCTGGTTGCCCTGCACCACCAGCGACAGCAGATTGCCGACCAGGCCACTGCCCAGGTACAGCAGGGCAAAGCGCAGCGGCCCGTACAGGCGTTCAAGCAGTCGGCCCACATCCCAAAGGGCCCACAGGTTCAGCACCAGATGCACCAGGCCAAAGTGGACAAACATGGCCGTCAACAGTCGCCACCACTGGCCGTCCTGGGTGGCGGGTCCAAAACTGGCACCCCAGGCCAGCGGCACACCACTGGCGCTGTGCCACAAGCCCGAACCTGCCCTGAGCATCAGGGCAAAAACTGTCAGGTTGATGAGCAGCAGGCTGCTGCACAGCGGTGCTTGCCGCGGGCCGCCGCTCTGCATGGCGCTCAGATTGGCCCATCGGGGGGGTGTGGCGGCGTCTGCTGCGGGGTGCGCCTGACTCATGTCAATCTGCCTGAAGTTTGCATCGCACGGTGTTCAAGCCCGTGATGTCATCAGCAGCACCACCAGTGCGCCAGCGCCACCGTCGGCGGGTTTGGCCTGCACAAAGGCCAGGACCTCGTTTTTTTGCACCAGCCAGCTATGCACCCGGCTTTTTAGCACCGGGGTTTTGCCGGGCGAGCCCAGGCCCTTGCCGTGCACCACCCGCACGCAGCGAATGCCGTGTTTGTGGGCCTCGCGGATAAACAGGCTCAGCGCCTCGCGCGCGTCGTCGCGACGCAGGCCATGCAAATCAAGCTGGCGCTGAATGCTCCAGTCGCCCCGGCGCAGCTTGCGTGTGACGTCGGTGCCAATGCCGGAGCGCCGAAAACTCAGGTGTTCATCGGTATCGAGCAGGGTGGCCACATCAAATTCGTCGCTGATGGCTTCTTTGAGTACCGCTTTTTCATCCTTTTGATACTGCATCGACAAGGGCACTTTTTGCTGCGTTTTATGCAGCACCCTGCGCTTGTCTGGTAAGGGCTGGACGGCTCCAGCAGCCCTGATAAAGAGGTCGCGGTCGGTGCTGCTCTGTTTGGTAACACGGGCCTTGGCGCTGGCCTGCTGCAGGCGCTGTCTGGCCTGCTCGGCCATGGCCTTCTTGACCATTTTCAGGTCGGCAAGGGCACGGGCAATGATGCTGCCATGGGCGGGTTTCACATCAGCCCCCGTTCGGCCATGCTCAAGGCCTCGCCGGGGGCGACGATGACGTGGTCGAGCACCCGCACGTCAATCAGCGCCAGCGTGGTCTTCAGGGTTTGTGTCAGCATCTCATCGGCGCGTGACGGTTGCACCGAGCCGCTGGGGTGGTTGTGCGACAGCACCACGGCACTTGCCTGGTGGTGCAGGGCGCGCAAAACCACCTCACGCGGATAGACGCTGGTCTGTGTGAGCGTGCCCTGAAACATTTCTTCGAGGGCGATCAGGCGGTTTTGCACGTCCAGAAACAACACGGCAAACACCTCGTGGGGGCGCGTTGACAGGTTGAGTTGCAGGTAGTCCTTGACGGCATCGGGGGTGTCAAATACAGCGCGCTGCTGCAGGCGTTGACGCATGGCACGGCGCGCCAGTTCCAGCACCGCGAGCAGTTCACAGCGTTTGGCCGGCCCCAGACCCTTGACCCGTTTGAGGTCGTTGGCGGTGGCGTTGAGCAAGCCGGCAATGCCGTCAAAACCGGCTTGCTGATCTTGCTGGGGTTTGAGCTGCAGCAGCTCGTGGGCCATCTGCAGCACCCCCTTGCCCTGGATGCCGGTGCGCAGCAGCAAGGCCAGCAGCTCGATGTCGCTTAACGCGGCCGGGCCCAGCGCCAGCATTTTTTCACGCGGACGGGCATTGGGGGGCAGATCTTTCAGGGGCATGAGGCAGGCTTTTACAATGGCACCAGTTTATGCGCTCGCGCGGCCCTTCAGTGTTGAGAGGCCTTTGGCGGCGTAGCGGGATGCAGCGCGCAGCGGGCCATCGTCTGGCGCAGCATCCTCTTTTTGCCTCGTCAACTTTATTTTTTTTGGATACCCCTCAGCATGACAAACACCACGGCAAGGGTTCAACCCGGCTCTTTTCTCACCCTGCATTACCGCTTGAGCGGGCCGGTGGGTAATGTGATCAATACGTTTGAAGGCAGTCCGGCCACGCTGACGCTGGGCACGGGGCAACTTTCGCCGGCCCTGGAAGCCTATCTGCTGGACTTGCCTGAGGGCACCCGCACAACTTTTGAGCTGCCCGCCGGACAGGCGTTTGGCGAGCGCAGCGCCGACATGCAGCAGTGGATGGCGCGTCAGGAGCTGCTGGACATGGGGGTGCCGGGTGAAGACTACGCCGTAGGCGATGTGCTGGAGTTTCCCACACCCGACGGCCAGGGCAAGTTTGGCGGCACGCTGGTTGATTTCAGGTCGGATGCCAAGGGTGAAGCGGTGCTGTTTGATTTCAATCACCCGCTGGCAGGCCAGCCGGTGACGTTTGAGGTGCACGTGATCGGCGTGTTATGAGCGGGCAGGTGAACATTCTGCTGGCCGAGCCGCGCGGCTTTTGCGCCGGGGTGGACCGGGCCATCGAGATTGTCGAGAAGGCACTGGTCAAATTTGGCGCGCCGATTTATGTGCGCCACGAGATTGTGCACAACACCTATGTGGTGAATGACCTGAAAACCAAAGGCGCTATATTTATAGAAGCACTCGACGCAGTTCCGGCGGGCGCTACACTCGTTTTTTCTGCGCATGGGGTGAGTCGGGCGGTGCAGCTTGAGGCCGATCAGCGCGGCTTTCGCGTGTTTGATGCAACCTGCCCCTTGGTCAGCAAGGTGCACGTTGAGGTCGCCAAGCTGGCCAAAGAGGGTTATGAGTTCGTCATGATCGGCCACAAGGGCCACCCCGAGGTGGAAGGCACCATGGGTCAGCTCGATGCCGGTATTCATCTGGTTGAAGGCGTAGCTGATGTGGCGAGCCTGCGCCCGGGCCAGACCGAAAAGCTGGCGATGGTGACGCAAACCACGCTCAGTGTCGATGATGCGGCCGAGATTGCAGCGGCCATCAGGGCACGCTTTCCCAAGGTGCGCGAACCCAAGCAGCAAGATATTTGTTACGCCACCCAAAACCGCCAGGATGCGGTGAAAGTGATGAGTTCGCGGGTGGACATGGTGATTGTGGTGGGCAGCCCGAGCAGTTCCAACAGCAACCGGCTGGCTGAGCTGGCGCGCAAGCTGGGCACGCCAGGCTACATGGTCGATAGCGCCGACGATTTGCAGCCACAGTGGTTTGCCGGTTGCACCCGGGTTGGTTTGACAGCGGGTGCCTCGGCACCTGAAATTCTGGTGACGCAGGTGATTGAGCGCATCAAGGCACTGGGCGCGGTGTCGGTCCGAACCATGGCGGGTTCGCCTGAAACCGTCAAGTTTCCCTTGCCCAAGGGTCTGCGCCCGTGGGCTGAAGAAGACGACGATACCCCGGCGGGTCTGTTGTCGCAGCAACATCGCTCACCGGCCCTGTGTGCCCCGCTCTGATGCCGTCATCAGGCTCTGTCAGGCTATCAATTATGATAGCTGCTAACGCAATACCATCAAGGGCTTAAGCCCATTTTTATATATATTTAACATGCTAGACATCACCCTGCTGCGCAAAGACCTCCATCGTGTCATCGCCCGCCTGGAAACCCGCAAAAGCCCGCAGGTTTTCCTGAATGTGGAAGCTTTCACGGCGCTGGAGTCCGAGCGCAAAACCATCCAGATGCGCACCGAAGCACTGCAAGCCACGCGCAACGCGTCCAGCAAACAGATTGGCCAGCTCAAGGCCAGGGGCCCGGCCGGTGCCGCCGAGGTTGATGCCGTCATGGCGCAAGTGGCGGGCATCAAGGACGAGCTTGACGCATCCGCCAAGCGGCTCGATCAGATCCAGCTGGAGCTGCAAACCCTGCTGCTGGCGGTGCCCAACCTGCCGCACGACAGTGTGCCGGTGGGTGCTGACGAACACGCCAATGTGGTGGTGCGCAGCTGGGGCCAACCCCGTGCCTTTGATTTCGACATCAAGGACCATGTGGATGTTGGCACGCCACTGGGGCTGGACTTTGAGATGGGGGTCAAGCTCACTGGCTCGCGCTTTACGGTCATGAAGGGGCCAGTGGCACGTTTGCACCGCGCCCTGGCGCAGTTCATGCTGGACGTGCAAACCCAGGAACACGGCTACACCGAGTGCTACACGCCCTACATCGTGAATGGCGAAACGCTGCGCGGCACCGGCCAGTTGCCCAAGTTTGAGGGCGACCTGTTTGCTGCCAAAAAAGGCGGGCAAGAGGGTGAAGCCCAGCCGGACAACACCGCGCTGTACCTGATTCCCACCGCCGAAGTGCCATTAACCAACTTTGTCCGCGACGTGGTGGTGGCCGAGGCCGATTTGCCCATCATGCTGACCGGCCACACGCCGTGTTTCAGGTCCGAGGCGGGTAGCGCCGGGCGCGACACGCGTGGCCTGATCCGCCAGCACCAGTTTGACAAGGTCGAGATGGTGCAAATCGTGCATCCAGAAAAAAGCGATGAGGCGCTCGAAGTGATGACCGGCCATGCTGAAGCCATTTTGCAGAAGCTGGGCCTGCCCTATCGGGTGATGTGTCTGTGCACCGGCGACATGGGCTTTGGTGCCAGCAAGACCTATGACCTGGAAGTCTGGCTACCGGCGCAAAACACCTACCGCGAGATCAGCTCGGTGTCCAACTGCGAAGCGTTTCAGGCGCGCCGGCTGCAAGCGCGTTTCAAGAACGCCCAGGGCAAGAACGAGCTGGTACACACCTTGAATGGCTCGGGCCTGGCGGTCGGTCGCACCTTGGTGGCGGTGCTGGAAAATTACCAGAACGCTGACGGTTCGGTCAGCATTCCCAAGGCGCTGCAAGCCTA
>JFJP01027676.1_pt2 | contig 10965 bp, 11 predicted proteins | sample 431651 | NCBI WGS metagenome assembly JFJP01 (sample SAMN02602958, study PRJNA72255) | Microbial mat metagenome, whole genome shotgun sequencing project. | biome: fresh water; feature: sink hole; material: water; isolation source: purple microbial (photo- and chemosynthetic) mats found in...
TCAATAAATAAATTTTTTAATTAAATTTTTTTTCATTTCATTTTCACCATTCCATTTATTAATGAATTTATCCTTCGGTTCACTCGAAGAGCTACTAGTATGTGAAGGCAAGCTGACCCAGAGTCAAATAACCGAGATTCGTCGAGTCTTTATCCTGCTAGATACCGATAAAAATGGTCTTCTTTCTATACAAGCAATAACACAAGCACTTCAAAATCTTTCAAAAAGTGCGATTTCTATTGAAGAAGTGAAGGTTTTCTTCGAAACGATAGATTTCAATAGAAATGGTAAAATAGAATGGCCTGAATTTCTCAAAGTGATATCAGAATGGCTTCAGATTTTCAAAGACTCTTCACAAACTATGAATGAATATGAAGAAGAATTGGTCAGTCCTTTCAAAAGAAGGAAGTTCCATGATAAATTAAGCCTGTTTTTTAAACAGTTCAAGCTGAATTTCAATTTTTCTGAAGAAAATCACCTTGAAAATAACGAAGAAACTGAAAATCTAGAAAATAGATCAGATTTTTGGAATTATTCAGGAGAAAATTTCGTCATTTCAAATAATGATAAATGGGCTTATTTTCTTGAAGAATCATCAGTTTTTCTTAAGAATTTAAAAGAAGTTTCTCAATTTTTAGACACTGAAGACCCAGAAATGATTATTCTCGGTTTAAAAAAAGTCGTTCAAATGTTGAATATTTCCTGTTTTTTCAAAACTCCCTTCGAACGTTTGCAAATTTCTCAATATTTAATGAAATTATTCGATTATTTAGACAGTAGAATCATCGTTAAAATAATCAAATTTCTTCATGAAAGTGCAAATGAGCTTATAATCTTCGAATGCCTGAAAATCATCTGTTTATTCTCATCAGGCCCAAATCTAATTAATCTCAATAAAGACTCAATCTTTCATCCAAGCCTAATGCTTCACAAAACCTTTTTAATTCAGAATAATCTGGTAGAAATCCTATTGAAATTCATTGAAAACCCACCAAATGATCAGATAAAAATGCAAAGCATTTTGGCTCTAGGCTTCTTAATGAAGAATTCTGTGCAAATAAGAGATATGGTATTATTGGAAAACGGGCTGAATATCATTTATAAGCATTATACTCCTGAGACTGAGATCAAAGTAATGGAGAAAATCTCATGGCTTTTGAGTATAATAGCAGGTGTATCGATAAAAATTCGATTGAAAGAAGCCAATGAAGCAAGAACTTTAATCGATGTTTTCTGTGAGCTTTTGTTCTGGAGAGATAATAAAGAGATTTTAGTGAATTCTTTATTGGGTTTATCATATTTATTGCCTTTTGTTTCATTAGCTGATCTTTTCTTATTATTGAAGACAAATAATATGAATAATAATAATGATATAAATACTAATAACGATCATTTTTCTTCAATAAATAATGGTGATTATTCATTATACAATAAAAATAATGAACCACAGATAAACGCATCTGAATTAATGGATAAATTGATTGGATGTGACATTTTCGAGGAAAATGACTTCAAGATATACAATAGAATTATGGGTTTAATGTCGCATAATAGCATTCTAGTCAAAAGAGCAGCGATTTATTGTTTGAATAAATTGGTTAACGATGATTCCCATTGCCAATTATTGATTGAATGTCGACTTATCAACAAAATAACTGAACTTTTAGTCTATAATTCATTAGAAATCAGAATAAATTCACTACAATTAATCAGGAAAACTATTGAAAAAGGATATACTTATCGGGTTTTAACTGATCAGAATTTATTGAAAACTCTTTTGAATTTGCTGTATTGCCAAGAAGAAAGACCAGAAGTTGTGATGGTTTTATTGAAAGCAACGAGCCAGAAGATACGATCTATAAATAAAATCTTGTTACAGAGCAATTTCTTTAAAGGTTTGATTGATATTTTACAGGAGTTTAAACAATCTGATCAATTAGTGGCTGAAATCTATGGATATAAAGACTCTGTTTATGATTTTTTGTTTTTGGACAATATTCTCAAAACCTTGAACTTTTTATTAGAAAATGCTTTGGAGAATTTGAGTTTAGATCCGGAATTGATTGAATTGATTATTTTCAAAGAACTGAACCTCAATACATTTGAAAAAATACAAAAAATGCTCGATTTGCTGTTTTCTGATATCAATTATAATAGAATTGATTTTTTCATGATTAAGAGCGCAGGGCCTGATGTAATCATTTTTAAATAGTTTTAATATTATTTAAATGATTGATTTTTAATATTATTAATTCATAATAATCTTAAATGATTTAGCTTGGAAATCTAATACAAATTTTCCTAGATAACTCGTTAAAATTATTTTCGATATTGCCACAAAATTTGTTGAATTCTAATAACACAGTCAATTATGTGTTAAATCTTGCGAAAAATTTCAAAGAAAATATTCATAAATTGGATCAAAAGATAAAATATCTGCAATTTGATCAGGGATCAGTTATAAGGCTTGGAGTTCAAATAGTAAATAATTTGCATTTTATTCTTTTAATTTTTAAACAATTTAACCAATATATTTTTTTAAATAATTTAATAAATTTTAGGACTTGCATGTAAAAGAAGAAGAGAATCCCTCCAATTTCAAAACCCTCTCAATCAACACTCAAATCTCCTTAATTGAGCTTCTTTTGCGAGTTTAAATATTTTTTATTCTTTTAATCACTTTTTACTTTTTAGATTGAACACATTTTTCAATTATCTCCAATCAATATTTTTTATGATTTCCCTGAAAGCCAACAACGTATTCTAATCAATGATGATGAGAAATGGTGCAAAGTTTTATTTATAGCTCAACAAGATTTTGCTATGAAAAAAACTCCTTTCCCAGAAATAGATCTATCAATAGCTAACCCTTTAAAAAAAGGCTTTAGGTTTTTTAAAGAGACTAATGCTAAAAACTCACAAATTTTCAATTATCCATTGAGTAAAAATTGATTTTTTTTTAAAATAATAGAGTTTTTATTGAAAATATAGCGAATTCTTTTATGTGTAATATCCACACCAATTTAGAAAAACATGAGATTTTATTACAAGATCTCAAAGAAGCAACAAAATTATCATTTATTGATATCGAAAACCTTTATAAGGGCTTTCTCAATGTCACTAAGCAAAGAATGCGCAATCAAGCAGATGGATCTGTCAATTTTCAGGAATTTTCATTGATAATGAAGTATAAATTTATTATTTATTTGAATGTGATCAAAAATATTATTTTTTTTTATGTTTATATTTAAATATCAAATTTTGTTTAAATTCGATTTATTTCTTGATTATTTTATTTTCAAAAAGAAATTTCTTCAATAATGAAGGCTTCATCAAAGAAATATTCACTTTATTAGATTTTTCTAAGAATGGTCTTGCAGATTTTCGAGATTTCGTTCGATTGATCGGAATCTTGAAAAGTGATAATCTCGAGGATAAATTTAGACTATGCTTCAAATCCTATGATATTAATGATAAAGGGTTTCTTGAAAAGGTCATTTTTTTAGTTTAAATTTTGTTTTATTAATTAATTTAAAATTCTTAACAAATGTTCTTTTTCTTAATTTTTCATTAAAATTAGGATGATGTTTTCAAATTATTACAAACAAATCTTTCAGCTTCTGGCTATTTTTTTGATAATGAAGAAATCCAAAGTAAAGTTAACAAAATATTTGAAAATGTGGATCTATATCATGATGGAAAATTGAGCTATACTGCCTTCAAAGAAGCTGTTGTAAGGAACTATATCCTGCTAAACTCTTTATGGCTTGACCCTAATCAGATTAATCTTTGTAATTTTGTGTCGTCGTATTTCCCACAAAATGAGTATTCAAAAGGAGTATCGACTTTGAAAAGATATGATTTCGGAAAATTCAATCTTTAGATATAATTAATAAAAAGACAATTTGAAAAACCGAAATTTTCTAATTTGATATTTATTTGTCATAAGAAAATTAAATTTTATTAAACAGACATATATGATATAATATTTTTTGTAAAATTTTTTTTTTTTTTTTAAATCAAAACAAATTTTTTATTTTAAAAATTTGAAATAACAGAAAGAAAAAAAAATTAAAACTTTTTTTTAACAAATATTTTTCTCTCAAAATTTAAAATTTAATATCCAAAAATTTGAATAATTATTTCACTTTCAAACCCAAAATAAATGTTTTCTGCTAAAATTTCCCTTTTCTTCCTGCTAATTTTAATCACAATCCTCAATTTGTCCTACGCTTTGAACTATCCTTCCAAGCACAAATGCCAATATCATAAACACAGAACTCCTAAACTCTCATTCCACACATTCAAGAAGCATCATACCCAAGAAGTTTCTACAAATTCTTTATACGGTCCTCTTCGAATCCTTATTGATTATTCCAATCTAAACGTCACAAAATCTATATATTCCAAAATAAAAAAGGATATTTTCACTGATGTGGTTTTCGTTTTAAATAAGTATTTTCAAATAAATCGCACAATAGATTTAATCCGATTCCATTCTGTCTATTGTTCTGATGTTAAAATCCCACTATTTCACAAAACCTTCGGTGTGAGAAATGTTGATTTAGTGCTATATATCACTGCAATTAACGATGAATTTGATGGGTCAGTAGCTTGGGCATCTTCATGTTTTGTGGATGAAGAAAACGATCGTCCAATCGCTGCACAAGTCAATTTAAACCTATTTTATTTAAAAAATGCGACCTATTCAGTAGTTAAAAATACAATCACACATGAATTATTACATGTTCTTGGCTTTGATAATGAGCTTTTCGGGAAATTCCAATATGAAAATGGAACAAAGATCCCAAGAAATCAAATAATAAATCGATCAGAACCTAATAATTACATAATTATCCCAGAAATAGTCAACATGTCTAGAAATTATTTCGGATGTGAGACAATGCAAGGAGCTCCTTTAGAAAAAGGTTTAGGTTTAGGAAGTGATAATTGTCATTGGGCAGAAGAATATTTTGAACATGATTTAATGACCCCTTATCAAGGGTTAAATCAAGTGATAAGCAATTTTACTCTTGCTTTTTTTAATCACACTGGATGGTATAGAATGAATTATAATAATAGATCTAAAATGACTTGGGGGAAGAATAAAGGTTGTTCTTTTGTAGATAATCAATGCTATGGACAAAAAAGCACATATGGAGAATTTTGTTCGAATTTAGGACAAAGGGGTTGTTCTCCTGATAATAGATTTATTTCTACTTGTTGGAATAGTTATTCAAGAACTCATTGTCCAGTTAATTATGAAACAAGAGTTTGTTCAATACCTTCTAAGAAGTACAATCAAACTGAATATGAGTTTTTCGGTGATGTACAGACTTCAGGCAGTAAATGCATGTATACAGATATTACAAATGGCATTTTTTATGATAATTATGCTAATTGTAAGAATGATCCAGGACATAAATGCATTCAGGCTGATTGTTTTATCAAAGATAATGGAAAACAAGCTATCAATATAAGCTTTTATAATTTTACAATGGTTTGTAATAAAAGTGAAGTTTGGATTTCACCTTCTGCAGAAACTGGTTATAAAGGAATTTTATATTGTCCAAATATAAAGAAATTCTGTGAGGTTTTCCCTGAAGATTGCAAAAGTGGATGCAATGGAAATGGTCTTTGCATAAACGGAATTTGTGATTGCTTTGATTTTATCAAGGGAGAAGATTGCAATAATTATGGCAGGAAATTTAAATTTAGTGGGACTGGTTTAGCCACAACAACAACTAAATATAAATCACAATATTTCTCATAAAATAATAATAATGATTTTTTTTATGGAAATTGATTTTTTTTTTAATAATTGAAATAATCAAATTTTTAAACATATCTAATTTTCTTCATGGAATTTTTTTTGTCTAATGATATTAAAATTGCAAGCAACATAAAAAAAATCTAAAAAAAAATTAAAATAAATAATGAATGGATAAATCAATTTAAAAATTTTTACTATTATAATTAAAAACATCACAAAATAATCGAATTTTGGAATGCCTTGATCATTTTTAGTGAATTGAATATTTTTTATTTTATCTAAATTCTTATCCACCTTTATAAAAAATAAAATAAACAATCAAATAGTGAGAAAAAATTAACCGTTCTCATTATTTCAACCTCTTGATTTTCTTTTTGTAAAATCTCTTCAAAAATCTTATCAATTCTTTCATTCAATTTTCTGTTTTGTTCTACAGAATCAGGATTTTCAATTTTGAGACTATTTAACTAAAAAAGATTCATGTGTGTTTTTTAATTTAAAATTATGTGAAAACATTACCCTTGATTTCAAATTTTCATATTTTTTTATTATGTTTAAAAAAGCCATGTTGTTTTCATTCAATGACAATTCACCAAATTTTGCTAAAGTTCTTTGTTGTTGAAAATTTAAAGTGATTTTTCCATGAACAGTTTCCAATAATTCGGACACATACTGATAATTATTGGTCATTTTTTTTAAATTTTCATAAATTGAGTTTATTTTCGTTTTTTCTTTTAAACTTCTATTTTAATTTAAAATAAATTCTCACATTTTAAGAAATTATGTTCATACTCAGTTAAACTCTTTGAAATTTGCTTCAATTCATTTGAGTTGAGGGTTAATAAATCGATTAAATATTCAGTGTTTTCCTATTTTAAAAATTTTTTTAATTGGTTTTTCAAATTTTTACTTGTTGAAGGCTGATGTTATTTAAATTATAACTCTTCAAAAACTCTAATTCTTCTTTATTTATTTTGAATTTTCTTGACTCATTTTCTGAGCTACCTTCCTTAGTTTTTATGTGCATTGACAAAACATCCAATTTAACAGAACTTTTCTTTTATTAAACCAATAAACAAATCATCCATAAAAATAGGAAAAACCTGTCCTGTAAAACTTCTCATTTTCAAATAAGTATCATCTGGTACATATTTGGTAGCATTATTGATTCGAAAAACCTCAAAATATGTTCTATTATGCCAATTATAATTAAAAATCTTGATAAAATTTCGTTCAGGAGCTAAATTTGCTTGAATTTTCAAGAAAATGCCTCTTGGAAAATTCTTCATTTTTAAATTAAAAACTTTGTCTTTTGGTTTGTTGGGAATCAGCCAGGAATATAATTGTTTTTTTATTTCATTTCCTTTATATTTAATGATCAAATAATCTGAATTCCCAGTCTCATTCTTATAGGAATTCACTACAAAAGCAAGAGAAATGCCTTTAATTGTTAACTGAAAACATTTTATTAAAGAAATTAAGCAATAATCCCATTGAAATTTTACTTCACCTCATGAGGTTCTGGCATTTCATCAGAAAATAAAGTTTTGTTTGGGAAAACATTTGATATTTGAATAAGAAAAACATTAGGATCTTCAAGTTCTTCAGGCGTTTCTTCACCACTTATATTAAAATGAATATTTATTTCCCATTCATTTCCTTGTATAGGCTATTATCATTTTTTAAAAGGACAAAAACATTTTATTTTAATAAGAAACTGCATATGAATAGGCATATCCCATTTTATTCTTTATATTTGGATTCATTTTTATTCCAGTTTTCGTTATAAGAGAAATTCCATCAGTAAACCATTGAAAGTCTAGATTGTCTGATTTTAAAGAAAAATAAAAAGAGATTATGTTTTGAATTAATTTTTGTTGACTTCCAAAGAGAGGAATCGGTTGACATTGATCAGGATTATTAAGAAATAATATAGATAAAAATTGATGAAAAAATTCATCTTTTTTTTGTAAGTTTAGTTCTCAATTTTGATATTCTTTAAATAAAAAAAGATGAAATGTTTGTTTTTTACGAAAATAAATTAAAACGACTACTAAATAAAAATGCTTGTAATATTTTTATTAAAGAAAAAAGGATTGAATTTTATATGAAATTAAATTATTTTCAATTCATTGAAAAAACGAATAAAAAATGACTAAAAAAAAATTAGTTTTGAGTGAAAAAACAATTGTTATAAACAAAACAAAAAATTATTTTTATAATGACGAAACAATCGATTCATTAAATAGAAATATTAAACAAAACACATTGCGATATCGTTGATTTTAGAACTCCAAAATGCATATTTGAACTCATTTTTTGTTTTCATTGCATAACAAACATGCAAAAACCTTTGCTTTTCTTTAAATTTTAACAATATTTCTTGAATTCTATTGTTAACTCCTTCACTTATTTTGTTGCTTTTTTTAATAGATTTTTAAAAAACTTTTATTTTTTCAATGAAATACTTTTTTAACTCCACTGAAAACTGTGTTAATTTGTAATTTTCCATCAAGAATTGCTTAATTGCTTTATCTGCATCATCGTCTAAACTATTGTTTATCAAATTTATCTTCAAAACAACAAGCTTTTCCAATTTGTTCAAGCTCTTTAAATATCTAATTAATCCTTCAGTTCCGATATGATTTCTAAATAAATTCCCAAAATGAGTTTAAATTAATCATAAAAGCTAAACAAATAATTACGAATCTAAATAAAGCTCCAATTTTTGAAGTTTTTGCAATTTTTCAAAACCTTCAGAAATCAAAACACTTCCTTTTTCTCCATAATTATTCCTAAAAAATATGCTATAAATTAAATTCTTTTATAAATGATTTTTTACATGTCTAATCTTAAAACCAATGATTTAAGACAAGCCATATGTGCAATGCTTTCCTTTAGATCCAAAGCTTCTTTTTCACCTATATTATTCCAGGCTAATTTAACCTCCATTTTTGTTAAAGATTTCATCGAGCCAATTTCGCTAGAAAAGGTACGAAATTCATCAATTCCTTGATTTGTTCTAATTTTTTTTTTATTTCAAGTTAAAATAAATATAAAAAAATTTAAAATAAACCCTGAAATATCAATATTCAAATGATATAGTTTTGGCAATAAAGATAAACCTTCTGCGAGATACTTCATATAATTTTTACTGAATTTGCTCCTTATCGAAATTTTTAAAATAAAATTAGCAAAACATGATATACCAGCCAAGTGCTAATTCAAATTCCCTCAAATTTAGTAATTTGCTGATATTTTCTCTAAATGAAATAAAAAAGCTGTCCTCAATCTCCGATCTTGCTTTTTTATTGAAACTATTAATTTTTTTTTATTTTAACCGTTCTAAATTCATTTTCAAAATCTGCAAATTAACAAGTTCACAAATGTCTTTGAAAATTGAAATGTGACCTTTTTCTCCAAGTATATTGCTTTTTAAAAACACGATAATAAATAAAATAAAAAATTGCTTATTAACAAAGAAAAAATATTTAGAAAATATCTAATAAAATAAAAAAATTGTAGTACTAGCATCAAGATCATTGCTAAAACAAAAAATTCAATCATTAATTTCCTAAAACTTAATAACTGACTTATATAGGGATAAGGATAATTTGATGATTTGTGGATATTTCATTAGTAAATGAAAAATGCTCATTACACCACTTTTTAAATTGTTTCTATTTTTATAAACAAATAAAAAAATCAATTAAAATATTTTTAAAGGTTACGAAGAAAATGATAAATTTAAAACTTGTAACTCCTTTAAATTATCAAGAGTTTCTAATTTTTTCATATTAGCATCTCCAATATGGCACCTTAAAGCATTTATTAGATTAAGCAATTGGTGGAGATTGATAGGGGGGATTAATGGGGAATGGGGGTTGATGGGGATTTATAAAAATAAAAACATTGATTAACTAAATAAAAGAATATCAAATTAATTGAAACAATTATCAAATAAAAAAATAAAATAAATAAAAACAATTATAAAACAATATAATTAAAAAAACAAATTTATTTATTAAATAAATACATGTCCATTTGCAGATTTAACTCTGTTATTTTCTTGAAAAGTTTAATGAACTGAACAATTTTATCAATATGACTATCATCAAGAATATCCCTTAAAAACAAATTATTTCTTTTATTTTCTTAAATTTACTCTTTTATGCATACACTCAATTTCTTTGTATTATTCATTAGATTTATACAAAGCAAACGATAAATTTCCTTATTAGGTTTGAGATCTTTTGAATATTCTGGATTTTTTATATTTCTTTTAATTTTTATTCAAAATTTTATCAAGTGATTTTTTTTATGAAACTAACTGCAATAAAGTCTTATTGATATTTTCAATATTTTGTATTATTTTGCTAAATCTCATTTTTTTCTCATGTCTTTTGTTATTTAAACTCTCAAATAACTCCATAAAAGGAGTAGCTTCTCTCAAACCATCTAGCTTTTATAACATATTGATAAAAAAAAATTTATATTTTCTTTACTTTTAATGAATCATAACTTGACTTATTAAAATAAGAAAAATTAGATGTTGATAATGATTGATTTTCATTAGATTATGCATATTCATAAAAAAAATTTTCATTTATTTACATTAAAATTTTGAATTCTACTGTGAGGACATTTACATCCCATTGTTCTTTATTCTTAATAAAACTTTGTTCTTTAAATTTAAATTTCCAGAAAATAATTGCAAAATTAATAAAATATTTGTTGTTATACGGCTTATTTTATGTATTTTTAATAATTAAATAAAAAAACTGCTGTTTTTCTTAAAAATTATTTTATTTTTTGATTAGCAATTTTAACTGATAAAAATGTTTAAAAATTCTTCAGAATACAATAACGTAACATCTCCCAATCAAAATAAATATTTCAAAAGCAGAGGTTCTGATAAATTTCAAGGTCTTTTTATAAACGAGTTCGGTTATTTAATGTTTGATTAATTGAAGAAATTGAACAATTTTATGGAAATTCCAATAATGAGTTTTCAGAAAATTCAAAATTCCTGCTTATGAAATGTCAGAAAAACATTCAAGAATTACAAATGGAATTAGAAAAAACTAATAATGAAAAATTGCTTTTGCAGGATAAAAACGAGAATACGAAAAAACAAATGCTTGAATTTGAAATGAAATATAAAGAAGAAAAAATTCAAAGAGAAAAAACAG
>JFJP01050523.1_pt1 | contig 10964 bp, 10 predicted proteins | sample 431651 | NCBI WGS metagenome assembly JFJP01 (sample SAMN02602958, study PRJNA72255) | Microbial mat metagenome, whole genome shotgun sequencing project. | biome: fresh water; feature: sink hole; material: water; isolation source: purple microbial (photo- and chemosynthetic) mats found in...
AGGGAAGAAACATTTTCAGGGAGCTCAAAAACACTTTTGACGGCCACAACTTCCTTTCCGTCAAATGCGAGATGACCTAAATAGTTACGAACCGTTTGGAATTGAAACTGCGATGACAATAAGCAGGCAAGCCGAGGGGAACTGCTTTTAATCGAACCGTTTGGAATTGAAACTTTTGGAAAAGGAGACCTTGGTCTTCTTCAATGAACTTTTAATCGAACCGTTTGGAATTGAAACAGCAAGTTCGGATGCTTGTTGGCGGATGCTCAAGTCCTTTTAATCGAACCGTTTGGAATTGAAACCGGCGTATTGGCGGAGGTTCGTCACTTCCCCCGCATGCCTTTTAATCGAACCGTTTGGAATTGAAACGAAGTCGAAATTCGTGGCAAGTTCAAAGCCCGCGCGCTTTTAATCGAACCGTTTGGAATTGAAACCCGTGCAGGGCGTCATGGCCTTCCTGATTGCCTTGCCTTTTAATCGAACCGTTTGGAATTGAAACGGCCTGGCCCTGGGCTGGCCACCAAATCGAGCGCCCCTTTTAATCGAACCGTTTGGAATTGAAACATGAAAAAGCGCGTAAACGTCGTTTCCAACGTGTCGCCTTTTAATCGAACCGTTTGGAATTGAAACCCTTGGTGGGGCGGGTTTGGTTTTGGGTAAGATGCCCTTTTAATCGAACCGTTTGGAATTGAAACAACTTCCGAGAGCAAGAAGTCCCGAGCGGGCCGAACTTTTAATCGAACCGTTTGGAATTGAAACCTCGAAGCCCTTGCGGTCGTTCCCAACAAGCAGACCGCTTTTAATCGAACCGTTTGGAATTGAAACATCTTCTTTTTACAAGCGCTATGTGTTAGAAATTAACTTTTAATCGAACCGTTTGGAATTGAAACGGATAGAGGATCTTCATTTTCAAATAACCCTGAAAACTTTTAATCGAACCGTTTGGAATTGAAACGTCGGCCGGGCGGGCGAAGCCCGGCCGGGCGGGGTGCTTTTAATCGAACCGTTTGGAATTGAAACTCTGATACTGTCCGCTTCTTTGTGAAGAGGTAATTCTTTTAATCGAACCGTTTGGAATTGAAACTGTAGCTGATGATCTGAGCAGCCAAGTCTTTGTTTTCTTTTAATCGAACCGTTTGGAATTGAAACTTCGCAATTGTGGGGCAGCGGGAAGTCAAGAGCCTGCTTTTAATCGAACCGTTTGGAATTGAAACGACCTTCAAAGTATTCTAAAAAGGGATCGTAATCGGGCTTTTAATCGAACCGTTTGGAATTGAAACGCGGCAATCGGTGCGGTGTTGGGTGCGGTCAAAATTGCTTTTAATCGAACCGTTTGGAATTGAAACATCAATCTAGCAACGTTTTCCGCGTCTCGGGGTCAACCTTTTAATCGAACCGTTTGGAATTGAAACTGCAGAAAGAAGGCTTCAAGAACACCTACTTGGCCAACTTTTAATCGAACCGTTTGGAATTGAAACAACTGGCATGTCTTCAATCGCATAGTTGCTAGAGAGCTTTTAATCGAACCGTTTGGAATTGAAACGACGTTGACGCAATTTTGAACTGCCCATACAACCTCCTTTTAATCGAACCGTTTGGAATTGAAACAAGATTGCACGGGAGGTAACGCACGCGAAAGCAAAACTTTTAATCGAACCGTTTGGAATTGAAACTGGGTGTAACGAGCCAATGGCCCGAAACCCAGGTACTCTTTTAATCGAACCGTTTGGAATTGAAACGCTATTTAGCTGCTTACCTCTAACATCTGTCGATGGGCTTTTAATCGAACCGTTTGGAATTGAAACCATTGGGACGGTGGAAAAGGTGGTGGCGCAGTCGTGCTTTTAATCGAACCGTTTGGAATTGAAACGTCTTCGGTGTTTAGCGGGCTGTTGATGTTGCCCTTCTTTTAATCGAACCGTTTGGAATTGAAACTGAACCTGACACCGAAGAAAATCTGGCTCTGGGTCATCTTTTAATCGAACCGTTTGGAATTGAAACGGAGGAAAAGATCAACGAACTGCAGCAGACGATCGCCTTTTAATCGAACCGTTTGGAATTGAAACGCTTTCCTGCCCAAAATTCCGCGGCGTCCATCTTCACTTTTAATCGAACCGTTTGGAATTGAAACCTGTAAGATCCTCGATGAAGGCCAGGGCGGCCCCGGCTTTTAATCGAACCGTTTGGAATTGAAACCAAAAAAAACAACTTAACAACTTTTTGAAATGGAAACTTTTAATCGAACCGTTTGGAATTGAAACCAAATCCGGGGCCCCGGAGGAGTTCGTTTGGGGCCTCGCTTTTAATCGAACCGTTTGGAATTGAAACAGGAGCGGAGCGCCAAGATCAGGGACTTGGTGCTGGCTTTTAATCGAACCGTTTGGAATTGAAACTCGCGAATTTTGCTTCGCAATTTAAAAAAAACCGCTCTTTTAATCGAACCGTTTGGAATTGAAACGGCGAAGAAGGTCTCGCCCTGGCCGTTTTACGGCAAGCTTTTAATCGAACCGTTTGGAATTGAAACCCGAGGCCCCGGCCGGAGCGCGCCTCTCGCCCTGGGCTTTTAATCGAACCGTTTGGAATTGAAACTGACAGAGATCCGTGACTACGGCTACTACGGAGAGCACTTTTAATCGAACCGTTTGGAATTGAAACTCGTTAGGAGTTTCAAGGTCGAGAAAATGGAAAGGGCTTTTAATCGAACCGTTTGGAATTGAAACACGTGAAGTAGGCCTGGATGCTGTCCGAAACCAGCGCTTTTAATCGAACCGTTTGGAATTGAAACATTTCCATTATGGCGGCGGTTGGAGCGGAATCTGGTACCTTTTAATCGAACCGTTTGGAATTGAAACTTGATTGTTTCGTCCGAGCCTGCCAAGCCAAACACCCTTTTAATCGAACCGTTTGGAATTGAAACTTGGTTTTTTTTAAAATTAAGAAGGAGCAAGAAAACTTTTAATCGAACCGTTTGGAATTGAAACCAAGCAGCCCCGCAACCCCAAGATCAAGGCGTGCCCCCCTTTTAATCGAACCGTTTGGAATTGAAACCGGCGCAATTGGACGAATTGAGCGCGGACAGTTCGCCTTTTAATCGAACCGTTTGGAATTGAAACAAGAACGCCCCGCGGCGGTGTTCGTTCCTGGGCTCTCTTTTAATCGAACCGTTTGGAATTGAAACTGTATCGAGGGCCCCGGCGACCGAGGAACCAACACGCTTTTAATCGAACCGTTTGGAATTGAAACGAATTTTCGGGCCTACTTCGGCCAAAACCCTGAAATTCTTTTAATCGAACCGTTTGGAATTGAAACTTCAACTTCATTACGAACGAACCAGATCAAGATGCCCTTTTAATCGAACCGTTTGGAATTGAACCGTTTGGAATTGAAACGGGAGGGCCTTGGCTTTTAGGAAATTAGACGGGCGAGCTTTTAATCGAACCGTTTGGAATTGAAACGGAAGATGAAACTGTCCCACCTGCCCAACCAGACGAACTTTTAATCGAACCGTTTGGAATTGAAACTCCGCGGTTGCGTAAACGACTGCGCGAGGCTCGGCCTCTTTTAATCGAACCGTTTGGAATTGAAACTTTTTAGATAATGTTCGGTAGTTTTCTCGCTTCGGTGCTTTTAATCGAACCGTTTGGAATTGAAACTAATTTTCAAGAAGTTCGGACGCAAGGATGCTCGCCCTTTTAATCGAACCGTTTGGAATTGAAACTGGCACTGGAAGAGAGCGGAACCATCGCAAACGGACTACTTTTAATCGAACCGTTTGGAATTGAAACCTGCTTTACAGTTATGCGGGCCCACTCTTCGACAAGCTTGTAATCGAACCGTTTGGAATTGAAACCACGCCTCCGGGCGCTACAATTTCCGAAACCACTTTCTTTTAATCGAACCGTTTGGAATTGAAACGTTCGGCAAGCTCCGCCGGGCCTGCCAGGTGGGTAATGCTTTTAATCGAACCGTTTGGAATTGAAACCGAAAGTAACTCATTCCAGGCCGTCTCGCGGGCCTCGCTTTTAATCGAACCGTTTGGAATTGAAACCGCTGACCAGGGCTAACAGTTCGTCCTTTTTCATCTACTTTTAATCGAACCGTTTGGAATTGAAACATCCGGTTGTATGTAAATAGATTGCGCCACGTTGTCCTTTTAATCGAACCGTTTGGAATTGAAACTCGTGCTAGGTTTGAAGAGGCGCAGGAGCTCGAGCACTTTTAATCGAACCGTTTGGAATTGAAACGCAAAATTCACTCGCTTACACCCGCCGCCAAAATGGCTTTTAATCGAACCGTTTGGAATTGAAACGTGACAGAGGCGGCCATTGGCGTCCAGCAGGTTGTGCTTTTAATCGAACCGTTTGGAATTGAAACAGCAGGGCAAAAACTAAGGACAGACCGGGCGCTCGAACTTTTAATCGAACCGTTTGGAATTGAAACAATGGCTGACCCTGGTCATGGCCATCGTGCTCGGCTACTTTTAATCGAACCGTTTGGAATTGAAACGAGCTGAAAATGCCAGGTAAGGGGCAGCAGCTGGCTCTTTTAATCGAACCGTTTGGAATTGAAACTTCTGCGGAAAATTCGCGGATTTCGGCTTGCGCCTGCTTTTAATCGAACCGTTTGGAATTGAAACCCAATGCGAAGACCGCCCATCTTGCGTCGTCTGCCCGCTTTTAATCGAACCGTTTGGAATTGAAACCCAGGAATCCGCTCCGTTAGCGCGTTAAAATTAACACCTTTTAATCGAACCGTTTGGAATTGAAACGAAAAACCGAGAGCGCAGCAGACTTGAGCATCCGCCCTTTTAATCGAACCGTTTGGAATTGAAACCGGTTCCGAAGGTGGGCCGCGTCTCGAAGGTGGGCCCTTTTAATCGAACCGTTTGGAATTGAAACTAGATTTTTGGTACGCCTGGATCCCGGCCTCCGTCGCTTTTAATCGAACCGTTTGGAATTGAAACGCGCAAGCAACCCGGACGCCGTGCTTAACTTTAAAGACTTTTAATCGAACCGTTTGGAATTGAAACTCGAGCGCCTCCCATATGAGCCCTTCGACTTCGAGCCGACTTTTAATCGAACCGTTTGGAATTGAAACAGATGAAAAAGTCAATCATGTTTTTTTTCTTCCTATCTTTTAATCGAACCGTTTGGAATTGAAACGCGGATGCCCGCGCGGCCTCCCGCTTCGCCGTCCGCCTTTTAATCGAACCGTTTGGAATTGAAACGAGGAGAAACAATTCCAGCGGAGGCGCCCCGGGTTGCCTTTTAATCGAACCGTTTGGAATTGAAACCTGGTTTCGACGTTTCGGCAAGGTACCCAAACGAACCTTTTAATCGAACCGTTTGGAATTGAAACCTCTAAGATATTGGTTATCAACAAATTAATCATATTCTTTTAATCGAACCGTTTGGAATTGAAACGAGGTCGTTCCACCTCCGCCGCCCGCCGTTCCGCCGCCTTTTAATCGAACCGTTTGGAATTGAAACTTCCAACCAGGCAAGGGCCACACAGCTTCGAGCCGCCTTTTAATCGAACCGTTTGGAATTGAAACTTTGTCCACACAAAGATACAATTAGTTTTCGACTTGCTTTTAATCGAACCGTTTGGAATTGAAACTCGGCCCATCGGCCAGAACCGCGGCCCATCTTCGGCGCTTTTAATCGAACCGTTTGGAATTGAAACAATTCTTCGTTTCGCCGTCCCCGCTCCCCAACCTGGGCTTTTAATCGAACCGTTTGGAATTGAAACCAACACCAAGACTGCATTCAAAGGCCTGATCGACACTTTTAATCGAACCGTTTGGAATTGAAACCATTGGTAAAGGCCCACGCGTCGGGATCCGTCAGCCCTTTTAATCGAACCGTTTGGAATTGAAACGCGGCGACTTTTTGAGTAATAAGGGCCTTGGCCTGCGCTTTTAATCGAACCGTTTGGAATTGAAACAAACGAGTTGACCTTTTTCGGCCCGGACGTTGACGCACTTTTAATCGAACCGTTTGGAATTGAAACTGCGGTGCGAAAGGTCCGTTGGCCCCGGCGCCCGCCCCCTTTTAATCGAACCGTTTGGAATTGAAACAAATTTTGGCTAAGCGGCTGAAGGCCGAAGTTGTTGACTTTTAATCGAACCGTTTGGAATTGAAACATAATGGCAGCACGAACCGATGCCGTAACAATCACAACTTTTAATCGAACCGTTTGGAATTGAAACAGGAGTTGGCAGGGAAGTTGGTCGTCAAAAACGGCTCTTTTAATCGAACCGTTTGGAATTGAAACAGACGACCGCCCTGCTGTCGAGGTTTGTGGCTTGGACTTTTAATCGAACCGTTTGGAATTGAAACGTTTTGGACAGAAGGGAGAAGCGATGTGCTTAGCAGCTTTTAATCGAACCGTTTGGAATTGAAACGATTCTTGAAATCTAACAATAGAATTTCCAACCGTCCTTTTAATCGAACCGTTTGGAATTGAAACTTATTGGGTAGGTAGGTGCGTTATTTTCCATTTCAACCTTTTAATCGAACCGTTTGGAATTGAAACTTGTTCCTGCAAAAAAAGGCATTGCAATGCGATTATCTTTTAATCGAACCGTTTGGAATTGAAACGACGTTGACGCAATTTTAAACTGCCCCTACAACCTCCCTTTTAATCGAACCGTTTGGAATTGAAACTTGTCCAAAATCCCCGGGGACAAGTCAACCAAAAACCTTTTAATCGAACCGTTTGGAATTGAAACAAAAGCGGTATCTTTCAGGAATTGAATTTTGACTTTTCTTTTAATCGAACCGTTTGGAATTGAAACGTGAGCGCCGCCGCCAACGTTGTCGGCACCGCAGACCTTTTAATCGAACCGTTTGGAATTGAAACGATGGAGATGACCTCCGACCCGTTACTCATCCCGAACTTTTAATCGAACCGTTTGGAATTGAAACAGGCCCGCGAGCAACTGGCTGCGGCACGTGAAGCCGCTTTTAATCGAACCGTTTGGAATTGAAACCTTTTATCCGCATGTGTAGTGCGAACTTAAAGAACTTCTTTTAATCGAACCGTTTGGAATTGAAACCCTTTTGAGTGTTAATCTAGCAACGTTTTGCGGGTCCTTTTAATCGAACCGTTTGGAATTGAAACTGGAAAAGAGCGAAACATTCCAAGCCTTCCAAATGCTTTTAATCGAACCGTTTGGAATTGAAACCGGCTGGAAGTCCCAGCGGTAGTTGGAGTCGTGCATCTTTTAATCGAACCGTTTGGAATTGAAACGCTCGGCCTCCTGCTGGGCGTCAATAGTTCGCCCGACTTTTAATCGAACCGTTTGGAATTGAAACGTCTGAGATGGTTGCAGGGCCGCCCGGCGTGAAGACCCTTTTAATCGAACCGTTTGGAATTGAAACCCCAGAATTCCCTGTAATATTCCACGCCAGCGGGGGACTTTTAATCGAACCGTTTGGAATTGAAACTCCGTAGGATGGGTGATATTGATTGCTGAAAGAGTCCTTTTAATCGAACCGTTTGGAATTGAAACTAATGTCTGCCTTCACAGGGCAGCAGAATTTCAGTTTCTTTTAATCGAACCGTTTGGAATTGAAACAGAATTGAAAGACCTGCTCGCTTTCGCCGAGCAATTCTTTTAATCGAACCGTTTGGAATTGAAACAAAACATTCGCCCGTTTTTGGGAATCGCAGCGGGCCTTTTAATCGAACCGTTTGGAATTGAAACTTCGGTTGGTATCGGTACGCAACAAGGTATTCAAACTTTTAATCGAACCGTTTGGAATTGAAACCCAATTGCGTCGATCATGTTGTACGTCATCGAGGCGCTTTTAATCGAACCGTTTGGAATTGAAACGTTGAAACTCCCGCATCGGCGCAGAGGATTCAATAACTTTTAATCGAACCGTTTGGAATTGAAACCCGCAGAGCTGACCGCCCGGGTTCAGAATGCCGGAATCTTTTAATCGAACCGTTTGGAATTGAAACTCTTTGAGCGGGACGGCTTGAAGAAGTCGGACGAACTTTTAATCGAACCGTTTGGAATTGAAACGGAAGAAGTGCGCCCACGCTTCCTCGGCCTTGGGCCTTTTAATCGAACCGTTTGGAATTGAAACTTCAACTTCATTACGAACGAACCAGATCAAGATGCCCTTTTAATCGAACCGTTTGGAATTGATCCGCTTTTAATCGAACCGTTTGGAATTGAAACGCCGTCTTTTCGGCACAAGGTCAAGGGCGAAGACTTCTTTTAATCGAACCGTTTGGAATTGAAACGCGCTGTGCGTGTGACGCTCCTGCGCACCACGCTTCCCTTTTAATCGAACCGTTTGGAATTGAAACCGCCGCCACGCGGGCCCAACAAAAACAAACCTACTCACTTTTAATCGAACCGTTTGGAATTGAAACTCGGGCAAGGCCTCGCCGAGGCCGCCGAAATTTTGGCTTTTAATCGAACCGTTTGGAATTGAAACCATGGACACCCACGACAACCCCGCGCCCGTCGAGAAGCTTTTAATCGAACCGTTTGGAATTGAAACCCCGACACCTTGCGCCCGGCCGGGCTTCGCCCGCCCCTTTTAATCGAACCGTTTGGAATTGAAACAGCGTGCAGCCGGATGCTTGCCCCCGTGCAGAGCGTCCTTTTAATCGAACCGTTTGGAATTGAAACGAGTGACCGCATGCGCCAAGCGCTCCTCTTCGAGCTGCTTTTAATCGAACCGTTTGGAATTGAAACCGGAGACGCCAGCGACGACGACCTCGGAGACGACTAGCTTTTAATCGAACCGTTTGGAATTGAAACGTCAGAGATGGTTGCAGGGCCGCCTGGCGTGAAGACTTTTAATCGAACCGTTTGGAATTGAAACTCGAGAAGAGTTTGGAAACCGTCATGTCCCGAAAGGCTTTTAATCGAACCGTTTGGAATTGAAACGCGGAGCTTGCCGAACTGGTCCGGGCCTGGCCCTGGGCTTTTAATCGAACCGTTTGGAATTGAAACAGCGGCGCTGGGAGTTTTACACAAAAGAGCAAGTGCTTTTAATCGAACCGTTTGGAATTGAAACTCGTTCCATCTTGTTTCCTGAAACTCAAAACTGCGACACTTTTAATCGAACCGTTTGGAATTGAAACAAAAATAGGATTACAAACAACACAAGTATAGAAGACTTTTAATCGAACCGTTTGGAATTGAAACAAACATGGCCAATCTTTCTATCTTTGTGCTGTCGGGCTTTTAATCGAACCGTTTGGAATTGAAACTCTGAATCAGGTAGGGGCCCGCTTGGCCCGTTTTTACTTTTAATCGAACCGTTTGGAATTGAAACCTAGGGACGGGCAGGTGTTCACTTACTAGGGGCGCACTTTTAATCGAACCGTTTGGAATTGAAACCAGAGGAGCACCTGCTCCCACGGCTGGAAGTCCCAGCTTTTAATCGAACCGTTTGGAATTGAAACTCGGTCTTGTCGATGTAAGGTTTTTTGGGCATTGGGACTTTTAATCGAACCGTTTGGAATTGAAACGACCTTCAAAGTATTCTAAAAAGGGATCGTAATCGGCTTTTAATCGAACCGTTTGGAATTGAAACCTCGGGGCGCCTCCGTTTTTTCGAGGCCGTCCCCGCTTTTAATCGAACCGTTTGGAATTGAAACGCGGTAGTTGGAGTCGTGCATCACCGAGAGCCGTGCGCTTTTAATCGAACCGTTTGGAATTGAAACTTGGCGGGGGGCGGAGCGACAATCTCGGGGATCTCCCTTTTAATCGAACCGTTTGGAATTGAAACAAATGGATTTTTCAGACGCGATAGCGCTTGGGCTTGCTTTTAATCGAACCGTTTGGAATTGAAACCCAAGAGATTGACAACGGCGACATTGAACGTATCTGCTTTTAATCGAACCGTTTGGAATTGAAACCTGCGAGGCATCCATGCCCTCCGGGGTATGGACCTGCTTTTAATCGAACCGTTTGGAATTGAAACGCCTTTGTCGGCGATGCCCTGCCTGCGCACAAAATGCTTTTAATCGAACCGTTTGGAATTGAAACGTCTGGAGCTTGCGGAGCCGCTCGATGGCGTCGTCGCTTTTAATCGAACCGTTTGGAATTGAAACGCGGTTTCTTAACGAGTTGTTAACAGGAGCCCAATGGCTTTTAATCGAACCGTTTGGAATTGAAACCGGCGAAGCAGGAGATCCGCGCTTTCGAGCGCGGGCTTTTAATCGAACCGTTTGGAATTGAAACCATAGAGAAGCTCCCTGGGAGCATGACCACCGAGGCTGCTTTTAATCGAACCGTTTGGAATTGAAACCAGCGATCCGGTTCCTCCGCTTCCGGGTGCTTTGGACTTTTAATCGAACCGTTTGGAATTGAAACAAGAGGTAGCCGAGGCATTTTCAAACCCAATAAAAAACTTTTAATCGAACCGTTTGGAATTGAAACATGGAAGAAGAAGAAGTTGAAAAGCCCGCAACCGAGGCTTTTAATCGAACCGTTTGGAATTGAAACCCGAGAAGACGCCCAAGAGCGAGCTCATCATGTGCCCTTTTAATCGAACCGTTTGGAATTGAAACGCAAGCGGCGGCGGGTCTCCTGAAAGCCCGAAAAGGGCTTTTAATCGAACCGTTTGGAATTGAAACTGAAGAAGCTTCTGATCCAGTTGCGGCACGTTGGCACTTTTAATCGAACCGTTTGGAATTGAAACGCAGGTGGGGCCGGCTGGCTGACCATCACCGCGGCGGCCTTTTAATCGAACCGTTTGGAATTGAAACATGGAGGGGTCGAGCAATACAAGGCCCCAAGGTCGGCTTTTAATCGAACCGTTTGGAATTGAAACCCGTGGTTACAACCCCGAGGCCGATCTCGGGGTCGAACTTTTAATCGAACCGTTTGGAATTGAAACTTGAGTGCGGTCTAATAAGGCGTCACATTTTCAAGCCCCTATAAAGAACCGACAAGTACGATATTTGAAAATTTGTCTGCTTTTTTATTT
>JFJP01029812.1_pt1 | contig 10963 bp, 9 predicted proteins | sample 431651 | NCBI WGS metagenome assembly JFJP01 (sample SAMN02602958, study PRJNA72255) | Microbial mat metagenome, whole genome shotgun sequencing project. | biome: fresh water; feature: sink hole; material: water; isolation source: purple microbial (photo- and chemosynthetic) mats found in...
ATGACTTGCCGGCTTCACCGTCAAGTCATTGCCGCGGGTTGCGATCTAAAGAGAATGCTGCCTATGGCAGCATTCTCTTTAGATCGCGGGGGAACAGGCTGGCCTGGCGGATGTTTTTGTAGCCCAGGATTTGCTGGGTCAGTCTTTCGAGGCCAAGGCCGAGGCCACCGTGCGGCGGCATGCCACAGGCGTGGATTTGCAGGTAATCCTTGAATTCAGCCGGATCAATGCCGTGCTCCTGCATCTTCCCGACCTGCATGGCATGATCGTGGATGCGCTGCCCGCCTGTGGTGATCTCGAGGCCTCGGAACAGCAGGTCGAAGCTGAAGGCGTATCCCGGATCTTCCGGATCATCCATCGCATAGAAGGGACGTCTCGGTGACGGGTAATGCGTGATGAAGATGAACTCGCTGCCGAGTTCCTTCTTCGCGTATTCGCAGAGCAGCACTTCCTCTTCCGGATCCAGATCGCCATGGCCGCCGAGTTTCTTTCCAAAATATTCGACCACCGTCTTCTTCGCGTCCTTGAACTTCATGACGGGAATCGCCCCGACTTCCGGCAAAACGGCCCCAAGAAGGGCCAGTTCGGCCGCACACTTCTCCTTCAGATATTGCATGGCGAAACGCAGGTATGCGGTTTCCGTTTCCATGATGTCCTGCATCCCATGCAGGAAACCCATTTCAAAATCCATGCTGATGTATTCGTTCAGATGGCGGGTGGTGTTGTGCTTTTCGGCCCGGAATACTGGAGCCACCTCGAACACGCGCCCGAAGACACCGACCATCATCTGCTTGTACAACTGGGGGCTCTGTCCCAGAAAGGCGGGATGTCCGAAATAATCGAGCTTGAAGATGTTGGCGCCGCCTTCCGCGCCTGCGGCCTGGATCTTGGGCGTATGAACCTCTGTGAATCCATTTCCGGACAGGAACAGGCGGAATGCCTGCACCAGTGCTTCCTGGATGATGAAGATGGCACGTTCGTGCGGATGGCGCAGCGAAATCGGTCGATTGTCCAGATTCACGTCGATGCTGATATCCATCTTGCGCCGCGTCAGCGGCACCTGTGGTTGCGCGCTTGGCCGGGAAAGTATCTCGACATGACTGATGCGGATTTCGAAACCGCCCGCCGCCCGGGTTTCCGGCACGCGGACACCTTCCAGGCGCACTGTATCCCCTGTTTCAAGCTGCCGACCGGATTTTTCCTTCACGGACTCTTCCAGGACGCACTGCACCATGGCCCGCCCGGTACGGACAACCAGAAACGAAAAACCACCCATGTCCCGAATGCGATGGATGAATCCCTCCACCGTGGAGGTACCGTCTTCCCTGTGGGTTGCCCCTTCGGACCAGGGTTTCCTGCCTTCGATGTAGCTCATGACGCACCCCCGTCGAATTCCTTCAATTTTGCTTCCAGGACGGATTTCACCTGTCCCGGGTCCGCCTTTCCCTTCAGGAGGCCCATGGCCTGTCCCATCAGGAAGCCGACGGCTTTTCCCTTGCCGGCCTGAAAATCAGCAATGGCCTGGGGATTATTCTTCATCACCAGAACCACCGCATCGATCACGGCACCTTCATCCCGCTGGATGCGCAGGTTCATCCGCTCCACGAGCACCACCGGATCGGCATCCGTACCCATAACAGCTTCGAGCAGTTTCTTGCCGGATGCCTGGGTGATTTCTCCTCGTTCCACCAACCCGATGATGCTGCCCAGTCGGATTCCATCAATGCCCGGATCCAGAGAGTCACCCTCCTGCTCCTTCATCTGGCGGAGGATTTCACCCATGATCCAGTTGCTTGCGGATTTCGGATTCCCACAGGTCATCGCTGCCTGTTCGAACAGGTCGGCTATCTGGATGGTTCCTGTCAGCAAACCTGCGTCATATGCGGGAATACCCATTTCCTGAACATATTTTGCCCGGCGGGCCTGCGGCAGTTCCGGAATGCTTTCCCGTATCCGCGCGAGCCAGCCTTCGTCCATGACGACAGGCACAAGATCCGGCTCCGGAAAATACCGGTAATCCATGGCTTCTTCCTTGCTGCGCATGGAAAAGCTCTCTCCCTTGTTGTCGTCCCAGCGACGGGTTTCCTGCGTAATGGTCTTGCCGGCGGTTATCAGGGCTTCCTGACGTTCCGCTTCCGTGACGGCGGCACGCTGGACCGCCCGCAGGGAATTGAGGTTCTTCATTTCCGTGCGGGTGCCCAGTTTTTCCTGGCCGAACGGACGCAGGGAAAGATTCACATCGGCCCGGAGGGAGCCTTCCTGCATCTTGCAGTCGGACACACCCGTATATTCGAGGATTTCCTTCACTGCCTCCATGAAGAGACGTGCTTCTTCCGGCGAGCGCATGTCGGGCCGGCTGACAATTTCGATGAGCGGGACGCCGCAACGGTTGTAGTCGACCAGACTGCCTTGCGCATATGGATCATGATTGAGTTTGCCGGCATCTTCCTCCAGATGGATGCGTTCGATGCCGATTCGCTTCGTCTGCCCGTCCACCTCGATGTCCACGTAGCCATCCCGGCAGAAAGGAAGGTCGAACTGAGAAATCTGGTAGGCTTTGCACATATCGGGATAGAAATAATTCTTCCGGTCCATCTTGCTGAATCCGGAGATCGTGCAATTCATCGCAAGTCCGGCTTTGACCGCAAAATCGACCGCCTGACGGTTCAGAACAGGCAAGGTGCCGGGCATGCCGAGACAGACCGGGCAGGTGCGGGTGTTGGGTTCCGCTCCATACTCGTTGGCGCATCCGCAGAAAACTTTCGAGCGGGTCCGCAGTTCCGAATGGATTTCAAGTCCGATGACGATTTCGTGGTTCATGCGCGCACCTCCTCTTCCGTTTTTCCGCACTGGCCGACCGGGTTCGCAGTGGAACCGGTTCCAGCGGCCATGGGCGAAACGAACCGGCCAAGCGCCTGTTCAATTGCCTGACCCGCCTGGAGCAGTTTCTTTTCTGAAAAAGGCTTTCCGATCAGCTGCACGCCGATGGGCATGCCGTCGGAATCAAGGCCGCACGGCACAACAAGCGCAGGAAGACCCGCCAGATTCACGGCAACCGTGTACACATCCCCCAGATACATCTGAAGCGGATCCGCCGTCTTCTCGCCGAGGCGGAAGGCAGTGGTCGGAGAAACCGGCGATACAAGGATGTCATGCGTCTCGAAGGCCCGGATGAAATCATCATGAATCATCCGGCGTACTTTCAGGGCTTTTACATACAAGGCGTCATGATAGCCGGAACTCAAGGCGTATGTGCCCAGCAGGATGCGGGTTTTCACTTCCCGACCGAACCCCTCGCCGCGCGTCAGCCGGTACAGCTCCTTCATATCGGTCGCGTCCGCAGACCGGTGTCCGAACCGGATGCCATCGTAGCGGGCAAGATTCGCGCTTGCTTCCGCCGAAGAAAGGAGATAATAGGCTGAAATGCCGAATTCCGCAGCAGGCACGGAACATTCGCCGGAGACGGCCCCCTGGGCTTCCAGCACCTGGACTGCCTTCATGACTGCCTTGCGGATATCCCCGTTCAGCCCTTCCCCGAAATATTCCCTGGCCAGACCGAAGGACATGCCCTTCACCCCGGCATCGAGTTCCGCCGTGCAGGATTCGTGCTTGACCGGCGCGGAGGTGGAATCCATCGGGTCGTGACCCATGATGGCGTCCAGCACCCAGGCACAGTCCCTGACATTGGACGCCAGCGGGCCGATCTGGTCGAGGGAGGATGCGAACGCCACAAGGCCGAATCGCGAGACAGCCCCATAGGTGGGCTTCATGCCGACCACACCGCAGAAGGATGCAGGGAGTCGAATCGAACCGCCCGTATCGGAACCAAGGGCAAAGGGAGCAAGACCGGCCGCGACGGCTGCTGCGGAACCGCCGCTGGAACCGCCGGATACGCGTTCCAGGTTCCACGGATTGCGGACGGGACCGAAATAGGAATTCTCGTTGGTGCTGCCCATGGCGAATTCATCCATGTTCAGCTTGCCGAGCATGACGGTGCCGGCCTTCTGCAAGGTGGAAACAACCGTTGCGTTGTAGGGAGGCACAAACCCCTCCAGCATTCTGGAGGCACAGCTGGTTTGCACGCCCTTGGTGCACATATTGTCCTTGAATGCCATCGGGATGCCGGTGAGAGGACCCGCATCCCCCCCATCCATGCGTTTTTGGGCGGCATCCGCCTGCCCGAGCGCCACTTCGGGTGTTATGGAAATATAGCAGTTCACATCCTGCTGGAGCAAAGCAATGCGGTCGAGATGAGCCTGCGCGACTTCACGCGCGCCGATCTTCCGATCAGCCAACAAGCCGGCCAACTCATGGACCGGCAGTTCATGCAGTTCTTTCATTCCACACACCCGTCACTCGACCACATTGGGCACGAGATAACAACCTTCCTCAGTCTTTGGCGCCACAGAGAGCAAGGCCTCCCGATTGTCGGCATTCACCGCGGTATCCTCGCGCAGGGCGTTTCGGATGGACAACACGTGTTCCATGGGTTGGACTTCGCCGGTATCCATGGCCATCAGCTGGGCCATATAGCCCACGATGGCGTCAAGATCCCGGCTGAAATTCTTCTCTTCGTCCTCGTTTAGGTGGATGGCCGCAAGATTTGCGACGTGGTGGATCGTGTTCCGGTCCGCATTCATCGGAATGCCTCCTTTCAGGGGATCCGCCGATGAACCGGAGCGTCCGGTCAAAGGATGATTGCCCCATTGCAATGAGAATCATGAAATGTCTGGTCGGGAAGGTATGAAAAACGCGGACAACAAACAGCCGGCACAATATGCCCAGCAACCCCATCGCCGCGTTGTCGAAAATTATAACACAGGGCATCCGGCGGCGCAAACTAAATCCGAGTCATGTTCCGTCAAGCGAATGGGCGAATGGCCGTGATTGGGGGCGTGATTGCAGCGTGATTGTGGCGTGATTCGGGGTGAGGCTGTTGTCTTGCCGCGCATCCAGGAAAAAACCGGAAAGCGGCAGACCCGGTTCCCCGGCTGCCGCTCATATGATTTACTTTTTTGTCCGGGAAGCATCCTGAATGATGCGGACCAGCCCGGGGAAGGTATGGGCCAGCCAATCCGGGCTTGAAGCCCGCAGCGAGGTCGGTTCGCCAAGCCCCCAGGTGACGCCGATTGTTCGCGTTCCGGCTTGCCGGCCGGCCTCCACATCACTCCAGGTGTCCCCGACCATGACGGTTTCGCCGGGTGCAAGTCCGAATTCCTTCATCGCCAGCTGCAGTCCCTCCGGATCCGGCTTCATGCGGGTCAGCATCTCCGGGGAGACGAGGCATCCGAAATACCGGCGAATCCCGAAGTGCTTCAGAATCTGATCCGCCAGAGCTCCCGGCTTGTTTGTGACGACTGCCATCGGCAACCCGGCCAATTGGGAAAGCCCTTCCTCCACACCCGGGTACAGGGAGGTTTCCACCACACTGTGGGCGAGATAGCGGGTTTTATAGGCCGGCAGGGCTTTTTCAGCGGCTTCCCGATGTTCCGGGCCATACTCGCCGAAGCAGCGTGCCAGCAGCTCCGCCGCGCCATGACCAATGTGCGTCTTGACGGTTTCGTACGGGAGGGCAGGCAGACCATTTTTTTCCAGCGTCCAGTTGACGGCATGCATGATGTCACGGCCGGAGTCGATGAGGACCCCGTCGAGGTCGAACAGCACGCCGCGCAATCTTTCTCCCGACATGATCAACCCCTTTGCCTGGTGACTTCGAACATGAGCAGGGCTGCGGCAACCCCGGCGTTGAGCGACGTGATGACGCCCTTCATTGGAATCTTCACCTGAAGATCGCATTCCTTAAGCACGATGCGGCTGATGCCTTCACCTTCTCCGCCCACCACAAGCGCGATGGGACCTTTCAAGTCGGTTTCGGAGTATGTTTTCTCCGCATCCGCGTCGGCAGCCGCCACCCATACGCCAAGTCCCTTCAGGACCTTGATGGTGGAAACAAGATTGGACACGCGGGATACGGCGACATGTTCATGGGCGCCGGCCGAGACTTTCGCCACGGTGGCGTTCACGGCAACCGCACGGCGTTTCGGAATGATGACGCCATGGGCGCCGGCGCATTCCGCGCTGCGAAGCACGGATCCGAGATTGTTCGGATCGGTCACGCCATCGAGAATAATCAGGAAGGGATCTTCGCCTTTTTCCTTGGCTTTGGCGATGATGTCCTCCACATCGACATATGCATGGGCCGCCACTTCCACGATGACGCCCTGGTGGGCCCGCGTGGTGGACATGATGTCCAGCTTCCGGCGATCCACAAAGAGGACCGGAACACCGTTGTCCCTGGCCATGCCGGCAATCTTCAGGAGAGTCGGGTCCTCGGTGTCCTTTTCCAGATAGACCTTGTTCATCTCATGTCCGGCCTTGAAGGCTTCGAGAACGGGGTTGCGTCCCTCCACGCGATCATCGGCCTCTTCGCGTTCGGCCTGGATGCTCAGGATTTCACCGTCTCCGATGCGGACCGGTGTTTCAGGTCCCTGGAAACGGGGACCGCGGGTCGTTCCGGAGAAATCCCGGTCCATTTCCTTGAAATCTTCGCGGGCATTCACTTCGCCACGGACGGAAGGACGTTTCGTTCCCTCGGCATGGGGCTTGTAACTGCCTTCCGAACGGGGTTTGTAACCGCCTTCGGTGCGGACCGTGTATCCGCCTTCCGCACGGGGCTTGAATCCGCCTGCGGTACGAGGCTTGAAGCCGCCTTCCGCACGGGGCTTGAAGGAGGCTTCCTCGCGAGGTTTGAAATCGCTGTCGGTACGAGGCTTTGAATCACCTTCAGTGCGGGGCTTGTATCCACCTTCGGTGCGCGGCTTGAATCCACCTTCGGTGCGCGGCTTGAATCCACCTTCTGTCCGAGGTTTGAATCCACCTTCTGTCCGAGGTTTGAATCCCCCTTCTGTCCGAGGTATGAATCCACCCTCGGTGCGCGGCTTTGATTCATCCTCGGTCCGGGGCTTGTAGCCACCCTCGGTCCGGGGCTTGTAGCCACCCTCGGTCCGGGGCTTGTAGCCACCCTCGGTCCTGGGTTTGTATCCACCCTCGCTGCGGGGCTTGTATCCACCCTCGGTCCGGGGCTTGTATCCACTCTCGCTGCGGGGCTTTGATTCACCATCGGTACGGGGCTTGTAGCTGCCTTCAGTCCGGGGTTTGAAGCCGCCCTCTGTCCGAGGTTTGTAACCGCCTTCAGTCCGAGGTTTGTAACCGCCCTCTGTCCGGGGTTTGTAACCACCCTCTGTCCGGGGCTTTGATTCACCATCGGTACGGGGTTTGTAGCTGCCTTCAGTCCGTGGCTTGAAGCCGCCCTCGGTACGAGGTTTGTATCCTCCCTCTGTCCGTGGCTTGAAGCCGCCCTCCCTGGAAGGCGCTCCGCCCGTGCGGGGACCTCCGGTTCTGGCGCCGGAAGAAGCCGGCTTCCCCGCCCCCGGCGCCTTGCCGGCTCCGGTATCTGACTTGCCTTTGTACGGCGGTTTGCCATCTGTCCGATTGTTCATGGATGACCTCATTCTTTCCTTCCGGCAATCGTTCAATCCGATGCCGCGATTCGATTGTGGCGGGCCTATGCCCGTAGCGACAATTTCCGTGTTGTTCGTCCTCCTGCATCCTGCTGCAGGGGATTCGAAACAGAGGCGAACGCAGAACCGGGACAATCAGCTTTCGTCATTCACATGGCAGGCTTCGCTTACGCCGCCCCCGCTCATTTGTTCAGATTCGATGATGAAGGCTGACTTGTCCAGAATTTCCCTGAGCCGTTCCGTCCGCCCTGTCAGATGCAGAAAGCCCAGAAGCGCCTCGAACCCCGTTGCCTGCCGATAATCACGCATTTCAGCGTTTTTCGGCATGGTGACGGTCTTTGCATTGCGCCCCCGCCGATAGACGTCCGCTTCATCCTCTTGCAGATCCGCCATCAGCGACTGGGCAATCTTCGCCTGCGCCGATGCCTTCACATAGCGTGTACTGAGGTTGTGGAGACGATGCGCCGATCCCGGCGAAATTGCAATCAGCCTTTCCCGGACAAAAAGCGCAAATACCGCATCTCCGACAAAAGCGAGTGCATTGGCGGACATTTGTCCCCATTGGCCGTTTGGATCGACAGGCATACCTAAAAATACCTCCACTTTGACAGGCAGTAACTCATTATATACGAAGAATGAAAAAAAAGACAGGAGAAAAAAGACGAAGAATCGACGCAATGCGACGCAGAACATTCCCTGACAAGATTTCGTGGACAAAAAAATGCTGCCGAGGTTTTCCTGCGGCAGCGAGCGTTCGGGGTCACCCCCATTACATCATGTCTTCAGGCACCAACGGGTAAGCTGCGAGCCTACCTGTGCAAATATTTACACGAGAATGGCCAATTCGCTTTCTTCAAGCAGGATGTTCAAATCCGCGATTCCCACCGAATGCGCAAGTGAGAACAAAATAACGGCGTCCCGCCGAAGTTTGGGTGAAAGCGGGCTGTAGCCGCTGTGCCGAAGCAGCAGCTGCGCTTCCGGCACATCCAGGCACAATCCGAACGCCATCATCAGCACCTTGTCCCGAGACGGTTTTCGCTTCCCCCGGATGATTTCATGCGCATAGACACGTTCCAGATTGGAACGTTCGAGAACATCCATCTTCTTGAAGCCTTTTTTCCGGTACAACATCTCGAAACAGCTGCTGAAGGAGAATTCCTCGCTGCAGTGTTCACCGAATTCATCCAGATATTCTTCGAGGGTATAGGCCGTTTCCAATTTCTCGACCAATTTCTCTGTTTCCACAAGGACCCCGTTTCATGCCATGGTCTTCCTGCCTCGATGCTGCAATGGAATGAAACCATTGCAGGATAATCGTACCTGCCTGACGCACTCTTCCATATTTTATCACAATTCCCGTGCATGAAAGTCCATTTCCTACTGTTTCATGCAGGCATGGTTTGAGACTATCCGCATGCAATGGCAGACACCTCTGCCGGAAACCGAATCAAGTGTTTTTGCGCTTCTCCTCCGGCGGTTGTTTTCCAGCCAGGCGAAGAACTTTCCGGAAGGCTTCGGGAATGGGGATGCCGCTTAGCCTGTCCGGCGCGAACCAGGTGAAATCCTCCGCAGGTCCCGGCCCATCGGATAAGTCTCTCCAAAGAAAAGACCAGATTTCCATATTCCATTTTCGATGCGTGAACACATGTGTGACAGTGCCGACAAACCCTTCTGCAAAAAGCGGGTGAATTCTGTCACACGCCGCTTCCGGCGCATCCAGCCCGGTCAGTCCCAGTCTTTCCATCAGCGCATCTGCATCGGGCTCATCATTGTCAGACTCGAAGTGGGGGATTCCCCATAGTCCGGACAACAAACCTTCCTTCCGGTTCTGCAGGAGGATCCGCCCGGATTCATCCCGGATCAGACAGACAATCTGACGCGATTCAACCGGAGGAGATTTTGCCTGCTTGTGCGGAAATTCAAGCTGACGACCGGTTTTTCGGGCAAGGCACAACTTATCCGCCGGACAGGAGGAGCAGACGGGAGAAGTTGGCGTGCAGATGGTGGCGCCAAGTTCCATCATACCCTGACAAAAATCCGATGCACTCCCCGTCGGGATCATATCGGCCACAAAAGCCTCCACCCCGCGCTTCACGCCAGGCGTCCCGACATCCCCCTCCAGCAGAAGCAGGCGGGAAGTCACCCGCAGCACGTTTCCGTCCACAGCGGGAACCGGCAATCCAAACGCAATGCTTGCCAGAGCACCTGTCGTATACGCACCGATACCGGGCAGACGCCGGATATCCGCAGGCAGCTCCGGAAACCTGCCATGGTATTCGCGCACAACCATCTGAGCCGCCTTCTGGAGATTGCGCGCCCTTGCATAATATCCGAGACCCTGCCACATGTTCATGACCTGTTCCGTATCCGCGCCGGCAAGGGACGCGATGTCTGGAAACACTTCGAGAAAACGCTTCCAGTATCCGATGACCGTCTCCACTCGCGTCTGCTGCAGCATGATTTCCGAAACGAGAATTTTATACGGATCATCGGTTTCCCGCCAGGGAAGTGCCCGATGTCCGGCGCGATACCAGGCAGACACGGTCAATCCGATTTCGGAGAGCCGGGCTTTCATTTCACCACCACATTCACCAGTCTGCCCTTGACCACAACGATCTTCACAATCTGCCTGCCATCAAGATACTGGCCCGCCTTCCCATCCGACAGGGCGATTTTCTCGATGGCGGCATTGTCGGCTGCGGAGGGAACCATGACCTTGTACTTGACCTGTCCGTTGACCTGAACGGCCAACTCGATTTCGTCCTTCACCAGTGCGGCCGGATCGACAAGGGGCCATTTCGTCGAGTGCGCAAACAGGAACCCCGCCTGACCGAGTTTTTCCCACATCTCCTCGGCAAAATGCGGAGCGAACGGGGAAAGAAGCAGGATGAGATCCAGAATGGTGTCCGTCATCAGGTTCAGATTGCGTTGCGGCAGCGCATCATATTTATACAGGGCATTCGTCAGTTCCATCATCCTTGCGACGGAAGTGTTGAACTGGAAAACCTCCGTATCCTGCGTAACATGCTGGATGGTGGTATGACGGACATAATTCAGTTCCTTTTCGTCCGCCTGCATGCCATCGCGGCTCGCGGCACCTTCGGCCCGCTCAAGCACGTGCTTCTCCACAAGACGCTCCACGCGGCCGAGGAAACGATCGATGGCCTTGATGCCGTCATCGTTCCAGGGACCGCCTTCGGTATAGGCAAACCCGAACGCCAGGTACATGCGGAACACGTCGGAACCGTATTTTTCGATATAGGCATCCGGCGCAACGGTGTTCCCTTTGGACTTGCTCATTTTCGAACCATCGGCACCCAGGATTGTTCCCTGATGCACCAGCGACTTGAACGGTTCGTCGAACCCGATGAATCCCATGTCGCGAAGCGCCTTCGTGATGAATCGGGCGAACAGCAGGTGCATGGCGGCATGTTCCGCACCAC
>JFJP01043192.1_pt1 | contig 10963 bp, 6 predicted proteins | sample 431651 | NCBI WGS metagenome assembly JFJP01 (sample SAMN02602958, study PRJNA72255) | Microbial mat metagenome, whole genome shotgun sequencing project. | biome: fresh water; feature: sink hole; material: water; isolation source: purple microbial (photo- and chemosynthetic) mats found in...
TTCAGAACCTCACTTAACGGATGGCTTCAGGGTCAGCAATCATATAAAGCCACCAATCTCTATGGAAATTTTAACGCTTCTAGGGTCACGGAAAAATGGAAAATAAATCTTAGAGCCAGATATAATTACGGGATTGACAAGTTTGAAATTGATGATGAAATAATTTCAAGTGAAAACAACTCTAAATCTGTAAATGCCTTAATTGTCAAGAGTATAAACGATCATTGGTCTTATGGAGGCTCTGCCTATGTGGGATCATCAAGCTATAACAATCAGAAGTTCTCAGCAACATTTATGCCTGGAATTGAATACGATGTTTTCCCTTACTCTGAGTCGACAAGAAGGCAACTAAGATTATTATATACTGTTGGTTACGGTTATGTAACTTATACTGATACTACAATTTACAACCTGACAAAAGAGGGCCATTTCATGCATTCACTGAGTGCCGCCTATGAAGTTGTTCAGAAATGGGGGTCTATAGATGTGAGTCTTAATTACAGCAATTACCTCCACGACTGGTCTAAAAATAATCTTTCCCTAAACGGATTCCTTGACCTCAGAATTGCAAAAGGATTATCAGTCAATTTCGGTGGCGGAGCTTCGCTTATTCACGATCAATTGGGCCTTGTAAAAGGAGGTGCTACAGCTGAAGAGGTTCTTCTTCGCAGAAAAGAACTCGCTACACAATTCGAGTACTTTACAAGCTTTGGCTTCTCATATACATTTGGTTCGATCTATAACAATGTGGTCAATCCCAGGTTCGGCAACAGCGGCGGTGGAGGAATGACAATAATGATGAATTGACGCTATGTGTTGTGGTAGCGGGTTGAAATCAAAAATTCCTAGTACTGCAGCTTATTTGTCAAAAACCTGCTAATCCTTGGGGATTCCTCGCTTCGCTTCGGAATGACAAGGTGAAATGAGGCATAGAGGGAAAGAAGTGGCGATTCGCGAAGATTATTTGATAAGAATAATTAAAATATCCGCGAATCGCCACTTCTTTCCCTTACTCCTTAAATTGTAATTTGTCATTCCGAATTCAACAACTCCTAATCAAAATCAGGATTAAAAGGAAAGCTGACAGGAGTTGATGAATGAGGAATCTCCTTCAACTTTAACTAAATTTCTTAATCCTTCCAGAAAATTATTTGTAGAATATTTCCTGTAAAAATTGCTGTTGCTGTGTTTCTATTGTACCTTTAATGTTAATTTTCAGATTAATCAAATTACAATAGTATGGCAACACAAATTGTACTTCTGTTATTAATCATTGCGCTTGTTGTATATAGTGTCTACCTTCAGGTTCAGCTGACAAGAAAGAACATCTTCATAGAGGCTACGGTAAAGAGATTATCAGGAATTGAAAAAAGCAGGAGCATGGAAGAGATGATGGCATTTCTTGGTGAGATCCAGAAGTTAAGTCGTTACAGCTCCTATTTTTCCAGTAAAATTCTTGAGAAGGACACAACTGACTTCATTTTTGAGAATAATGCCGAAATGAAGACTTACATGCATTATACAATGGAGGAGTCAGATGCCAGAAACATAATCTCAAACGGATTTCGCTTTGTTGATTCATTTTATAAAACTGCATTGCCGGTTACAAAAGACGATCTTGACCTGAAAATTAAGCATGATAGCCGTAAGTTTTTTGGGGATTATCTTATAATCATATGTATATCAAATGATATAGTAAATTATTATTCGATGGAAATCGCAAAAGCAGGTATCAGAAACCACTCTTTTGAGAATATTTTAACTGAACTCTCTCCGTCGAAAAATGAAAATTCTGACCTCACATTTCAATTATCAAACAAATTTATCAAAGGATATGTAAATCATAAAACCGGAGAAATTATTAAGAATCCGGACTTTGATCCATGGTATAATTCTCCGGTATTTGAGAAAAACATCGAGCTTCTTAAAGGCTTAAAAAATTGAATTCTTATAATTATATTTGATAAATATTTAAAGCCATTCATATGAAAAGGTCTGTTTTACTTATTGCATCTATATGTATTTTAATCGGAAACCCGGCATTTTCACAAAAAGGGGGACTGTTGAAGAAGGTTGCCAATTCAATGACAAATGAACTTCTGGGAAAACCACAAAATAATAATGCCAGCCAGCCTGAGCCTGATTGTGCCTGCTCTGACGCCTTGATAATTGCCGATATGGGAGGCAAAATTCAACTTGATTATTCAGAACTTGATATAAAAGTACGGGACGATGGAGCAATACTGCTGAAAGATAAAATATCAGGCAACTTCTATATTGCCAAAGATGGAGTAACACAGGGTCCTATAGCAGCTGGCGACAAACGGCTTGCCGGTTTTGATGCTACCGGAGATGCGGAAGGAAGCGATATTGACTGGACAACTCTGTATAGTCAGTATATAACGAAATCAGGAGAAAAATATTTAATCACTTTTGCCGGAAAGAAATATGGCCCATATGCCATGATCAATAGCTTTGTTGTAACCAGGTCTAAAGATAAATTTGCTGCTACAGTAACAGAAAATATTGCTGCTACAAAGAGCGACGGTGAAAAAATGGACGAAGCAATTAAAAATGCGAAAACTGAACAGGAAAAGTATGAATTGGCAATGAAATTCAGTCAGCAGATGAGCCAGAAAATGATGCAGGGCGGGGGTCCAACCTCAATTCTTCCAAAATTTATTACTAACGTAGAAGGATCAACATATGATCCTATGATGGGACAAAGAGTTATGAACGCTGAAATGAAATACGACGAAATACTTCTCTTAACTTATCCCGATGTTTTCGATCTTAAAGGGAATAAGGTTATATCTCTTAAAACTGAACATCTGGGCTCTAACGGTATCTTTATAAATACCTCAAATACGAAATATGCCTATGTCAGTTATGGTGAATTAATGTTTAGCGATGGCTCAAAAAAACTAAATGGATTGTTTAATCCATACCTGACGAAAACTGATGGAAAAATTTACCTTGCATATATGTACTATTCTCCTAAAAAGAATGCAATTATGCAGTGTAAGATTCCATTTTAATAGTGAGGACATTATTTGCCATTCTTATCTTCTTTTATTCCTTTGTTTTACTTCAGTCACAAACACCTGATTATGAAAGCATTTTTGGGTCTGACTGGACTAAAGCTGCTCTTGCAATATCTGTGATATTCCCGGAACTTGTCCGTTACTCGGCCCTCCGCGATAAAATGGAGACAACACTTCTTAAAACTCTCTATGTTAATCTCGGTGAATACTATGCAAATTTCTCAATCGGACAGTTTCAGATGAAACCATCGTTTGCTGAATCTATCCGAAACCAGGCCCATTCAGTTTTGAGCCGCCGTTCAGGTATTGTATTTATGGGTGAAACCGAATTCAATGACATAAAAAATTACAGGAAATCAATCGTCACCGATCTGGAAGACCCAAAAATCCAGTTCAAATATCTTATTGCATATATTAAAATCTGTGATAAGAGATTCAAAACAGACAGGATGAATGATACAACCAGAATAAAGTTTCTGGCTACTGTCTACAATTATGGCATAGATAAAAGTATTGATCAGATTAACAGCATGATGGATAAGAAGTTTTACAACACAAAACTCTTCAAAACAGAAAATTATTCCTATTCCGATGTATCAGTTTTCTGGTACAGACAATATTTATCAGAGAAATAGACGGAAGACCGAAGACGGAAGACGGAAGTCGGAAATTAGAAACATATCCCGGAATTCTTACTGCTTCGGTCTCCGGTCTCCGGTCTTCAGTCTTCGAACATTTAATATTAATATTCAAATTATCTAATTATCTTAAATATTTAGTATCTTTAATAGTCTCTAACAGTGCTGTTTTATTCTGGTTATATCATGAATCCGAATATTACTCAGTTATTAAAATAAATTAAATCAACACCAATGAGAAAACTACTTCCGCTTCTTCTTCTCGTTTTATGGACATCTGTTTCAGCACAGGTTGTACCTTTGAATCCCGATGTAATGTATGGTAAGCTCAACAATGGACTGACTTACTATATTCAAAAGAACTCTCTTCCAAAAGAACGCGCCATGTTCTACCTGGTAGTTAACGCAGGCGCTATTAATGAGAATGAAAACCAGAATGGGCTTGCTCATTTCTGTGAACATATGGCATTTAATGGCACAAAAAACTTCCCTGATAAAAGCTTAATGAACTACCTTCAGTCAATTGGAGTCTCGTTTGGCCGTGGACTCAACGCCTATACATCAAGTGCTCTAACAGCTTATACACTGAATGACATACCTACAACCAGAATGGGATATATAGATTCTTCGCTGCTTATTCTGCGTGAATGGGCAGGAAATGTATCTTATACTACAGATGAAATTAACAGGGAGAGAGGTGTAATACATGAAGAGTGGAGAACCCGTGGCGGCGCAAACGGCAGAATGGGAAAGATCACTAACAAAGTGCTTTTCGAGGGATCAAAGTATGCAACACATAATGTTATCGGTGATATAGATGTAATAGACAATGCAGATCCTGAACTTCTTCGAAATTTTTATCACGACTGGTATCGTCCGGATTTACAGGCAATTATTGTTGTTGGGGATATAAATAAAGAGGAAATTAAGAGTAGGATAGAACGTACTTTCGGGGATATACCTGCAAGAAAAGATAAACCACTTGATATAAAGACAATTGTCAGTCCAAACAAGGACTTGAAAGTCACTTTTGCCACCGATAAGGAGGCTCAATATTTGTCAATATCCTATTATACAAAACATCCCGGGGTTGAAACCAAAGATCTGGCATATATGAAAGAGAGAATGGTATATTCACTATACAGCATGATGTTCTCTGACAGGATCAGCGAGTTGCTTCAGAAAGAGAATCCCCCAATGATCTCTGCATATTCCGGCTATGGGGGGTTTACAAAATACCAGGATTCTTACACAACCCAGGTAATTGCTCTTAATACTGATCCTATAAGATCATTCAGGACTGCAATTACAGAGACAGAGAGAGTGAAACGTCATGGTTTTACAGCTTCTGAACTGGAACGTGCTAAAAGTCGTATGCTGACTTCTACCGAAAGATCATATAACGAAAGGGATAAGCAGCTTTCAGGGAGCATTGTACCCGAATACTTAAGCAACTTTACAAGTGATTATCCCGCTCCTGGAATAGCTTACCGGTATGAACTCACAAAATCTTTTCTTCCTACTGTCACTCTTGATCAGGTGAATAGTCTGGCAGAAAAATGGATGACCTCAGACAATCAGGTTATTGTAGTAACCGGGCCTGAAAAAGAAGGGGTAGTGCTTCCAACCGAAACGGAAATAATAAAAGCACTTTCAGAAGTTCGCAGTTCCAACATTGAGCCATATATGGAAAAAGCTATAGCTTCCAGCCTGATAACCACTGAATTAAAGGGCTCTCCCGTTATTAAAGAAGAAAAAGTCAAAGAATTTGACGGGACAAAATGGACTCTGGCAAATGGTGCCACGGTATGGCTTAAATACACTGATAATAAAAAAGATGAAATAAGCATGCAGGCTTTCAGTAATGGAGGTATGTCGCTAATATCCGTTGAGGATCTGCCTTCAGCCTCGCTGGGATCGAATGCTAAAGGCACCTGTGGAGTTGGATCCTTTTCACAGCAGGATCTGAGAAAATTTCTTACCGGAAAGAACGCCTCAGTATCGGCATTTCTGAATGAACTGGAAGAGATGATTGTTGGAACATCGACCAACAAAGATCTTGAAACAATGCTTCAGCTTACATACCTTCAATTCACACCTATCAGGAAAGATGATGCGGCGCTTAAATCTATAATACAGAGAAACCTGGTAATGCTTGAGAATCGCAAATCTGATCCCAACGCAGTTTTTTCCGACACCCTCTCAAAGCTTATGACAAACTACAGTAAGAGGACATATACTATCAACGCCGACTATTTCAGCAAAATGGATTTTGAAAAAGCCTACGCTATTGCAAATGACCGATTTTGTGATGCCGGTGATTTCAATTTCGTTTTTATCGGGAATATTGACATTGCTGCTATGAAGCCTCTTATTGAAAAGTACATTGGCTCAATTCCTGATTTACCAAGAAAGGAATTCTGGGTTGACAATAAACTGGTTCCTGCAAAAGCTCATGTCGAAAGAAGGCTTAGTGTACCAATGAAGGATCCAAAAGCTACTGTTTATATTCATTTTTATGGTGAAATTCCCTGTACGCCCGAAAATGTTGAGTATCTGAATGCTATAAGATATATTCTCAATATGAGGTATGTTGAATCGATAAGGGAAAAGGAAGGCGGCACCTACGGAGTTGGCGTTTCGGCTTCTGTTACCAGCAGACCTGTAAATAACTATAAAGTTACAATGAACTTTACCTGCGCCCCTGAAAGAGTCGATTATCTAAAAGGATTATTGCTCGATGAACTTAAAAAAATGCAGGAGACAGGAGTTACTGCAGATGAGGTGGAAAAAACACGTCTGAATTTCTTAAAAGAAGATGCAGAGCGTATGAAGAACAACTCCTATTTAATGGACAGGGTTAAAAACTACGTAAACAACGGAATTTACACTCCTCTTCCTGAAAGTTCAACGAACATTTATAACTCCCTGGATGGAAAGAAAATACAAGAACTGGCGAAGAAAGTATTTGGTAAAAACTATGTAGATGCAGTAATGGTTCCCTCTGTTAGTAACTGACAGATTAATTGTATTCTAATTTGGAGTTTTCATTTTAGGTCTGTAGAAACTTAAAATATGACTATCTTGTTGTCTGATTTAACAACAGAATCCAATTGAAATTTATAGAATATAACATAATAAAGAAATCTTCGGCGATAATTTTATTGTCTGTGCTACTCTTGTTTGCTTCGCATTACAACCTTTTTGCCCAGGGTGCAGGAACTGTTACTGATCAGGAAAATAACAAATATAGAATTGTTAAAATCGGCGACCAGATCTGGATGGCCGAAAACCTTAGAAGCACAAGACTTAACGATGGTACTGCAATAGCCAACATAACAGGTATTGCTGACTGGGCAGCATTGTCAACACCCGGCTATTGCTGGTATAAAAACGACACTGCTTATAAAAATGTTTATGGTGCTTTGTATAATGCTTATGCTGTCAATACATCCAAATTATGCCCGATAGGCTGGCACGTGTCTTCGAATGAAGACTGGCTAAAACTCGAAGCTTTTCTTGGTGGTGAAAAAATTGCCGGAGGGAAACTAAAAGATACCGGGACCCTACACTGGAGTGAACCAAATTCAGGAGCCACAAATGAAGTTCTCTTTAAAGCTCTCCCCGGCGGCAGCCGTTATACAAACGGGTTATTCCTCACTGTTAAAAACATGGGGTACTGGTGGAGTCCGGGGGAAAGCAATACTTTTAACAACTGGTACAGAAGTATATACTATCGTGATGTGTCGGTAACCAGAAACTTCATCGACTCAACAAATGGTTTTTCAGTCAGATGTGTTAAAGATTAGTCCTGAAATATCAGTTAGTCCGGCTTGTCAGATGCCAGAAACCGCAGATTGTACATTTATAGGCCGATATCTCCCTTACTACCCTTGTCTCTTTAATATGTGCTATCATATCCAAAGCCTCTTCCTGAGAATTATATATTGCTTTTTTGCAGGCTGGCTGAATCGGATTTATGTTTTTATTATTTGAGCGTTGATAAACCATAGTATCAAGTATACCTGCCAAAATTACAATATTTGGCATAATTTCTGCTGTGAAATAATTAACAGCAAACAACAATAGAATAGGGCTTTAGCCCAAAATGCTTCTTTTCATATTTACTGATAATTGGTTTATGCTTACCCGAAAAATTGAATAACTAACAAAGAATAAAACAAAGAATTTTACTATATTTCCTTTAAAATTCGTATTGTTTATTAAGGTTTTCTGAAATGAAAAAAATTAAAAACCACTCTTTGTTCCTCTTTGCTTTATTAATGATAACCAGTGGTTGCTCATGGCTCTTTTTTGATGACTTTCAAAGGTTCAATGATGAGTTCAAAAACAGCAAAAAGCTAATAGCCAGAGTTTTATTAGACTCGAAAGAAAGAAGAACCGAAATAAACTCTGCTTACATAATTTTTGACAGGGAGATCTCAGATAAACAGGATATTACCAAAGCCTACCTTGTCATTTCCAGAACATCCTCAAGCTTTAAAGTAGAGAAATCAGGATTCTTAAAGGCAGATGATAAGACTTTCGATATAGAAATCAGTCAGGCTGAAAGCGAGTATAAGTCAAAAAATGAAACTTCTGTCTCAACATTTGCAAAGACTGACAGTACCGGAGTAACTACCGGGCAGACCACTGAAATTGAGGAACATTCATGGATTGATGATAAATTTATGTTTACATTAACACCTGAAATGATCTCCGCAGTTAAGGAATCCAACGAGGTTGTTCTTCGTTTCTATTTTGGTCCGATTCCGGCAACATTTAAAATTAAAGGATCGAAACTTTACTCAGTTCATAAAGTACTTAATGAAGACATGTAAAACACTTCTATTGATTTCCCAATTTTGAAATTCTTCTAAGCGACAGAGTTAAAAATGATCTTAAAATTTGTCATCAGGAGTCTTTTGAAAAGACCATCCCTCAATCTAATTAAGATAACAGGATTATGTCTTGCCATGAGCGGGATTTTATTCCTCCTGCTTTTCCTGAAAAATGAATTAACATTTGATAGTTTCCATTCAAAATCAGAAAGAATTTATCGGTTTACAGTATCTGACCAGTCAGTCATAACAGGCAAGCATTTCGCAAGGGTAAACAATCCGGTTTATATTCCTGAGATGTCTGATTTTTTTCCGGAAATAGAAAAATATGTGCGCCTTGCCCCGGTAAGAGGGGGAGTTATTAAGCGGGGAGAAGAGTTTATTCTGATAAATGAAGCGTTCGAATGTGACAGTACCTTTTTTGAAGTTTTTGATGCCGGATTGCTTACCGGTAATCCGGAGGATGTGCTTGATAATCCGGGATCTATGGTGATTTCAGAAAGTTTTGCCAGGAAGGCATTTGGTAGTATTAATCCTTTAGGACAGATTCTTAAACTGCCAAGTGGACAGTATTATGGTGAAGACATGGACTTTACCGTAAAGGGTATTATGAAAGATTTTCCTCAGAACAGCCATTTCCATCCCGATTTTATTACAACCCCGGTTGATAAAACAATATTCGAAGGCTGGGCCTGGACTTACTTGTTATTGAGGGAAAACTCTAATGCTCAAAATATAATTTCTGGTTTTAAAGCTTTTTATTCAGAGCATGTTGATATTAAGGCTGAAGAGATAAAGATTGAAGCTCATCTTCAAACAATTTCTGATATTCATTTGCATTCTGATAAGCTGCGCGAGATCGAGCCAAACAGCAACATGTCTGTCATCTATACACTGGCAATAGCAGCACTCGTACTTTTATTAATAGCCTTGACAAACTATTCCAATCTTAATATAGGAATGGCCGGGTATAGTGACAAATTTCTTTTTATAAGTAAAGTTTCGGGCTCTTCTGCCTGGATGAATATGCAATACTTTCTTTTTGAAGGAATAATAATAATTATTGGTACTATTTTACTGAGCAGCTCTATTATTATCCCGACTGATATTCTAATACAAAAACAATTCGGGCTGAGTCTATTGAAAGGAAACCTGGTATTTATTTCTTCCTTTGTCCTGCTGTTTAGCCTGTTGAGCATCCTTTCAGGAATAATTCCTCTGCTGAAACAGGGTATAAGAAACATTATTTCAACATCCGATTATCAGAGTGCGGTCTGCATCAGGAGAAAAGGGATCAGCAAAAGCATAATCGTACTTCAGTATACAATTTCAATCTCACTTATGGTGGCTGTAATTGTAATCGGACGACAAACCAGTTATGCACTTAAAAGCAGTATGGGTGTTGATGCAGATAATATTATCATTTTAAGGGATGTTCATACCAGCATCCAGCAAAAATTCAGGATTTTTAAAGCAGAATTGAGTAATTATAACTCAATAGAATCCGTTTCGGCAATGCTTGAACCTCCCGGTGGTGAGGCAAACGACATGTTCCTGTTTACAATGGAAGGTTACACCGGCGACGAAACAAACAAAGCTAATAATCTAATAGGCATATTCCCCTGCGACTATTCATTTGCAAGTATATTCAATCTTAATTTTCTGGGGGGAACAAATTTTTCAGAGAAGAATGAAGACAATGAAGGCTCAGGAGAATATATCATAAATGAGTCAGCTATGAAAAGACTTCAGTGCTCAAAACCTGAAGAAATAATTGGCAGGGAATTCGCGTTGATTTTCAACGAAGGCGGAATTAAAATTCCAAAGGGTAAAATTATTGGCGTTGTACAAGACTTTCATCTGTCAAGTATTAAGAAAGAGATTGAACCTCTGGTGTTTTTCAAGAGGGACGAACTCTGGCTGATTAACTTTGTAGTTTCATTCAGACCGGGAATGCAAAAGACCGGATTGAATGAGGCCCGGAGTGTTTGGGAAAAATTGTTCCCCGGTTATCCGTTTCAATATGAGTTTGTGGACTCAATTTATAAGGATGTTTACAAAACGGAATTACTGCAGGCTAAACTACTGACTTTGTTCACTTTTATTGCTCTCTTTATCTGCTCAATGGGACTTCTTGGAATGTCACTTCTGACTACTCAGCGACGTACTAAGGAGATAGGATTACGTAAAATAAACGGAGCCTCAACATGTGAAATGCTGCTAATGCTCAATTGGGACTTCATTAAATGGATTATCATTTCATTTGTACTGGCAATTCCGATGGCATTCTATGCAATGAATAAATGGTTAGAAAATTTCGCATATAAAACAACCCTCAGCTGGTGGATATTTGCGTTGGCAGGTCTGTCTGCGATTGCCATAGCAGCAATAACTGTATCTGTTCAATCGTGGAAAGCCTCAGTCTGTAATCCAGTTGATG
>JFJP01048257.1_pt1 | contig 10963 bp, 6 predicted proteins | sample 431651 | NCBI WGS metagenome assembly JFJP01 (sample SAMN02602958, study PRJNA72255) | Microbial mat metagenome, whole genome shotgun sequencing project. | biome: fresh water; feature: sink hole; material: water; isolation source: purple microbial (photo- and chemosynthetic) mats found in...
ATCATCGCTCCGATATCTTTTCATTCGGAGTCCTTCTTTATGAAATGATCACTGGGAAATCTCCGTTTACGGGTGCACACGAAAGCGCGATCCTGTATGAGATCGTCAATGTGGATGTACCGCCTCCATCCACGGTGAAACCAGAACTCGATCCGGAATTGGATCGCATCGTGTTGGAATGCATGGAGAAAGATCCCAACGAACGGATGCAATCCATCAAACAGGTGGCGATCGATCTGAACAGATTCAAACGGACGTCGAGCCGGACAAGAATGAGCAAGAGTTTCTTCGCCCGGCCTGCGGTTTCCGCGGTTAAAGATTCCGGCACAACTGTAATGCAGGTGAAAACAATAAAGACATACTTTCCGTGGGCGGTTACGATCATATCGCTGGCTGCTCTCGTGGTCATTTTTATCCTCCGACCATCGGATGAACAGACCATGCACACACCGATCAGTGCATCGATTCTCCTGCCCGATTCCATAAAGCCGTTGTTCTACGGCGGCGGTGCTCCTCCGCTCATTTCGCCGGACGGACGAAAGATCGCGTTCATTGAAGCTGCCACCCTGCAAATTTTAATATATTCTCTGGAGAATGGGTCGATCACCCGGCTCTCAAAAACAGAGGGTTCGACTCACCCGTTTTGGTCACCGGACGGGAAGAATATTGGATACTTCGATGACAATCGATTAAAACGGATCGAATTGACTGGCGGCGAACCAATTACGGTCTGTCAAGCCATCAATCCTCGGGGAGGCAGTTGGAGTATCAATGATGAGATCATTTTCACGGAAGACTATCAGGCACCAATCCTGCTTGTACCGGCAGCAGGCGGAGTACCGAAACAGATCACCACACTCGACACGACAAGAAAAGAAGGGTCCCACCGCTTTCCGATTTTTCTTCCCGACGGAAAACATTTCCTCTATTTAGTCAGGACGATCAGCGAATCGGGTGTGGCGGAGGGGGATGCCATCTACGTTTCGTCGCTTGATGGGTCCGTAAAGAAAATGGTTGTCCGATCATCAACGAATGCCATGTATGCGAACGGACACATCATCTTTCTGCAGAACCGGACGGTGATGGCACAGCGATTCGACCCCGATGCATTGACGCTCAGTAGTGATCCGTTCGTTGTGCAGGAAGGGGTGATCAACGATTTTTCGTGGAATCTTGCGATGTATTCAGTATCGCAAAACGGTATTCTGGTTTCGCAGCAGGGCAAGTTATCGTCCGGTGCACCGGTGCTCATCTATTCACCCGAGGGAAAATTGCTTCGATCGCTTGGCGGGCCGGATGAAGTAAATACGCCTCGATTTTCTCCTGACGGCAGAAGTCTCGCACTCTGGTTATATGACACCAAATCAAAGAAGACGAACATCTGGATCTATGACGTGCTCACCGGAACGAAAACAAGATTGACGAACGGTAAAGATGGGGAGTTCTCTCCGATCTGGTCTCCTGACGGAAACCGGATCATGTTTTCGGGCCGTTTCGCGAATTCGAAACTTTATGAAACATCGGTTAAGAGGACATCGGAGCGTAAAAAATTCTATGACACCGAAGAAAAACTCCTCACCATGGACTGGTCCTGGGACGGGAAACGGATCCTTGTGCTGAAGACAAATTCGAACGTGAACAATTCGGACATACTTTGGATCGATGCAGAAAAAAAGGATGCACTTCATTCTATTATGGCTACTCAATATGATGAAATTGAGGCGCGATTCTCGCCGGATGGGAACTGGGTCTCCTATATGTCCAACGAATCGGGAGAATACGATCTGTACGTTGCGTCGATAGCGAACGGTCAATCATGGAAAGTGGACGAAAACGTTCAATCCGGTGCATGCTGGACCGCGTCCGGTAAAGAACTGTACTATAGCAAGGGCCGGACCATGATGCGTGCGGCGGTCACATTCTCATCCGGGGAACTTGTTGGAGTGAGGAAAAAGGCTGCATTCACTGTTCCGCTGACGACAATCGCTTTTGATGTTTCACGCGATGGAAAACAGATCGCATTCATCCGTGCGTTCGAAGCGGACGAATTGAAGTATCCGCCGATCTCGATGAAATTATTTTGGAATAACTTGAAAGAATGAAAGACAGGAGCAATTGGTTCATTGAACCATTGAATCAAAGATTAAATTACGTTAGGTTTTATTTTTATGCTTGGACAAATGATTTCACATTATAAGATTCTCGAAAAATTGGGTGAAGGTGGAATGGGTATAGTGTACAAGGCCACCGACACCAACCTCAACCGTACCGTCGCGTTAAAATTTCTGCCGGACCGAGTGAACAATGATGCCGTCACCCGCTCCCGTTTCCTTCAGGAAGCGCAGGCAGCGGCCGTGCTCAATCATCCAAACATCTGCGTTATTCATGATGTCCGTGAAGAGGATAGCAAACAATTCATGGTGATGGAATACGTGGATGGGAAGACGCTGCGCGATTCCATCGGTCAGGGGGGTATGAAGACCGATACTGCGATCGACTATGCAATTCAGATCGCCGAAGCACTCGAAGAAGCACATAGCAAAGGGATCGTCCACCGCGATATCAAAGCGGATAACATCATGATCAATTCCAAGAACCAGATCAAGGTGATGGACTTCGGCCTCGCGAAATTGAAAGGTTCATTGAAACTCACGCGCACATCGAGCACGGTCGGGACGCTCGCGTACATGGCGCCCGAACAGATGCAGGGAGGTGAAGTTGATCCCCGATCCGATATTTTTGCTTTCGGCGTCCTCTTTTTTGAAATGCTCTCCGGCCGGCTGCCATTCCGCGGCGAGCATGAAGCCGCGATGATGTATTCCATCATCAATGAAGATCCTGAGAACATTCAGAAATTTGTACCGGATGCGCCTGCGGAACTATCGTTCCTGCTCAAGACCGCATTGGAAAAGAATCCGGAAGATCGGTTCCAGCATATGAGCGACATTGTCCGCGATCTGCGGCGGCTGAAGAAACAGAGCTCACGAGTGAGCCGGCCTGCATATTCGGGAGAATATCAAAAACTTGAAACAGACAAATCCCGTAGTTCCGATATACAGCGCACCACTGTTGAATCGAAAAAAAGAAACAAAGTATTTCTCTATGGTGGATTTGGAATTACTTCCGTTTTGTTAGTTGTGATCGGCGTTCTGTTTTTTATGCCGTCGGAAAGGATCCCGTTCTCTGCAATCAATTTCAGCAGGATCACTTCCAACGGGAAGATCCAAAGCGCGGCGATCTCTCCGGACAGCAGGTACATTTGTTATTCGCAATTCGACAAAGGAAAATATTCGTTGTGGGTACGTCAGCTTGCCACCTCAAGCAATATCCAGATCAAACCGCCGCAGGACAATTTTATCGGTGATCCAATATTTACGGATGACGGCAATTTTATCTATTATCGGATGAGTGATGAGAAAACATCGGAAGTATCATTGTATAAAATTGCGGTGCTCGGCGGTAATTCGATAAGGATCTTGTCGAATGTGCAGAGTCCGATTACATTCTCACCGGACGGAAAACGAATTGCTTTTAACCGTCTCTATCCTTCAACGGGTGAATTTGCATTGGTTGTTGCATCATCAGATGGTTCCAAGCAAAAAGACCTTGCATCACATAAAGGAGAGATATGGATCGGCGGTGCTCCTTCCTGGTCACCGAAGGGTGATATTATTGCTGTACCTTTCGGATTATGGAAAGGGGGCTTTCATTTTGAATTGATGGGAATTGAGGTTGAAACAGGGAAAGAAACACAATTATCGAAGCAAACCTGGGATGCCGCCAGAAATGTCCGATGGATATCGGACGGCAAGGGGATAATCCTGGAAGGTTTTGAGATAAAGACCCTCTCCTCTCAATTATATTTTGTTGCGCATCCATCCGGTGTTGTCACAAAGATCACGAACGACCTGAATGATTATGCCGGAACCACCGTGACGAACGATTTTAAAAAACTCTGCACAGTACAAAACGAACGGGAGATGTATCTGTATTATATTCCGAACGGTGATGCGAAAAGATCGAAAAAGATCACCACCCAGCGTGATGATGGATTGCAGAGCTTGGTCATTAGTACCGAGAATACGATCTATTATTCATCGCGGCAGAGCGGGACATTCGACATTTGGTCGGTTGGATTGGATGGTGAAAACCAGAAGCAGATAACGTTCGATGAGTTTCCTGAAAGTCAATTGTCCCTTTCGCCGAAAGGGAACACACTGTTGTTCAGTTCCGGCCGGGCGGGAATACCGAATATCTGGTCAATCAATATCGACGGGAGCGGATTACGGCAATTGACGAAGGATGCCGAGGATTACAATCCCGTTATGGATCCAGCAGAAGAATGGATCGTCATTGATTCATGGTTTACCGGACCGAATACGATCATGAAGATCCCTGCTGATGGAGGTGAGAGGAGTGCGGTTACCTCCATCAATGGGTCGAATCCGCGTTTCGTGAATGATGGCAGGGAAGTCATTTTCACTTCGTATGATGAAAAACGACGGGCGAGTGGTGTCTATAAAATTTCACCGACAGGTGGCGAGCCGGTGTTATTGTTCGATCTTCCGCAACGTGCTAACAGTGTTGTTGTTCCCCGTCCGAAATCGAACGATGTAAGCTATGTGGTCACCAATGACGGGGTTTCAAATATTTTTACCAGATCGATCGACGGCGGACCTCAAAAACAGTTCACAAAATTCGAAGAAAATTTTATTGCATCATTTTCATGGACTCCGGATGGCAGATCGCTGGTTATTACGCGAGGTGATGTGCGATCCGACGTTGTGATCATTACCGATGAACAGAATAAGGCAGCAAAATGAAATACGCGATCATCTCTGATATCCATTCCAATCTCGAAGCGCTGACGAAAGCGCTCTCCATTATTGATGAAAGAAAAGTCGACGAAATTATCTGTCTCGGCGATATTGTTGGGTACGGTGCCAATCCAAACGAATGTGTTGATATCGTTCGCTCACGTTGTTCCACTATTGTGTTAGGTAATCACGATGCAGCAGCGCTGGATACATCGTTAGCCCATGACTTTAATGCTATTGCTCGAAAAGCTGTGGTGTGGACTGCTGAACATCTTACCGATGAGAGCAAAGCATTCTTATCATCATTACCATTGGTGGAACAAAAAGAAAATATCCTTTTTGTTCATTCCTCTCCTCATTTCCCAGAAGCGTGGGATTATATTATTGATTCTGACGATGCTTTCTCCGCCATTAAACATTTCGAGGAACAAATTTGTTTTATCGGACACACTCATGTTCCCGGTATCTATTCACAACGAGGTCGGGCAAAATCAATTGACCGGGATGAGCAGTACCTTGTCAATGTCGGCAGTATCGGTCAGCCGCGTGACGGAAATCCGAAACTTTCGTTTGGTATCTTTGATTCGACTGCGTGGGAATTTGAATTGATTCGATCACAGTATGATATTCAACAAGCCGCAGAAAAGATCTACGCAGCAAAATTACCCGAAGAACTTGGCAACCGGTTGCATTTAGTGATTGTTTCCTTGAAAAATATTGGACGCTCTTATTTGATTCGTTACCTTTGCTAAAGAGACATATAAAAAAATTGATTGTCTTTTTTATTGAATATTGTAACCTTAAAAGCTTTTTATGCCGCCAGTTTATATTCAACCATTAATTGTTAGTCTGATCCTATTACTTGGATTAATTGGCATTGTACCAATTCCGCAAAATGAAAAAGAACAAGTCTACAAAGCTGAGATTGACCGTTGGCATAATCAACGGATTGAAAGTTTAAAAAAAGAACACGGATGGTTAAGTTTAATAGATCTGGTTTGGCTAAGCGAGGGAAAAAATAAAATTCCTTTATTCGGAAGTATTACACTAAAAAAAGGAAAATTGTTCGTTGCTTTAAAGAACAATATTCAAGCCACGTTTCAAGGAAAAATCTTTACATCCGGTTTAATACGGCCCGAAAAAGATAAAATACTATTTGGTTCCAAAGCTTTTGTGGTAATTGTGCGCGATGGAAAATACGGGGTTCGAATATGGGATTCTGAATCTACTGCAAGAAAGAACTTTGCAGGAGTTGAACGCTACCCTGTTTCAAAAATGTGGAAAATTGAAGCGCGATGGGAAACCTACGCAAACCCAAAAACAATTGAGATTCCAACTGTAGTACCCGGAGTATTTGGGAAAGGAGTGGTCCTCGGTGTTGCAATCTTTGTTGTAGATGGGAAGGAACTCCGTCTTGAACCTACTGTTGACAGTGCTCAGACAGAATATTCATTTGTATTTGCAGATCGAACAAACGGTAAAGAATCGTATGCCGCAGGAAGATTTTTAGATGTGGAGCCGCCGATCAACGGGAAAATTATTCTTGATTTCAATAAGGCTACAAACCCGCCTTGTGCTTTTACAAATTTTGCGACATGTCCCGTTCCGTTGAAGGAAAACAGAATGCCGGTGAGGATCGAAGCTGGAGAAAAAAAATATCACCATAAATAGTGGAAAAATATAGTATCTGATTCGAAATAATTGAAAAAATATTTCTAATAATAAAAACGCCACATGATATGATTATCATGTGGCGTTTTTATTGTAGCGGGGGGCGGACTTGAACCGCCGACCTACGGATTATGATTCCGACGCTCTAACCAGCTGAGCTACCCCGCCATATCTTCAATAACATAATTTGTATTTTCTTACGACTCAAAGCACTTGAATCTAAGTTCTCTTCATTGAACATTTCATCTGCAACAACACCAATCTCAAGGTCAATCAAGTTAACAAAGATTCTTTTCTACTGCAAGAATAAAAAGGGAAATAATGGTTTGCCACAATCTATTTATTGATTTGAAGATGTCAATAATTTCTACTTTTCCAAAACTTTGTTAATACATTCAACAAGTGACTCAATAGTGTACGGCTTGGTAATGAAATCACTTGCACCGAGTTTTAGTGATTCTATCGCAATACTCATGTCGTTCACCGCTGTCGCCATTATTGAACGTATGCGAATGTCATTTGAATGCATATACTCAAGAACATCTAATCCGGATTTTATCGGCATACGAATGTCCAAAAGGAGTAGGTCATATTTTCCTTTTTGTAGCGCTTCGATCGCACCAACACCATCATTCACCCCTTCAACTTCGAATCCTTCTTCTGTAAGCAATTGAACGATAATGTTGCGGAACCCGTCTTCGTCTTCGGCAAACAGTATTCGACCTGGCATGTATAACCTTTAACTTATTGATAAATGTTTGAAGTTTAACCAGTAGGTTTTTTTGTATGCACCAATCCGGCAACGGTAGAAAACTTATGATCGGTCTTATCCCATTTCAACGGCGTCTTCTCTCTCCTCGCTGTAAAGAACTGTGAAAGCGCACGTATCGTGGCAAGAAAGTTCACGAAATTCGAAATAGGAAGTCGTACAACACTGATCAATCCTGCGGTAATTCCATAAATTTTGTTCACAAAAAATAATCGGTGCATCGTGCGTGAAATCATTAACCCGCTTGTAAAAATACCCATATACCAAATAACTGATTGTGAAGAAATCACAGCAATTACCGGATGCGATGATGAAAGACCCCACCGGATAAGCTCCAATACTAAATACAAAATGACATCAAAATATGCAAGCATTGTGATGAGATTTGAAACCACAGCCTTACGATCACGGTATAAGCTGAATCGAAACTTCCAATCACCTATCCAACCGTAGTTTTTCCAAGATTGAAGACAAATACCTATCAGCCATCGGCTTTTCTGACGAACTGCAGTGGAGAGAGTTTCCGGAAAATATGATCGGGTTGCTACTTGAAGGCCAAACGGCTGATGAAGAAACAAAATTTTCGCTTTGCCCATCGCAAGTCGAAGTGAGATGTCATAGTCTTCAGTCAGGGAAGCGCGGGCAAACATATTTTTTGCAAAGGATGTGCCGATAAATTCAATCAGCCAGCGATTGTATCCTGTTCCCACGCCTGCCGAAGGAATATATCCTGCAAAGTGCTGCCGCACGACAAGATCTTTCAAATGACTCTCAGCAAATTCATCTGCATATGTCCATTCAATCAACTTATCATAAGGAACTTCAAGCGGAAAAACCGGCAGCTGTACCATGTCGTAATCCGGCACAAAGTAGTTGATGATCTTTAACGACATCGGATGGATAACATCCTCTGAGTCATGCATAATGATAATGTCGTACCGTTTCCTTGTTTGGTTCTCATATCTGCGCATACCCTGATGTATCTGATTTAAATTATCTGCTTTTGTCGTCGGTCCGGGATCTATTCCAACAACTGCATGGACATGTGGAAATTCTTTTGAGACATCCTCAATAACTGCAAATGATTCAGGATCGTTAGGATAAACACCAACAAAGATATCAAATGATTTGTAGTTGATAGTTCTGCAGGCGTGTCTTAGCATATGTCCAATAACTGCAGATTCTTGCCAAGCGGGTATGAACACTGCAATTTGTTTCTCAGCAGTTTCATTCAGTTTTGAAACCGATAGGCCACTCAATCGTTCAGACCATTTTGGATGAAATAATTTAAGGATCCAGTAGTATATATCAATGACCAAATCCTCTAACCCAAAACCAATCAAAATTACCAATACAAAATATGTAAACTGGTAGAAAAATGAGTGAAGTCCATAGTAAAATGACAAAAAAATCTGATACAAATATTCCATTATTAATCACTTCTATTAGAAAAATCGATCAATTACACCCATAAGGCGTATGGTAGAATGGTACCGATCACCGGTACTTTGAAAACGGGATCTGCCAATATATGTGCCACGAAGAAACTCTAATAGCACACTAACTCCCCATTTATGGTCAGGGATGAAACGCACTCCACCACCTGCTTCGCCAATATTATTATAAAACAAATTCTGTGAGTCCATCGATAGGTTTGTACGAAGATACGCATCAAACGCCGATGCGCCATACTCAATCAGCCGGATTCCAGCACGTCCTTGTGCGTAGCCGATCACATTATCATATCGGGAATAGAATCCGGCAGAGACCCCGGCATCTGCAAAAAAAGAATGTTCAAAATATAATTTCTCACAATACTTCGGTGTCAGATATACGCCTGTTCCATAAGAGCCAACAGCACGATAATCCCAACGCAAACGACTGCGATTTCCCTGAATTCGGAGATCGTATGCAATTCCCCCTTCAACATCAAACACCGCTCCTGCAAGTGGTGAATAACGAAATCCTGAAATGAACACCAGCACGTTGTCTGAATACAGAACTGGCAACGTTCCTCCAACTGAGCGCGTGTCTGCGCTTAGTCCAAGAGTAATTACAGCTGATAGGTTGCGCGTATCTGTAAGATTGTACGCTCCTTGGAGCGTCGACCACAAAATATTGTCTTGAAAGTATGAATCATTTAATGCTGTTGCCGAGAGGTGAAGCGTAGCGGGATTTCGCTGTGTTCGGCGAAGCTCATCAAGAACGATAAGTGCTGAATGTGCACGCTCACGGAACTCGGGAATACTGCATGATGTGAGTTGTGTAAACGCTTCAATGGATTCGTTTGTATGACCTATACTGTTGAGCAGATACGCTATCTGAAGAGCAATTGTATCAGAATAGAATAATTTTTGAGCAATACGAAATTCCTTCACTGCTCCAGCGGGATCTTTTTCAATAAGTTTATAGGCTTGTTCAAGCGCCGAAGTGCGTTCAGTAGTCTGACCAAACAGAAATGATACGAACAGAATGAAGAATGCTGCGGTGAAATGTATACGATGATGCCTCAATGTCAATCTCAATTAAAACCAAGCGATACTAAACTTTTGTTATTTATTTAAAATTTTATTCCAGTATTTCTTATGCCACTACTCATGACACGTATTAAAAAAAAACCGTAATCGTCCACTGAATTTAAGGAATTTCAATCAAGGAGAAATAGGAGCTAAAAACGAAGATTCGACTAGCAGCAACCTACGGATTATGATTCCGACACTCTAACCAACTAAGCTACCCTGCCATATCTCTTTATTTTTTTAAACCGTTACAAGATAGAAAAATATTTGTTCCTTTTCAATGATCATGATGAAATATTAACAGCAAGGTTACTCAGAAATCTCTGTAAATATGACGATATTGTCTGAGTTAGTTGAAGATAAATTCTTGAAAATGATTATAAATTTTAATTAGATTTCAATGACAATAACGATCCAAATGAAAAAAATAAAAGGAATGAACTATGTCGTCCGATGTTAAGAAAATGGAATTTAAGAGTGAACTAAAACAGATTCTGAATCTTATCACTCATTCACTCTATTCACATAAAGAAGTTTTTTTGCGTGAATTGATCAGTAACGCAAGCGATGCTATTGATAAGATACGCTTTGACTCAGTCAGCAACGATTCAATCCTTGAAAATAATAAGGAGTGGAAGATAAAGATAACTCCCGATTCAACGAATAATACATTGACCGTTTCGGACAATGGAATTGGGATGGCTTTTCAAACAATTGTAGAAAATTTAGGAACGATTGCAAAGTCCGGGACAAAGGAATTTCTCGATCAACTAAAAAATGCCGATGCAGCCTCCAAACCCGAATTGATCGGTCAATTTGGTGTTGGTTTCTATTCTGCGTTTATGGTTGCAGATTCAGTCTCTGTTATCTCACGAACTGCCGGAAGTCCGAGCGATGGTGTTAAATGGGTATCAGATGGACAGGGTGAATATACGGTGGAGGCGGTTGAAAAAGCGAATCGTGGTACAGATATAATATTAACATTAAAACCGGAAGAAAAAGAATTCACTGAACAATGGAAGATCCGCTCTCTTGTTAAACAATTTTCGGATTTCATTGAACATCCGGTGGTGATGGATGTTGAAAAGGAGGATGACAAAAAGAATAAGACGATAGAAGAAGAGACTTTAAACTCAAGAAAAGCACTGTGGCTTCGTTCGAAAAGTGATGTAACAAAAGAAGAATAC
>JFJP01011363.1_pt1 | contig 10962 bp, 7 predicted proteins | sample 431651 | NCBI WGS metagenome assembly JFJP01 (sample SAMN02602958, study PRJNA72255) | Microbial mat metagenome, whole genome shotgun sequencing project. | biome: fresh water; feature: sink hole; material: water; isolation source: purple microbial (photo- and chemosynthetic) mats found in...
ACTAAACTTAATAATCCTGCCACCCCTATCAGGCGGCGGAACGGGGCCAGTAGCCTCGTTCTTCCTATGTCCTGCTTCCTATTTTCTAACATGTTTCTCCATAAAAACATATATAACAACGCTTCAAAGGTCAATTCCTCAAGGTCGTTGTGATAACCAATAGGGTTTATACCGATTAAAAAATTGTTGCCATTTCGTAGGGGCAATGCCTTGTGCTTGCCCCGTTTTGGGCAGGGACAAGCCCTGCCCCTACGAAAATCATTAAATCATAAGGTCTAATAATTGACCCTCATTGACCCAAAGGGCTTTTTCGTAGAGACAGGGCATGCCCTGTCTCTACGTTTTGTGAAACGGATATTTAGCGCAATAGCCGTTCATTCCTTAAGCCGTTGTACTGTTTTGCGGGGGCTATAGCGTTTCTATTTTTATCTCAGTACAACGGTTAAGACGATAGTCATTGGTCAAAAAAACGTCACACTGAGCAATAATCGCCGCGCTTAAATGAATGGCATCAGGGGTTTTGAAGCCGTAACGCGCCCTCATATCTGTTGCTAGGTCAATGACCGTTGCTGACAAAGGCACAATTTCATGGATTACATGCTTAAAATAACTGTCAAAAGCCGCGACCAAATTAACCTTGCCCTCACGCCAGGGTTTAACCCGACATTCTAAGCGGGACAATTCACTCACGCCAGGGTTTAACCCGACATTCTAAGCGGGACAATTCACTGCAAAGTTGAATGACTTCATTTGATGCAAGTCGCGCCTCTAGTTTTGAACTATAAGGTTCAACTTCTTCAATGAGATAAATCAGCGGGGCCGAGTCAAGATAATAACGCAAAGTTATGTCTCCCAACTGTCGCGTTCGGCTTGAATTTGAGCATCAATCGCCGCTTTAGAACGGGGTTGATAGCCACTATGACGCAACTGCTGGCGAATTAAAGCTAATTTATCTTGAAAGGTTAGCTGAGGATTAGCTGAACTTAAGTTCTGATTAAATCGCCCACGCAAAAAGGCCACAAATTCAGCCAAAAGGTTTAGGCTTTCTAAGGGCAAAAAATCCAAACTTGTCGTAATTTCAGTTTTTAAGATTTGAGCATTTGGCATAGTAACGTGACTCCTTTGAATCGTAATTATACTCAATTTAATCCCCAGGTCAATTTCAACTGTTTTTCAAGTAGAGGACTTATGCAAACACCTCACCCCAGCCCTCTCCTACGTAGGAGAGGGAGTAAAGTCTCCCCCCGATGTCGGGGGGGGATTAAGGGGGGTAGATTTGGTTTTTGCGTAAGTCCTGAAGTAGAGACAGGGCATGCCCTGTCTCTACGTAATCCTACCCCCGCCGCATGAGCCACGCGCCCGCGCCCATGAGCATCATGGATACAGCTACCATGCCCGCCGTTGTCGCCACAGGATAGCCCGCGCTTGGCGTAATCAATTCTGCTACGCCACCGACGGCAGCGGCAACGGCGGCGAAGGGAGATTCATACGCGCCGATGTCTATGCCTGTCCCTGATGGACGGGCCGTACCTCGTTGGTCGGTGGTGGGCGCGCCAGTGCTAGTACCTTTATCTACGGCGGGGCTGCCTGCTTGCAACGGATAAACCAGGGTGCCACCCAAGCCGCTATTATTGGCCGTGCCTAATTTGGGGTCGCCACTGAACGCGGGTGAGCAGGTGTTATCCTCAATGAGGTTAGAGGTATTCGTGGTAATCGCAATCACACTTGCACAATCGGGACCCGTGCTATAAGCAATGATATTGTTAATCATGGTCAGGGGACTACTGATATTAGCCACAGTGCCATTCGGCGCCACCACAGCAGTATTGACGTTATAGGCAAAGGTGTTATTTACTAACCGTATGGCAGCAGTGCTAAAATCTATCGCCGCGCCCGAAGGAGCCGTGTTGTTATTGAAGGTGCTGTTGGTGATGGTGGTAGCAATAATCGTTTCAATCGCGCCGCCAAGATCTAAGGTCGTGGAATTATTGCTGAATGATGAACTCTCTATAGCCAGACTGGTGCCACCACGGGCGGAAATCGCGCCGCCGCTGTCACGAGAGGTGTTACCACTGAATGTACTGCTACTGACCGTTAAAGAGCCGAGGTAATGTATAATCGCGCCGCCGCCATCAGTGCTTTGGGTGTTGGTAACGACGTTGTTGGTAAAGGTGCTTCCGCTAATCGTCAACGCGGCTTGATTGGAAATGGCTCCGCCAGGCATGCCAGAACCCCCATGGTTGCCTGTAAAAGTAGAATTGCTGATATTCGCGGTAGACCCTGCCCATGTACTGATGGCTCCCCCAACGGATTGAATATTACTATAACCCCCCACATTGTTCGTAAAGGAACTGCCACTAACAGTCAGGGTAGCTGCCGCCGCTTGGTGGATAGCTCCCCCACTTCCTATCGCTTGATTGCCCGTAAAAATGCTACCATTGACCGTCAAGTTGCTTTGGGTGTTGATAGCCCCGCCGCTGTTACTAGGAGCATTAGCAACCGCAGTGATTATATTTTCCGTAAAGGTGCTATCGTTGACCGTTAAACTGGTACCCGCCGCGGTATAAATTGCGCCGCCACCATTAAGAGTAGTAACCGTATTTCCCGTAAAGATACTATTGTTGTTGACCGTTGCGGTACCACCCGCGACAAAAATTGCGCCACCCCCATCACTAGCCGTATTGCTGGTAAAGGTGCTATTATTGACGGTCAATGTTCCTGTTCCCCTTATTTCGATGGCTCCGCCCGTTACAGCTGTGTTACTAGAAAAGGTACTATCATTAATCGTTAAAGTTGCGTCAACAATTTCAATAGCCCCACCAGCACCGCTGGTACTATTATTGCGAAAAATACAACGATTGACGGTAATATTGGTCGTTGCCCCAATAGCATTTAACCCACCTCCGCCAAGATCATATCCGTCCTCAATCGTCACATCATTTAAAATCAAGGTAATACCCCCAATGTTTACTTGAATGACTCTGTCGGAAGCTGCGCCTTGATTGCGGATAATGGTCAAACCCGAACCTGCCCCTTGAATAGTTAAGGTGCCACTGGTGGCGGAAATATCTAAGTCACCAATCGTGTCAGGACCACCACCACCTGCACCCGCTAGCTGGTATGTGCCTGCGGGTAGGGTAATGGTGTCATTGCCTGTGCCAGCAACACAATCACCCCCTGTCGTCTGCCCTGCCGCATTAAAATTAGCAATCGCTTCTCGTAAAGTACATAAACCATTACTACCTGTGACATTATCGGCGGTGCTATTCACGGTAATGGCTGCCGCATACGCGGGCTGGGCTTGGGGCCATAAAAGGAACATGGCCGCTAGAGCAGTTAAAAGTAATACGGTTGAATATTTAGTTTTTTGAAACATGTCATTCTCCTAAGATTTTTGAGCTAGAAATAAGCCATTAGAGGTTAATGAAACCGCCCTAGCCCGTGTTGGGTTGATAAATGAGTTTCATCATAGGGGTATTTTTTTTTTGCAAATTTTCATTAAACTAATTACGAAATTACTTTAGTTGGGCTGAAGTCGCTGCCGTAGGCATTGAGCAGCGGGGGGAATCAAAAAGCCCTGATAGCGTTTCAAACGCTATCAGGGCTAATGTAATTTCTTATTGTTGGCTATGAAATGAGGCTTCTTATTTCTTGCATCACATCCACTAAATTTGGCTCATCACTCTCAATAACTTCCGATAGGACATGTTTGTGATGTGGAAAAGTAGCCAGGTGAGCATGGTGTAGGGCATTATCATAGCGAAAAATTAACTCTTGCTTTTCATTCATGTAATGATAACGATATTTTATTTTGGGGCTACGTTCCACATCCTTAACCTCAGCAAATTCCAGCGTGCTATCATTCACAAAGCGAATCACGCCTTTAATAAAACCTTGTTGCTCATTGTAAACCTTTTTAGTCACAGAATAGGACGCAACAATTCGCAAAGAAGAAATGAGCGTTTCAATTTCTTGAAAATAGCTTTCAATCATATCAACTCTCGTAACCTTTGTTGATTACTTAACAACATTTCATAAATCCCCGCCCAGAGCAAATAATCTTCCTCGTCATCAATGTCACCTTGCGTGAAGGCTTGATAAAAGGTCGCGGTAGAAAGAGTATATTTTTGTTCAAAGGCTCTCATGTCCAATTGAATCTCTTTGATGGCTTTTTTAAGCTGTAACATTTCAGCCTCAATCACCCGCCGCGCAAAGAACTCATGGCTTTGGTATTGTTGGAGAACCTTTTGTAATCGTTCTGCCGTTTGCGGTTGCAAATCCATTAATACAGTCATAATTCCCTCCCTACCGTTGGCTACCCAACGAGGACATGATTTTGCGATTGAGCAGCAGTTGTAAAAATTGCTGTTTATGTTGCTTATCGGTCAGCAAATTAGCCTTACGCATGGTTTCAACGTAGGCTTTTTGCAAATAAGCATACGCCATATCGGTGCGCTTGAGTGCCATCAAAATGCGTCCATGCCGATAGAGAATCTCGGCGGCGGAGATTTGCGGCGATTGCAGATAGACCAATGGCTCTAACATATCCACTGCCATTTGCGAACTTTTCTGCGCCTCATTGAAATTGCCTAATTCATAAAACCCCGCGCCCCGTAGGTAATAGCCCAATAACTTATGTTCCACATAATTACCCTCTGTTGCCAAGCTAATAATCCGATTACTCAGCCGAATCGCCAAACCCAAATGACTTTCCTCGCCCAGCCAACGGTTATAAGCTGACAATGCTTCATAACACTGTAACATCAGTGTCGGGTCTTTATATTCCTCCGCCAATTGACGCGCCTCCTCAAACAAGGCCGCCGCTGGTTTATGCTCCTGCAAATCCCCCGCCGCCGAACGGGATGAAACAATATGTACCAAGCCAATGGAAATGAGGGCTTGAATTTTGCCGCGCCGATGATGAGCATTGACAAAAATTGTTTGGGCTTCCTGGTAGCAACGGAGGGCTTCTTCAAAATTACCCAAGTTATACCACGCATCACCCATGTTATAGAAATGCCAACCCATTTGTAAGGTCGCGCCCAAACTCTCTGAAATGGCTTTGGCCTCCCCATATCGTTTAAGAGCCAATTCATAATCGTTCACAAAGAGAGCCAATTTACCCAACCCCCACAGCGTCCAGGCTTCCTCCAACCGATTGCCAATTTCGCGACAAATCTTAAGGGCTTGGTCAAAATAGATGGCTGACCGTTCCGTATCATGTAAGGTATCGGCATAAATATGCCCGACCAATGTGGTCAGTTGTGCCTCACGGTCACGAGCCTTCAAATTTTGGACAATCACCAGGGCTTGCGTGGCGTAATTCATGCTGTCAGGATTACGTTGCGTCCATAATAAACGGGCAATCTGCTCTAAACAACGGCTCTCGCCTGCTTGGTCTTTATTTTCCCGCGCCACCGTCAATCCTTGCTCGGCCACCTGGCGAGCTTGCGCTAATTGCCCCGTTTGCCAATAATAATCTGCTGAAAGCGACATGACCTCCACTTGACGTTCAGGTTCTTGTAATATTTTAGCCAACTCCTCCAGCGTTTCCAAGGTTAGCAACTCCCGCTTACGGTCGCTCATGAGGTTCAAAATGGTGCGCTCTTCGCTGAGTAATTTGAACTGCTCGGTTAAATTATTGCGTAATATTTCGCCTATTAAATCGGGGGCAATATCCTCTAAAATTTCTCGCGCCTGACTAAAATAATCCACCGCTTCGGCATTGGCATAAATTTTTTGCGCCGTCTCGCCCGCTTGGTGCAGATAAGGCACCGCTTTTTCATCTTGCGCCCCTTCAATAAAATGGTAGGCCAACACCGCAGGATTACTCAAACTGCCCTCGGCATGGAGGGTTTGCATGGCTGCCGCAATTTTACGATGTAGTTGCCGCCGCCGTAACGGGCGCAAATCTTCATAGAGCGTTTCCCGAATGACCGCATGTTGAAATTGATAACTTTGCCCCAATTGTGGCTCAATCAACTGAGCGCGCATCGCCTCATCAATCGCTTGCTGCACCGTAATGGCATCATGTTGGTTGGCGCGTGAGACCAAATCTAAATTAAAATTACGCCCAATCGCCGCCGCGAGTTGTAATATATTAAGCGTTGGTTTATGAATCCGTTCTAGTCGCTGACCGAGAACTGCCTTAATACTACCAGGCACGTGCAGCCGATTTTGGTCGCGTTGCTCCCACCGCCCCTCTTTTAACACAATTTGCCCATCAACCGCCAGCCCCTTCACCACCTCTTCAATATATAACGGATTGCCTTCCGTTGCGGCATAAATCGACTCGGCAAAAGATTTGCTCACCGTGCTGCCTAACAGAGCCTCTAACATTTGAATGGAGGTCGTTTCAGGCAACCGCCGCATCCGCAAATCATTCATCAAATGTTCCTGATTGAGCGCGGCCATGAAGCGATTTATCGGGCTGGCATAGCTCAAACCGACATCCCGATATGCCCCCACAATGAGCAGCGAGGTATTGGCGGCTTGTTGCACTAACATTTGTAATATATCTAAACTACCAGGGTCAGTGAAATGTAAATCATCTACTAATAACAAGGTGGGTTGTTCGTAGGTCAATTGTAAGATGAATTTCGTAATCTGTTCTAATAGGCGCGCTCGTTCCGCTTCGGGTTTAAGAGGCGGATTGGGCGGAATATAACCCATTTTTTCGCTCAATTGCGGGATAAATTTCACCATTTCGCCCGCAATCAAGCCCGACATTTGCCGCCGTAGCACTTGGGGCGTTTGCTCTTGGATATATTTTGTGAGAATGTCAGTAAATATGGCGTAAGGTCGGCCTAAATCTTGCTCCTGCGCCGTATCTTGCAACACATACCCATCCCGCAAACTAGCATAAACTTGTAATTCTCGTAATAAACGGGTCTTGCCAATGCCGCCCTCACCCGACAATAAAATGAAGGCTTGCTCACGCTCTTCGCCCAAACAGGTCATGTCCCAAAATCGTTTAAGTTGGGTCAACTCATTGGCACGGCCAATCATTTTGCCCCGCGCAATGCGGTCAAGCAAGGCTTGATGCGTAATAGTTCGTTCAGCCGATACTTCAGGCGCGTTGATGGGATATTGACGGGTCGGTTGGGCTGCTTGCACCTGACTTTGTTGTTGAGCTAAGACTAAGGCTAAATCTTGCCGCACTTGGGTGGCACTAGCATACCGTTCGGCGGGTTTTTTCGCCAGTAATCGTAAGATAATCGCTTGTAAATTGGCAGGAATATTAGCATTATAATGTTGCGGCGGCACGACGGGGGCATGAATATGTTGAGATATTACGGTCAAGGGGTCGTCATCGCTAAAAGGCCGCCGCCCCGCCAAAAGTTCATACATGATAACGCCCATGGCATACAAATCTACTCGATGGTCGCCTGGCTCACCCAACGCCAACTCTGGCGCAAGGTAAGAGGCCGTTCCCGCCACCAAACCCGCTTGCGTTAAGCGAGATTGCCCCTCAATCCGCGCCAAGCCAAAATCCATCACCTTAATTTGATGGTCAGGTGTCACCATGACATTTTCGGGTTTCAAGTCCCGATGAATGACCGAGTTGGCATGGGAATATTCTAAGGCAGCTAACATGCTGTCAATAATCGGTAAGGAAGTATCAAACGGCATGAGGTTAGGACTATAACTATTATCTAACGCCCACAAATCTTGCCCAGGAATATATTCTATCACCAAATAGGGACGGCCATTATCCTCTGCGTAGTCATATAGCGTAATAATGTTAGGATGGTTCAGCCGCGCCACTGAGCGTGCTTCGCTCCGAAAACGCTCCAATTTATCGGCAGCCATGCCACTCGCGCCCATATTTAACACTTTAATCGCAACTGTCCGCTTGAGTTGCTCATCGTGGGCTTTGTAAACAATGCCCGCCCCGCCCTCGCCTAACTGTTGCTCTAACCGATACCGTTTGTTTAATACTGAGCCGACGTTAATCGGCGAAGGGGTGCTTTGTCGTCTAAATAAGTTCATAGTTATATCCTGCCCTGGATAATTAAGAATTAGGAATTAAAAATGAGAAATTAACTTACCGCGTGGGCTGAAAGTTTATGACTGTATTGTATCACACCCCGCGACTTTTTGTAAAACAGCCCCATGAACGCAATGAGGTGGTTTAGCCTGGAGTCCAAAGCGGTACGCTTTGACCGACTGCTCAAAGCGTACCGCTTTGGACTCCATGATTTTTAGCATAGACAAACGGGGTCATTCATGCTAAAATAAGCGTCTATCCATTTAATATTCACGAAATGCGAAATTTGTAATAAGGAGTTACACATGAAATCATTTAATCAATGGTTGACGGAAGAAGTCGAGGATCAATTCAATTTGAAACGGCATGAAACTTTGCCCCATTTAGAGCAATGGCTGGCCGCGCCGATAACGCTGACGGAATTACAAGAACAGCAATTAGAGATATTACAAAAAAAGTTGCGTCATTTTGTGGAGGCTTGGAATGAGGCCGAATTGAAGATGCACTTTATTAGTTTGTTAATTAATCTCGTGGATTATGAAACAGAACATTACCATGCTTTTGCCGAACGCCCCATGAGCCTAACCATCGGCAAACAAAAAATTAAGGGTGTGGTGGATTTATTAATAGCGCAAGGTTGGCAAATTCCTAAACAACCTTTTTTTTGTCTGCATGAATATAAACCGAGTGTTCCCTCCTCCGAAGACCCGATTGGGCAGACGCTTATTGCGATGGTCGTGGCGCAACATCTTAACCAAACACCCCGCCCCATGTATGGCGTTTGCGTGGTGGGGCGATTCTGGTATTTTTTAGTGTTAGTTGAGCAAGATTACGCCATTAGCTTGGCATATGATGCCACGAAAGATGATTTGTTTAAGTTAGTGGCAATTTTACTGTATCTGAAAGTGTTAATTCAAGCGTAAAGGTTCAACCATGTCAAAATTAACTCCCCAAGAATTTATAGACCGATGGCAACAGCCTGGCTTACTGGAAATGACGGAAAGTCAACTGGCGCAAACCCATTTTAACGATATTTGCGCCCTGGTTGACCACCCTGACCCCATTGGCTTTGGGAATAAAGAGATATTTAGCTTTGAATTTGCCAATCTCAAACCCGACGGGCGCAAAGGCCGCGCCGATGTCTTCTATCAAGGCCGCTTTATTTGGGAGTATAAAGGCTTCCATGCCAACATGGATAAAGCCTACGAACAATTACTTTTGTATAAAGATGCGTTAGGCAATCCACCTTTACTCATTACGTGTGATATTTACACAATTATTGTTCATACCAATTATACCAACACCGTCAAAAAGCGTCATATTATCACCTTTGAAGAGCTTAACGGAGATGGGTTAGATAAACTTAATATTATTTTTAATGGCTCATTGAGTGAAATTGAGGCCATGTTCAAGCCCGAAGAGACACGGGAATATATCACTAAAACAACTGCTAATCAGTTTATGCACCTTGTGGACGGGGTGAGAAATCATCTGAAAGGCGAACACCTTACTTTTGATAACGAAGAGCAAGCCCATTTTTTCATTCGCTTATTATTTTGCCTTTTTGCCGAAAGCATCGGGCTATTGCCTGACAAACTCTTTACTAAAATTGTCGAACATTCGATGGATGAGGTAACGGATGTGCAATTTTTTGTAAAAGTGCTAACTAATTTGTTCAATGCCATGCACGATGGAGAACCCTTTGGTTACTATCGTATTCCTCATTTTAATGGGGGCTTGTTTGATAATGATTTTGTGCCACCGAGTTTACCCACCTCATTAATCAAAGAGCTACTCACTGCTTGCCGTTATGATTGGTCACAACTTGAGCCTTCGGTTTTGGGGACGCTCTTTGAGCGCATTTTGGATACGACCAAACGGCATCAAATTGGCGCGCATTACACCAGCAAAGCCGACATTGAACTTATTATTAAGCCTGTCTTAATGCAGCCGTTACTTGATGAATGGCAGAAATTGAAAGGCGAGGTCATGTTGCTGCTTCATCGCGGTGAGCAGGCCAGAGCCTCTGCCATATTACAAACCTTTGCCGCTAAAATAGCGGCCATGCAGGTGCTTGACCCCGCGTGTGGCAGTGGTAATTTTCTTTATATTGCGTTACAACATCTGCTTGATTTGCAAAAAGAGGTCATTGTTTTGGCAGAAAGATATGGTTTACCTGCCATACCCTTAACGGTTAGCCCGCAACAATTGCATGGCATGGAGCTTAACATTTATGCCCATGAATTAGCGCAGATTACGGTCTGGATAGGGTACATTCAATGGCGATATGAGAACGGTTTAGAAAAATTGCCCACGCCCATTTTGCGCCCATTGGATACCATCAAGCGCATGGACGCAATTTTGGGCTATGATGAGCAGGGCAACCCTTACGAACCCGAATGGGTGGCCGCTGATGTCATTATTGGTAATCCGCCCTTTTTGGGTGATAAAAAAATGCGGCTGGAGTTGGGTGATGAATACGTAGAAAAATTACGTAATTTTTATAGTGAACGTATTCCTGGGCAAAGTGATTTGGTGTGCTACTGGTTTGAGTTGTCTCGCGCTATGATTGAGCGAAAAAAGGCCAAACGGGTGGGGTTATTAGCCACGCAAGGGATTCGCGGTGGGGCTAATCGGGTGGTTTTGGAGCGCATTAAGGCCACAGGCGATATTTTTATGGCTTGGTCAGACCGAAAATGGGTTTTGGCGGGGGCTACCGTGCATATTTCTATCATCGGTTTTGATGACGGCCATGAGCGTAAGAAATTTTTAGATGGTCGCTCGGTGAAACAGATTCATGCCAATTTAGCTAATCAGCTTAATTTAACGTTGTCGCAGCCTTTGGCTGAAAATTTGAATTTGACCTTTATTGGCGTACAAAAAAATGGCCCCTTTGATTTAACTGAGACTCAAGCGCAAGCCATGTTAAGTAATCCTGTGAATAATGACGTAATCAAACCCTGGATAAATGC
>JFJP01024721.1_pt1 | contig 10962 bp, 6 predicted proteins | sample 431651 | NCBI WGS metagenome assembly JFJP01 (sample SAMN02602958, study PRJNA72255) | Microbial mat metagenome, whole genome shotgun sequencing project. | biome: fresh water; feature: sink hole; material: water; isolation source: purple microbial (photo- and chemosynthetic) mats found in...
CCCAAACCCCAAACCCCAAACCCCAAACCCCAAACCCCAAACCCCTAACGTAATTGTCTCGGAGTAAAAAGTCTATAGTATCTATCCGATGAATTTGGTCATCAAGAAGGTCGAAAGTCTTATCGGCCAATACGGAAGTGTCTACTTCCTCAACTTCGACAAGGAAAAAATCGCTCGCTCGCTCTTCGCAGGAGAACTCAATCTACAGAATCTGCAAATGAAGACCGAGAGCCTCAACAGCAAGTCGCTTCCTGTGAAAATCGTCGAAGTCACTCTCAAAGATATTAATCTGGTCATCCCATGGATGAAGATCTTCACAGATGCAGTCATCATCAAGGTGAACGGCTTGACTGTCAAAGTCCAGTCCAAATCACTCGACGACTTGATGCTGACGAAAGAAGACGAATTCAACACAATACTGGGAGAGATCACCGCCTACACAAAGAGCGAAGTGCTCAAGTATCTCGGCTCTTCGTCAAGCATCATGGACTTCTGGATGATCAAAAACCTGATCGATCGAATCATCGACAACGTGCAGATATCGATCAGAAATGCGAGGATCGAAATCGAACACTCAGTCGTCAACCCTCCGTTCCAAATCGAAGTCAGTTTGAAGGACTTTGAGCTCTACAGGACGGACAGCAGCTTCATGACCAAGCAGTTCGTGAAAGATGCCACACCCGTGGCCGAGTCAGGAAAGAAGCAGATCTTCAAAGTGATGAACCTCACGAACCTGCTGGTGAACATCAAACCCAAAGATGAGTTCAAGTCGAACAGCTACATGCTCAAGGACGACAACACCGCTCTATACAACGTCTTCCGATTCAGCTACCAGGTCCGACTGATCAAAAACTCAGAGCACGGGCCGGAAGACCCGGACTACGAGGCGTCCATAAAGTTCAACCAGAACGACATCACGCTGACCGAGTGGCAGATCCAAAGGATTCTCAACCTGCTCGACTACATAAAGAACCTCAACCAGCGCTTCGAAGACCTCAGGAGCAACTTCAAGTACCACCCATCAGTCCGCATATCCTCGCTTCCGCGGCCAACCAGCTCGATGAGTCCCGAAGAGCGGACTGCTGCTGAACAAGAACGCAAGCGCGGGGTAATCCTCTGGTGGCAGTACGCGATCCTCGAAGTGACAAAGGCGGTGCACAAGAACCGCAAGAAAGACGACCGCGGCAAGTTCTTCGGATTGGTCGCTCGGATGAACATCGACAAGCTCTTCGACTACGACATCCCTCCGGTCATGGTCGACGCCTACGAAGAGGACTACATGGACTACCTCGAGACGCTGGTCAAGAACAGCTACGACAGCGAGGCCCTCAAGAAGCCCAACGACAAGATCCACAGCCTCGAGTCGATGATGTTCATCTTCCCCAGCCGCGTGCAGCGCGTCATCGTGAGGAAGTTCGCCATGAACTTCGCGACGAAGGAGAAAGAACGGCACAAGAACTCCTGGAAAAACTACACGCTAAGCTTCATCCCCTTCATGGGCGACCCGACCATGTCCAAAGACGAGAAGGAGATCCGCAGCATGCTCGACAGCGAGCTGGGCAAAGACACCAAGAAGTTCAGCAAGTACATCTTCAAGCTCGCCATGGAGCTCAAGAAAGGCTCCCTCACGCTCATCGGCAACAGGCAAGGCGCAGTCGTCGGCAAGTTCGGCTTCTACGCCAGCAACTTCTCGATCGACACCAAGATGTTCGAAGGCAAGATCGAAGCCGCCATGGAGCTCAAAGGCTTCCAGTTCGCCTTCAGCAAGACGGGAGACGGCAAGGAGACTCTCTTCCCGATCGTCAAGTCGACCAGCATCGACGGAGGCAGCTTCATGACGCTCAAGTTCTTGAGTCTCACGCAGAAGACCAAGACTTCCAACAAAATCGAGATGTACCTGCAGCACCTCGACGTGATGTTCATGAACGGCGTCATCAAAGACCTGATGAACTTCTTCAAGATCCAAGAGTACGACGCAGAGGTCGCCAGCACGGCCCTGCAGGGCGTCGGCAAGCTCTCCGAGAAGTCACGAGAGAACGCGAAGAAGGCGATCAGCAGCTCGACCTCCGACATCTCGATCATGGTCAACATCCTCTCGCCGCGCGTCTTGATCCCGATGGCCAAAAACGCGGACAGCCTCAACGACCAGACGAACCTCTTCGTCTTCTACCTCGGAGACATGATCTTCCTCCACAACATCCGCTCCGGCGCGCTCTCGAACTCGGGCTCGGTCTTCAACATGAAGCTCAACCACTGCAAACTCGAGTTCTGGGAAGACTACGAGAACGCAGTCCGACACCTGCGCATCGGCGACCAGAAGAAGCCCTTCGAGCTCGAGATGCCGGACCCGCAAGGCGAGATCGTGAAGAACTTCGTGATCATGGACATGGTGGCCAACATCAAGTACTCGACCTCCCCCGACAGCAAGTCGCAGAACATCAGCGTGCTGCTGGACAACTTCGACCTGCGCATCAACCCCTACACCTTCCACCAGCTGCTCAACATCCAGCAGCTCGTGGACTTCAGCGAGGTCGAGAAGAAGTCTGGGCAGCGAGTGATGGAGAAGCGGCAGCAGATAAACTCGGACGCCTGGTTCGGTCGCGACATCGCGGTCAAGCTCAAAGAGGCCGACAAGTACCTGCTCAAGCACGTGGTCTGCACGAAGACCACGCTCTACGTCTTCAGAGAAGAGGCCGACGCGGAGTACCTGACCTACTACCTGCTCAGCGGCTTCAACCTCTTCGTGGTGCAAGACACCAAGACCAAGGGCTTCATCGTGAAGCTCTGGAAAGACTCCACCACGCTGAGCATCGCGTTCAGGGGCTTCGAGGAGGCCAAGCAGTTCGTCAACGGCCTGCTCGAGCAGATGAACGGCCTGCTGGTCAAGAGCAAGTCCGACGCGAACAAAGAAGACCAGTCTGCGGCCAACATGCACCTCGACCTGGTGGTCAAGCGCGTGGAGGTCTGGCTCTTCAACGAGATCTTCGAGAAGCACGCCGCGATCCTCGTCAAGTACCTCGAGCTCAAGTTCGCCAAAGAGCAGAGCATGAAGGTCAAGGTCGCGCTCGACTCGCTGCTCGTGGAGAACTTCGAGCGCTCCTTCTGCACGCGAGGCCTCAAGAACATCTGCTGGATCGGCATGACCAAAGCGCCTCCTTCGAAAGAAAGAGAGATCCTCAAGAAAGGCGAAGAGGCCTTCAACAAGGGGCCGACGACCCTCTCGCAGAAGTCTCGCGAGACCTCCAAAGCCTTCAGCGGTGTAGGGTCTGTGGCGAACAACCCTCCGTCCGAGCGGTCGACCGTCCGCAACGCGATCGAAATGTCGATCCACAAAAACCACCTCAAGCTCGCGACCGTCCCCGAAGCCGAAGAGAGTCTCCAGATGGAACCAGCGGACTCTGCAGACGAGCAGGACCTGTACCGAGGCAAGCCTCGAGACCAGATCACCCTGGCCGACCAGAAGATGGCTCTGCGCAGCTTCGAACACGAGGTGGAGAAGAAGCGCTCGAGCAAGCAGGCGCGGCCGAAAGGCGAGGAAAGCTGCATCATCTACCTGGAGAAAACCTCGACGCTCACCGACATCGACATGCACATCGTCAACTTCGCGGCATCCTACGACATCGACTACATCCAAAGTCTGCAGAACAAGCTCATGGAGTTCGTGGCCCGAGGCCCTCCCGCAGCGACTCCCCCGCCAGCGCCTCCGAAGCGCAAGAAGAAGCCGAAAGCGGAGCAGGTGGAAGACAAGATGTCGCTCAAAGTGCACATGCGGGTCGACCGCACCTGTCTGGTCTGCCGCATGAAGAACCAGAACCAGTTCGACGTGGTGCTCGTCGACATGAAGGTGCTCTTCACCCAGATGACCAAACGCATGCTCGTCAACCTCTACATCAGGCGCTTCGCAGTCCGCGACCTCACCAACTACCCCTTCACCTGCAACCCCGACCAGCTCCGCGACTACAAAAACCAATCCAAGCAGCTCATGTTCTCCTTCGTAGAAACCGACAAGTCCGCCAGCCCCGAAAACCTAGACAACAACGCAGTCGTCGTCCTCGCTGAAGTCATCGGTTCAGACTTCCTGCCCGAGAACCGCGTGGGCACCAAGGCAGAGATCATCCTCAACAAAGGAGAAGTCAACTTCTTCATGCAGCCGACCTTCAGACTCCTCGACTTCCTCTTCTACCCCCTGCTCGGCTACCTGGTCCCCGACGACACCAAAACTGCGCCGGTCGAAGAGCTGGTCGACCGGATACTCAACATCAAGAAACTCAACTACAACGTCTTCCTCAAGAACACCAAAGTCAACCTGCTGCCCAACTACGACTCCGACCGCTTCCTCGTGCTGGACGCTCCGATGATCATGATCATGAACGAAGTCTACAAAGACCCTTCCCGCAACCTCAGCAAGCAAACCACCGTCCCCATCTACGCAGAGAACCTCTCCATCGAGATCAAAGCCCCGAACATCCGCGGCCTCAAGAAAGGCGTCGACGCGGTGAACATGAAAGACCTGTCGGTCTCGATGGAGAAGCTGATGTTCGGCGGCTACCTCGACAGGATCCTCGGCAAAGAGACCGGTAACCGCCTTTGACGCAGTGCAGCGCGACGTGGTCAAGAACAACCGAATCATCATCACGATCGACGACTTCGACCTCAACATCAGACGCGACGAGTTCTACGCGCTGATGACCTGGCTCTTCAACTCGCCCTCCTACACAGACTACATGGACGAGTACCTCTTCGTCACGCCCATCAACAACACAGACCCCGCCACCCCGCAAGACGTCCGCATCGTCATCCGACCCATGACCGCTAACATGATGGACGACGAAGGCCTCGAGTTCATCTCTTTCCTCTTCGACCTCTTCTACGTCGACGTCAAGATGACCGCGGACCGCAGACAGATCGTCAAGATCTTCAGCAAAGGCATGAGCGGCATGCTCGTCAAGACCAACCCCAACAACGGCGAACGCGAGCCGACCATCCCCTTCCTCAAAGAACTCGCGGAGATCGAAGCCTTCGCAGGCAAGCCCTTCGACCGTGTCACCGAAGACTTCAAGCGGCGCAACAAGTTCCGACGCGAGTGCAAGTTCGAAGCTTTCCCGCAGAAGAAAGACCTCACGCTGCACAAGACCGTCGCAGACAAGCTCTACGAAGCGGTGAACATCATGGACAAAGAAGAAGCCGCCAAATTCTTGATCGAAGTCCTCCAGAAGCCCCTCGGCCAGGGCAGGGACATCACGATGACGATCCGCAACATCGGAGTCAACCTGCTGCTGCCGGTCATCTTCGCGATGCAGAAGCTCACCCTCATGACCGAAGAGATGGGCATGAACTACCTCATCCGACCCAGTAGGCCTCTCCTCACCAGCGCTCATCAAAGGCTTCGGCTACATGAACGTCACCATCAACATGGAACACGTCTTCGCCTTCATCGCGACCCCCAAAAACTTCACCCAGGCAGCCGTCATCCACGTCCCCGAGCTCAGCTTCCTCATGGCCAAAGAGTTCCGAGACAAAGAAGAGATCCGCAGGAAAGACCTCCCGCACTACTTCGAGTCCGAAGAGTTCAACAAAGACGAGGTCTTCCTCCAGCTGACCAACGGCAGCCTCGAGAAGCTCACACCGGTCTCCAGCATGGCCATCGCGCTGAACAACGTCTACATGGACCTGGTCCCGCTCGACCGGCTGACCCCCTACACGGACTCCAAGGTCAAACAGGAAGAGATCCAGAACCTCGCTCGCAACGTCATGCAGCCCATCTACGTGGCCTACCAGACCAAAGCCTGGGGCTTCTTCGACTCCTACTCCGAGATGTGGTTCTCGCGCGGCGTCGCGAACATCGGAGCGATCAGTCTGCTGATCAACTCTTCGTTCCTCGACTACCTCAAGGCCTGGAAGTCCGAGTTCGCGCTGGCAGACATCGCGGGGATGAGCCTGAAGGGCAGCTACGAGGGCCACCTGCGCGAAGTGATCAAGAAGAAGCAGCTGGTGCAGAAGCCGACGGTGCAGAAGTACCGCAAGACGAACTTCGACTACGTGGTGCAGGGCATCAATGTGACGGTCTTGGACGACATCTACAAAACGAACCTGCCGATCATCCACGCGGCAGTCCTGCCCATCAGCGCGAGCATGATCGAAAACAGCAAGTACTCAGGCTACAAAGACATCGGCGTCACCGTCGAAGTGGCCGCCTTCAACTACAGCAGCCAAGAGTGGGAACCCATCCTCGAAAACTTCACGCTCATCCTAGACAGCTACGTCGAGCAGGAAGGAGACAAAGTCGCCCGCACCAGCGTCACCTTCGGAGACAGAAATCCTGCCATCAACATGACCACAGAGCTCTACCTGCTCCTTAACAGTCTGATGGGCAAACTAAACCAACCCAAACAACCAGAAGCAAATCAAAAGAATGCTTTCTCTCTTGCGGTTAGAAATCTTATTCAGAAATCCTGGTCCAAAAAATCTAACCTGTCCGAGTTCGACCAGCTGGCAGTACTCGACAAACAGAAGATCTACGACTTTATCAAGAGATTCGACATGAACCAAGGTGCAGAGCGAACGAGCAACAACTCGATGGTTGCACTCGAGAACACAAAGCTCTATGGCTACGACGAGGTGATCCTCCCAGACAAGTCTTACTACCAGACCAACCTCAACAAAAGCACGTTCCAAGATGTCGCAGGCTTGCGAGCAGCCAATCCTCTGAACTTCAGGTTCAACAGTAACATCGCTGACCAGACCATCCGAGACAACAGCCAAAGCAACTCGAGACTCGGCGCCAGCAAGCGAGTCGACCCGACCAAGTCTTACTTCAAGTCGACCGGCTATCAAAGACCCACCAAAGCAGAAGTCGAGATGCTGAGAAAGAGCTCCGAAGAACAGTCAGACCTGCAGCAGTTCGAAGCGTTTCTCAGAGAAGTGCCCTTCAGACTGGAGAACCTGACCGGCAGAGACATCATCTTCACAATCTGCTTCTTCGAAATACCCAAGACCATCTACGTCAAGAACCAAGATCAGAAGGACATGGAGTATCCCTTCACTCTGGAGAACACGCTCTACCAAGGCAAGTACATAAAGTCGAAGACTCGCAACGTCTTCTATCAAATCTACGAAGTCGACGAGCAGCAGAACACGATGCTGCTGCACCAAGGCAGTGACATCCACAGCGTCAAGAAGTTCAAGATCCAGTATGGCAGTCCCATCAGCAACGGCAAGAGGAAGCTGCAAGAGCTTCGATACCTGACGCTGGACATCAGTCCAATGATCATGAAGAAGAACATCCTCCTCAAGTCTTCGGTCTTCATCCTCAACGACTGCCACAGCAGAGTCTTCATCTACTTCTTCAGAGGCGAGAACAAAGTGCACGAGCTGATAGCGACCGAAGCAGTCTACTTCCCCGTGCCTGTCGACCTGCTCGACACGAAGGTGCTCTTCGATGTTGAGGGAGTAAACCATCCCAAGTCCGAGTACCTGGAGCTCCTGACCTTCATGACTGAAACCGAAGACCGAGCGCCTCGCGAATACGTCATCAACCCCATGTTCAGCCTCAATCTCTATACCGTGTTCGAGGACGACTTCAGGTACCTGCACTTCACACCAATCCTCATCCTCAAGAACATGTTCTTCGTCGATCTCGAAGTCAAGGTCAGCAGAGAGAGCATGGGCAGAGTCTACAAAGACGTCCACAAGCTGGTGACCGACGAGAAGGAGTACGAGATCTTCACATCCCTCCAAACCCACGTCGAGTTCTCCGTCTCTGTTGCGGTGTTCGAGAGCGAAGAAGTGAAGGTCAGCATGAATGACATCCGAGAGAAAGAACAGATCGGCACCATCTGGATGAAGACGAGAGACGTAAAGAAGTTCACCCTGAACTATTCGCTCCTCTTCGTGCAGGGCTCGTACCTCCTGACCATCTACTGCCAGCACATAGTGTTCGACGAGCTCTTCAAGAGCCTCACTTTCAGCCAACGCGGAGACGTCATCGACGACGTTCTGGTCGACCTCGAAAGCCTCAAGATCGGCAAAGTTCTCGGCCAAATCGGCAGCCTCATCAGGTCAAAGTTGAGAATCGACCAATCGATGGCTGTAGCCCAAGGCGACCACAAGGACTCGAAGATTTACCTCTTGCCGCAGCCTAAGGGACCTCTGAGAGTCGCCGACCGGAGAGACCGGTACGAACTGTCCAGCATATCGACCAGCGGCATTGGAGACTCCATGTTCCAACTCAACGCCATCAGCACCAAGACAAACGTGATGCAGCACTACGAGATCGTCGCATCGAACTCGATATTCAAGCTCTGTAAGCTCTGCGTTACGTAAGGCGAGAGACCTGAGATCGTGATGAACATCACGAACGTGCGACATAAGTTTCTCATCTACAATCTGTGCAACCATGAGATCATGTTCAGACAATTCGACTATCGAGACAGCTTCGACAGATCAGTAGACTCGCAAGACATCTCACCAGTGTTCTTTTCTCCGAACGACAAGAATCTGTAACCATCAGCTGACTCAGCGACCGATACATCAACATCGGAATAGCAGGGTACGAATGGTCGAACAAGATCCAGATCAACAAACCGAACTTGACTTACTTCATGGTGAAGAACGTTTTCGACAAGCCGTCTACTTCGGTCGAAGGCTTCGTCATCGAGAAGTACCTCACTCTCTCTTTGGAGGTCACCGTGCAATACTCCAGCTACCTGCTGATTGTCCGCAGAGAAGACGCCCAAGGCTCGTTCAAATTCAGCAACGACCTGGACGACATGACCATCTTCATCTCCCATGACCAAAACAAGCTGCAGCAGAACATCGCAGAAGTCGCACTCGCACCCCAGAGCTTCGCCTTCTACTCCTTCCCGACGACTCGCGACCCGAAGAAAGAGCTCTTCGCTCAGTTCTACTCACAAAAAACCAAGACGAAAGGCCCGATCCTCATGATCGAGCACGAGGTTCCAGTCCTGAGCTTCGACATCCTCGGCATCCGCCTCTACACTTCGAGTCGGATGTCGGGCGTGACCAAGAAGATCAGCTTCTCGTACATCGTGGAAGACAAAAAAGACCACAAGCGACTCAAGAGCCAGACCTCCGTAGACATTCCGCACCTCGGCATCTCGCTGATCGCAGGCAGGAAGAGTTTCCGCAAAGAGATCTTCTACATGAGCATGCACGAGGTCGACCTCAAGATGGACATGTTCGAGCGAGACTCGAGCACGCGTCTCAAGATCAGATACTTCGGCATCGACAACAACTGCGAGACTATCTCGTACTACCCGATCCTCTTCTCACCCAAGTACTCCTACGAGAACATGCGACGCATGAATTGGCACCACCTCGACCTCTACCTGCTGACCGTCACGCCCGACCCCAACAAGCCGGCCAACAAAAGCATCATGAAGATGATCGACGTCAAGATCATCGGCAACGTGCTCAAGATCGAAGAGAGCTTCCTGCACATCTTGCTCCAGGCGCTCGAAGACAGCAGCAAACAGCAGCAGGTCATGAACGACATCATCATGAAAGGCAAAGTCAAGTCGCTCCAGAGGAACACCGACTACCTCCTAGACTACAAAGAAAAAGTGCTCAACATGGCAGCGAACAACTTCAGAACCTACGACCTCAAAGCCATGACAAAAGCAACCACATACGTCAACGAGATGAAGATCTCAGAACACGACTTCTCCATCAGCTTCAAGAGAGAACCCGGCGACCAAGCGAAAGCTGCGCTGAACCGATACTCCAAGTACCTCAAAAGTCTCGGTTTCGACTACATCTTCTCGATCGAAGACCTGACACTCGACTTCAATAAGTTCAGTCTCGAAAACAACCTCTACCCTCTTCCAACAGTTCAGCAGCAGGTGATCAACCAGTACAAGCAAGACGGAATCCAGTCAGGAATCACTTCAATGCTCGATCTGAATCTGCTGGGCAACCCAAGAAAGTTCGCGAGAGAAATAAAAGCAGGCCTTAGCGACGTGGTGACCAAACCGGACACCGCCAACCGACAAGGCAACCTGGGCGGAGGCGTGGCAGACGGCGCCGGTTCGCTGGCCCGGCACACAGCCATCGGCACGCTCGGATCGGTGAGCAAGATAACCGGCACGGTGGCAGACATGACCTCGAAGCTCACCTTCGACGCCGAGTACATCAGAGAAAGAAACAAGCTCAAGTCGGAGAAGGCCCACGGCGTTATGAACGACATGAGCGAAGGCATGAACCAGCTCGGCTTCTCGGTCAAAGACTCGCTCACCGGCGTCTTCACACGGCCGGTAGAAATGGCGGAGAAGGAAGGCCTGCTCGGCGCGATCAAAGGCAGCTTCATCGGACTCGGCGGCCTCTTCATCAAACCCATCACAGGCATCCTCGACTTCGCCTCGGGAGGCACCCAGCAGCTCAAGACCGGAGTCGACTACGAACACCTGGCACAGCCCACCAAGCGAATCCGAAACCCGCGCGCCTTCTACGGCGACCTCAGTCTCATCCGGTAGGCCTGCCTGACGCAGCAAGTACAACGACAACGACGCGCACGTCTACAACATGCTCCAGTTCAAGTCGAACAACAGCGAAGACAGACTCATCGGCTACAAACAGGTCTCCCTGAACGACCAGCCTGGTTACTGTTTGCTCATCCACACCGTCCTCTTCGTCTACTGCATCGAGCCATCCACCAAAGAAGTCAACTTCATACTGGACAAGTCCGTCTACAACTCGGTCAGCCCCGGCAAGAACAACGCGCCGATGATCCACCTGAAGTTCCGCGACTTCAAAGACGTAGCATCTGCTCACACAGAACGTGGAGAGGCAGGAAACCGTGACCTTCAGCACCTACGAAGACTTCCTCGACTTCTACAGCGCCCTGACGGATAAAAAATAATAAATACACACGGACATGATGACGGCTGTTGTTCGGGGTTTGGGGTTTGGGGTTTGGGGTTTGGGGTTTGGGGTTTGGGGTTTGGG
>JFJP01040610.1_pt1 | contig 10962 bp, 3 predicted proteins | sample 431651 | NCBI WGS metagenome assembly JFJP01 (sample SAMN02602958, study PRJNA72255) | Microbial mat metagenome, whole genome shotgun sequencing project. | biome: fresh water; feature: sink hole; material: water; isolation source: purple microbial (photo- and chemosynthetic) mats found in...
CTCTGATTGTTGCAATAAGGGATTAACACTGCCAAAAAACCCAGTTTTTGAGCTATTCTCTGATTTTTCTTGTGTTAATAAAGGATTAACACTGCCAAAAAACCCAGTTTTTGAGCTATTCTCTGATTTTTCTTGGGTTAAATTACCAAATAAGCTGTTGTTTTTTCCTTGTGAAGCCAAATTATTAATTTTTTCTTCTTCTTTTTTTAAAGGATTTTTCTGAATAATTTCCTCTTCTTTTTTCTCTTCTTTTCCTTTATATTTGATTTGTTTCTTTAAAATCTCTTCTTTATTGATAAAAAATGAGATATTTCTAAACTCTTCTTTAAAAGGCACGAAATAATAGCGATAAAGGTAACCATCACAACTTAAAGTCAGCAAAGAAGGTGGGAATTTTACTTGAAAACTCTCATCTTTTATCTGAAATTCCCCAGGTTCTTTTACTAATTTTTCTCGCATCATTGCCAATCCTCTCATTTTATTATCAAGACAATTAATCTCATTAAACTCCAATCTTAAAGGATTTTCGATTTTACACAAGGAAAAACTGTTTTTTTCTGATAAAATCAGTTTTATTTGATCATTTAGCGATAATCCTATAACACTGATGTCTAATAGTTGAAAAAGGTTCAAAATTCGATATTTTGAAGGAATATAGCAATTATCATCATATTCACCTACTTGAAAAATATCATAGAAATCCCACATGTTTTTTATCGTGTTTTCACCGATTTCTATTGCGAAAATTATGTGAGTTTTCACTGGTAATTTTGATAAATCTGAGCCTTTTTTCACGAGATCTCCTAAAAGAAAGATATTAAAGGCTTTTGCTTCAGAAATATCGTGGATAAATAAGTCGTATTCTGGGTATTTCTCATAAAGAGAAAAGAGATTTATGCTGAATTTCTCTCTATTTTCTATGAAATTATAGAGGATTAGATTTTTTTCTTGGAGAAAATAAAGGTCTTTGTGATCAAAATCGCTAAAACAACAGAGATTTGTTGGGATTTCCTTTTGAAATTTCTGTTGAAATAACTCCAATATTTGAGCTTTTTTTTTATCAAAAGCGAGAATTCCTTTATATATATTCAATTTTATGAAGAAATTGAGAAATTATTGGTAAAATTACCATATTGTGATGAGGAATGCCATTGGAAATCAAGGGTTTTTAATAGGAATTCACAATGGAAAATTGGATTAATTTTCTGATGAATAAGTTCTGATAATTCGTGAATTTCTAAGGAATTTTCTGTTAAAATAGAAAGAAATTGCTCATTTGGCGATATTTTCAGGCTTTTAATCGTGTTTTTATGTGTAAAAATCAGGTTTTCTGATGAAAGAATTTCCTTTTGAATATCTTCTTGTGTTTCTTTGGTTAAAGTTTCAAACATTTCTATAGAAAATCCTTTATTTTCATTAGAAACAGTCTCTTTATTGGTTTTTTTGACGAATTTCTCCTTCGAAATCTGGTATATTTGTGTATTTATTGATAATAATACACATGAAAACAAATGGGAATAATCTAAAGGAAATATAGGATTTAGTGATATTTTAATAAGAGAATGATGATACCAAGAAGCGATAATGAGTTTTGAGCGGTGAGATATGCGATTTGATCTTCTGTTAAAGGCAATTTTATGAGGGTTTGACGTTCTATTTTTAAAGGATAACGGGTTTGCTCCATTTTTGAATTTTTTTAGTTTAAAATAAAATAATTGTGTTGTTTTTGGTGGGCTTTTATCTATTATAAAAAGAAATTTCTTCCTATTTTTATCAAGAAATTTTTTTTTTTAATAATTTTTAAAAAAATCTAAGTTTGAGAAAGAAAAAAAAAATTTACTATATAACAAATTTTCTGATCGAGAAAACCCAAATAAATTTCTTTACATTCTCTCAATAAAAAAAAATGGAGCCCCTTGAAAACACAAAAATCTGCGTAATTTGCTACAATTCCTATCCCAAAGACCATTTCCTTAATCTCCTTTGCTCTCACACTTTCTGCAAAACCTGTATTTTCACTGATTGGCAATCAAAAATCGCCTCAGGTTTTCTTGAACTTAACTCATTAAAATGTCCACAAGAAGGTTGTTCACAGCTAATTTCTCTCGAATTTCTATATAAAGCCCTTCCAAAAGACCAATATTTTCAATTAGAGGAATTATGTAATATAAACTCCGAAGTTCTTACACAAGATGAAAAAGCTGTTCGATGTCCGCATTGTGAAATTCGGTTCTATATATGGAAAGAAGCTGATTATTTCAATTGTTCTAAATGTAAAACCTGCTTTTGTAGCATTTGCCTTGCAAATTGGGAAAAACACAAAGGAATTACTTGCAAAGAATATGCGAAAAATAAAGATCTGACCCCTGAAATACAAGCTTTTATAAAGGAAATGAAAGAAAAAGGTTTTAAACAATGTCCTGTATGTTTCACATTTGTGGAGATCATTGGCGGTTGTAACTTTGTACGGTGTTTATCGCCACAATGCATGAAAAAAACTTGTTTTTGCATACTTTGTGATGAGAAAATCTCAGAAAAAGAACATTATTCACATTATTTGACCAGTCCATGGGAAGAACCTTGTGTAAATCAGGAAAAAAACAAAGAAAAACAGATAAATTTTATGAAGGAGGTCGAGAATATCGTAGAATGTCCTGGTTGTGGTATTAGAGATGGAAATATATGCAAGTTTGAGAATGGGTTAATTGATAATAGATTTTGCTTTTGTAAGAGCGAGAAATGCAAAGGGATTATGTATTGTCTGCTATGTAAAGTGAAGGTTACCGATAAAAACTTTAATGAACATAGCAAGGGAGATTGTGAAAATGTAGGGATTTTCCATTTTTTCAAAAATATTTTAAATTCAGGAAAAGACTATTTTTTGCAAAAACATTAAAATAAAATGTTTTTATTATATTCTTCATTACCGTAATTAAACAGAAGAAAAAAATTATAAAACACTTTTTTCGGTTTCGTTTTTAATAAAAATTCATTTGATTTTTAAAATTTTTTCTTTAAGATTTTGAAAAAAAACGAAAAAAAATCTCAAAAAACCCCTTTTTAACAAATGACAAGTTTTTTAAGTTCCCGTCAAAGAGGAATTTATTCAGAAATCGTCAATCCCGAAAACGCTTCCCAAATCAAAGTAAAATCTTTGATTAATTTCTTTCTTAATAAACCTATTTCTTTTAATAAAAGACTGATCTCAAACAAGGCCCTTCAGACAGTCTTGTGATAAAGGTAAATGAGCAACAGAAGCCTCCTAAGGCTTTTTCTATACAAAGAAGGATGAAACTAAGACAAATGCAGAGTAAAGCCAGTCAATTATTCAAAGAAAATGAAGAAATTGTAACAGTGGACCCTAAAGTAATGGAGCCTTATGATCCAATTCCTGGCAGAGTTCCTCGTAAAGTTGCAATAGATCTTAAAAAAAAGAATTTGCATCTTTTAATCTCGATGAACTCCTTTTAGAACAGGTATTTCTATTATATTTTCTTCATTAAATTAATTTTCTTTTGTATTTTCTTCATTAAATTAATTTTCTTTTGTATTTCTTTATTAAATTAATTTTCTTTTGTTTTAAGGGCGTTGATTATAATAAAATCAATAAAAACTCTGAATGGTTACCTTTAGAGTTATTTGACGACACAACTTTTGATGATTATTCAAATTTCGAATGGATCAATAAAGCAGCCCAAGAAGAATCCCAACGCCATGCTCTTCTCGCCAAAGCCCTTATAAAAGACCCTTCTGGACAAATCAATTGGCAGCCAGTGATTCTCACAAGTTTTGATGCGATAAAAGAGACCTTTAAAGCCAGATTTCTCGATCCAAATGGTGAAGAATCTGAAGAAAATACCTCAGAAATAGAGATTACAAGGATAAATGCCTGTTTAGATGCTGAAGATCCTCGTAAATTCTCTCGAAGAGTGGCAAATGCCCATCAGCAACGGATTTTCGCGGATTCTTTAATCCGATATAATTATTATATTGATAATATGCCAAGTCAAGATCTGAACGAACTGGACACTGAACAAAGGAAAAGACTTGATATGCTTGCAAAAACGAAGAAATTAGAACAAATGGACACTACGCAATTATTAATGGAAGTGAATAACGATTATGAAAGAACTATGAATAAGATTATTTTCGATAAATTTTTAGCAGAAAACGAGACAGAAATGAATAATGAAGAACTTTTTCCAATAAAGCTCATATTACCTCCGGACTTAGATTTAGAGAGACCTGCACCTTATTTTGGCATGGTAGAGCTCGAAAGAAGCAAAGGAGCAAAAGAATTGACTTTTATTAATGAAAAGAAATTTCATTTAAGCGATCCAAAGGATTTTACTGAAATTTTCAAGGATTTTTGTTTTGCTTCTTTATATATAAAGGAAGAAGTGATAAAAGCTTTACAATTGATAAGAATGCAATGTAATAACATATTGGAGATGGAGATCTTTAATTTTAAAGAATTGCCAGAGACTTTGAGATTAGAAGAGTTCAAACATATTCAGGATTCAGCTACTAGTCAGATACTATCTCATTTGAAAGGAGGTTGGGTCAATGAATTGGAAAACATTATAAAGAAACAGTTCGAAGAAGTGGGAAAAGGATGGTTTAATATGAAAGAAACTAGTAAAATCACTTATGATTTTGGTAAATTAAAGAGGTTTTTAACAGTGGTAAGACTTATGATGCAAGACACGGTTTTGAACCTGATAAAGCGTTGTTATAATAATTACTATTATTTCATTGAAAGCTATGTGCCTTATGAGGTGATAATCGACGATACCAATTCAGTCAGAAACGTTTATAAAGAAGATTTATTACATTTACCAGCGAAAAAAACCCATCTTTTAACCATAGATTTACATAAAACTGTCACTGATGATGAATTCATATATTCAACTAAACCCCAGAATTTCGTTCAGACAATGCTTGTGGTTTTCGACAAAGCTCTTGAAGAAATGGCGAAAATCTATGATTTAGAGCCGAGAATACTGAAAGATCTCTTCACTCAGAACAATGAAGCTGTGATCAAAGCTCCAATGAAGCCCAGAGAAAGGCCGAAAACTCCCCAAACCCCTAAAAAAGAACAGAAACAAGGTCGTGGGAAGATATATGATGAGAATAAATGGGTATGGGATCTATATGAGAATTTAAAGAATAAAATGGAACAGGCTATTGAGCCTTTAGAACGATATTTAGAGAAATTCAAGAAATTCAAAAATGTGTTAGATTTGAAACCTGATGAATATACAAGGAATATCGAAATGGAAGAGACACCAAGAGAAGTAGATAGTATAAAGGAAGAGATTATGAAGATGATGAAAGAGGAAGCTGAATTAAAGAAAAGCATTCCTGATAGCATCCATGTGTCAATTTTCAATATTCAATGCAATGAGTTATTAGTTTATTTATTGGATAAATATAGCAATTTAAGGAAGAATCTAGTAGATCTTATTGCGAAAAAAGCAAGAGAAAGCACACATCAATTATTCAATTCTTTTGAAGCAATTAAAGCTAAAATCTCAGAATTACCGAAAGATATAGAAAAACTCACAGAAATCAAGGAATATATCGCAAGTCTTCCTTCAGAATTAGATAAAATCAAGCTTGAAATCAATAAATGTGTGGATATTTATAAGACTTTAGAAGATTATAACTTTCGTTTCACTGCAGAAGATATGAATAAACGTTGGATGATCTTCGGAGGGCCTCGCGAAGCTTTGGAAATGGCTGAGAAACGTGAGAAACAATTAGAAAAAGACAAAGTTCGTTTCCAAGAAACAATGAAAGTTTCCCAAGAAGATTTCAAATCAATGGTTGAAAATCTCGAAAGAACAATCCAGGGTTTTCATCAGCATCAGCAGATAGATGACCATGAGAATATCGCCAAAGATGTGGCATCTGTTAATGAACAATTGATGAAATTCCAAGAAGATGCAAAGAAATACAATAATCAAGAGGATTTATTCAATGTGGAACGTACAGATTATAACAAATTATTCCAAATGGCAAGAGAATTTCAACCTTATAGCAACCTTTGGCTTACGACACATAAATGGAAAATAGGTAAAGTTAACTGGATGACTGATCCCTGGCCTGAATTAAACGCAGTAGAAGCTGAGAAATTTGTCGATGATGGTTCCCGAAGTTTACAAGGGGTTATCAGGTTTTTTAAAGATAAAGATCTTGTTCCTGTGTTGAAGATCGCACAGAGTATTAAAGCGGAAATCGATGAATTTAAACCGAAAGTACCACTTATGGTGGCTCTAAGGAAGAAAGGTATGTATGAGAGGCATTGGACTGAGATAAGCTCTAAAGTGGGATTTGAAGTGAAGCCAACTGAAGATTTCACGTTTGAGAAGCTTTTGGATATGGGTCTATTGAAATTTACGGATATTTGTGTAGAAATAGGAGAAAAAGCTGCAAAAGAGTTCAATATTGAGAGTATGTTGAGTGAAATGTACGAAATCTGGAAGAAAATCACCTTTCATTTATTGAACTTCAAGGATAGACCCAATATTTTCATTATCAGAGGCTATGATGAAATTCAGGCGATGGTTGATGAACATATCGTTAACACTCAAGCAATGACTTTTTCTCCTTTTAAAAAGCCTTTTGAGGAAGATATAATCAAATGGAATACTCAATTAAAGACAATGAGTGATATTCTTGAAGAATGGGCAAAATGTCAAGGCCAATGGATGTATTTACAGCCTATATTTGAAGCTCCTGATATTGCCAAACAATTGCCAACAGAAACAAAGAAATTCAAAGCTGTGGATAGTACTTGGAAACATACAATGAATCAAGCCCATGCATTGAAGAACGTCCTACAGGTCTGCACGACAGAAGGGCTTTTAGAACGTTTACAAGAGGCTAATAAGAATTTAGAAATGATTCAAAAGGAATTGAATAATTATTTAGAGAAGAAAAGAGAAAAATTCGCTCGATTTTACTTCTTATCAAATGATGATTTATTAGAAATATTGAGTCAAACCACTGATCCTACTGCTGTTCAACCTCATTTAAAGAAGGTTTTCGAGAATATTCATACAATAGATTTCAACGAGCATAAGAAGATTATTTCAATGAATTCTGCTGAAAAAGAAAGGGTAAAATTCGTGAAGATTGTTGACCCGAATAACAAGAAAGTCGAGGATTGGATGGGAGAAGTTGAAGATATGATGAAGAAATCTGTTAGAGAGGCTTTATTAACGAGTATAAAGAATTATCCAACCCCTTCAAGGACTGAATGGGTCCGTTTGCATCCTGGGCAATGTGTATTGAATGGTTCACAAGTGCATTGGACTTCAGAAGTGGAAGAAGTAATAAAAACCAAAGGATTAGAAGGAGTTCGTGAATATTTCAAACAAGCACAAGCACAATTGAATGATCTAGTTGAATTAGTGAGACAAAAACTCACGAAACAACAACAAGTTACCCTGAATGCTTTGATTGTTGTTGATGTTCATGCTAAAGATGTGGTAGATAAACTGATAAAAAATCAAATACAGGATGTAGCTGCCTTTGAATGGATCTCACAATTGCGATATTATTGGGAAAATAATGATTGTTATGTCAAATGCATTCAGACGAATTTCCCATATGGTTATGAATATCTCGGTAATACTTTAAGGCTTGTTATCACCCCTTTAACTGATAAATGCTATATGACTTTAATGGGTGCTTTAAAGCTGAATTTAGGAGGAGCTCCAGCCGGTCCAGCAGGTACTGGTAAGACTGAAAGTACAAAGGATTTAGCAAAGGCTTTAGCAAAACAATGTGTTGTTTTCAATTGTTCTGATAGTATGGATTATTTGATGTTAGGCAAGTTCTTTAAAGGTTTGGCTTCAGCAGGCGCTTGGTGTTGTTTTGATGAATTCAATCGAATAAATATTGAGGTTTTATCCGTTATTGCTCAGCAATTATTAACTCTTTTCAGTGAAAAAGCCAAAGGAACGCCTAGTATTCAATTCGAAGGTTCAATTATCACAATAAACCCGACTTTTTGTGTGTTTATTACTATGAATCCTGGTTATGCTGGTAGAACGGAACTTCCTGATAATTTGAAGGCTTTGTTTAGAGCAGTGGCTATGATGGTGCCTAATTATGAACTAATTGGTGAAATAATGCTATATTCTTTCGGATTTAAATTAGGAAGAGAATTAGCAAGAAAAATGGTGGCGACTTTCAAACTTAGTTCTGAACAATTATCTAGTCAAGATCATTACGATTATGGTATGAGAGCAGTTCGTTCAGTGATTAACGCAGCAGGTTTATTGAAATCAGCAGAGCCTGATATGGACGAAGATAAGCTGTTATTAAGAGCTTTAAGAGATGTAAATGTTCCAAAGTTCCTAAAGGATGATCTACCTTTATTTGAAAGCATTATAAAGGATTTATTCCCTGGGATTCAACGTCCGAAAGTCAATTATGGAGATTTGTTATCAGCTTTACAAACGGCTTGTAAAAAATTAAAATTACAACCAGTGGATTCTTTTCTTGATAAAGTGATACAGTTATATGATACAATACAGGTCAGAAATGGGCTTATGCTTGTTGGACCGACAGGAGGTGGCAAAACCTCGAATTATAGAGTTTTGGCAGAGGCGATGTCCAGTTTACATGGAAAAGATCCTTTTCGTAAAGTTTTTTGCCATATTCTAAACCCAAAATCTATAAATATGGGTCAATTATATGGAGAATTTAATGAACAAACTCATGAATGGACTGATGGCATTTTAGCTTATATTGTAAGAGAAACTGTTAAAGATCAAAGTGATGAAAAACATTGGATAATCTTTGATGGACCTGTTGATTCTTTATGGATAGAATCAATGAATACTGTTTTAGATGATAATAAAAAACTTTGTCTAAGTTCTGGACAAATCCTCACGATGACTCCATACATGACAATGATGTTTGAGGTAGAAGATCTCGCAGTCGCCTCACCTGCTACTGTTAGTCGATGTGGCATGGTTTATATGGAGCCTAGTGTCATGGGAATGTGGCCTCTAGTAGACTCTTGGCTTGAAAAGTTGCCTGATAATTTCAAGAATAAAAAAAGCTTTGTTCCTGCTTTAAAGACACTTTTCAATGATTATTTAGAAGATAGTATTGATTATGTGAAGAAGAATCTGAAGGAATTAGTGATGACTTCGGTAAATAATCTCGTGACGAGTTCGATGAATATTATGGATTGTTTCTTAGCAGATTACAAAGAAACTGAGATTAAGAAGATTTCACCTGAAGAAATTGAAAACGTTGAATCAATGCTTGAAGGGTTCTTTATTTTTTCATTGATTTGGTCGATAGGCTGTGTAGTCGATCTTGACAGTCGGGCGAAATTCAATATTTTCCTTCGTGATAGACAAAAGGAAAAGAATTCGACTTATCAACTTCCTGAAGAAAAATCTGTATACGATTATTCCTTTATAATTGATACAAAACTTTGGCAATTATGGTCAGAATCTTTCAAAGATTTTCAAATAGATCCTAAATTACAATATCATGAGATTATGATCCCCACAAACGATAGCACTCGTAACAAATTTCTGATAAAAATGCTTATAACCAATAGATTCCATGTTTTATGTCCTGGTCCAACGGGTACAGGTAAATCTCAAAACATCTATTCCCTTTTAACCGGAGGTCTTTCCGATGAATATCAGTACATCGCTGTAACCTTCTCAGCCCAAACCACAGCAAATCAAACCCAAGATTCTATTGATTCTAAAATGGAAAAACGAAGAAAAGGTCATTTTGGACCACCAGTTGGTAAAAAATGCATACTTTTTGTTGATGATTTAAATATGCCAAAAAAAGAGCTATACGGTGCTCAACCTCCTTTAGAACTATTAAGACAATACTTAGATCATGGAGGATGGTATAATAGAAAGGAATTGAGTCTTATGAAAATAGAGGATGTTATATTGCTGAGTGCCATGGGGCCTCCTGGAGGAGGTCGTTCACATATAACCGCGAGAATGGTAAGACATTTCAATATGTTAACATATACCGAGCTTGATGAGCATATAATCAAACAGATTTTCAATACAATTGTGAGTTTTACATTGAAACCCTTCACGGAATCTATAAAGAAACAGATAGATAATCTGATAGAAGGAACATTGATTGTTTATAACAATGTGAGGAATGAAATGTTGCCCACCCCTAGCAAATCACATTATACGTTTAATTTAAGAGATATATGGAAGGTTTTCCAAGGTATTTGTTCTGCGAGTAATAAATTCACCTTGGATTCTAACGATATCGTCAGATTATGGTTCCATGAGAATTTAAGAGTTTTTCATGATCGCTTGACAACAGAAGAAGATCGTAATGATTTGATTGCTTTATTGAAAAAACAGATCGTTGAGAAATTCCTGATGGATAAAGACATGGTTATTGATAAGGAAAGGATATTATATGCCGATTTTTGGCACGGAAGGGATGTTGAACCTAGACATTATTGTCAAATCACTGATTTACAGATGCTTTTAAATAAAATGGAAAGTTTCCAAGATGATTACAATGCTGATACTTCTTTTGTAGGCAATGGCAAAAAATCGATGAAATTAGTGATGTTTTTAGATGCTTGTGAACATATTTCAAGAATAGCGAGAATTTTACGTCAACCCCAAGGAAATGCACTTTTGTTAGGAGTTGGTGGTAGTGGACGTCAATGTCTCGCGAAAATGGCGACTTTTATTTGTAATTACAAGCTATTTCAAATAGAACTTATCAAGAACTATAACATGAGGATTTGGCGAGATGATATAAAAAAAGTGTTATTTTTGGCAGGAATTGACAATAAGCCAGTTTCTTTCCTTTTCGTCGATACCCAAATCATTAATGAACAAATGCTTGAAGATATCAACAATATTCTGAACTCCGGTGATGTGACGAGTATTTACAATGAGAAAGATATGGAAGAAATTGTCACCGCTT
>JFJP01048968.1_pt1 | contig 10962 bp, 6 predicted proteins | sample 431651 | NCBI WGS metagenome assembly JFJP01 (sample SAMN02602958, study PRJNA72255) | Microbial mat metagenome, whole genome shotgun sequencing project. | biome: fresh water; feature: sink hole; material: water; isolation source: purple microbial (photo- and chemosynthetic) mats found in...
TTGCCACTTCGTTAGATGCTTTCACTTTTCGCTGACATTGAGTGGTGAATTCTCCGTCCTTGTAAATGGTAAATATTGTATCTGACGGTACTGAATGAGCTGCTAATACTGAGACAAAAGCGAGTATAATGGATAGAAAGATTTTTAGCATTTTAAAATAATTGATTTTCAACTTGGTTTGAGGTAATAATGGGGTACAAAATTACCATTATTTTGTCGTATTAGAAAATTGTCAAACTGAAGTTTTGTGAAAATCAATGGTCTTTTATCCGAAAATTTCCCGCAACTCCTTGTTACTCAATTTCCCAATCCAGTTTTCGCCAGTTGCAACGGTCATATCGGCAAGGTGTTTCTTTTTCTGAATCATTTCGTCAATGCGTTCTTCAAAAGTGTTTTTGGTAATCATGCGGTGTACCATCACGTTCTTTTTCTGTCCAATACGATAAGCACGGTCGGTGGCCTGATTTTCAACGGCTGGATTCCACCAAAGATCATAATGTATAACGTGCGAAGCGGCAGTGAGGTTCAATCCAGTGCCAGCAGCTTTGAGCGAAAGTATGAAAATCTTGTCGGCTCGATTATTTTGAAACCTGTCCACCATTTCATTACGCTGATTTACACTACTTCCTCCATGATAAAACATGGGGCGGTCGCCAAATCGCTCGGTGATAAACTTGTCCAGCAAATCGCCCATTTCTCGGAATTGCGTGAAAATAAGCACTTTTTCACCCGCTTCCACGATGCTGTCCAGCAACTCAAAAAGCAATTCCATTTTGCCCGAAAGCGTGGGATCGAAATTGCCGTTTTTTAAAAAATTGGTTGGATGATTGCAAATTTGCTTCAGTGCCAAAATCATTTGCAGCACCAATCCTTGGCGTTTAAACATTTCCGAATCGCCATAGCCTTCAATCTCTGCCATAGCCACTTGCATGGTTTTTTCGTAAATGGCGGCTTGCTGTTTGGAGAGCAATGCATATTGGTTTTGCTCCACTTTGTCTGGCAAATCAGAAATGATGGATTTGTCCGACTTCATCCTTCGCATCATAAATGGGGAGGTTATTTTGCGGAATTTGGCTATCACTTGCTCGTCGTTAAATACTTGAATGGGTTCCGCAAAATCAGTTTTAAAGGTTTTTACCGTACCCAAATAACCTTTGTTGGCAAAGTCCATAATCGACCAAAATTCCGTCAATCTGTTTTCTACCGGCGTTCCACTCATGGCAATACGGATATTGGCAGGAATACTTTTTATGGCTTTGGCTTGCGCAGTGTCTTGATTTTTAATGTTTTGTGCTTCGTCAATAATCATCACTTGCCATTTGTGCTTTTTCAGCAATTCGGCATCGCTGCGCAACACGCCATAAGTGGTGAGCATTACATCAGCCTCAAAAAGCTTGATGTCGCGCGCCCCACCGTGAAAAATATGCGAAGTAACTGAAGGGGCAAATTTCGCAATTTCCGTTTGCCAGTTAGTAAGCAAACCAGTTGGAACCACCACCAATGCTTTGTGTTTGCTGTTAATGGCATTTTCTTCCTTAAATTTCAGCAAGATAGAAATTACCTGCAATGTTTTTCCAAGTCCCATATCGTCGGCCAAAATGCTACCAAAACCGATGCGACTGTTGCGATACATCCACGAAAAACCACGATGCTGATAAGGACGAAGTTGTGCATTGAGCCCTGCCGGCAAAGCAATATCCTCATTAGAAGTCAATTCCGCCATTAATTTTCGCACTTCATTGGTAAGCGAAATGGGCGCACCTTCGTATTCTTCCGACAAAGCGGTTTGCAATAATTGGTAAGAATTCAACGGTTTTTCGTTGTTGAAAAACTTATTCAATTTTTCTATTTCCGCCTCATTTACATAGATATAGTTCTCTTTAAATCGGAAAAGTCCCGTGGCATTTTTCAGTAATTTTTTAAACTCTTGGGGCGAAAGCAAGGTATCACCAATTGCCACTTGCCAATCGAACGATAGTAAATCGTCCAAACGCACAAAACCTTGTTCGTTGGCATTTCGTTTCAGTTTTACCGAAGCTTTGGGACGAAGTAATTCTTGCAACGATTTTGGCAATAGTATTTTAATATCCAACAAACGCACTGCAGGTAATACTTCCATTAAAAATGGAGAAAACTCTTTGATGTTGAATAATATAGGTTGATTTCCGCCCAAGTTAATGTGTTCGTCCAAACCTCGAATAAATGGTGATAGCAACGACAGTGTTTGTAGAATTTTGAAGCGTTGTTTTTCGTACTGTTTTTCTTTTAGAATTTTAGAAATTGGAACCGGCAATTTGTCCATTTCCGAACTGTCTTCGATGCTAATTTCTACATCAAACTGCTCATTTTCAAGCTCTGTAACGGTAATTACTGGTTTGTAGGTTTCGTTGCTGAGATGAAATCGGTCCAACCAAACTTTTACTCCACCGCTCAAGGCATTTTCGCCAACTCCAGCAAACGGGTAAGATTTATTTTTGAAGAAAATTTCTTCAAATAAATCACCGTAACTAGGGCGTGATAAATGAGCTATTAGTTTGGAAATGAATAGAGAAAGTAGCTCGTTAGTTTGATTTTCGATGGCTGATAACTGCGCTACTTTTCGCACCGTTTTGGGCGAAAGAAGTACATTAGGCGATAGAATTTTGTCCAATTTTTCTATCAGTAACCGCACTTCGCTGTCAATCAATGCGGGCAACCAGCGCACAATAAATTCCTTGTTGTCGAGCTGCACAATTTGCGGCACCACATTTCCATTGGCAACCAAATGCAGTGAAGCAAAAAGCACTTTGTGTAATGCAGCTACAGAGGGTTGATAATCAAGTAAATGGTCGGAATTAAGATTGAAAATGGCAGGAATTAGATGTTCCAACTTTTTCAATTTGTGGTTTTCGCCCGTTATTTCAATGTCGTTATTACCATTTACGGAAAGCGAAATGGTGGTATGGTAATTAATTTCGGGTACTTTTGATTTTGGAATAAAAATAGCCTCGAAATCCAGCTTTTTAGCAAAAATCCGCTTTACTTCCTTGGCATTTCGCAGAAATTGGAAGGAGAATTTATCACGAAAATTACCTGACGAATAAAACGGTGGGGAGTCGGGGAGGAGCTGCACCAAAGCTTCGGCGATATTGTGCAATTGCGAAAAATCAACCCTGTCATACACTTTTTCTTCATCAATAGCCAGTTCATCTATCTTTTTCGTTTTCAGCAAATTAGAAAGCGTAGGTATCTCTGTTTTCTTTTGGTCGGCAATAAAAATGCCACGCTTTTTCAGTTCGTCGAGCAGGTTTACTTTGTGAATTTCGAACACCATAAATGGGTTGTTGTCAATTTCGCGACTCACCATATAAATTACTGCCGCCAAATGCTTGCAAGGCACAGCCCAATCGGGACATGAACATTGCATCTTGAAATCTGTCCATTGTTTTGGGAATACTTTCAGACCCGCTTTTTCGGCTATGGTCAGTATTTCGGGATCGAGTTCGCGGTTTAGCAGTTTGGAAATCAAGGCAGGCCGCTCGATAATGCTTTGCATCATCAATTCAATTTGCTCTTCGAAAAAGGGCGGAACAATTAGGTTTACTTTGTAAGGCGACGGACGACTACCAGCCACTTTGGCAAGTATCTGGTTTTCTTTGATTTTCACCTCTTTTACATACCCATTTCGGGCATAAGAAGCACCGCGTGGCAACCGATTGTCATAATCCACATTCTCCAACGAGCGCAACCAATGTTCGCCCCACCACGTTTTCCCAAATTGAACAGCCATAACCAAATCTGATTTTTATTTTACAAGATTGCAAATTTACGAAAAAATCAGTTTGGCTGCAAGTTGGAGTTGTAACTTTTAAAGTATTTCGGTAATTACTTTGAAAACAGGTAGGTGAAAGTCATTAATAAAACTGTATAAAATGACATTTTTGTATCAAAACGATTATCGTTAAAACTGAACTATTTCAAAAGTTCTTTCACTTCTTTTTCCAAAATAGGTAAATAACGATTCACAATCAGCCAAATAACATCTTCAGAAACAGTATCATATCCATGAATTATTCTGTTTCGAGTATCAACGATTTTTCGTGAATCAGTAATTTTAATGCTAGGGTCAACTTTCAGCAATCGATCCATTGCTTCCCCAATATTTTCAATGTTTCGTTCAACGGCTTTTCGAGTTTTCAAGTCCTTTTGAAAAGTAAAAAAGTTTCTGTCCACGGGTAAAAAATCGTAAATTTCAATGATGGATTGTTCAATGTCTTTTAAGCATGTCAACAAATCAAACTGCTGATTATCTTGCATAAAGGAGTGATTTTGTGCGGTCAATACTAGTGCGGATGTATGGGTTTTTGATGGCTTTATTCTCCAATAAATCAATTCTCCGTTTCATTAAATCTTGTAAGGCAAATTTTAAATTGAAATAATTATCAGCGTACTCTAGTGGATCATTTGATTCAATGTCAACCACCAAATCAATATCACTTTTATCTGAAAATCTGTCGGTCAAAACAGAGCCAAATACATACAATGACTTCACCTTATTTTGGAGGCATAATCGATTAATCTCATTTTTGTATGTGTCTAAATACATTGTAGTTGACTTTAAAATTATTGTATTTTGATGCAAATATACGCAAACAATGCAAAATATATGTCCAAATGCTAGAATATCTTTTTTTTTGAGTGTCACACCTTCAACCCACATTCTTACTTTCACCCGCCACAATGGCAATTTCTTCCACTGTCAAATTGTACAACTGATAAACCAATTGGTCAATTTTGTCTTCTTGTTCCAATGTATTTTTGTTTTCTAGCTTGCGAAGAATCACCGTATCTACCAGACTGATAATAGATTGCTGCATATCGTCCGACACTTCCAAAGGCAATGGAAACGGATTCAAGTAATTGGTTTTAAACGTGCGGGCATCGCCTTGCAAAGTGTCGCCCCACCAAATTAATGCCGAATTGGCTATTGCCAAAAAATAACGATAATCTTCGGTGGCAGTTTCCTTTTTCACCCAACTATACACTTTGGTGGTGTGATAAAAATTATCAAAGTTCAATGTTACGTTGGGATGATTGGCACAAATTTCCATGCTCGAAAGTTTGGGAATTTCAACATTGCTAATACCTTGACTTCTAGCATATCTATACCAATACTTGTCATTCGTTTTTTTATTGTCTTTTGTTCTGTGAACAGATTCGGTTTCTTTTAACCATTTGTAAGCGTTTTGATATTTTAATTCGATGACTTTTTCATCAAGAATTTTCGCTTTACCAAAGTCATCAATTTCATACGGAAATAATATGTATAATCCATTTGATAAAGGATTGTATCGATGCACATCTCTACCTTTTAGAAATGGTTTTAAAATGTCTTTTTCAATCAATCTTATTTGAGAATCTCCTTTAAAAGCGCCCTCAATAAATTCTCCCTTTTCAGTACCTTCAAAAAGATAAATTTCATCTTTTCCTGTAGCAATACCTTGAAATACTTTATCAAATTTATCTTCAATTGAAGACTTTTGCTGATAAATTTTTTCAAATGCGCTGAATCCCGTTTCGTTGTCAAACAATATCCAGTTGTTGTTTCCATACAATGCGGAAGCTTTGCGGATGCTGTGGTAGGATAGGAATTGAAATTTGCTATCGTCAAAAAGCAGGTCGTGATATTCGGTTTTAAACTTGAATTTTTGATACCTAATACCTTCATTTTCAGCTTTGCTAAAAAAGGCGATATTGGCACCAAAATGAGCCAGCTTGTCGATGTATTTTCCCTCGGTGAGGTAATTTCTAATCTCATTTCCGCTGTCGGCATTCAAAAATTTGTGTGGAAAAATAAATCCATTTTTGGAGCTTTGCTTGGAAACATTTACCGCCAATTCAAAAAACAGATTTGCCAAATCGTAAGCACCTTTTGCCACTCTAAAGGTTTTTTCATAGTGGCTTTTATACAATGGTTGCGTTTTTTCTATTTCCTGAATGCGCATATAGGGCGGGTTGCCAATCATAATATCAAAACCTACAAAATTGCCTTCGTTATCAAGTACTTCAGGGAATTCAAATCGCCATTCAAAAGCGTTTTTATAAAATGCATTGGTTTTTATTTCATCTTGCTCCTTTACCAACTTAGCCAATGTATTTTTAGCTATTTCAAGTTTATCTATCAACAGTTTTGGTACTTTTTCGCCCCATAATTCCAAGCGGTTCAACTCACTTTTTAAATTTGTTTCTGTTGCTCTGGCAGTTGAAATAGATTTTTTAAATGGGTCGTCAATATTTGCTTTAAAATTGATTTTTATAGATTCAATGATCCGTTCTAAATCATGTTTGGCATCTCGGTTCTTTATGTTTCTGTATGCTGCCACAAAGTTGCGATATTTTTCCACATTGTAATCAGCATTATTCAAAGCGATGCTCAAATCGGAATCGAGCGCAAATCGGCTCAACAAACTATTGCCGCACTTGATGTTAATATCAATGTTGGGGAGCGTTTCCAATTCTTCTGTTCCTTCACGATAATAGGCACTTTTCAGCAATTCTATCCACAGTCTCAATCGGCATATTTTCACCGAGTTGGGGTTAATATCCACGCCAAACAAGCAGTTTTCGATAATAGTTTGTTTTTCGTGAAACAGCGTTTTTTGTACCCGCTGCATTTCTTTGGTTTGCGGTTTTCCATTCACCATCAGGTATTTGAACGGGTCAAGATTCACCGTGTCGGTAATTATCAATTCATCATTAATCACATCCAGTTCGTAGCCCGTAATGCGCACTCCGGTTTCATCCACCAATAGCCCCAATTCGTATTTAACCACTATCAGTTCATTAAGCGCAGAAACCAGAAAATGACCGCTGCCCACGGCTGGGTCGCACAATCGGAGCGAATTTATCAGCGCATTAAATTCCAAAATATCCTTGGACGAACGTCGGTCGGCAAGGTAGTTTTTCAGGTCATTGAATTCTTCAACATTCCATCCATACACTTCTTTGAACTTTTGCACCACTGCCAATCGTATGGTTTGACGGCATATATACATGGTTATAAATCCAGGCGTAAAAATGGCCCCATCTTTGTAGCCGTTAATTTTTTCGAACACTTTGCCCAAAACCGATGCATTGATAATGGTTTTGCTGTCTTCTTTTATATCGTCCGAGCCTTCGCTAGTAAAATCGTAGGCATCCAAAAACTGAAAGAAATAATTAAGCGGACACAGTTTCTCTCCGTTTTTCTTTTGCTCTTTTAATATTGTATTTGCCACATAATCAAGCGTTAGCGAATTATCGAGCTGGTTTATTTTAATCGTTTGGCTTTCCAATTCGCTTATCTCGAACAAAGAACTATTGAGATAAGGCACTCTGAAATACTTTTTCTGAATATCCGCATTTCGGTTGGGAATATCCATTGCCAGCACCCGATGAAAAAGTTTGAAAAGTTCATCGTAATCAAAAATAGTATCGGAATTAAGGAATCGGTGTTGCTTGTCGCCTTGATGGTAACTTACAAGCTGTCCTTCAAGCAGTTTGAGGAAAAGAATGCGGTTTATCCATGTAATGCACAACTCCAATGCCACGTTAAAATACTTCTCATCGGCATTAACGCTAAAAGTTTCAACATTTGTAACTTTGTGCAAACCCTCTGTTTTGAGCTGTTCAATGGTATTTTCGAGCAATGAAGCATTATTTCTGTCGGTATTTTTTCGGCGGATAATCCATTTACTGCCGTCCTTAACCTCTTCTAAACCAATAATATGAAGTAATTCTTTGTAAAACTGATTGTTCAGCGTATTGCTGTCATCTGCAAATTTTTCTTTCAGCAAATGGTAGGGTGAAAGAATTTTCAATAATGGAATCAGGTTCTTGTCATCCGTAGCGTTATCATTCAATAACCATTTCTGATAGTGGCGTATATCAAAAAAAGTGCATGGAATATCAATGTCAATGGTTGGAATAATTTTGCTAACTTCATCATAAAAAAACGGCGTATCCTTTTTGTCATTTTTATAGGTTTCGTAGAGTTTTTTTATTTTTGTATTCCTATAAATATGTTTGTCAAAATGGTTGGCATCAATAATATACCATTCATACACGTTGGTAATGAGCAGGTTTTTTAGTTCATGGTTGTTTGCCGTATTCCGCTCCTCCATGTAGTACAAAATGGTTTCCCACAATGCTTTAGAATTTGGATTTTCAACCGAAAACATTTCTTTGGTATTACTTGGGCGTTTAGCCTCAATTATTACCCCTACATTTTCCTTATTGGTTTTACCCAAATGGACCACCAAGTCGATAGTTCCTTTAGTATTAATTTCATTGCGGTCTCTATAGTAAGTGTCTCGCAGAAAGTCACGTACATGATTTTTTTGATTTTCCTCCCGTTCTATTTCATCAATTTTTTCCAGCAACCGAACAAGATGTTTCTTAAACACATCAATTTCATCTCTGTTGGGGCGTTGGTTCAAAAAAGCTTTGTTGAGTGATTTTTTAGGATTGAGTGCCGTAAATTTCATGGAGGTATAAGTTCTTATTGCAAAGTGAGTTGTTTGTGGTTGGCTTTATTTGGGAGTGCAAATATAGTCATAATTTTCACATAACTACAGATGCAAAATGAAATATAAATCAGACTGTTGTAGTGAGTAAAGGAGATTTACTTTGAATAATTATAAAACCTCAATTCTCAATTTCTCTAATCACGTCATCAAGTGTTTTCGCTATTTCATCAAGTTTCATTTCACTGATTGGTGGCTCGGTGTTTTTTCCATGAGCTATATAATTTCTATGATGCTTAATTGTGTTAAGCTTTTGGGCTAAATCGGTTGAGAGATGACCTTCTATTAATTTTATCAAGCCAGATAACTTGTCTAAATTTCCGTACACAAAATTCTCTCTCGACTTATAATAAGCTAAAGGCTTAACAGCATTGTCAATAACTAAGGTTTTAATAGTTCCATAAGTAGTTTTGTATTTTGCGAAAGTGATTCTCTCAAATGTTGCCACCAAAGTTAAAATGGCATTTTCATAAGCAATTTGGGTCAATTTATCTGTAAAAATTCCTGCATTCTTCTCTTTTTGAGAATAAACTTTCATCAAATGATCGGGCACTATTTTGTCTATATAGCTTTTGTTTCCTTTAATCTGTCTAACTTCTTTTGTTAATATGTTTTCTATAGTTAGAATGTAATTAAAGGTTTCTCTAAGTTCTTCGTTGTTTATTGTAACCATTCTTCAATTATTTTTTCAAGTGATGCTTGATTAAGTTCTTGAATGTCATTGGTTTCATGCGATTTTACGATTAGCCATTTGGGGGCTTCGTCATTGTTAATCTGTCTAATGATAGTTGCCTTCTTATCTATATTTCCACGCATGTAAAATTCTAGTTTTCCATCATATTCTGTAGTAACACCCGAAACCGGCTCAAGTGTTAAGAATTTATTTTCCGATAGTGAAATTTCTAGTGAGGTTGATATGTATTCACCAATATAAGGCTCCACCCTTTTGGTATTTACTAATTCAAAAGTCATAAGACCATTTTTTTCATAATCTTCAAACCATTTATTCATAATGGTATGGATTAGTAATTGAACATCTTTTTTCCATGTTTCCTTGTATTCTTCTTTTTTGATTTCAGAATCAGGATTGTTGAAACTTTTGAGTTTTTGTAATTTTTCTTTTAGTGCCATGGTTTTATCTGGTTTTTTATAATTGAATTTGCAAATATACCTATAATTTTTAAGTAATATTGAAAGTGAGATAAAATAGTTTTGAATGATTATTCATTCGATTATTATGTAACTACAACATAATGTTTCCACTGCATAATTCAAAGTATTTTTCAATAAATCTTGTTACAAAAAAATCACGACCTCACCAAAGTGAAGCCGTGATTTTAAATCAATAACTGTCAACTGATAACTGTCAACTGTTAACTGCTTTTTCTACCCACAATCTTGCATTCACAAATGCTTCCATCCACGGTGTTATTTGGTCTTGTGCTTTGCGGTCGGCTGGGTAATGTGCCCATTGCCAAGGGAAAATGGCACGTTCCAAGTGAGGCATCATAGCCAAATGGCGACCGTCGGCCGAGCAAATACCAGCTACTCCATAGTCCGAACCGTTCGGATTGGCTGGGTAAGCAGCGTAAGAATATTTTGCAATTACGTGATAATCATTCTCCACTTGAGGTAAATAGAATTTTCCTTCGCCGTGAGCCACCCAAACACCTAATTTGCTGCCACCCAACGATCCAAACATTACCGAGTGATTTTCTGGGATGGTCAAACCAACAAAAGCCGATTCAAATTTATGCGAGTCGTTGTGCAACATGCGAGGTTGTACTTCGTGTTCTGGGTTTACCAATCCAAGCTCCACCATCAACTGGCAACCGTTACAAATTCCCAAACTCAAGGTGTCGGTGCGTTTGTAGAAATTATCCAGCGCAAGTTTAGCTTTTGCATTGAATAAGAATCCGCCAGCCCAGCCCTTTGCCGAGCCCAATACGTCGGAATTGGAGAAACCACCACAGAATACAATAAGGTTTACATCTTCCAATGTTTCACGTCCCGAAGCTAAATCGGTCATGTGAACGTCTTTGACATCAAAGCCTGCAAGGTACAATGAATAAGCCATTTCACGTTCACCATTCGTCCCTTTTTCACGGATAATAGCAGCAGTTATACCACTTGGTTTGCGGTCTTGCGACAGGTTGAATTGTGAGAATTTTCCGTTGAATGACTTGTTGAAGTTGAATTCCAACGGTTGGTTTTTATAGTTGTTGAAACGAGCTGTAGCGCAAATGTCACCACTTTGTTTGCGGTCCAACAAATAAGAAGAACGGAACCAAACGTCACGTAATTCGTTGATAGAGAAAGTGTATGCAGCTGTTTTCTTTTTGATTTCCAACCGTCTTTCGGCAATAGGAGTGGCGATACGGGCAAAACCAACACCATTATTTTCTAGAATTTTCTCAAC
>JFJP01058902.1_pt1 | contig 10962 bp, 7 predicted proteins | sample 431651 | NCBI WGS metagenome assembly JFJP01 (sample SAMN02602958, study PRJNA72255) | Microbial mat metagenome, whole genome shotgun sequencing project. | biome: fresh water; feature: sink hole; material: water; isolation source: purple microbial (photo- and chemosynthetic) mats found in...
GCTGATATATAACACCCTTTCAGGGTTGAAGAAAAACGATTGCATGAGCCTGATTCCATGCCTCCCACACTGCCAGACAAAGAGCACGCTATTTCCCAACTCTGGTTTGCTCTACCTCACCCACTTTTAATCACACCCGGTTGCATCAGCCATCTGAAATAGGTGGTGTTGAAAGAACGAAGAGGCCAGCGGGACGCTGCGTTCCCAGGTTGCATCGGTGCAAAATTTGGGTTCAAGGCAGATTAAAAAAGCCTTCAAGTGGGCCATTTTTTTTCTTGTATGGGTCAAGGAGAGGAAAAATAAGTGCTGATGAGGCGTTCTTGCCTGCCATCCTGCCATCAAGGATGTGGAGCCGCCTATGAGTGGAACCTTCTCTCCTCATAAGCCTTCCTATGCCTTGCCGCAATCGGAAAGCGGTGTCCGATGACTGGGCACAAAACCCGAGCGTTTTGACCCTTTGCTTGTGCGTCACAGAGTGGTTGGAGTTCCAAGGGCATCTCGTGACAACCAAATCCGTCAGAGCCAAGTCGTCGGCAGGAGGAAGATCACCCAACGAAATGTCGAGCCCAGTCCATGCCCCGCCTGTGGCAAACAGGATCGGATATCTGCCGTCCCCCTTTCTGGCTGATTCACAGGCATCCAAGAAGGCGTATTTTAGGGCAGAGAGAGGCGCCTCATCTCGTTTGTGCAGTAGGCTAGTCCGCTTCCGATCCGATTCTGAGAAGCGCCGGTGCAGGCTTTCTGCGTCTGCATAAGAGTTGCAGAGCACTAAAACCCCGCCTGCAGCAGAGCCTGAGATGCGGTAGATGCACCCTGACACCTCGTTGAGCCAGAGCAGCCCGTCTGGGCGATCCTCAGCTAGGAACTCGTTGTTGTGAGAATAAGAAAGGGAGCTTTGTTCTTGGGCGGACGGGATGTGGCAGGTAGGATCATAAATCCATCTTGCAACCACTGGGGGGAGTGCCACCAACGAGAGCGACGGCAACGCTAAGGTGTTGGCAGCAAACGCATAGTCTGACCATCCGACCCTCGGTATGGCAAGCGTGCCGCTGACACAGGCAACACCACGCACATTGTCCCATATAGATTTCAGGATGTGTCCAACACTTTTGGGGCCAACAGAAATAGAACACCATCCACGGACGCGTGAGCGCCTCACTATCCAGCATGTTGCCACATTACGGTTCGCGAGTTGCGAGAGGCATCGCCTCCACTGCTCTGAAGTGCTAGAGTCTTTCACTTTTGTCCGCCCCATTTCATCAAGCAGTGTTTTGGCGGCGGTGGCAAGCTGCGCGGGCGGTGTGCTTGAGACCAGCCGGTCGGAGGGGAACAGGTTTTCGTCAGACAGAACATCTTCGAGTTTCAATGCGGCTGCGACAGTTTTATCGCATCTGGCAAAGGCAGCTTTCACCCTAGAAAGTGCGAGGTCGTAATCGAGCTGCGATGCCACTGCGCCCTCAAACAAATGGGCTTCATCAAGCAGGAGCCATGCGTAATCTGGCAGAGGGGAGGAAGAGCCACGGCTTTTTATTCGGGCATCTATCGCCAGCATAGCGTGTGTGGTGACCAGTAGGCGGGCATCCTCAGCGGCCTCCACAAGCATGTAACGCCCGTCTGACTTGTAGTCAGATTTTGACGATAACTCGACTGCATGGCACGGGAACCCTTGCGGGGCCACATCTTCCAAGGAGAGCATCAGGCCAGGCACTGGGCTACCGTTTAATCTGGAGATAATCTGGGCTTCGCGCCCTCTCGGCTCCATCCCGGTATCTATCCAGTTCATGAGCGGGTTTATCTCTTTCTCCGAAAACCCATTCTCACCGCACAACTGGTTGGCGACAGAGCGCAGCGCATATTCATCCACAAACTGACGATAGCCGAACACTGGGACAGGAGGTGTGCCTGCTATGCTTGCGGAAGACCATTCGGCCAGGGCATGTATCACGCCTTCGATGGTGGGCACAGCAATGACAGCGACGGATTCTTTGCTAGACTTGCAAGCATCGGCAGCAAGCCGAAGCAAAACCCGCGTCTTGCCTATACCTGTGCTCCCCTCAGCCAAGACTTTCTTGCCTGCCAAAAATGGGGTTTTAATCTGGTTATAGAACTTTTGCTGCTCGCTCCTTGAGAACACTTTCTCCTCCTCAATGGCACCCTTGAGTCCAGCTTCCATGAATGGCGGCTGGGTGGCCAACCATTGTTCGACAAGAGATGATGCCAGCAGACGCATGGTGGTATTGTGCTGTTCGGCAGTCACACGCAGCGACTCGCGCAAGACACCCTGAAGGTAAAGAGACTGCTTGTCGTAATGGGATGTATCCCTGACAAGTGGGCGTGGCTCGATTCCTTTTTTCAAGGAATCCAGTAAAATCTCACGGACATTATCGCTGAGAGAGAGTCGGTTCTGATTGCAACGAGAATTGAGCGTTTTTTTACAAAACAACACTTCTATAACCATGAGCAACACTAAACAAAAAAACAAATAGTTGTCAACATAAGTCAATTTATCTTCATAGAACTGTTGACAAAAGCTGGATTTTGGCGTAAAAGTTTTTGCGTGCAGATGAATTTTCTATCCGTCACCTTGACAGGGAACGAAGGATCTCAATCAGGTGATCGTGGCAGGGCGTGGCTCGGATCCCGTCTCAATAATGCGGATGCTGAGGATGTTCGTGATTTCTTCAACAGGAAGGATGCGTTTGGGCAATTCCCGTTGACTCGCGCCTACGGCAATCGAAATGGAGAGGTGGTGGCGGTTGCGCTTGGTGAAAAGGTGGATCTGCTTGCCCGCCTCCTACCAGCCCTCACTGAAATCGCATCGTCATGCACCATCAAAAGAGGGATTATTGCTGCAACACCATCGGAAAGCCCACGCCTGTTCCGTGCGACAGTGCTTGCCATGCGCTCATTTGGTAGCGATCCTGACTTTTCAAAAAAACTTAGGGAGGGAAACAGCGATGCTGTTAACACTGTATCCGATGCGATACAGAAAAGAATCAACACAGACTTTATCCGTTACCTCGACATCCCTCCAGCACAGGACGCCCCAGAAGGATTTGAGGACTTCCGTGTGGTAAGGTTTTTGAATCCAGTCGTGGCAGTCCAAGAGCACGATGGGAAAAAGCGGCACTTCGTCGGTGGAACTGTGCTGTTTGAGGGCGCGGTTGACCTGCACGGCCCCTTCTGGGCTTTTGGCCGTCTGACATCAAAAGGATGGGGGAAGGTTTTACGGGCAAGCGGAGGGCACGAATATGATAGATGGTGAAATGCTCTTGGCCTCGGAGTTGGTAGCAAAAGCTCTCCACTTAAACCCAGATGGCGTGAAACAAGCCGATGGAGGTATATGCATCTGCTGCGGGAGAAAAGTTGCCGCTGGAGAACTGGGTTTGAGCGACCTGCCATTCGGCTCGTCATTTACCGATGGACCACAGATCGCTTGGGGAAAACATTTACCCAAAAGGCTAGTTTGTGGCTGGTGCAATATTTTTTTCAGGAAAAAAATTATAGGTAAAGTGCAAAAGTTTATAGCAACCCAACAAGAAGTGTTGCCCATGTGGTCTAAAGATGATCAGTCTTGGGTTTGGGCCAACCTCCCCCACCCCCCGTTCGTTATTTGTGGAACGGACGCAAAAATGCAGCACATAGTTTGGCAAGGAACAGTGACAGAATCTCTAGGTCTGGTGTACTGGCGTGTCGGAAAAGTAACCCGTCTTGTCCGCTACGAACTCGTGAAGGCACTCTCATCGGAGGTCGCTGCTTTTTTTAAAAGCGAAGAAAAAAGGAAACACAGCTCACCATTTCTGATGTTTGATTGGGGCGATTTGTACGCTGGTCAAATCAGAGAGAAGGACGAGACGCTCATGAAACAGTCGGAAGAAGGACGGCGTCTATTGAAAAAATTATCGGAGATGAACATAGCAGAAACCAAGGTTATGACGAGCATTCTGGAGTATGGCGAGAGACGGGTGCCCAAACCGACTCCCATGAATCTCTCATAACCAACCTGAACCCAAAAAATGAAAAAAATAAACATTGAATTATTGACCACATCACCGCTGCATATCTCCTCGCCAGAAAAACAAAAGTATTCATTTGATGAGGGACGCATAGATTACCGTGGCCAGCAGCCTTTGACGCGAACAGTCCGGATGCCTGTTCTGCTATCCAATCCATTATTCCCTGAGACGGACAACCCTCTCACAAGTGTAGAAGTTCCGATCATCCCTCCAAATTCATTGCGCGGCGCGTTCCGCCGTGCGTGTGCAGGTGTAGTTTTTGATGCGATCAAAGAATCCGACCCCAACGGGCGTATAGACAGGATGACATACCACTCAATGATGTGCGGTTCACCCACGGCATCGCCAGATGGGAAAGTGACATTGGATGATATTGTCCACGCCCAAAAAGACCCGTTCCTGTCCCTGTTTGGTGGCGGACCAAGGATGCTGACCAGCGGATACCGAGTGATGCCTGGATGGCCGAAGTACCGCTTCATGATTGACCAAGGTATCATACCATTTCAAAACGATGAAACTATCACCCCGCTGACAGTAGAGCCTAGGCGTAGCGGAATGTTATTCACTGGCGTCTTGGCTTTCGCAAAAGTTGATGACCTCACCCGTTTCTCTGACCCAAAAGCATGTGAGTCAGTGAAGGAATATGAAAAAGCAGTTGCCGAATGGATGGGTGATGTCTCCAGATCGCAAGAGAAGCGTGCCGCGCAACGGAAGGAAAAAACAAAGGGCGAAGATGCTGAAAAAAAGATGGGGCTCGCTTCACTGAACTGCGTCGAGTTCATCCCGCCCGGCACTCCGTTTTGGAGTGAGGTTATCTTCTCCCCGTATTTAACACCCGCAGCCATCGGCCTCTTTCTGCTCGGTCTGCAACGGTGGCTCAACAAGCAGTCCATCGGGGGTTGGGGGCGTGCTGGATTCGGGCGATTTGATGCTCTGGTCAAATGCGAAGGTGTGGCGCTATTCGATAAAACGACTGGCTCTTTTACAGCCACCGATCCTGCTGAGGAACTGATTGCAAAATGGAAAGAAGAGTCCAAGAAAATCAAGCCGAATATCTTGGATGAACTGCATGCCCCAGCCAAAAACAAGGACAAGAAAGATGCAGAATTATAGACCATTCAGGGCATTGGCCGTCCTGACATCGCCAATAGTTGAGCCAAGCCGTCCGATACTCTTGGACTCACTGGTGGCATGGGCTGCCGTGGACAGAGCAAAGGCGGGCGGATGGATTCCATCGCAAAACGAAATCAGGGGATTATTGCTCGACCTGCCGCTGGCCAAACACTCTTACGAAGATGAATGGGTCTGGATGGCTTCGTGCATGATGTGGCGCGGAACAATCTCGCAACCATTCCAACACCAGTTCACGCTCAAGGTTGATAAGAACGACTACGCCCGCGACCGCAACAGCATCTACAAAAAAGGCCCTTCCGTTCTGACTGAAGGGACCGGGCAATTCAAGCTCTACGACCTGCGTCAAACACTGCGGCAGGCCGAAATGGCCGAATGCTATGGAGTTGGTGATATAGATGCTGTTACAGAACTATTGCATAGGGTTCCCGCAATCGGAAAGCGCACCAGATGCGGTTGGGGGACTGTAAAGAGCTGGACGATAAAAGAGATGTCCGAAAATGAGTGTGAGTGGTGGCTGCGCCCAATCCCCTTCGGCATGAAGAACAGTCTCCCGCCAATGTGTGACATGAACGCATTCTCTTTGGGGCGTGCTGTTACAACACCCCCCTACTGGGATCGGGTCAGAGAACAAAAGGTGATTATCCCCATCCAGTCATGGTAATTGTCCATCATTCAACGGATTTTTATAATCCGTCTGATTACGCCCAAAGCTTTTCCAAAAATCACCCCGCAGCCTCCCAGCGTGCGTAAATGCCGCAAGGAAGCACTGGAATACCCTCGGAGACAGGCAGACCAATCTCGCCGCCGTAACACGCCCCACCTGCCCCTCTGCGGTGCATGGCGAGAGCCGATGAAAGTATCGTGGGCGAAATACCTGTGGTGTAGCAATTGACCAAAAAATATAGCGGATTATCGGAAAGCAGCAAAACCGTTTGCTCCAGCAACTCCCACAAGTCGCGTTCCAACTTCCAGACCTCGCCCTCGGCTCCGCGCCCGTAAGACGGCGGGTCCATCATCACTGCGTCGTAACGGTTGCCACGCCGTATTTCGCGGCGCACAAACTTGAGGCAATCGTCCACTATAAAACGGATTTGTTTATCGCCTAGGCCGGAGAGCCGTGCGTTCTCGCCGCACCATTGCACCATCCCCTTTGCAGCGTCCACATGGCAGACGGACGCCCCGGCAGCAGCGGCGGCAAGTGTGGCTGCCCCTGTGTATCCGAAAAGATTCAGGACATTGACGCGCCTCCCAGCTCTGCCGATGGTTTCTTTTATCCAATCCCAGTTTGCGGCTTGCTCAGGGAAAAGACCCGTGTGTTTGAAATGCGTCGGCCTGATTTTAAAAACCAAATCGCGGTATTTTATGCACCATGATTCTGGTAGCTTTTTTTTGAACTCCCACTGCCCGCCGCCGTTGTCCGAGCGATGGTAAACCGCATCGTGCCTGCCCCATTCCCCATCCAGAGGCCAAATGATTTGCGGATCGGGACGAATCAAAAAAATATCCCCCCATCGCTCTCTCTTGAGCCCATCGCCGCACTGCAAAATTTCGTAGTCCGCCCACCCATCCGCCAAAATATGGCGCGGTTTTACCAGAGTGTTGCCATGCGTTTCGCCAAGTGTCTTGCCCATGAAAAATCAGGATACAGATTTTTTCAGCGATTTTTCAAATGCGCCTAGTCTGCCGAGAGAGACTGTCACTTTCTTGAGAAGATCGGTCTGTTTGGCGGCAGGCGTCTGCACATTAGCCACCTGCTCTTGTGGGGGCTGAGGCAACGCATCATTAGCAGCTATAACGGTAGGTTTGGGGTAAGCTGACGACAAAGGTGCTGGGGCGGCGGGCATCACCGTTTTAGGCTTTGGCACCACTACTGGCAACGGCTTCGATGCGGGCTGTAAAAGGACCACTTCAGTTTTTTCATCCTCCATCAAAAGAGGTTTCATGGCCGGCTCAAGTGCCGATTGAAAAACTGGTGTCGCCATCGCTTGCTGCAATTCTCCAGCAGGCGTAGCCACTGTCACAGGCTCAGACTGTTCAACATCTTGTTTGGGCTGCTCGGCAGGTGATGCTGAAGCTTGTGTCACAACAGGCAAAAATGTTGGCGGCGGTATGGGTGGCCTACCATAAGTGGCCTGCGCAGGCACGAATGTCGGCGCGAGCCTCTTTTCTTCTTTGATAGCCGCTGGCGCAGGGGGCTCTGGCGGGCGCAAAGAGTCCAACTGCGACTGCAAACTTTTGAAATCGGTCTCCGCATGGTGGAGCGTGTGGCGCGTAAGATCAAGCTGCCGCCGCGTGTGTTCCAGCTCCGCAAGCTGAGCGTGAGCCAGCTCAAGTTTTTCACGCAACTGACGGCGTTCCCCTTGCACGGCATGAAGGCGGATACGAGCGGAATCCAGCTCTTTGCGCACCTGCCCGAACTCATCGGTTTTCAAGGCTATCTCTTCAAGTTTAAGCTTCAGCGAGTCGCGCTCATCGGAAGCGCCCTGCAACTGGACTACTATCCTGTGAATCTGGCTCTTGAGCCTATCCGAGTCAGTCAACTCAATCTTGAGTGCCTCAAGGCGGACTTCCAGTTCGCCTTTGCTGGACTGTATCTCCTTGAGCTGCCGCTGGAGAGCCACTAGGTGGTCTCTAGCCTGCTCCAATTCCATTTCTTGCGCTGTCAACTCCTCAATTTTTTCGCGTATCTCGTCGCGCTCTGATAAAACTTTTTGCAGGTGGCCTTGCGCACGGTTCATCTGCGTTTTGACGCGGTCAAAATCAGTCAAATCCAGTGCGGATGAGGCCATGCGATGCTCAAGCTGCTCCCGCTCAAACTGCACGGATTCCACGGCCTTTTGCATCTTGGCAAGACGCTCGCGCATCTGGTGCATCTCGGACTCTTGGCCGTGGCAAGCTTCTAGTTTTTCTGCGAGTGCATCGCGCTCTTGGCGCAGGTGCTGCCACGAAGTTTCCGCTCTTGCTATCTGCGCCCTGAGTGTCGGGATTTCTGCAACATGCCCATCCATGAGGTGCATCTCCTGCTGGAGCGCATCACGGCTGACTTGCATGATCTTGATTTCGGCATCGAGCTGTGCCATGCGGGACTTTAGTTTGTGGAGTTCTTCGGACTGCCCATGCCCGTTTTGAACCATCGCATTTAGCCGCTCGTGCTCAAAGTGATTTTTTTTTAAGAAATCTTCTTTTTGGACTAGCAGTTTTTTCATCTCTTCGATCTGTGATGCCAATCCCTCGTTGCCCATAGCTGCCGTCCGCAGCGCGTCGCGCTCGGAGACCAGCATTTCTATCTCGTTGTTCAGAATCTGAACCTCGTGGCCAAGCTTCTCCAGTTCGCGGGGCATCTCGGTGGAAGACTCCGATTTCGCCCTCAAGTCATCACGCTGTTTCACCAGCTCTGCTAAAGTCTTTTTGGCAGCTTCCATCTCGGACTGCAAACGGCTTTTTTCCCGTGCAGTGGACTGAGCCGCCGCGCATTTGACCTCTAAGTCTCGACATTCCATACGAGCCAAATCAAGGTCGCTGCGTATTTTGGAAAACTGCTGCACCATTTCGTTGAGCTGCGCCGCATTTTCTGAGTTCGAAAGCCATTGCGAGCGCAAACGATCGCGCTCGGCAGTTGCCCGATGCAGCATCTCTTCGCATTCGGTTTGCTGTTTTTGCAGCGACTCTTTCTCTTCCGCCGGATCGCAAATGCTGTCCAGCTTGGCCTGTAAATCATCGCGCTCGAAGTGGGTGTTTTTCAGCTCTTTCTGCAGCACCGCAAACTCGCGCCGCAACTGTTCCAGCTCCGACCTGTGTGCGCGGCGGTATTCCAGTTTTTGTCTGATCGCCTCCCTCTCGCGCCTAGCATCTTCAAGCAAGTGGTTCGCTTGGCTTAAATCTTTTTGCGCTGGTTCTAGCTCGGTCAAATCGCTCTCGCTAGAATCTAGCTTCACCTGCAGTTCGTCCCGCTCCTTGCGTGCGATTTGGATTTGATCAAGCAAGTCCTGAATCTGTTTTTTGACATCCTTGAGCGAGGCTATCTGGAGGCGGCCATCTTCGAGTTTTGCCAGCAGTGCATCTCTCTCTTGGCGCATGTTGCCGAGCAAAACTTGGTTTTGCGAAAGCTGGTTTTTCGCGTGGTCTAAGTTGGAGAGTCGTATCTGTAACGCGTCGTGCTCCGCCTGCAAAAGGTCGCGCTCGTTTTTCAGTGCTTGCATCTGAGCCTGCGACTGTGAAACTTGGTTTTTGGCGGCGTCTAATCTGACTTCAAGCGTCTCGCAAGAAACCATGGCCTCTTTAAGATGCTGCCTCGTCAAGAGCAGTTCCTTCTGCATGGATTGCAGCTCCGCGATTTGAATCTGGCACTCATCCATCTGGTGACGGAATTTCTCCACGCGCTCCTGCGTCGCACGGAACTCGTTCTGCGCCTTTGCGAGCTGCTCTTTGGTGGCATGAAAATCTGAGAGTTGAATCTTGGCCGCCTCTACCTTGGATTGCAAGTGCTCGAACTCGGCCTGCAACCTGCCAAGCTGCTGTTGGGCCTGCGTGAGGGCGTCCCTAGCCGCGTTGCGCCCCAAAAGCGTCGTCTGTATGGACTCCAACTCACTGGAAAGTTCCCCTATCTCCACCTGCAACACTGCCGCCTGAGATTCCGCCGCCGCAGTCGCCTCGCGTGTCTGCACTAGGTCTTCCATCTGCTGGCGAGCCTGCTGCAAGTAACCTTGTATCTGGGTTCGATTTTCCTCGCCATTACGCACTTGGCGTTGGACTTCGAGCCATTGCGCCTTGGCCTGCGGTAGTGATGCCACCTCGCCCTGCAAAGCATCAAGCTGCGTGGAGAGTTGCGCGTTCTCCCTGTCCAAGTCATCGGCCTGTTTACGGCTCTCCTCTATTTTGGGGAGAAGAGATTGCAGCTCTGCAACCTGGTCATTGGCAGCCTGAAGCTGAGCCGCCATCTCGTTCTTTGTTGCCTCAGATTCTTTGAGCAACTGTTTGGCCTGAATGAATTGGGTTTTTATCTCCCTCATCTCCACTAGGTGCTCCTGTGAAGCTTGGCATTTTTCAAATATTTCCTCGCGCTCGGCCTCGACTTTTTTTAGCTCTATCTCCAGCTCGGCAAGCTGTGTTTTGAGACCCGTGTACTCATCTAAATCCTTGTTGGTATCAGCCAGTTCAACGAGTGCTTTTTCATGCCTTGATTTCTCTTCCGCCACCTTCTGTTTAACACCATCAATGCGGGTTTTCAGATCGTGGTTTTTTTCTTGTACGGATGACGGGCTAGATGGCGAATGGACACCGGGGATTGTTTCCAGCAGCACCCAGCCAGAAGCACCTTCATGAAAACACCAGTCGTTGAGCTGGTATTTTCCTTCAGCCAGACCTTTGTTTAACTGCTCTATATCGAGCGGACCAAAATCCTGCCCGTTGCGGTGTATAAAGATATCCATACTTTTTCTAATTTTTCAGTCTAGCCAATCCACCCGCCCACTACAAGGCCGAGTTGAAACCCTCTATCAATTGTTTAACCTTAACACCTCACAGCAAAAACAATACCAATATTAGTAGAAATCATTTTATTGGTATTACAATCCGAATTATCAGAGAGGCACCTCGTTCTGCAAACACCACAAGCGATGAAAATGTGGTGCGGGCATCCTTGCTTGCTTCTTTCGGCGGCAAGATGCCGCCGCTCCCTTCTATTTTCAGGTGAGTCTCCATGTTCTAGCGAACACCACGAACGATGAAAATGGCGGGTGGATATTTGACCTTCTGAGCCTAACCTCGCGGGCGAGACGCACCGCGTTCCTTTCCGAAAGCGGCGGGACGCCGC
>JFJP01040945.1_pt1 | contig 10961 bp, 8 predicted proteins | sample 431651 | NCBI WGS metagenome assembly JFJP01 (sample SAMN02602958, study PRJNA72255) | Microbial mat metagenome, whole genome shotgun sequencing project. | biome: fresh water; feature: sink hole; material: water; isolation source: purple microbial (photo- and chemosynthetic) mats found in...
GATATATTTACTTCTATCCGTCTGATGGCGAAGTGAAATTTGGGCTGTATAGTCCTCAAAACCAAGTGCATTGAAAACGTACAATACCAAATCTATTACTTTTTTAAACTCGTCTTTTACTTGGTCAGGGCGGCAGAAAATGTGCGCATCATCTTGAGTAAAGCCTCTTACCCTTGTGAGCCCGTGCAACTCTCCGCTTTGCTCATAGCGATAGACAGTCCCAAACTCCGCCAAGCGAACAGGTAAGTCTCTGTAAGAGCGGGGTTTAGATTTATAAATTTCGCAGTGGTGAGGGCAGTTCATTGGTTTTAACAAAAATTCTTCATCTGCATCAGGCGTTCTAATGGGATGGAAAGAGTCTTTTCCGTATTTGGCGTAGTGCCCTGAAGTTACGTAAAGTTGCTTACTCCCGATATGTGGCGTTACAACTTGCTGATAGCCTGCTTTTACTTGCGCTTTTTTCAAAAAATTCTCTAAGCGTTCCCTTAATATCGCCCCTTTTGGTAGCCAAAGCGGTAAACCTGCACCTACTTTTTCGGAGAAAGTAAAAAGTTCCATTTCCTTGCCGAGTTTGCGGTGGTCACGCTTTTTAGCTTCTTCCAAAAGCACCAAATATTCTTCCAATTCTTTCGCTTTCGGAAATGTAATTCCGTAAATACGAGTGAGTTGCTTATTTTTTTCATCACCTCTCCAATAAGCTCCTGCTACATTCAGAAGTTTTATTGCCTTGATGAAGCCCGTGTTCGGAATGTGCGCACCCCTACACAAATCGACAAAATTGCCTTGTGTATAAAAAGTAATGCTACCATCTGTGAGTCCTTCAAGCAGTTCCAATTTGTAAGGGTCTGCTTTTTGGGTAAAATATTCTACAGCCTCACTTTTAGTAATTTCCTTGCGGATATACTCATTTTTTTGCTTGGCAAGTTCCGACATTTTGGCTTCTACTTTTGCCAAGTCGTCAGATGAAAAAGACTGACCATTGAAATCTACATCATAATAGAAACCGTTTTCAATAGCGGGACCAATTCCAAATTTGGTATCAGGATACAATGCTTCCAATGCTTCTGCCAAAAGGTGGGCAGAGGAGTGCCAGAATGTTTTTTTTCCGTCAGTATCATTCCAAGTGAGTAGCTGAACGCTTGCATCTTGGGTGATAGAGCGGGAGGCATCCCATACCTCTCCATTTACGTTGGCAGCGAGTACGTTACGTGCCAAACCTTCGCTAATACTAAGAGCAACTTGCATACTTGTTACTCCTTTTTCATACTGCCTAACCGAACCGTCAGGCAAAGTAATATTTATCATTGTTTTAACAATTTTGGTGAAAGCCTTGCCTACAACTGCAAGGCATATTTAGGCTGCGAAGGTACGCAAAATAACAGAAAAAGCCAGCAATCGTTGCTGGCTTTTTCTGTTATATTCTTTGCTACAAGCGGTACAGACCTTCGGTCAGACCGCTTAACTTTTCTATATGCGGTACAGACCTTTGGTCAGACCGCTATAATCTTTCTACATTGACTTTTTCAATGCCTCTGTAAATTTAGGAATTATATCAAAAGCATCTCCGACTATTCCGTAATCTGCCGCCTTAAAGAAAGGAGCATCTGCATCTTTATTAATAACGACAATTGTTTTTGAAGAGCTTACACCTGCCAAATGCTGAATAGCACCCGAAATGCCGACTGCAATGTAGAGATTCGGACTTACTTTGATACCCGTTTGCCCAACGTGCTCGTGATGTGGTCGCCAATCCATGTCAGAAACAGGTTTGGAACAGCCTGTAGCGGCGTTTAGTGTTTTTGCTAAGTCTTCAATCATGCCCCAATGCTCAGGCCCCTTTAAGCCACGACCGCCGGAAACAACAATATCAGCATCAGTCAATAAAATATCGCCCGTCTTTTGTGTTGTTTCTTTGATAGAAATCGGTGAAATAGCCATTGTTGGGCTAAAACTTTCTACTGTAGCTGTCTTGCCTTTTTCAGTCATAATAACAGCATTTTTCTTGATAATCAATACTTTATTAGCATTATTTAAGGCTACTTCTGTATAGGCTTTGCCCGAAAAAACACCTCTTTTGACAGCAAAACCTTTGCTCAAATCGGGCAATTCAGTAACATTAGAAGCCACAGATGCCCCCAATTTTACGCCTACCATAGGTGCAGCCAAATCGTTGAGAATAGACTTTGCAAAAATGACTACTTCCGCACCTTGCGATTGCGCTGCTTGCGCCACAATTTCAGCTACTTGGCTCGCTTCCAACTTTGCTGAAGCAGAAAATTGTAATACCTTATCGGCACCATAGTTCCCCAAGTCTGCCGTAGCGGTTTCGCTTGAAGCCACCGCAATAACTTGCCCTTTGGCAAAGGCTGCACCGTAAGCAACTGCCTCAAGGGAGGATTTCTTTGGTGCATTATTTTCGGATTCTATATATATTAATACGTTCATTTTTTGATTGTTAATGGTTAATTTTTAGTTGTTTCAGTCATCTTTGCACGTGTTATCACGTGCAAAGCCTAAGTTCTAAACTACTAAATTACTTTCGCTTCATTTTTGAGTAGCTCTACCAACTGCCCAACGTTGCTTGCATCTATCATTTTGCAGTTGCCACGTGCGGCAGGAACTTCATAGCTCGCTACCTGAGTAGCGGCAGGTGTACCTGTAGGGCTAACAACTTTCAAAGGTTTCGACTTTGCGGTCATAATACCTCTCATATTCGGAATTTTCCATTCTGCAATAGGCTCTTGGCAACCAGCCACAAAGGGCGTAGGAAGTTCAACTACCTCTTTGCCGCCTTCAATTTCACGGTGCATTGTTGCGATATTGCCATTCAAATCCAATTTCATACAAGGCACTACACAAGGGAAACCGAGTATAGCGGCAATCATTCCATGCACTTGTCCACCATTGTAATCACTTGATTCTCTACCTGTTAAAATAATATCATATTGGTTTTGTTTCGCAATTTCAGCAATTTGAGTAGCCACAAAAAAGGCATCTGTTGGCTCTGCGTCTATGCGAATAGCATCATCAGCACCTATAGCTAATGCTTTGCGTATGGTCGCCTCTGTGTCTGCCTTTCCTACGCAAATCACTGTAAGTTTGCCGGCAGTTTGGTCACGCAATTCTACGGCTCTTGCAAGCGCAAAATCATCATAAGGAGCGATTACGAAAGTCAAACCTGCCAAATCAGGCTTTCCATCTTTGAACGGAATTTTTGCATTCGTATCTGGAACGTGGCTTATACAAATTAATATTTTCATGCGTAAAATATATGGTTAAATTATTTTTATATACTACAAAATGGCAATTTACAAGATGTTTTATAGAAGTCCTATTACTAAACAATGCGAAATTATAAATGAATTTTGTGATAATAAAGTTTTTAGGAAAAAATATTATGCAAGCAGAGCAATTTTTATATTAATAAAAGAAAAACATATTTTTATTTCGTTTTTTGTAAATTTGCAAAATGAAAATCAAATTAGTAGAAACGAAGGAAGTTCAAAAAACAGCCGTATTAGTTGCCGTTATCACAAAGAAGCAAACGGAGGAGCAGGCAATTGAATACCTTGATGAGCTGGAGTTTTTAGCAGAAACTGCTGGTATAAAAACTATTTATAAATTTAAGCAAAGATTGGAACGACCTGACGGAAAGTTTTTTGTAGGGAAGGGAAAAATGGACGAAATTGTCGCCTATATAAAAGAATATAAGCCCGATTTGGTAATTTTTGATGATGAATTGAGTAGCTCTCAAATTCGGAATTTGGAAAAAGTTCTTACTTGTTCTATCCTTGACCGCAGTTTGCTTATTATCCAAATCTTTATGCTACGAGCCCGCACCGCATCTGCTCGCACGCAGGTAGAGTTGGCGCAGTACGAGTATGTACTTCCAAGACTTACCCGTATGTGGACACACCTTTCGAGGCAGCAAGGAGGCAAGGGAACTCGTGGAGGTCCGGGGGAGAAGGAGATAGAAACTGACCGCCGCATAGTCCGAGATAGAATTGCATTATTGAAAGAAAAACTCAAAGACATTGAGAAAATTTCTATTAATCAACGCAAATCACGAGACCTTATGGTGCGTGTCGCTTTGGTAGGCTATACTAACGTAGGCAAATCTACACTAATGAATCTGCTTGCCAAATCGGATATTTTTGCTGAAAATAAGTTATTTGCTACTGTAGATTCTACGGTGAGAAAAATTGTTTTTAACGAAGTGCCTTTTTTACTTGCAGATACAGTCGGCTTTATTCGCAAATTGCCTACAACACTTATTGAGGCGTTTAAATCGACACTTGCAGAAGTGGTCGAGGCTGATATTTTATTGCACGTAATAGATATTTCGCACCCCGCTTTTGAGGAACAGATAGAGGTTGTAAACAAAACTTTGGCTGAAATAGGGGCGGGCGATAAATCTGTCATTCTCGTTTTTAATAAAATAGACCAGTATAAAAACCCAGAAATCGGTGAATTTGACCTTATAGAAAGCAAAATTCCCACTCTGGAAGCCCTAAAACAGATGTATTTAGGAAAGCTACCGAAAGCTATTTTTATCTCGGCGGTTCAAAAAGAAAATATCAGTGAGCTCCGCCAATTATTATTTCAAGAAGTTGCAGAAAAATATTATACTATTTACCCTAATTATTTGAAACAAGATGTTAATTTGGTGCATCTTTTGCCAAGTGAGTGATTAATTTGGACATAAGATTTTACCTTTAATATATTTACTTACACTTTAATTTTAGGAATAAACCAATTTTTTGCCGCCTAAATGCTACAAATTACTCATGGAAATCGAAAAATTTAATATACTTTACGTTGATGACGAAGATGATAATCTTAGAATCTTCAGGGCTTCTTTTCGGAGAGAATTTAATATCTTTACCGCCATCAACACCACTATTGCCAGAGAAATTCTTGAAAATAATGACATTCAGCTCATTATTTCTGACCAGCGTATGCCCGATAAAACGGGAGTAGAATTTTTGGAAGAAACAATAGCCGATTTTCCAGATGTAATTCGCATCATACTCACCGCATTTAGCGACACTACGGACATCATTCGTGCAGTCAATAAGGTAGGTATTTACCGATACCTTACCAAGCCTTGGGATATTGATGACCTAATGATGACCATAAAAAGTGCCGTGAATAACTTTGGGCTCAAGCGTCAGAATAAAAACCTGATAGTAAATTTGCAGAGTATTAATGAAGAGTTACGCAAAACAAACGAGGATTTACAAAAGCGTAACCAAGAGTTAGATGACTATGTTTACAGAATTTCACATGAGGTTCGAGCACCTATTTCATCTATATTGGGCTTGTTTTATCTTCTCAAAAATCATGAAGACCATGATAATCTTAGCATTACTCAAGAATATTTAAGACTGATAGAGGAAAGTATTACCAAATTAGATATTTTTATTCGGTCTGTTTTGCAATATTCAGCAACTAAAAACTTTGAGCAACAGATAGAAGAAATTAATTTTGAAAAGGTGATAGATGAGTGCGTGAAAGAATTTTTTCCGCAGGGAACAAATGGTAAAATCAAAGTCGAAACAAAAATAGAACTCGTTACGCCCTTCTTTTCAGATGTTAGTTTACTTAAAACTATTTTCAGAAATTTATTAGAAAATGCCATCAAATACGCCAAACATAACGAGCAAAATAATATTTCGATTCTTGTAAATAACAATGAAAGTGCTGTTTCTATTATATTCGCAGACAAAGGAATAGGCATTCCCCTACTCTACCAAGAAAAAGTATTTGATATGTTTTATCGTGGTAATGACGAGGCTAACGGCTCAGGATTAGGACTTTATATCGTAAAAATGGCACTCAGAAGATTAAACGGCTCTATTCGCTTGGAAAGCGAGGAGGAGGTCGGCACTACCTTCTTCTTAGAAATACCAAATAAGAAAATATAATTTTTTGACTACATCCCTTTCCGAAGAATAATTTCAACACGACGATTTTTCTGCCGATTTATCAAATCGTTATTATCAGCAATTGGCATCGCCCCGCCGTAGCCAATTGTTGTAATGCGTAGTTTATTAATATCCCTTTGTACCAAATAATTTCTCACAATATTGGCACGCTGTTCGGAAAGCAGTTGGTTTAGTTTTTGGTTCCCTACATTGTCGGTATGCCCAGCGATTTCTACCTGCCAAGTAGGGTTGCGCACTAATATTTCTACTAATTTTTCTAACTCGGTAATTGAAATTGGCAAAAGTTCCGCTTTGCTTTGCTCAAACTGAATATTGAGTATAATCGCTTTGTCCAATAGTTTATCACCCGTAAGTTCAGGGTTTAGCCCACCGGACTCTGTTATTGCCATGTCTTTGCCTTCGATAAAGCTAATAATTGGTGCTTTGCTATCTTCTTTGGCTGCAATAACAATATTGGCGGTAGTATAAAGACCTTTGCCATCAGAGCCAATCCATAGATTATTGTCTTGGTCGAAGTTAAGGCTTGTCGTAGCATTGGTCGTTAAGCCATTTTCCTCGCTGTATAAATTCCACATACCGTTGTCCAAATTGGTAACATGGTCAATAGCCGCCCAAAGTTTTCCATTTTTATCAAAAACAAACTCCATAAATCGTGTATAGCGCAAGAAATTAGGAAGTTCTATTTTTACCCACTTCCTGTAATTTTCATATTTCCAAATTTCAGTTTCTTGTATGCCTATCACGCCCACCCACAAATCGCCATTATATTCTGCTATAGCTGTTATTTCTCCTTCTATTTTTTTCTCTTTGTCCCAATCATTTACCCCTGAAAGAGTAGTAAGTCCTTTGGCTGTTCCTATCCATGTTTTACCCTGATTATCAATGTGTAAAGCAAAAACTTGATTGCTTGGTAGTGAAGAATTTTCTGCGGTTAGGTTCATCATGTCTCCCCCGCTATTCATGTTATAAAGTCCATTTCCAGCAGTACTTACCCAAATATTATTATTTTTATCGGTAAGAATATTAGTAATTAGAGCCTCGCCAAACTTAGAAAAATCATATTTTTCAAAATTTCCTTGTGGTGTAAGTTTGAATACCTGCCCCGTATAAGTACCAATCCATTTATTTTGCTGGCTATCAATAAAAAGGCTACTTATCGCAGTTACATTGGTTGTATCCAAAGGATTTGTTTGCACCTTGAGGATTGCTATTTGGTGGTTTTTAGTAATACTTAACAAGCCCTTCTCCGTACCAAACCAACAAGTCCCGCTTGCGTCGACTGCTATTGCATTAATCACATGAATACTATCTAAAGGAAGATTTTTGATAGTAAAATTTTGTGCAAATAGCTGAATGCCAAATAGAAATAATATCAGTAGAATGCTTAATTTTTTCATGTATATATTATTTAAGGTCAATGTTTGTATTAGAAAACAAAGTAAATATAGTAAAAAATTTGGAAGAAAAGCCTAATTTTAAAACTTTGAAAAATAGGAAACAAAGGTACGAATCTCATTTTTAGTGCCTAAAACTATCATCACTCCGCCTTCTTCGAGAACCGTTTCGGGCGTAGGGTTAAACATAAAACCGTCCATGTCTTTGTATGCAATGATATTTACGCCTGTAATCTCTCGGACACTTAGTTCTTGAATTGTCTTTTCTTGGTATTCCTCTTTCATTTCAGAGATTCTCAATTCTTCCAAGCGCAGTTCTGTGTGCCCTATTCCGTTGAGCATACTCAAAAACTCTACTACGTCAGGTTTTGTAACCAAATTTGCCATGTGCGTACCTCCCATAATTTCGGGAACGACTACGTGATGCGCCCCTGCCCGCATGAGCTTGGGTACGGAACTTTCCCTTACAGCTTTTGCAATAATTTTTATATGAGGATTTAATTCCCTCGCCGTCAATGTAACAAATACATTATCAGCATCTTCCCCAAGTGTAGAGATAATAGTTTTTGCTCTTTTTACTCCAGCGTCAATCAGTACATCGTCAGAAGTACCGTCCCCTTCCAAGATATAAATATTTTTCTTATTTTCATATAAGTTGATAGCCTCTTGCAGTTTTTCTGCATTCTTCTCGATGATGGCAAACTGCGTATTACTCTTATGGAGCTCTTCGCAAGCTTTGGCTCCGTTTCTGCCATAACCGCAAACAATGGTATGGTCTTTCATTTTATTTGCAACTCTATTACTCATATAATTTTTAAAAACTTCTTGTAAACCTCCCTCAAAAATATAAGACGTAGCTACGGAAATAAAGTAGCCAAAGATAAATAAATTAAAAATAACATAAAAAGAAACAAAAAGCCTACCGTCAGGGCTTAGTTTATGTACTTCATTCATTCCCGTAGTCGAGATAATCATGGTAGTCATAAAAAAAGCATCTCTCACATCGTAGTTTTCGGTGTATTGAAAGCCCTTAATGCCAATAAATATACTGAAAAGAAAAAGACCAGAAGCCATAAAAAGCTGCCGTAATTTCTTAAATATTTTGTGTGTATTCATAGGTGTTTATTTAAAAAAAAAATGAATTGTGTTGTTGTCTTTTTATTCTACCAACTATCCTATCATTTCCAAAAACTGACTTTCGGAAATTACTTGTACGCCCAATTTTGTAGCCTTTTCTAATTTGCTACTCCCTGCGTTATCTCCTGCTAATAAGTAGTTTAGCTTTCCCGAAACGCCAGAAAGCACCTTGCCGCCATGTGATTCTATTACATCTTTGAGGGCATCACGTTCGAAACCTGCAAAAACACCTGAAATAACAAAGGTTTTGCCGATTAGCTTATTACTTAGTTGGGGTTTATTTTCTTCTTGGGCGGTAAATTGGAGTCCGACATTTTTTAGGTCTTCAATAAGGGCAAGGTTATCTTTATCTTTGAAATATTCTATTAAACTCTGGGCAATTTTCTCGCCAATTTCGGGAGCTGTAATCAATTCTTCGAAGGTTGCTTTTTGCAAATTATCCATTGTTTTGAAGAAATCGGTGAGTTTTTCTGCCACTGTTTCGCCTATAAAACGGATTCCCAAGCCAAAAAGTACGTTTTTGAAGGGCTTTTGTTTAGAATTTTCTATTCCTGCCAAAATATTATTTGCCGAAGTTTCTTTGAAGCCATCAAATTTTAAAATGTCTTCTTTCTTAATTTTATACAAATCTGCTACAGTGCGAATAATGCCTTCTTTAAAGAAAACTTCTATTGTTTTTTCGCCTAAGCTATCTATATTCATTGCTTTGCGGCTCATAAAATGCTCTATTTTGCCTTTGAGTTGGGGCGGGCAACCTTTTTCATTGGGGCAAATAAAAGCAACTTCGCCTTCTTTGCGAATTAGTTCGGTATTACATTCGGGGCAATTTTGTATAAATTTGATTGGCAAAGCACTTTCCAATCTTTTAGACAAATCAACACTCATCACTTGAGGAATAATTTCTCCTGCTTTTTGCACAAAAACTGTATCGCCTTCGTGTAAGTCCAAGCGGGCTATCTCATTGGCATTGTGTAAAGTAGCCCTTCTTACAGTTGTCCCTGCTAATTTTACAGCCTTCAAATTTGCGACAGGCGTAACTGCACCCGTTCTACCAACTTGAAAAGTAACTGATTCTAAAATAGTAGCCGCATTTTCTGCTTTGTACTTGTAAGCAATCGCCCATCGGGGACTTTTAGCGGTAAAGCCTAATATTTCTCTTTGTGCATAGCTATTGACTTTGACCACAATGCCGTCAGTATCAACGGGTAGGTCGTAGCGTTTTGTTTCCCAGCGGTTAATAAAATCAATTACTTCTTCTATATTTTTACATTTTTCATAGTCTGCCGAAATATTAAAATTGACTTTTTTGAGAGCCTCCAAAGACGACTCGTGCGAAGTAAATATTTGATTATCAGCAATAAATTCATAACTATAAAGCACCAAATTTCTCTTCGCAACTACGGCGGAATCTTGCATTTTTACCGTTCCAGATGTAGCATTTCTTGGATTTGCCAAAAAAGTGAGTAGCTTTTTTCCTTCTTTTTCTCTTTGTTCGTTTTCTTTGGCTATTTCATCATTGATTTTATCAAAACTTTCATGTGGCATCACTACCTCGCCTCGCACCTCAAAATTTGGAGGGAGCGAGCCATCTTGAATACTCAACGGCACAGTTCGAATGGTTTTGATATTGGTAGTAACGTCATCTCCTTGCTCGCCATCTCCTCGTGTTACAGCCCTGCTAAGTATCTGATTTTCATAGTGTAGGCTCATAGCCACGCCATCAAATTTGAGTTCACAAATATATTCGTAAGGCTCATCTCCTAATAATTTTTTCACTCTTTCGTCAAATTCTTTCAGCTCTGTTTCACTGTAAGTATTTGAGAGAGAGAGCATTGGTCGCTTGTGCGTTACCGTAACAAATTCTTTGGTAATGCCTCCGCCTACTCGCTTGGTCGGGGAATCGGGAAGGGCAAATTGTGGAAACTCTTACTCATAATCAGTGATTTCTGAAGTATGCGTTTGATAATATTTTTCATTATAGTAGTTTACTTTCTTAGAAAGTTCGTTGATTTCTGTTTGTGCTTGTACTGCGGTCATGTTATTTCATAAATGATTAAATCTCCCATTGTCGCCAAAGTTTGCTAATTTAGAAAACATACCGTAATATTTCCAATCTATCGAGGGAAATTTGATAATAAAAAAGAAGAGGGTAGCAAAACGGGGTGAGTTTTTCTACAACACCCCCTTTGTGCTCGGAATTTCGTTGTTGCCAGCTTCCCTTTTGATAGCCATGCGAATAGCTTTGGCAAACGCCTTAAAAGTAGCTTCTATTTTATGATGTTCGTTGTCGCCACTTATTTTGATATTGATATTGCAAAGTGCTGTATCTGAGAACGATTTGAAGAAATGATGAAACATCTCCGTAGGCATTCCCCCGACTTTCTCACGCTTAAAATCTGCCTGCCAAACCAAGTAAGGTCTGCCCGAAAAATCTAAGGCTACTTCCGCCAAAACTTCGTCCATTGGTAAGGAAAAATGACCG
>JFJP01000082.1_pt1 | contig 10960 bp, 9 predicted proteins | sample 431651 | NCBI WGS metagenome assembly JFJP01 (sample SAMN02602958, study PRJNA72255) | Microbial mat metagenome, whole genome shotgun sequencing project. | biome: fresh water; feature: sink hole; material: water; isolation source: purple microbial (photo- and chemosynthetic) mats found in...
GCCCTGGCTTGGGGTTTGGCCCTGAGCACGGTGTTGCTCTTTCATGCGACCTTCAGCATCAACTCTGTGGCTCACCTTTGGGGAAGTCGACGCTTCGAAACCCGGGATCAGAGTCGGAACAATCCCTTTCTTGCGTTGATTACCCTTGGCGAGGGATGGCACAACAACCATCACCACTATGCTTCAGCTTGCCGCCAAGGCTACTGCTGGTGGGAACTGGATATCACCTGGCTGATTTTGATAGGGCTACGAACGCTCCACATCGTTCGAGACATACGGCCCTGGCCCAAGGAACTTCGGAGTGAGGTCGTTCGATGAAAATTGCCATCATCGGTTCTGGCATTTCCGGCCTTGGTGCTGCGTATTTTTTGAGCCCCGAGCATGAAGTGTGGGTGTTCGAGAAGGACAACCGCATTGGCGGCCACACCCACACCGTGACCGTGGATACCCCGGAAGGCCGAACGCCCATCGACACGGGCTTCATTGTTCATAACCGCGAGAACTATCCCAATCTCGTGGCTCTTCTCGATCGACTAAACGTACCGACTTGCCCCAGCGACATGTCCTTCGCCTATCAGGGATCGGAATTCCTTTGGTGCAGCCGGGGGCTCAATGGCCTCTTTGCGGATCGTGGCAATTTATTGCGCCCACGCTACTGGCTGTTCTGGAAAGAAGTCCTGAGGTTTAATGCCCAAGGCCTGACGTTTTTGGAAAACCCAATTCCAGCAATGACCATCGCCGATTTCCTCGATCAGCATCACTTTTCCATGGACTTCCGCCACGCCTACCTCTTGCCCATGGCCGGCGCCGTGTGGAGTATGACGCTAGCTGAAATGGAACACTTTCCGGCCTTGACCTTGCTTCGCTTTTTTCAAAACCACGGCATGTTAGGCGTCACGACCCAACGCCCCTGGCGCACCATTCCAGGCGGAACATCAGGGTACCTCGAGCCCATTTCCCGGTCGTTTCGCGAGCGAATTCGCACGGGTGTCGATGTGAGAGTTCACCGTGAGAGCAACGGAGCACTGGTCCAAGTTCAGGGAGAGGAATCTCAATTTTTCGATCAAATCATTTTTGCCTGTCGCGGCCCTCAAGTGCTTGAAATTATGGGAGATGCCACTCCCTTGGAACGTGACGTGCTAGGCGCCTTTAGCTCAAATGTGAACACCACGTGGTTGCATGAAGACAGCTCCATCCTGCCCAAGCATCGCCGCGCCTGGGCTTCATGGAATTATCGAGAGCTCCCAGATTCCCCCGATCATCTCTTGCTTAGCTACCACATGAATCGCCTTCAGCCGCTTCCCACCAGCAAGGATTTCTTTGTAACCCTCAACCCCGAAGGCCACGTACGAGAGTCCGCGGTTCATCGCAAGCTGACCTACGATCACCCCCGCTTCACCCTGGAAGCCCTATCCGCCCAATCCCGGTGGTCCGAAATCAGCGGTCAGAATCACGTCCACTTCTGCGGCGCCTACTGGCGCTACGGTTTTCATGACGACGGCCTATGGTCCGGAATGCGAGTAGCGCGTGCTCTTGGTGCTCCATGCTGAAACCAAGGATTCAAAGCGGAAGATCTCGTTATCCGCGCAGCGGATGGCGAGTGGACGGCCTATGGTCCGGAATGCGAGTAGCGCGTGCGTTAGGTGCAACGTGTTGAAACCATCGCCTAAGAGCAGAAGGTCTCGTTATCCCCTCAGGAAATGGCGAGACAACGGCCATTGGTCCGAAATGCCGATCGCGCGTGCGCTAGGTGCCCAGTGCTGAACAGTCGCGAAAGAGCGGAAGATCTCGTCATCTGCAAAGCAGATGGCGAGAGGACGGCCGACACACTTAGCCCAACGTCAATCGTTCCCGAAATCAGCAAAACCAACCCCCAACTTCCCCCCACCAGCGCCCTCTACCAAGGCCATGTTGGTCATCACCGCTACACCCCAAAAACCCACTCCTTCCGCTACCCCCTCTTCCACGCCTTCGTAGATCTCGATCACCTCGATGATCTTTGCGAAGTCTCCCCCTTCCTGAGCCGCAACGGCTTCAACTGGGCCAGCATTCACGATTCGGATTACCTGCCCGATCGCACCGAAGCGACACTTCGCCAGCGCTTCGACTCTGCCGCCCGAGAAGCGGGCTACGAACCGCCCAAAGGCCCAGTTTTTCTTTTGGCGAATCTTCGGTACTTTGGCTTTTGCTTCAATCCTGTTGCCTATTACTACGCCTACGACACGGATGGCCGACTAGCCTTGATCTGCGCCGAAATCACCAATACACCTTGGAAGGAACGACATCGGTATTGGATGGTGCCCACGGATTTGAAATCGGCTCATTGGCTCTTTGAGATGCCGAAGGTCTTCCACGTAAGTCCCTTCATGCCCATGGATCTTCGCTATCGATGGACGTTCTCTCAACCTGGTGAAAACCTCCACATCCACATGGACCTATTGGACCAAGAAAAACTTTGCTTTGAAGCAAATTTAGCTCTGTCAAAAAGCCCCTGGCGTGCATCAGAAATACATCGGACGTTGGTTCGATTTCCTTGGGTCACGCTCAAGGTTCTTATCGCCATCTACTGGGAGGCATTGTGTTTGTGGACGAAACGAGTACCGGTGTTCACCCATCCGAAGATGCTCACCCCGCCCGAGGGATAAAGGGCCTAGCCAAGTCGCTGCTGTTGGGTGCACTTTCGGGACTGCAAGAGGGATACCTAGAACTGCGCGATGGCAACCAGATCTATCGCTTTGGGGATGAGGCTTCCCAACTCCGAGCCGAGGTTCGCATTCGTGATCCGCGTGCCTACGAGTTAGGCGCTTTCCGTGGCGAAGTAGGCCTGGGAGAAGCCTACATGCGCGGCTACTGGTCGAGCCCCGACCCTGTGGCTGTAGTGCGCGTGGCTGTGCGCAACATGGCGACCTTCGACCGCAGTGGCGGCCTCTTGGCAACCGCTGGGAAATTCCTGGCTCGGCTGCGTCACCTAGGGCGTGCCAATGATCGACAAGGCTCCAAAGCCAACATCGCCGCGCATTATGACTTGGGAAATGATTTCTACCGTGTGTTCCTTGACGAAAGTCTCGCCTATTCGTGCGCGTTCTTCGAGCATGCCGATCAGGATCTCGCGGCAGCCCAGCGCGCGAAGTTCGACCGCATTTGTCGAAAATTGAAACTCGGACCCCAGGACCATCTGTTGGAGATTGGTACCGGTTGGGGCGGATTCGCGGCCTATGCGGCCAAGACTTACGGCTGTCAAATCACGACCACCACCATCAGCCAACAACAGTACGATCACGCCAAAGCTCTGTTTGCGCGGGAAGGCCTGAATGATCGCATCACCTTGCTCTTGGAAGACTATCGCGATCTTCAAGGACGCTTCACCAAGGTGGTCAGTATCGAAATGTTCGAGGCGGTTGGGCTGAAATTTTATGATGCGTATTTTGGCGCCGTGGATCGCTTGCTTACGGACGACGGTCTAGCGCTGATCCAAACCATCACGATGAATGAGCGACGCTTTCCCACCTACATCAAATCCACGGATTGGATTCAGCAGTACATTTTCCCCGGCGCCGAGCTAGCCAGCGTGTCGGAGATTATGTTGAGCCTGGGCCGCGCCACCGCCCTGAATCTTCACCACCTGGAAGATATTGGACTGCACTACGCGCGCACGCTTCAACTCTGGCGTGCTTCGTTTCTGGCGCATCTCGAAGAAATTCGCAGCCAGGAATTCGACGAGACCTTCCTCCGAATGTGGGATTACTACCTGGCCTACTGCGAGGGCGCCTTTCGGGAACGCTACATTGGTGATGCGCAAATTCTGTTGGCCAAGGCAGCCACTCCTCGCGCCATTTTGGATGAGCCCTGGGGCCAGCCATGATCGCGCAGGCTTGGCCGATGCTGGCCTGGGGAGCCGCGGGCATGACGGCACTCATGGCCCTGACCTGGGCTCTGCATTTGCGCACCCGCAATGCGGGCTGGGTCGATGTGGCCTGGGCACTGGGGCTGGGCGGCTTGGCTGTCTTTTTCGCGCTGGTGGGCTCTGGAGACCCCTTACGACGATTGCTTATCGGGCTCATGGGAGGTATCTGGGGCCTTCGCCTAGGAATGCATCTGTTCCTTCGCGTGGCGAAAGATCCTCATGAAGACGGTCGGTATGCAACTCTTCGCCAGGAATGGGGTGGTGCCATCGAACTAAAATTCCTGGGCTTCTTCCTTTTCCAAGGCCTGTTGGATCTCTTTCTGGCCTTACCCTTCCTGCTCGCCAGCCTGGACCCAACTCCGGAAATTTCCCTTCTCACCTGGGCGGGAGTGGTGCTCTGGATCATCTCGATTCTAGGCGAAGCGATTTCAGATCGTCAGCTTCAGCGCTTCAAGCTAAACCCTTTGAACCGAGGACGGGTTTGTCGCGAGGGTCTCTGGGCTTTTTCACGGCATCCCAATTATTTCTTCGAGTGGCTCATTTGGATTGCCTTTGCTTTGGCTGCCACCTCAAGCCCTTGGGGCTGGATAGCTTGGTCATGCCCACTTCTGATGCTTAATTTCCTGGTGCGGGTCACCGGCATTCCTGCCACCGAGATGCAATCCCTGCGCACCAAGGGCGAAGACTATCGCCGCTACCAGCAAGAAGTCAGCGCTTTTGTGCCGTGGTTTCCAAAGCAGAGGATTCAATGATTCAGACGCTATTAATTCAAGATCGATTGCCCGATTGTCTGATTCGGTGGCGAATTCGCCAACTCCTGAAGGCTCGCCTCGAGGAAGAAACCCAAGGTGGTGCCGAAGGTATCCAGGAGCGTTTTCGAAAACTCCTGGAGACCTTTCGCACAGGCCCCATTGCTGTAAATACCGTGGAAGCCAACGAGCAGCACTACGAGGTTCCACCGGCCTTTTTCGCCCAAGCCTTAGGGCCCCGAATGAAATACAGCTGTGCTCTTTTTGAGGGTGCAAGCCAAGACTTGGCGACCGCCGAAGAAGCCATGCTTGAGCTCACCTGCCACCGGGCGCAGCTAGCGGATGGCCAACGAATCCTTGAATTGGGTTGTGGCTGGGGATCCCTGTCTCTCTGGATGGCCGAACACTATCCCAACGCCCGCATCACGGCTGTTTCCAATTCCAAAGACCAGCGCCTGCACATCGAGGCCAAGGCCCGGGAAAAGGGCTTTGACAACCTCCAGGTCATTACCGCCGATATGAACGTGTTCCAGCCCCCGGAAACAGGCTATGACCGCGTGGTGAGCGTGGAGATGTTCGAACACATGCGCAACCACGAAGCTCTGATGAACCGGGTGGCGTCCTGGCTTCGTCCCGGAGGGCTGCTGTTCGTCCATATTTTTGTGCATGCCGAGTTCACGTACCCCTTTGAAGTGCGGGATGAAAGCGACTGGATGGCCAAGTATTTCTTTACCGGGGGCATCATGCCGTCGGATGCCTACCTACTGCGTTTCCAAAACGACCTAAAGCTGAAGGATCATTGGCGGGTAAATGGCACCCATTACGCCCGAACGGCCCTAGCTTGGCTCCAGAACCAGGATAAAAACCGCCAAGAGATTCTGGCGCTCTTCAACACGGCGTACGGAGCTGAGGCCCTAGAGCGTTTCGTCTATTGGCGAATCTTCTTCATGGCCTGCGAGGAGCTTTGGGCGTGGAACCAGGGAAATACTTGGTTCGTTTCCCATTACTTGTTTGAGCGCCCTGCCCTTGCCAATATCTAGGCAAATTTAGCCCTTTAACTCCGGCACAACCTTGGCGAGTAGGCCTTGCCCCAGAACCATTCGGGGGAAAGGCCTCTCATGCTCCAAGCCCTCAAGCTAGCCCCTTCACCCCGCCCAACGACACCCCGGGAATCCCCTTCGGATTCCTCGAACTCGAACTTCGCCGGGTGCCTTGTCCAGGCTGGCGCTGCGCCGGAGAAATCCGTGCCTCGAACGGCCCTGCCTAGATACAAGAAAGCATCGGAACCGGCCCGCGAGCAGACCACCAATCCCAAAGAGTCTGACCTGGCGAGAACCGAATCCGCAGCCTCTTCCCCTCCCACACGAACCGAAACGGTGGGGAAGGATGACAAGGCCGAAGTTGCCGAGGATTCCCCCAAGGTCCGCGAGGGTGAAGCGGCCCCGATGCCAGGCAATCCCCTGAACGAAGGTCAGCCTGCCCAAAATTCAAACCTGTCTTCAGCCCCTATCGCGCCTATAGCGTTGGTTCCCCAAGCCATTCTCGGATCTCTTGAAAGCGAGACCAAGAACCTCACCCCATCAGCTCCGTTAACTACGAACATGGAGGCTGCAACCGCAGCGACCGCGAAAGCCCCGGTTGAGGTAGCCACGTTTCCATCCGCCGAGGGCAAGGCCACAGCCAATGGGAGTTCTGCGCCCATCCCACCCACGGGAACCAATGCTCCAAACACAATTCAACAGTCGGTTCCGCCGGAGGCCTCGTCCAAAGTCAACATGGGGAAAGATCAGCCCATCCCAGAGCCCAAGGCTTTTCAGTCCCTTTCCCAAGCCAACCCCAAAGTGCAATTGAGCTTCCAATTCTCAGAAGGTACTCCAGAACGCCAGGCCCCCATCGTCTCAACCATGCCTGCCCTGCGGGAGTTCTTATCACTCCCCAAACCCGAAATGGAAGTGCCCCAGCCCTCGAACCAAGCCTTCCGGTCCCAACTCGGTAAGAATTCGACGGCTTCCCAAGGTGAGCCTCCACCAGCCCAGGCAACCTCCACCGCGCCGACATCTAGCGCGGCTCCCGAAAAGGCAGGGACCGCTGCAGGCGATTCGTCCGTAGTCCTCACGAAGTCCGCTAGCGAAGCCGTTCTTCCTTCCCAGGGTGCCCCGATCCCCACCAACTGGGTGCCTGGAACCCTTGCAACGACCGTAAAGGCGATGGAATCGGTCCCAACGAATCTGGCACCTTCCACCTTGATGCAAGTCCAGGGCGCGGTTCATTGGCTCATCAAGAATCAGGAAAAAGGCGCCGAGATTCAACTCAACCCAGAAGCCCTGGGCCGCGTCGTGATCAAGCTGCACATCGAAGGCAGTGAGGTTCACGCCCGGCTGTGGGCATCGGAAGCCGGCACAGTCTCCATGCTCCAAGACCAGAAAGCCTCGTTGGAAACCTCACTCCGCCAGCAGGGATTGTCTCTCGGCAGTTTCGATCTGCACCATGGGCACCGAGGTCATGACACCCCATCCGCGCCCCAACAGGGCCGAATGGATTCCGGCGCGAAATTCGCAGATTCACTCTCTGGAAAGCAAGAAGTGCCGACCAATCCCTTACCCGTTCTGAATGGCGCTCGTTTGATCGAAGTGTTCGCCTGAACCAAAAGCGCAAGGAGTCCCCATGGAAACCTCAATGATTACCCCCACGACCACCGGAGCTATCCAGGGTGGCACCGCGAAAAAGGAACTCGATAAAAACTCCTTCATGATGCTGCTCGTGGCGCAAATTCAGCACCAAGACCCCACCCAAGCGCAAGATACCAACCAGATGATGCAGCAGATGACTAGCATGTCGAGCCTGGAACAGATGCAGAACATGAATACATCGCTGCAAGGACTCCAGATTCAAAACCAAGGATTGTTTCAGGCCCAGAGTTCAAATTTGGTGGGCAAACGCATCCGAGTGACCTCCTCTGGGTTCGACCTCAAGGACGGCAAATCCGCCATGGGCCTTGACCTTGCTTCCGAAGCGCAGGTGATGCTGACCATCAAGGATGCCAGTGGCAAGGTGGTTGCAAGCATCGACAAGGGAACCCTGAAGGCTGGCAGTAATCTGGTGGATTGGAATGGCCGAGACTCGCAGGGCAATCTGCTTGCCGATGGGGCCTATTCCGTCGAAATCAGCGCCAAAGACACCACCGGCGCAGCGGTGGAAGCCAAACCCCTGGTCTACGTGACGGTCGACAGCGTAATTTTTGCCAACGGAACTGTCTTCATACAAGCGGGGGGTCGCCGTTTCACCCTCGCCGATGTCAACGAAATTTCGGCCTAACCGCGGGAGCCAATCATGGGCCTTTATTCATCCTTCTACGCCAGTCTCTCCGGGCTATCGACCAACGCTGCGAATCTGAGCGTGATCGGCAACAACCTCGCCAACCTGAACACCATCGGCTTCAAAGGCTCTTCGGGCACCTTCCAGGATCTCTTCTCCGCCTCGTTGGGTTCCCAGGGCACCCAAGGCAATGGCAACCCCATCCAGATTGGGCTGGGCACCCGCCTGGGCGGCATCACCCAGAACTTTGGCCAGGGCTCGTACGCATCCACCAGCAACGTCACGGACATGGCCATTTCGGGTCAGGGATTCTTTGCGCTTAACACAACTTCCGGTACCCGCGCCTACACCCGCGCAGGCAACTTCACCATCAACAGCTCTGGCTCCCTAGTGGACCCCAATGGGAATCAGGTGCTGGGCTGGAATCGTGTGGGCACCAGCATCCCCAATACGGGGACTGCCGTTCCCGTCGTGATCAATATGGGTACCACGTCACCCGCAGCGGCCACCACCACGATCAATGCCAATACGAATCTGGACGCCGGGGCCGCCGTTGGCAGCGCCTTCGTCTCGCCCATGCAGGTCTATGACAGCCTCGGCGCCTCTCACAACATGCTCTTCACCTACACCAAAACCGCCGCGAACACTTGGGGGCTCGTCGTCACCACGGATGATGCCACCGCCACGGTAGCCGGCGCTCCCGCCACCATCACCTTCAATGCCACCGGCGGACTGGCAACACCCGCCACCGACCAGACTTTGACCGTGAGTGGTTGGTCGAATGGCGCCAGCCCTACGGTGGTTAACTGGGACCTCTGGTCTGGTACCGCTCCAGCCACCTCGAGCATGACCGGCTTCGCCGCGCCCTCATCGACATCCAACACCTATCAAAATGGCTTTGGTGCCGGCACGATTCAGAGCTTGGTCGTCGACCAAGATGGCAATATCACGGGAACCTTCACCAATGGACAAACGAACGCCTTAGCCCAGGTGGCTCTGGCCGTTTTCTCAAACCAGAACGGTTTAGCCAAGCGAGGCGATAACACCTGGGGCGAAACCCTGGCCAGCGGCACCGGCACCGTTGGCATAGCCGCCCAAGGCGGGCGCGGCGTGGTACTTGGCGGCAATCTCGAACTTTCCAATGTGGACGTGGCCGAGGAATTCACAAAATTAATCGTTGCCCAGCGTGGTTACCAAGCCAATAGTCGCGTGGTGACCACTTCGGACGAACTCCTACAAGAAACGTTGAATCTCAAACGGTAAAAGCAACGATAGATGACGGCATGGGGTTCCCGGTGTAAGTTGAATCACTCCGGGAATCCCATGTCGACTTTCTACTTACCAACTCCTGAAAACCCAGGTCGTATCCTGGTGGTGGACGATCTGCCTGGAAACCTGAAGGTGCTCGGGATGGAGCTTCGCAACCATCCCTTCATCTTGTCCATGGCTCGCACCGGAGAAGAAGCCGTAGAGCTCTGCCAGCGCACACCCTTTGAGGGCATCCTCATGGATGTGAGCCTCGAGGGAATGAATGGCATCGAGGCGTGCCGTCGCATTCAGCAGATTCCAAGCAATGCGAGGACCCCCCTGATTTTCTTGAGTGCCGTGCGCATTGGCCAGGACTGGGTGGCCGAGGGCATTGAAGCGGGCGGCATCGACTACTTGGTCAAGCCCTACGCCTTTTCCGAACTCCTGGCCAAATTGCGAATGCTCGTTCGCCTTTCCCGCCAAGACGAAGCCGCCATGGCCGGCGAACGCCATCGGGCCCTGCTGGAAGTGGCTGGCGGAACCGCTCATGAACTGGCCCAACCCTTAGCCACCGCCCAGCTTCTCGTGGATCAAATTTTAAGAAACCCCGACTCGCCTTCCCGCGAACAACTGAATTCGCTGCGGGAAACATTAGGCACCACAAATCGCGTGTTGGGTCAAATTCAGCACCTGCACACTTACATCACCAAACCCTACGCCACAGGACGAATCCTGGATCTGACCCGCAGCAGCCAACCGCTGGATACCGACGGCTCGGAGAAGTGACACTGCTAGACTGAGCCTCCAGCACACGGCTGGACGAGGTCTCAATGAACCAGGTCATTTCCCCTTTGAGTCTGCGCCGGAAGACCCGGCAAATCATGGTTGGAAAAGTGCCCATTGGCGGCGATGCACCCATCAGCGTGCAGAGCATGACCAAAACCGATACGCGGGACGTGGAAGCCACCGTCAAGCAGATCTACGATTACGCTGCGGCAGGCTGCGAAATCGTGCGGGTGTCGGTTCCCACCACACGCGCCGGAGAAGTCTTCCACGAAATCTGCGCCCGTAGCCCCATTCCCGTGGTGGCCGATATCCACTTTGATTACCGCCTGGCCCTGGTGGCGGCCGATGGCGGCGCGGCCTGCCTGCGCATCAATCCAGGCAACATCGGGGGCCAGGATCGCGTGCGCGCGGTGGTGGAAAAAGCAGGTGAGAAGGGCATTCCCATCCGCATCGGCGTCAACGGCGGCAGCCTGGAAAAAGAGTTGCTAGAGAAATTCGGCAGCGCCACACCCGAGGCCATGGTGGAAAGCGCGCTGCGCCATCTGGAAATGCTCGAAAAAGAGAGCTTCTACAACACCAAGATCAGCCTCAAGGCCAGCGATGTCATTCGCACCGTGCAGGCCTATCGCTTACTGGCCAAGCAGGTGGATTATCCCTTCCACCTTGGCATTACCGAAGCGGGAACGCCTTGGGGCGCCACGATCCGCAGCAGTGTGGGCATGGGCATTCTGTTGGCAGAAGGATTGGGCGACACCATTCGCGTTTCCCTCACCGGCGAAGGCCAGGAGGAATGCAAGATCGGCCATGAAATGCTTCGCGCCCTGGGCCTACGCAGTGGCGGCTTCCACATGGTGAGCTGCCCCAGTTGCGGCCGCGTGCAGATCGACCTAAACCGCGTGGCCAATGAGATCGAAGCGGGCCTGCGGGAGATCAATCACGAGCACATCACCTACGCCGT
>JFJP01007788.1_pt1 | contig 10960 bp, 6 predicted proteins | sample 431651 | NCBI WGS metagenome assembly JFJP01 (sample SAMN02602958, study PRJNA72255) | Microbial mat metagenome, whole genome shotgun sequencing project. | biome: fresh water; feature: sink hole; material: water; isolation source: purple microbial (photo- and chemosynthetic) mats found in...
GGAGCGGGCCTGTGCCTTGCGCTGGACCAAGTCCTGAACATGCTTGGCGATCTCGATCTGCTGACCCTTGTCGTAGCTGCGCACATGGGTGGCCACCACCTGCGAGCCATTGAGAATGCGTACCTGGCCTGTATCGGCCAGCACCGTCAGGCTTTGGCGCACCAGGGTGTGCGGGACCGAATAGTCGTTGAGATCAAATCGCACGTAGGGTGTCTTGCCCACCGTGACGACCAAACGCTCTTGCACGACAAAGGGATTGGCGGGCAAGGCCAGCAGTCGGGGCTGCTCTTGTACGAAGGCCGCGCCTACCGTCAGCGTCTTGTCCTGGGGACACAGGCGATCATCGGCCTGGCCCACACACCACAGGTCGGCCTGTGCGTTGAGGTCGGCCAAAGACGTGAATGTGCGTGCGGGCCAGAAGTTGTCCCGCACGTATCGAATGGCGCGCTCCACCCGGCCCTTCTCATTGCCGCGAGCCACAGCCACCGGTCGGGGCTCGAAGTGGTAGTGGGCACCAAAGGCCAGCAACTCAGGAGAGAAGCGGATGGCGTCGCCCTGGCGCTGCAGCACCGCGCTCTTGAGGTTGTCATAGAGCAGCACACGGGGCAATCCACCCCAGGCCTCAAAGGCCTGGACGTGTCCGCTCAGGAAGCTCTCCATACGTGCATCCAGCGAGAAGCGCAAGAAGATGCGGCGCGACCACGACAGCACCATCACGAAGGCCATCAGGGGCCGCACGGCACGTCCGATCTGCAGATGGCCAAAATGGGCCCAGTCAACTTGGCCTTGTTCGCCCACCAGGGTGACCAAGCGCAGGTAGGCCTCGCCAGTGTGTCGGGGGCGGTGGTTGGCAATGAGGTGTCGAAAGTGGTCAGGCCCTCCCGTGTAGCCACGCTCGCGGACCATGGCGTACAGGCGACTCGCACCCAATGTGGGGAACTTCGCCAAGGTCTCGTGGATGAAGGGCAGGTAGGGGTCGATGCGGGAGGCGCGCACTTGGCCAATGCGCGGCAAACCGGCTTGGCGCAGCACGCGCTCGACGGTGCCGTGGTGGACCTGGAGTTGGCGTGCGATGGTGCCGGTGCGCCAGCGCTCGACGTGGTAATAACGCTGGATTTGTGCTATCAGTTCAGGGGTCACTGTCATGGCGAGTTTTTGTGGGCAGAAGGCGTGGTTTCCCTTTTTGACCCAGCGCGCTTCGCCGTCTGCGCTGGTGACGATCTGGGGCTCTTCACCTTCCATGTCGATATAGCTGTTGGGTCTGGCTGCGCTGGGGATGATGGTGGCGTCCAGGATGGCCCCTCGGCTGCCCTGTACTTTCAGCCCTCGGTGTTCGAGCTGGCTGTTGATGCTTCGCAGCAAGACCTGATCGAGCTTGGCTGTCACGAGGCGATTGCGGAATCGGCAGATGGTGCTGGCATCTGGAAACTCACCGGCAGCAGGTTCAAAGCCAGTGAAGACCATGAAATCGATGCGCACTTTGAGGGCCTGTTCCAACTGGGCATCGGACAGTCCATGCCACTGGCCCAGCAGCATGAGCTTGAACATGGACAGTGGAGCGTACGGCTCGGGGCCTCCGCCGTGGCTTTCCTCCCGACGGTACAGGCCTTTGAGCTTGCGGGACACAGCTTCCCAGTCGATGAGCTGGTGCAGTTTCCATGTCGGAGAGTCTTCAACAAGGGGCTTGGCGCCCATCAGAAAGAAGCTCTCCAATGCCATGTCCTTCTCCTGAAAATCAGATCACTTATTGGACAACAGCCTCCACACCAACACCATCCGGACCTTCACCAGTTATGCAACGGTCTTTGTTCGTGAATGTGATTCACTTGGCCCAGATGACCTTCGTTGGTGAGGTTCTTGTCTGCAAATTGAACCTGTCAACCCTGCTCACTATCGGATTGAGCTAATCTTTTTTGACCTGTTGGCACAATATTTCAGCTCTTTCGTGTTCTCATTCCAAACGATTGTCCCTATTTTCGGCGGTTGAGCAAAGCAAATCTGGAGCATGGTCAGCACCAGTCGTTGTGACACGGCGAATACCAAAATATCGGGAAGAAAGGAAGAGCTTGACTGAGAGCTAAGAGGCGGGGATGTGCGGGGAACGGTGTGAAACTGCGGCTGATAAGTGCCATGAGGATGATAGCCATAACACGGAATTTCTATCAAGCTTTGCTTTGATTGTGGGGTGGTTTCGAGGGCTTCAGATGAGGCGACAGATACATATTGAGACCGAACTGAAATCGAGTGTAGTCGTCACATTGAATCAACTTGATGGGACACCCACAATCCGTTTATAGAAGGCGTACTTCCCAGGATCAATTACAGCATGGTAGCCCGCCACCAAATTGCAGACTTCAAACCCATGTAGAACCGAGTCCTCTCAATGATTAAGTCAAACTGTGCTAACGCGCTACGAAGTCTAAGTTCAGAGTAAAGACGAAACTGACGTTTAATCTCCCCAGCAATTTTATGCCAGCAGGAACATAAAAATTTCACTAACTACCCAGAATTCTAATTAATGGCAATCCTACTAAGGTCTTCTCTATTTACAAAAAATTCATCCAATCGCCCATTAACAACTGGGCCAATTTTATTTGCCACATCAACAAGATTAGCACTAAGCCACTCTTGCACTTGTACAGAACTCAATTCACTGAACCCTATCTTTGCAAGAGAGGGATTTAGATCGGAAAGCTTGATTGCAGCCCAATGTTGCGAAACCATACGCCCAGACTTGCCAAGCAAACAATCAAACAACTCCTGTCGGTGATGAAAATCAGAATTAGTTGGACCCAACTGAAGCTTGAGCCGACCATCCATCAAATGACCATCCTCTGTCGTTCGCGACAACACCAACTCCAGCACTAAATTTGCTGAACTAGCAAGCCATTTTTTAGCTGCCACATCGCATATTTCAATTAACCTCTTTCTGTTCTCCGTACTTAGAAACGAAAGGCGCAAATAGTTTCTATTCGACGATTCGACTAAAAGATGATCCGCGAAATTATTATTTGACTCAAACCAGCGCAACACCGCAACTCTTGGGTCACTTTCATACTGCCTCAGATACTGCCATGCGCGCGGAAACAAGGTTGAAACTCGTATCATATTACCTTTATCTCGCTGTACTGCACATACAAGCCCCTTATCCATTGACGCGACTAGGTCGTCCGCATCTTTGTTTGTGTCTGACGCCTGAATAATGGTATCGGCATAATCCTTCATCACCTGGATAAAGTAATCAGACAGCGTATCTTCAGAGTTTTTTATCAAAGCTTCAACAGCTGGCAAAACAACCTCTCGGTGCGTCATTCCTGTCCAAGTTTCATCTTTCGGCTGATCTCCGTTTGCAGTCAGGAAAATTTTGCGCAAATCTATTTCGCAGCCATCATATAAACGATCAAGGCCCTCGCTGTAGTTATCCAACTGCTTGTTTCCTTCGGATGAGTCAATTTTGTGTTCAACTGCAATCACCAATCGTTTGCTACCAGTTAGGAATGGCACTTCCACAATTAAATCCAAAAACTTTTTATTGTGAAATTGTTTCTCAAAAATTACCTTTGCCATTGATATATTCAAGTCTAGCAATGGAATGTCTTCATCAAGAATAAAGGAGCAGAGGCGAAGGAACTCAGTCAAAAACTTACCGCCAAATCCATGTGATTGATTTGGATTAAGCAAGAACCCCAGAAACGCAGAATGTCTTATTTCCTGCTTCTTGACATTCAGGGCTTCGAAAATATTGAAGTTTCGCAAGACATCATCTAGGCGGGCGAACTCTTGACTTAGGGCAATTTTATTTTCTATCATAAATAATCCAATAGCTGGTTAACTGCATCTGCCCATTACAGACACTTACTATTAATATGTTTTGAGCGTGTCAACTATAAAGTCCGCCATACCGTACATGAAAAATGACTTGATAAACTCAATGATTTTTCGTCTTTCATGTGTTGCAACGGCATGTGGTTGAATACTCGCTCGTTATTTGCGGGAACTGAGGACGTTTAAATAATTTTTCATGAAATCTTCTATCAATTAAGATGTTTCAATCAATCAAATTTTACATCGGATTACCCGCGCCCCCCAAACAACTCGCGAGACCAGGTCAATTGCGCCTGCTTAGAAATAAATCGACATCCGGTTGCAACAATGGACTTTTTAGAATATCAAACAACCTCTTCCCACCCCTTCTTGATGTTGGCCTCCACCATCTTGGCTGCGATCTCTTCCATCAAGGCTTGCGTAGAAGCGGTGCGAACCTCCCGGTCCAGAGGTGTGCCGCGCCCGGATGAGTAATCGGTCCAATGCACCACAAAGGCGGGGTATGACGGATCGATATCAGCTTTTTGTGGGCATTACACATCTACAAATTTGGCCGTTTCTGTAAGCCATATTGCGCATCTGACTGCCTGCTCTCCACCAAACAACTCGCGATACCGCGTCAATTGCGCCTGATACGCCTCAAGTTGCTCACTGGTCACCTCCATGGTTGTCGTCTTGTAGTCCACTATCCATCGGACATCCGCGATCGGTTTGACCATCCACACATACCGAGCGACCGGTCCAGAAACACAAGCAGTCGCTCGCGCTCGATACAGATGAATGACCGCTTGCGAGGCCATGCAAAAGCTTAGTCGCGAAAAACGAGCGTCCGCACTCAGCCTTCAAGAGCCGTTCGGGTCCGAGAACCAGAAGGCCGCTCCTGGCCGTGAGCACCAGTCCACGCACCCAGATTGCAGACGTCCATCAAGGCCTCGATTCAAACCCAGCCTTGGCGCCATAGGCTCGCGTCGGTCAGCTCGCGCCAGTGCAGCGGATACACCTGCTTGGAATGCACGGCCTCTAGTTCGATCTGCTCGACACGTATCGAAGGTGGCTCGGGCTCGATGACCCTTGTGACAACGAAGTGTTTCTCGCGATTTAGCGGCTTCACCGCCGTCCACTTTGTCAGCAGAAGCTTCTTCGGGCTAAGCGAGTTCTTTCGTGGGCGGGGACCGGGTGGCAAGGTTGATACAGCCCCGGGCTCAGGAATAGTTTTCATAGATGGTGATGATGCGGCATGCGTCAAACCATCAGCCGCTGTTCGCCAGACAGCCGACTTTCACCCAGCGCATCTTCGCTTCGGCCAACGATTGATTGATGCCGGTCACCGTGAACATCACAGCCGAACATGGCGGGTAGCAACCGCTGCACAGCGGAAGACTGCAATTCATCACATTGGATTAAGTCAGGCCACCACTGACCGTGGCCGCGCTATGAAGACTTGATTGGAGTGACCGCCATATTTGGAAAGAGGCTCGCCAAAACCAAGCGAATTCACCGCAACACGCAGATTAACGCCGACGAGCGTCAAATCTGCGAGCTGGGCACAAGACCAATCGTCAAAATCAACCGCGAAATGTCTTTGGGTTAAGCCGTTTTGGCACGAGCTTGGCACACACAAGGCACAGAACAAGATGGGGAAAATGAACTGACCATGGGCTCGTTAAGGGCACATGACTCGGAATGACCGTTGGTCTTTATGACAACCCAGCTCGATTTATCAAAAATCATAGCAGGCTATTGAATTCTGGTGCGGCTGGCGGGGATCGAACCCACGACCCTTGGCTTCGGAGGCCAATACTCTATCCACTGAGCTACAGCCGCAACTCTCAAAAAGACAGCCTGGGTGACCATAGGCTTCGGAGGCCAATACTCTATCCACTGAGCTACAGCCGCGTGCTGCTTGGTGCAAGACGGGAGTTTAACCTCCACCCGGCGGCGCTGGGGCTGGGGCGTGCGCTTGCAGCAAGCACTGCTGAAAAATGCGAGTGGCCCGTGAAGGCTCGGGGGAACGGCGGGCAATGGCTGAGAAGTGGCACTGGTACGCAAACTCAGGTGGCGACACGGCTTGCATCTGGCCCGACTGCACAAAACCCTGCGCGTAGTGGTCGGGCAGAAAGCCCAGAAAGTCGCCACTGAGCACGAAGGTGGCCACCGATTCCTGGTCAAACGCCGTGGCACTGCGCTGCAATCGCTCGCGGTGGCTGACCTCCATGTTGGGCGAGTGGTAACCCAAGCCCGCAAATGCGTGCTGGCGCACGTCGGCCCAGGTCAGTTCGTCGGTGGACGCACCAAACAAGGGGTGCCCCTGGGCGCAATACAGCAGCATGGTCTCACCAAACAGTTCGTCATACACCAGGCTTTCGCTGCGGCGGTGCTCGGGAATGATGCCCAGCTGATAGGCCCCGTCCATCACCCCGCGCTCGATGGCCTGGATGGTGGCCACGTGCAGGTTCAGCACCACGTCTGGCGCCTGGCGGCGAAACAGCGCTACTGCCTGGGATATGCGCGCCTCAGGGTTGCTGGCGGTTTTGTCAAACACTGCCACATGAATGGCGCCGCCCAGCCGCTGGTGCAGTTCGTCAACGCTGGCGCGAAAGCTTTGCGTGGCGGCCAGCAACTGGCGCGTTTCGGCGTGGATGCGCTCGCCTTCGGGGGTGAGAGCGAAGCCACCCCGCCCCCGGCGGCACAGCGTGAGGCCCAGGCGGGTCTCGAGGTCTTTCACGTGGCGGCTGATGGTGCTGGTGCTGATGTTCAGCTCCAACTCGGCGGCGGTCATGCCGCCGCAGTCGGCCACCGCCTGGAACACGCGCAGCAGGCGAATGTCGGCATCGCTGATCTGGCCCAGCACGGCTCGGCGCTTGGTGGCGGCGTGGCTTGCGAGTGTCACGAACCGCCAACCTTCAAACTTGCATAAATCCACAACCAAAGCTTCATAACTTTCACTTTAACGCAATTGAACTTGGTCTGCACAATGCCGCTCCGCTTCACTTCTGCCAGAGCACGCCATGGACATGACCGACAGCCACCACCTAACCACCCCCAGCACCGCAGGCCCCGCCCGCACCGATGCCGCCTGGCTGGAAGCGCACTGGATGCCCTACACCGGCAACCGCCAGTTCAAGGCCAAGCCCCGGCTGATGGCCAGCGCCAAGGGCGCGTACTTCACCGACGTCGATGGCAAGCAGATTTTTGACGGCCTGTCTGGCCTGTGGTGCACGGGCCTGGGCCACGGGCGCGAAGAAATCACCCGCGCGGTTGCGCAGCAAATGGGCACGATGGACTACTCGCCAGCGTTCCAGTTTGGCCACTCGCTGTCGTTCGAGCTAGCCAACCAGGTGGTGGAGCGCATGCCTGAGGGCCTGAGCCATGTGTTCTTCACGGGTTCGGGCTCCGAGTCGGCCGACACGTCTTTGAAAATGGCCCGCGCCTACTGGCGCACCAAGGGCATGGGCCAGAAAACCCGCCTGATTGGCCGCGTCAAGGGCTACCACGGCGTGAACTTTGGCGGCATTTCGGTGGGCGGCATTGTGGGCAACCGCAAGCTGTTTGGCCAGGGCGTGGAGGCCGACCACCTGCCGCACACCCAGCCGCCAGCGGGCTCGTTCTTCAAAGGCATGCCCCCGGCCGAGGCCAACAGCGCGGGCTGGCAAGGCGCGGCGCTGGCTGACGACCTGCTGAACATCATCAACCTGCACGACGCCAGCAACATTGCAGCCGTGATCGTGGAGCCGTTTTCGGGTTCTGCGGGCGTAGTCATTCCGCCGATGGGCTACCTGCAGCGCCTGCGCGAGATTTGCACGGCCCACAACATCCTGCTGATTTTTGACGAGGTCATTTCAGGCTTTGGCCGCAGCGGTGCCTGGACCGGCGCCGAGGCCTTTGGCGTGACGCCCGACATCCTGAACTTTGCCAAGCAGGTCACCAACGGCACGCAGCCGCTGGGTGGCGTGGTGGTGAAGAAGGAGATTTACGACACCTTCATGGCCGCTGGCGGCCCCGAGTACCTGCTGGAATTCCCCCACGGCTACACCTACGGCGCCCACCCGGTGGCCTGCGCAGCAGGCGTCGCCACCATGAAGCTGCTGGCCCAGGAAGACGCGCCGCAGCGCGTGCGCGAATTGGCGCCCCATTTCGAAGCCGCTGTGCACGGCCTGAAAGGTGCGAAACACGTGGCCGACATCCGCAACTTTGGCCTGGCCGCCGGGTTCACCATTGCGCCGGTGCCGGGCGAGCCGCTGAAGCGTCCGTTCGACATTGCCATGACCATGCTGGACAAGGGCTTTTACGTGCGTTACGGCGGCGACACCATTCAACTGGCCCCGCCGTTCATCAGCACGCCTGCCGAAATTGACCGACTGGTGAGCGCGCTGGGCGACACGCTGCAGGCCACCGCCTGAGCACCTGGCAACTCGCGCCATGCACATCGCCATCCTCACGTTCGACGGGTTCAACGATCTGGACTCTCTGATTGCCTACGGCATGCTGGGCCGCATCAAACTCCTGGGTGATGTGAACTGGCGCGTCAGCATTGCCAGCCCGACGGCCCGCGTCACGTCGATGAACGGGCTCACGGTCGATGCCCACGTGGGCTTGCCCGAAGCCTGTCAGGCCGACGCCGTTCTGATTGGCAGCGGCATGAAGACACGGGAGGTTGCAGCCAATGCCGCCATCATGGGTCAGTTGCAACTGGACCCTGCCAGGCAACTGATTGCTGCCCAGTGCTCGGGCACCTTTCTGCTGGCCAAGCTGGGTTTGCTGCGTTCCACGCCCGCCTGCACCGACAACACCAGCAAGCCCTGGGTGCAGGCTGCGGGCGTGAACGTGGTCAACCGGCCCTTTGCAGTGAATGGCAACGTGGCCACGGCGGGCGGCTGCCTGTCGGCCCAATACCTCGCAACCTGGTTGATCGCCCGCCTGAAAAGTGTCGAAGCCGCACGCGAGGCCATGCACTACTTCGCCCCAGTGGGCGAGAAAGAAGCCAGCGTTGAACGGGCCATGGCGCATGTCGCCTTGGACGAGTCCCTCCAAGCCATCGCCTGAATATCGGCCAGCGCCAACGATGTACCAACCCAAACAATTCGACGTCAGCGATGCAGCCACCCTGCACGCGGCCCTCCGGGCACACCCGCTTGGCACAGTGGTCACGCTCCAGGATGGCGAGCTGGTGGCCGACGAGGTACCCTTTTTTCTGGATGCCACACCCAGCGCCGAACACCCACTGGGCGTGTTGAAGGCCCACGTGGCCCGTGCCAACCCGCTTTGGCAGCGGCACGATGCCGCGCACAAGGTGCTGGTGGTTTTCAAAGGGCCGCAGGCTTACGTGTCGCCGTCGTGGTACGCCACCAAGGCTGAACATGGCAAGGTGGTGCCCACATGGAACTACATCGTGGTTCAAGCCAGCGGGCACATGACCCACAAGGATGGCGATGCCAGCTGGCTGCGCGCCCAGCTCGATGCCATGACACACAGCCAGGAAGGACAACGCCCGGCCCCTTGGGCAGTGAGCGACGCACCGGCCGACTACATTGCCCAAACCATGAAGGCGATCGTGGGCATCGAGATTCCCATTTCCACGCTGGTGGGCAAATGGAAAGTCAGCCAGAACCAGCCTGCGCCCAATCGCGAGGGCGTGGTTCGGGGGTTGACTGGCACCACACTCCGCACGCCAGACTCGGTGGCGTTGGCCGTGGCGCAGGCCGTGCGTGACCGCAGCCCCGCCGCCACCTGAATTACAAGCATTTATTGCCTCCACCGCTTAATTCATATCATTTTTCAGCTATACAAATCATGACATCCATCGGACACCTGATCAACGGCCAACGCGTCAACGGCGGCACCCGCACCCAGCCGGTTTACAACCCGGCCACCGGGGCCTCCAGCCTGAACGTGCAACTGGCCGATGTGGCCACCGTGCAGGCCGCCATTGCCAGCGCTGAAGCCGCTTTCCCTGCCTGGCGCAACACCCCGCCACTGAAACGCGCACGGGTGATGAGCAAACTGAAAGAGCTGCTGGAGGCCAACGCTGACACCATTTGCAAACTCATCACAGACGAGCACGGCAAGGTCCTGGCTGACAGCCTGGGCGAGTTGCAGCGCGGCATTGAAAACGTGGAGTACGCCAGCTATGCGCCCGAACTGCTCAAGGGCGAGCACAGCCGCAACGTGGGCCCCGGCATTGACAGCTGGAGCGAGCACCAGGCACTCGGCGTGACTGCGGGCATCACGCCCTTCAACTTTCCGGCCATGGTGCCGCTGTGGATGTGGCCCATGGCCGTGGCTTGTGGCAACTGCTTCATTCTGAAGCCGTCCGAACGCGACCCCAGCAGCACCCTGTTCATTGCCGAGCTGGCCCTGCAGGCCGGTCTGCCACCCGGCGTGCTGAACGTGGTCAACGGCGACAAGGAGGCTGTGGACACCCTGCTGACCGATCCCCGCGTGAAGGCCGTGAGTTTTGTGGGCTCCACCCCCATTGCCGAATACATCTATAGCACCGGATGCAAGCATGGCAAGCGCGTACAGGCCTTGGGAGGTGCAAAAAACCATGCCGTGGTCATGCCCGACGCCGACATTGCCAACGCCGTCACCGCGCTCATGGGTGCGGCCTATGGTTCGTGCGGCGAACGCTGCATGGCCATTCCGCTGGTGGTGGCTGTGGGCGAGGACACCGCCGACAAGGTGGTGGCTGCGCTGAAGGTGGAAATCGCCAAAATGAAAGTAGGCCCTGGCACCGATGCCACCAGCGACATGGGCCCGCTGGTCACCAAACCTCACTACGAAAAGGTGAAGGGCTATGTGGACCAGGGCGTGAAAGAAGGCGCCCAACTGGTGGTGGACGGCCGGGGTCTGAGCGTGCCCGGCCATGAAAACGGCTACTACCTGGGCCCCTGCCTGTTTGACCACGTCAAGCCCGGCATGGTGGTGTACCAGGAAGAGATTTTTGGCCCCGTGCTGGGCGTGGTGCGTGTGCAGAGCCTGCAAGAGGCCATGGCCATGATCGACGCACACGAATACGGCAACGGCACCTGCATCTTCACCCGCGACGGCGAGGCCGCCCGCCACTTCACCGACCACATTCAGGTGGGCATGGTGGGCGTGAACGTGCCGCTGCCCGTGCCGGTGGCCTACCACTCGT
>JFJP01011222.1_pt1 | contig 10960 bp, 6 predicted proteins | sample 431651 | NCBI WGS metagenome assembly JFJP01 (sample SAMN02602958, study PRJNA72255) | Microbial mat metagenome, whole genome shotgun sequencing project. | biome: fresh water; feature: sink hole; material: water; isolation source: purple microbial (photo- and chemosynthetic) mats found in...
GACCTGCTGCTCTACCACCGCGCGCTGCGCTGCCTGGTTGTGGTCGACCTCAAGATTGGCAGATTTTCCCACGCGGATGCCGGCCAGATGAACCTCTACCTCAACTACTCGCGCGAGCATCTGATGGGTCCCGACGAGCACGAACCGGTGGGCCTGATTCTCTGCAGCGCGAAGAACGATGCCGTCGTCCACTACGCGATGGGGCGCTGATGGAGGGCCGCGCCTGAGGAGTGCATATCGCTTTTCGGCAGATGGTTGACCTATCAACCAGTTTCAGGCGCACAATTGCGCACCCGAGGCTCGGAACTGGTTGATAGGTCAACCAACTGGGCGGCGCGAACAACGACGCCGTCGGAGTCGTTGCGGCGCCGGGGACATGAGCCGGGCGCAAGTCGCCACACCGCGCAAGGCCGTCAGCCTTCAAGGGGGCACGGTCCATGACGTGCGCCTCAGCGCGGGCGCATCAGGAGACCGCACAAATTCAGGGGAGGGGCATAACGTTGGGCGCTAATACCGTGAGGCTTAAATATTGAACATGATCAAGTCGGTCAGGGGCAAATGGGCTGATCCTGCAGGCACACCACGACCTCGAGTTGGCGAAAGACACGCTGGCAGGCAGGCTGGAGCGCGAGGTGTCGGTGTTCACGGGGAAAGAGGCGTGGCGCAGGACATGACTTGCGCCGGCGCAAGTCCGTCATGAATCGATCAACCCCGCTCACGATCATGAAGTGATAACACATGCATGATTTCGCTTGACCTCACATCCGTTCGAGCCGATAATATTCCAACGCGCCTCTTTGAACTCAGCTTGCCGGCGCGATACAAATCAGGCTAAAGCGAGGCCCGACGCGACATGATCGCGCACCGCCTGCTTCAGCCAACCGAAGCAGGTTTTTTCTTTCCCGGCATCCGCCGGGGGCCGCCGATTTGACCCTGACAGCTTGCAGGGCGGCCTAAACAAATGCTGCTAAAGCGTCGGTCGCGCTCCCTGCCCCCGGAGTGTGGCCGCACGGGCGGCCATTGGGGGAATCGGGAGGTGCGGTATGCCGGACGACAGAGCTATACCCCTCGTCAACATGCCATGGCATTCCGACAGCGAGATCAAGCAGGTCTATTTGGATTATCTCGGGTGCGTGCCCGAGCCCTTGTTGCGCGAATTCGTTCGGGCAGCCACCGGCGAGGAGCAACCGGACCGCGGCCTGGTCTCGGTGGTCGGCTCGAGGGAATTGCAGTTCCTGTATGGCCATGACCCGGCGAGCGGCGACCTGGTTCTGGTGCCCCTTTCGAACGTGACCCTCGATGCGCCCCTGGCGGCTGCGGCCGCCGTTGCCGGCACCTGGGGCCGCTTCCTCAAGATGCATGATTACCTGGCCGGACTCCTGCGCAATACGCTCACCAGAGAGGCTACGTATCCGACATTCGGGCACTTCCGCCGCAAGCGGCAGGCGGAAGGTGACACCCGGACCCGCGCCGAACTTCTGCGGGCCTTCGCGGCCCTGGACTGGCGGACTGACCGGCCGCCCCGCCCCAGCGACCGGTTCACGCTGCAGGATCTGTACGCGCTCAACGCCGAGGGCCGGATCTACTTCTACAACCCGGTCGACGAGATCTTCGAATCCGTGCCGTGGTACATCTACCACGCGTATGCCCGACGCACATTGGACTACCTCGCCAGGACCGTTTCGGACCCGCGCTTCGTCGCCGAGGACGCGGAAGCCATCATCGCCGATATGGAGCGCATCGGGTGCCTGGTCCTCCATGACCAATTGGTGATCGACTGCTTCCTGGGGCTTGCCACCGACCTGGAGCGTGTGCACGAGCACATCGAGGTCTACAACAGGATCGAACGATAGCTGTGGAGCATCGAAACATGATTCCCCATTTCACCCTCCACCGCCCCGACGCAGACGTCGCCGTGCCGCTCATCATCCATGTGCCGCATGCGTCGGATTTCGTGCCGCCCCATTGCCGCGGCGACTTCGCGCTTCCCGACGGGGAACTGGGCGCCGTCATCGCCGCCATGATCGACCACGACACCGACCGCCTGGCGCTCGCGGCGGTGCCCCTCGGCGCGCACGTCTTCGTGAACAACGTTTGCCGGCTGGTGATGGACCCGGAGCGCCACGCCGACGACGCCGTCGAGGTCGCCGCCGGCTGGGGCATGGGCGCCATCTACGTCGACACGCACGACGGCCGCCGCCTGCGGCGCGCGGACTGGACCGACCGCGACCGGGCCGCGCGCCTGGACGAGTTCCATCAACCCTACCACCGGGCCATACGCGACCTGGTGCTCGAACTGCGCGACCGCTTCGCGGCCCCCGTGCACATCATCGACCTGCACTCGTTCCCGGAGCAGCCGCTTCCCTACGAGACGGACCGCGGGCCGCGGCCGCGCTACTGCCTCGGGTACACGGAGCGGCACGTGCCGCTGGATTGGGTGGCGTGGTGGGAGGCCCGCGCCGCCGACTCGCCCGACCTGCTGGCGCACAACCGACCGTTCGCGGGGTCGTTCGTGCCCGAGGGGCTGGATGGCGGGCTGGATAGGGATGCGACATGGGTGCGGTCGCTGATGGTCGAGGTCAACCGGTCCCTGTTGCCGGGCTATCCGGGGCGCGGCCCGTTGCCGGACGCCCATGCGCGCGCGGGGCTGGTGCGCGCGTTCCTCGAGTTCGCGTGCGAGGAGTTGTCCCGGGACTTGCGCCGGCGCAAGTCCGCCGTTGCCTCCGTATCCGAAAGGAGCTGGCCATGAGTTGCAGATTCGGTTTCCCGGATTATCGGCAATACCTCCGGCGCAAGGACCTCAAGCGCATCTGGATGGAATACAACGGCCTGGTTCGCGAGGAACTGTTGCGCGAATTGATCGGCGAGGTCACCGGCGAACCCCAGCCCGATCGCGGCCCTGTCACCGTGATGGACGACGATGAACTCATCTACCTCTACGATTTCGACCCGCTCAATGGCGACAAGCTGTTCTTCATGCCGTTGTGCGAAGCGGAGGAGTGGGCCCCCGTGGCCGCGGCGGCGGAGATCGCCGGCACCTGGGCCCGCTTCGTGGAACTGGGTGGGGACAGGGCGTCGTCCATCCGCGAATCCCTGGCGGAACACGCCCGCTATCCCGACTTCGAGTCCTTCCGCGACGGCGATCCCAACGATCTCGCCGACAGTGACGACGCGGACCAGGCACGCGGCGACCCGGTCCTCCCTGAAGCCGAACTCTGCGCGGCATACGCCGAACTCGACTGCCCGCGCGACCGCGGGCCCCTGGACGACGAACCGATGGATCGGTGCGAACTCATCAACTGGGAGGAGGACCGGATCCTGGAATTCTCCTATCTTTCCAGGGCCATGCTTTCGAACCTGCCTGCCTGCATCCTCCGCGATTTCGTCGGGAGCTACTGCACCGACTTCGACGACGGTCCCTATGCCGAGATCAAGCCGGAGGACCACGACGCCATCCTGGCCGCCTTCGCCCGCCTCGGCTTCACCGTGATCCGCGACGACATGGTGATCAGAGCCTTCTGGGGCCTCGAGACCGATCTCGACGCGATCAGGCGGCGGCTGGATTCCTACCGGGAGGTGGGGCGGTTGTTGTGGGAGGTGGGGGGTGGCGATGAAGACGAGGATGACGACGAGGATGACGACGACTAGGCCGGGCGGGACTTGCGCCGGCGCAAGTCCCTCGGCAAGAGCAAGTCCCTCGGCAAGAGCAAGTCCCCCGGCAAGAGCAAGTCCCCCGGCAAGAGCAGGTCCCCGGCCTGCGCAAGCCTCCCTCAAGGCCGCGGGCGGGAGACGGACTCACCGCGCCTCCCGCCCGCCCCTTCGCCTGCCTACCGCACGATCGTCAGTCTCTTCGCCCCCAGGCGCTGCCCGCCCAGTTCCAGACTGACGAAGTACACGCCCGCAGCGACATTGCGTCCGCCATCGTCACGGGTGTCCCAGCGCGCCTCGAACCGGCCGGCCGGCAGCCGCCCCAGGGTCACCTGGCGCACCCGGCGGCCGCGCAGATCGAACACGGAATAGCGGACGTCGGCGTCCGCGGCCAGCGAGAATGCGAGCGTCGATGCGCCGCCGGTCGGGTTGGGGCCGATCGAATGGAAGAGGCTGATGCGCGTCTCGGACGACGTGCCCGAGGTCGCATCCAGGGCCAGGGTCGCCGCCGTGCTGGTGACGCTGCCGCAGCCGTTGTTCACGACGCATCTGTACGCGCCCGCATCGGATGGGCGGGCATTGGTGATCGTCAGCGACGGAGTCCCGGCGCCGTTGATCGTCGAGCCGTCGGGACCGGGCCCATTGAACATGGGCACATCGTCGTGTGTCCAACGGTAACCCAGCGCCGGGAAGTCGCCGCCGGCCGCCGCGGAGAAGCTCACCGTGGCGCCCACGCTTACCGTCTGCGAGAACGGGGTGGGGTTCGCGGAGATCCAGGGCAGGCCCGTCTCGGTGTAGCGGGCCCAGCGCGGGCTGGTCGTCAGGCCGGATTCCACGGCGCTGAATTCGCCGCCGACATGGACCTCGCTGTAGAGGCTGCCCAGGGCCCAGACGACGCCGCCTGCGCCGCCCGAAGCGGCGTGCCACGCGGACCCGTCCCACCAGGCGATGTTCTCGGCGCTGACGCCGCCGATGCAGACGCCGCCGGCATACAGGCGGTCGCCGTTCGTCTTCAGCGAACGCACGCCGACCGAGTTCGTGCCGCCGGTGCCCAGGTTGCTGTAGTTCACGCCGTCGTAGCGGGCGATATTCGCGCTGTTCGCCAGGCCGGGGAACTGGCCGCCGATGATGAGGCTGCCGTTGTGGACCTCGAGCGCATGCACCTGGCCGAGGAAATTGCCGCCGACCTGGGCCCACGCGGAGCCGGTCCAGCGGGCCAGCCCGCCGGTGGCGACGCCGCCTGCCGTCGTGAAGGATCCTCCCGCATAGAGCGAGCCGTTGAATTCCTTCAGGGCCCGGACGGTGCCGTTCATGCCGCCGGCCATGTTCTCCCAGGTGTCCGTCGTTTCGTTCCAGCGCGCGATGCGCGAAACCGGGGTGGCTCCCGAAGACGTGAAGTTGCCGCCCGCGTACGTCGTGCCGCCCATGCGTTCGATCGCGTAGACGTTGAAGTTGAAGCCGGCGCCCATCGGCTCCCAGGCCGCGGGCGGGAAGGCGCTGATGGGGTCTTCGCGCCAGCGCGCGATGCGCAGGGCGCCCACGCCGCCGGCCGTCGTGAAGAGGCCGCCGGCGATCAGCTCGTTCGAGCCGTTGAAGCCGGGGTACTTGAACGATTCCAGCGCGTACACCCCGTTGTTCATGCCCACGCCGAAGGCCGACAACGAGCCGCCGCTCCAGCCGGCGATGTTGTTGGCCGTGCCCAGCATGATCGCGGGCTGGGAGAACGACCCGCCGGCGACCAGGCGCCCGGCAAAGGGCGTCATGGCCAGAACGTAGGAGGTGCTGCCGCCGCCGAAAGGAGCCCAGGAGATGCCGTTCCAGTGCGCGATGTTGTTGGCGGGGCCGCCCGCGTTGGCGAACCAGCCGCAGGCGATCACCTCGTTGCGGTATGAGCAGACGTCGTAGACCACGGCGTCGATGCCGCCCGCGAGGGCCTGCCAGGCGGAGCCTCCGGGAGGCCAGGTGGCGACGCGGTTGACGGTCGTTCCGCCGGCCGTGGTGAAATCGCCCGCGATGACGATGCCGTCGTGGATGGTCACGCCCCAGATCGTGGAACTGACGCCCGGGGTGCTGACGCCGCCCTGGAAGTCGTGGAAGGTGCTGCCGTTCCAGCCGGCGAGGTTGCGGCAGGTGACGGCGTTGATGTCCTGGAAGTTGCCGGCGACCAGCAATTCGCCGTCGTACACCTCCATGTCGCGGATGGTGCCCGGATCGGTGCCGTCGGTGATGGTGGTCCAGGGTCCGCTGCCGGAGTAGCCGTGGGCGATGTGGACGGCATTGCCGGTGACGCTGCCTGCACTCACCTTGTTGCCGGCGGCGAAGAGCTTGCCGTCGTAGATCTGGAGCGAGTGCACGGCGGAGCCCTTCTGCGTCCCGAAACCGGCCTCTTCGACGTCCTCCCACAGATTGACATCGTCATTCCAGCGAGCGATGAAATGGGCCGTGCTGCTGGCCGGCGTCACGTACGCCGTGACGAAGGCGCCGGCGATGTACAGTGAGCCGTCGTAGACGATCATGTCTTCCACGCCGCCTGTGCTGGTCGCGGCCATCATGGCCCACATGGTTCCCGTCCAGAACCGCACCGTGCGGTCCATCGTGCTCTCCTGGCCGTCGCCGTCGCAGCCGGCGACGATCCGGCCGTTGTACACGACGAGGGAGAACACCGTCGGCGCGATCCCGGCTCCGAAGGGCGACCATTGCGCCGTCGACGGGTCGTACTGGGCGATGTTCAGGGCCGCCACGCCGCCGATCGAGGTGAAGGCGCCGCCCACCACCAGCCGTTCCAGCATCGGACCTTCGCCATCGGGATCCCAGACGAGGAACTCGGAGATGGGGCCGTTGGCGCCGTTGGTCAGGGCGCCGTCGTCCATCGGCCCCTGGATCCAGTCCTCGCATTGGGCGTACGCCAATGCGGGGAACAGGAGCATCGGGATCAGCGCCAGAACGGCTAACTCTCTGGATTTCAAGGGGAGCTCCTCGATCACAAACGGGAAAAGAGCCGATCCGGCTCGGGGGCGGCGTCGGATCGGATAGGCGGCGACCGGCGGTGTCCGGCCGTTCTGACTTCATACGTCCGGGAAGGGGCGGACGAACGCGGGGCGGGGGCGTTGGTGGGGCGCCGCACCTGTGGTGTGTCATGTGCTTTTCGGCAGATGGTTGACCTATCAACCAATTGCGGGCGCACATTTGCACATTCGAGGCTGGGAATTGGTTGATAGGTCAACCATCCGGGCAACACGAACTACGACACCGACGGAATCGCACCTGCGGGGGACTTGCGCCGGCGCAAGTCCCCGGCTCGGTTCCTTGGCGGCGGCCCATGTCTTGACCGTTACGGCCGTTCAGCGCCGGTAAGCCGCCTGGTCCAGTTCCCCGACCGACCCGATCGCCGCCGCCGGCTTCAGGTACCGCGCCAGGAACCTGTAGATCTTCACCCGCGTCTCGCGCGCATGCCGCGTGTCGATGCGGTCGAAGCTGTGGCCGCCGGGCACATCCTGGAAGATCTCGTACTCGAATTTCTTCCCTTCGGCCTTCAGCGCGCGGATCAGGTGCTCGACCTCCAGCACGTTCACGTCGTCGTCGTTGGTGTTGGTGTGGATCAGCAGCGGCGTGGCCAGCTTCGCGGCGTGGTTGACCGGCGAGCGCTTGCGGTATTCGGCCACGTCCTCGTTCACCGTTTTGCCGATGTGGTGGGGCGCCGAGTACAGGTCGGCGTAGTCGTCGGCGTGGTAGCCCAGCCGCGCCACCAGGTCGCTGACCGGCACGCCCGTGAACGCGGCGGCATAGTCGTCGGGGTTCTCGAAGATGTCCAGAAGCGCGATCAGGCCGCCGTGGCTCCAGCCCATCAGGCCGACGCGGGCGCCGTCGATGTACTCGAAATTCTCGACCATGTAGTCGCGCGCCGCGTTGTTGTCGGCGACTTCGAGGCCGCCGTAGTCGATGTGCTCGTAGAACGTCTTGCCGTAGCCGGTGCTGCCGCGGTACTCGGGCGCCACGACCACGTAGCCCTGCGCCATCAGCTCGCGGATGATGTGGGTGTGGTACGTCGTGAAGTTCGCGTGGACGCCGCCGTGGGGCAGCACGATCAGCGGGTATTTCTTCGCGCGGTCGATGTTCTTCGGCACGAAGGTGTAGGCCCAGAACTTCAGAGGGTTGGTCGCGCCCATCGCGGTCGGGTTCTCGACATGTGCCGGCGGCGGCCCGGTGATGAAGACCTTATCGATCGCGGCGACATCGCCGACCTTGTGGTACCACAGGATGTCGTCCATCGCCTTTTCGAGGGAGTCCAGGCGGTGGTCGAGCGCCTCGAAGCGCTTGTCGATCAGGGCTGCCGTCGGGTCTTCCGGACCGTCCTGCGCCAGGGCGGGGGCGAGGCCGAACGCCAGCATCACGATGAGAGCGGCCGCGCTGGTGTATCGATTCCTGTCCATGGTCCATGCTCCCCGGCGAATGGTGCCTGTCGGTGGCCTGTTGGCCTGGATATCGTGCCATATCTGAATGCGTTCGGTCAATTGTCTCCGCCGGCTGTCACGCCGGCGCGACGCGGGAGCCAGATCGGGGTTTGCGGCGGAGTGGGACGAAATCCCGGAGTCGGGCAACCGATTCGCCGAATTGGCAGTTAGCCCAGCGCAGAGGCCGACGGAAGCGCTTTCCTTGGAGATACCCTCGGCATAAGGACTATCCCTGTGTTACAATGTAACAGTGCATCGGGGACCTTCCCGTGAGCGACGGATCGTAGCACCTGCGGCATCGTCGAAGTGCAACTCGGTGGAACCCATTCGGGGGTTGTCAATGCGGACTCGGCGACTGCCGGACTGCCGGTCGGCCTGGATGCTGATGGCAGTGTCTCTGCTTGCGATGACGGCCGGCGCGACCGGCGTGGTCGCGGCGCCTTTGGACCTGAATAGGGCCTGGTATGTCGGCCCCGCCGGCAACGATGCCAATCCGGGCACCCCTGCCTCTCCTTTCCTGACCATCCAGCACGCGGTCGACGCCGCCGCCTCCGGGGACACCGTCCGGGTGTTCGACGGCCTGTATTCGGGCGCGGGCAATGCCGGCGTCTCGTGGAGCGACCGGAACCTGACCCTGGTTTCGCACAGCGGCAACCGCGAAGACTGCGTGATCGATTGCGCCGGCGCCGACGGCTTCCGCTTCGTGGATACGGTCCTGGCCGATTCGAACGTCGTGACCATCGCCGGATTCTCGTTTGTCGATGCGGACACGGCGATCGCCGTCCTGCGCGTCGGTTTCGGCTACGGAACCCCCGTCGACATGTTCATCCGTGACTGCCGCGTCGCTGGCGGGAAGGTCGGCGTGGCGTCGCACGGCGGCCGCCTGGTGCTGGACGACTGCGTGCTGGCCGATAACGAGGTGGCCGGTATCCACGGCGGCTACTCGTTCGGGTTGACCATGACCGACTGCCAGGTGCGCGGTAACGGCACCGGACTGCTCTACACGCAGATGAACGGCCCCGGCCCGGTGCTGCTGGAGAATTCCGACTTCGCGCTCAACGGCGTCGGCATCCGCTACTGGCAGGAAAGCGCGGGCATGATCATGCGGCACTGCCGCGTCGATTCGAGCCTGACGGGCCACGGCATCCGCTCGGGCACCGACTACGAGGGGCTGCTGCTTGAGGACTGCAAGCTTCGCGACAATGCCAAACACGGACTGGCCAACACGCAGGGCACGGCAGTTACCGCGACCGACTGCGTGATCACCGGCAACGGCATGTCCGGCATCGCCATCGCCGGGTCCCTGGCGGCTCTCGATTTGCAGCGCGTGACCATCTCTGGCAACGACGAGTGGGGAATCGGGCAGTACGTCTTCTCGCCGCTCGAGAAGCCGATGGTGACGGACAAGAGCCGCCGCTCGCCGGACAAGGATCCGGCCAATCACTTCCTGATCGCCGACTGCGACATCACCGGCAACGGCCTCGGTGGCGTGTCCGTCGCCGGCGCCTTTGATCCGATTCTGGTGAGCGACAGCACGATCGCCGCGAACGTCGGCCCCGGGCTGGTGCTGAACGGCACCATCATCGGCGGCAACGTCGGCGTCGAACGAGTGACCGTCGTGGCGAACCATGGCGTCGGCCTCGACATCGTTTCGGGCGAGGTTCAGGCCACGCGGGCACTGGTGTCGCACAACCTGGGCACGGCGGTCGCTGTGGCGGGCACCGCGGTCCTGACATTGAACTGCACCGACCTGTTCGGCAATGCCGGTGGCGACTGGACCGCGCCCGTCCTGCCGCAACTGGGTGCGAACGGCAACCGCTACCAGGATCCGCTGTACTGCGATCTGGACGGCGGCGACTACTCGCTGCGTCAGAATTCGCAGTTGTCGGCCGCGAACAGCGGCGGCTGCGAAACGATCGGCCGCTTCGACTGGACCTGCCCGGCGTTGCCCGACTCGAATGGAGTGGCCGTCCGGGTCCATCTGCGCGATGTCCCCGGAGACGAAGGCGGTGCGCTGCACGCGACGTGGCCGCGGCACGAATTGGATGATCTTGAAGCCGCCGAGCCCGTGCTCGAGTATCAGGTGCAGCACCTGCAGGAAGCCTGGCAGACCGTCGCCACCGTGGCTGCGGCAGCCGCCGATTCCTACACCGTGACGGTGCCCACGCCCTCCGTCCTGGTGGTCGGACAGCCGGCGCCGTACTGCTGCTATCGCCTGGTGGCGGTCGCGGCCGGATCGACCGTCGTCTACGAATCGCAGCCCGACAGCGCCTACTCGATCGACAACCTGCCGCCGCCGCGTCCGGACGCCGGGATCGCCGACGGTCTGGACTACCGCGTGGTTTACTGGGAAGACCCGGGCATCCCCGACCTGGCGTCGTCGTGCGTGTTCCGCGGCACCGAAGAGGGATTCATCCCCGTCGAGCCGCTCATCTGCGGCGACATCGGCCACTACATCGAAAGCCATCTGGCCTGGTACTTCTACCGGGTGCAGTTCACCGACATCCACGGCAACGTCAGCGAGTTCTCCGACGAGCTGCACGGCCAGTACCCGACTCCGGCGCCTCCGGTGATGCCGTCCGTGGTGACCCTGCATCCCAACCGCCCGAATCCGTTCAACCCGCAGACCGCCATCGGCTACGATATGCCGCGGCAGGGTCGCGTGCGCCTTTCGGTGTTCGACCTGGCCGGCCGTCGCGTCCGCCAACTGGTCGACGGCGTCATGGGCGCCGGACGTCACGAGGTCGTCTGGGACGGCCGCGACGCCTCGGGGATGCGCGCGGCATCCGGCAGCTACGTGGTGCGCCTGGAAGCGGACGGGATCCTGCGGACGCTGATCGTGGGGCTGGTGAAGTAGAAAC
>JFJP01031803.1_pt1 | contig 10960 bp, 11 predicted proteins | sample 431651 | NCBI WGS metagenome assembly JFJP01 (sample SAMN02602958, study PRJNA72255) | Microbial mat metagenome, whole genome shotgun sequencing project. | biome: fresh water; feature: sink hole; material: water; isolation source: purple microbial (photo- and chemosynthetic) mats found in...
TTCGCAATCAAGTGTTACAAATTTGGCACGTTTATATTCAAACTAAAGACCAGCAGCAATGGGTGGTTTATCAAGAGGAAAAAATAGAACGGGCTTTAAATAAAGCGGTTGCCTTGGCAAATCAACTCAATACACAGGTAAAAATTGCCGAAAGTTATGGAACAGGGCGGTTTCCTGATATGGAAATTGAGCCACCTAACTTGGTGATTCAAGCGTGGGAACAACGTTTTTTAGGCACGGCAACGTTGCTTTATAAAAATTTTTCCACTGTTAGTTTATGGCGATGGCTGAAAGTTTTATTTACCCATATCAAAGATTTTCTTTTTATTGGCGTATTGTCAGGCATTATGTCGCAATACGGCGGATTGCTGTTGGTTTTATGGGGTGAACAACTGGGTTTACAACGACCCGAAGTGATTTATTTAGACGGGTTTGAGCCTAATTTTAATGTAACTGAAGTGCTGTTTTTTGTAACAACTTTGATAACTTTAGTGCTAACTATTTATCAGCAGCATCGCAATCACCGTCTTTTAATTGACCGCACGAGCCTGCAATACAGCGTGTCGGGTAAACCAAAAGGGATGTTATATTTTACCCAAAAGCCCGATATTATTGTGTTGAAAGGCTTTGATAAAACAACGGTTATTTTTGTGAATGAGGAAAATAAAGTTTTAGAAGTTAATGGCTTAGAAGAATATGAATATGACCAGCTTTATACCTTATGGCTGTCGATGCCAATGGGATAAATCCCTCTTAAGTCGTTATTGAACACGACAAGAGGGATTTAAAAAACTTATTTCAGTGATAATGTTTCGACTCTGCCATTGATTTCAATGCTGAGTTTGTCTTCTTTGGCTAACCAGCCGATAGCGCGTTGCAAGTCCGTTCTGGATAACTTGGTTTCTTTTTCAATTTTAGAGGGGCTAGATGCGCCATTTTTTTCTAAAAATGTCCACAGCAGACCTGCGTCTTCGCCTATATTACTAGACATATTATTTTCCTTTTGTAGTAGTTGAATTAAAATTTTTTAAATGCTCTTCATCAGGCAGCGTAATATTAAGCTCTAGGGTTTCTCGTTCATCATCTTGCTCTAAGCTAACGGAAATAGTCTCTTCGCTAACCTGAAAATATCGCTGAATCACCTCCAGCAATTCTTTTTTTAACTGCGGCAGGTAAGAGGGTTGATTGCGTGAAGAACGTTCATGCGCGACCAAAATTTGCAATCTTTCTTTGGCAATAGCAGCGGAGGTGCGTTTATTGGTTTTAAAATAATCGAGTAAACTCATCACTTACCTCGAAACAGCAAGCCAAACAATCCTTTTTTCTCTTTCTCAATAAAGCGGTGCGGAACCTCTTCGCCTAAATATCGCGCCACAATATCAGAATAGGCCTGACCTGCATCACTTTGCTCGTCCAAGATAACAGGCGTTCCTGAATTAGAGGCATTGAGAACGGATTTTGATTCTGGAATCACCCCCAACAGATTGAGAGCTAAAATTTCCTGCACATCATCCACACTGAGCATTTCGCCTAATTTTACCCGCTCGTGCGAGTAACGTGATAATAATAAAAACTCTTTAATCGGCTCTTCAGAAAATTCAGCCCTGCGTGATTTACTGGCTAAAATCCCTAGCATTCTATCCGAGTCACGCACCGATGAAACTTCAGGATTGGTGACAATAAACGCATCATCGGCAAAATACATTGCCAAATGCGCCCCGCGCTCAATCCCCGCAGGCGAATCACAAATAATATAGCTAAAATCCTTTGCCAATTCTTCCAAAACCTGCCCAACCCCTTCTAAGGTGAGCGCGTCTTTATCACGGGTTTGTGAGGCGGGTAAAATATACAAATCACCACAGCGTTTATCACGAATTAAGGCTTGATTTAGCGTAGCTTCGTGATTGATGACATTCACTAAATCATAGACTACCCGCCGTTCACAGCCCATGATTAAATCCAGATTTCGCAAGCCCACATCAAAATCAATCACCGCTGTTTTGTGTCCGCGCTTTGCCAATCCCATTGCAATAGCGGCACTGGTCGTGGTTTTTCCTACGCCGCCTTTTCCTGATGTTACAACAATAATTCTAGCCAATGTTTTTTTCCTCTAAAAACGGGCAATCACAGCTCTTCAATGAGTAAAGCTTGATCGTGTAAATAAATTTGAACTAAGGTACGCTTAACGGTTTTATCCAACTCTTCGTTGATTTTATAAATGCCTGCAATCGACACCAGTTCTGCTTGCAAATCAGAACAAAAAATACGCGCCTGTGTATCGCCTTGCACACCTGCTAAAACCCGCCCACGCAATGGGGCATAAACATGAATATTGCCCTCTGCCATCAATTCAGCACTGGAACTGACAGGGGCTAATACCGTTAAATCCCCTGTGGCATAAATACGCTGTCCTGAACGAACCGGTTGGGTAATGACTTTGTTTTCTTTTGCAGGCGGTATCAGGACAACAGGCGGTGCTTCTACGACTTTTTCATCAACCACCGTGGCGTTAATCTCAGGCTCAGAAGTCGTTTGCACGACCAAGTTGTTTAAGGTTTGATTAGTTTGTACGGCAATCCCCAATTCGATAGCAAGCTTGTTTTGTGTTTCTGTTGCCCCGGATACCGCGATAGGAATTAACTCTAAGCTGCGCAAAATTTTAATCAACTCGGCTAACTCAAGCGGTGCATTTTTTCGAGTCAGCTTGTGCAAGTCAATTAACACCGCCGAGTTTTTAAACAAATCAGGGGCTTGGGTTAGCTTTTTTTCTAGCTGAGACGAAATAGTTTCTAATTCGTGACTTGCCAAAACAAGGGCTGGCACATTAAAAGAGCTACTTTTAAACTGCAAAGCAGCTATTTGATTTTCAGAAAGTGGGGTGTCAATCGACATCGTATTAAGCGCACCTAACTTAGGTTATTGGGAAGGATTCTAACATTGCTGATAAAAAAAATCATTGCTCATGTCACATTGACATCCTCACCGCCCTAAAGAGACGGTAATTCCTGATTACTCAGGAGCAAGCTTATATCGCTATTACTTGCCAGTTCCTGCTGCTGACGGCATTACCACACCATTCACTTCACAGGCTAAAACGCAGTGTCCCCGCGCTAAAACATTCATTGCACCGACTAAATCGGCATTATTGCTATAGCCACATTCAACACAAACAAAATCCGCTTGAGTCAGGCGATTTTCTTTAGCGACATGATGGCAACAAGGGCAAGTTTGGCTCGTGTGATGTGCTGGAACTGTAACAACAATCCCGCCATTCCAGCCTTGCTTATATTCAAGCATATCGAAAAAAATGCCCCAGCCTTGGTCTAAGATTGAACGATTTAATCCTGACTTTTGAGCGACACGTTTACCGTGTTTTTCACTATTGCCTTTTGATGACTTGCTCATGTTCTTAATCTTCAAATCTTCAATGACAATCACGGCTTGGTTTTCGCTGATTTCGGTTGAGATTTTATGAAGAGTGTCACGGCGAGCATTCGCTATTTTTTGGTGATGTTGAGTAATCTTGGCTTTCTGTTTCTGCCAGTTATTTGAAAATTTACGCTTGTGTTTTAATTTGCGCTGCAAAGTTGCCAATTTTTCAGCGGATTTTTTAAAGCTGTTTAGCGGTTGATAGACAATGCCATTAGACAAAGTGGCGAACAGCTTAACGCCCATATCAATACCCACGATAGAGCTTGATTTATGCGCTGTTGAAGGCGTTTCGTATTCCACTTGAATGGCAACGTACCAGTGTTTACCTTTGCGAGTGACCGTAATATTTTTTGCCGTACCAACAATTTTGCGGCTATTGCGATAACAAACCCAACCGATTTTAGGCAAAAATACCCGATTGCCTTGCTGGTCAATCTTAAAGCCTTGTGGATACCGAATACTGTCCGATTGCCCTTTACGTTTAAAAACAGGAATGCGTTTAAACGTCTGTTTTTTGTCAAAAGCATCTTTAAAAGCTTTGTCTAAATTCTTTAACTTTTGCTGCAAAACTTGCGAAGGCAATTCTTTTAGAAAGCTGTAATCGTCTGATTTTTTCCAAAGTGTTGCCCAAAAATTCAGCTCTTCATACCACAAGATAGGCTGTTTTTGATTTAATCTAGCCAAATTTAATGCCAAAGCTTTATTCCAAACAAAACGACAGCCGCCAGCATACACACTCAATTTCTGGTTTATTTCAGCTGTTGTGTTTAACCTATATTTAAAGGCTTTTCGTATCGTTTTATTCATGCGGCAATCGTACTCTTTATAAAAACATTATTTATCAAAACTTAAAACTTTGTTGGCTAATGATGAATCAATGCCAAGGTTTTTTCAGGGAGGGTATTCTTAGTTTCGCCTGCCAAATATAAACGCGATTCTTCGTGTACTGTGGTCATAAATTGCAATAATTGCATTTCTAAGCCTAATTTAGCCTGAAAATCATCGGTTTCCCACATTTGATTTAACAATTGCTTGGCATGATGATGAATCGTAAAAGCCACTGCTTCAGGCAAATGGCGGTAACTTTTTTGAATCGAAACTTTTAATTGCTCCAGCGATTGTAAATATTGCTTATAATCTTTGACCTCTTGCTGGTATTTAGTTTTTAAAATCAGCAATTGCGCATCATATTCAGTCGCTAATAAAGCCATTTCGTGTGCTAATTGCGCTGTTTTTTTTTGTAACTCAATTTCCAACTGCTTTTCTGCCAAAATTTGCGCGTGTTTTAACGCAAGCTGCTCGGCTTGATGTTGTTGTTTCCACTTTAAATCCTCAGTTTGCGCTGCATGAAACAGAGATTGCAGAGCCAAAAGTGCGCGTTCTAATAGTGCCATATTTTTATAAAATCGTTGAAATAGCCTGCTGTAAGGCAATTAATTGAGTGATTGCTTGCTGCTGCTTGGCTTGGTTAAGCTGTTGCTGATAGGCTGTAAATTGCGCTGGCGTTAATTGCGGTTTTAATCCGTGCAATTGCTTGGCTAATGATTTGGCTAATAAACGAGTTTGCTGCCGATTATCTTTTGCCAATAAACGGTTTCTTTTAAAAGCGTTAAAATAAGCCAATTGTTTTTTTTTGCTCTGAAACAAGCGTTGTAACTGCTCTTTTTTAAGCAGTTGAAATAACAATTGTCGCTGCACCCGTTGTTGTTTAGAAAAATAATCGGTCACTTGTTGCCAAGTGCTTTGCGCCATCAGTTTAAACAATAACAGGCATAACAAAACAAACGAAGTTAATAAAAGGCTATCGCCCAGTTGAATCACAAGCGTTGCCAAGGGACGTAAATAAAGCTGATTTAACACATCAGCACTGATTAAGCAAACCAGGGCAACTCCAAATAAGCCCAGTGCAATTTTAATCATCATGGGGTTTTTTCCTTCGCAAGCGTGGCAATTGCAGCAATCCGCAACCGGCGAATTTCCTGTCCAATTTGCGCCCCTTGTTTACCACGATTAAGGGCGATTTGTGTGTCAATTTGATTGGCAACTTGCACAGCGCGGCGAATATAATCAGCTTGCGGATAGGGTTTTTCCTCAAAGCCTAAGCGACCTTGTGCATCCGCCTGACACGCCAGCAAAAAATCAGAGATGTCGTGTTCTTTTTTAAACGCCCCTAAATTTAGCAACATATCAGCCAACGTTGAGGGACGTAATTCAAAGGCTTTGTGACAATGGGTGTGATAACTCATTACTTGCAGGGCAAGATTTTTAAATTCGGTGGGAATGCGCAACCGTTGGCAAAAGTGCCGCAAAACCGCCAAGCCTTTTTGTTCATGCCCATAATGATGCGGCAAAATATCAGGCGCAGTTTTTGCCTTGCCTAAATCATGCAATAACGCCGCAAGCCGCACAGTTGCTTTATTGGACAATCGACAGGCTTGGTCTAAACACATCAACGTATGAATCCCTGTGTCAATTTCGGGGTGATACGTCGCCACTTGCGGCACACCAAATAATTGCTGTATTTCAGGAAAAATCACCCCTAATGCACCACAGGATTGCAGTATTTCAAAAAAAGCCCGAGGCGTTTGTTCTAATAAGGCTTTGTGCAATTCTGCCCACACCCGTTCTGGCACAAGATGAGCCACTTCGCCTGTGTTCACCATCTCTGCCATTAACTGGCGAGTTTCTTCGGCTAAAGTAAATCCTAAATGCGCATAACGGGCGGCAAATCGTGCCACGCGCAATACCCGCACGGGGTCTTCACTAAACGCAGGGGAAACGTGACGAAAAACTTTATTGTGCAAATCCGCTTGTCCGCCGTAAGGGTCACACACTTGTCCGTCACTACTTAACGCCATTGCATTGATGGTTAAATCGCGCCGTTGCAAATCCTCTTCTAATGTCACATCGACACTAGCATGAACGGCAAAGCCTTTATAACCTGCGGCGGTTTTGCGTTCAGTCCGCGCTAACGCATATTCTTCACGAGTTTTAGGATGTAAAAAAACAGGAAAATCTTTTCCCACCGCTAAAAAGCCGTGTGCTGCCATCGTTTCTGGGGTTTCGCCAATCACTACCCAATCACGTTCTTTAATCGGATAATTGAGCAATTTATCCCGCACTGCGCCACCGACTAAAAATGTTTTCATTGAGGTTTACCCTATTTTTTAAAGATAAAAGCTAGAATAGCATAATCTTAACCGTATTTAGAAAGTCATCAAGGGGAATAAATGGAAGCGTTTTTTTTAGCAAGCCTGTTGTTAGGGGCGTTTGCAGGCTTGGCAGCAGGATTATTTGGAATTGGCGGCGGAGTGGTGATTGTTCCCATTTTGGCATGGCTGTTAAAAAATCAAGGGATTGCCAATGAGTTAGTAATGATTATGGCAATTGCCACGTCGTTGGCAAGTATTATTTTCACTTCCTTAATGGCGATTTTATCCCATCTGCATCACAACATTATTAAATGGCGGTCTGTTTTTTACTTAGGGTTAGGGATTGTGCTGGGCGTTGGCTTAGGCTCCTTTGTCACCCATCACATTAACACTGACCAGTTGCGCCTGCTTTTTGCGGTATTTTTGTTTTATATCGGGTTGCAAATGTGGCTGGCTATTACGCATCATCCTACCGAAAGTAAAGAATCTCCACTGAGTGATTACCTGATGGGCATTTTAACAGGAGCGGTTTCTTCTCTTTCGGGAACAGGTGGTGGAACGCTGATTGTGCCGTATTTAGTCAGTCGGCAATTGCCTATGAAAAATGCGGTGGCAACCTCCAGTGCCTGTGGCTTACCCATCGCGCTTTCTGCCAGTATTGCTTATGCTTTGCTAGGGCTACAGCACGGCAGTTTACCCGAATACAGTTTTGGCTATATCTATTTACCCGCTTTTTTGGGCATTGCTTTATCAAGTTCGTTTACCGTGCCAGTCGGGGCTAAATTAGCGCGTAGCTTACCCGCACAGCAATTAAAACGTTATTTTGCTATCGTGTTGTTTTTATTAGCAGGAAAGTTATTGTGGCATTAAGCGGTCTGTAGCGCGGTGAGATTGCTGAAGTTTTTTCACACGTCAATCATCTTAGTGTGCTGTTCTACAAAAAAGCCCCGTTTTTTAGGCGGGGCTTAATATTTTCTTACAAGCATTTTAAGTTGTTAATCGTGCTTTAAACCGCTTTTACAATAGAATTGCTTTTACGACGTTGAGCAGCAACTAAACCAACGAGTCCTGAACCAAACATCCACACCGCACCTGGAATCGGTACAACTTTTACGCTTACGTTATCTATGGATGAACCATAAGAATCACTTGTACCAGCAGCTGAAAACTTCAACTCAGTAGAACCGCTAAGTCCGACTACCTTGGCATTAAAGGTATGCCACGCATAATCCTTAAAAGAAGGTGCAACACCAGTCACATTACCAAATTGCCAACTTAGACCATTGGTATCAAAAGCAGTACTGGATCTATTTTGATAATCAAACGTTAAAAAATAACTACCGACCGAACTTGTATGATTGATAATTTGGCTCATAAAGCTATTGCCAGTGGTATCCAATTCCACAAAATTATAACCGTCTGAAGCTTTACCAACTGCATTATTACGCACTTCAATACCCAATTTGCCGCTTGTCCAGCCAGGTAAGGCAGATGCGGCAGATGAGTCTTTGTAAATTGTCCAAGAGTTGTTACCTTGTTTGGTTGCTTCAAAACTACCATTTACAACCATATTGGTACTTGCAGCATGAGCTGTAACGGCTGTAGCCATTAATATCAATGCTAAAAATAACTTTTTCATGATTAATCTCCTCATAAAAAACGCTCAATTGTATTTGAGCGGCTCTAATTATACTCGGCTTTTTTTGCGTGGTCTTCATTATAATTGAGGTTACACAACTGTATTTTTTATTCGCTTATAAATCAACAAGTTAAGAAAATTCAAAGTTTTGTAAGTTGTTGATTTCTAGCATAGGATGCGTAATATCAGCCTAACCAAACCTGTTGTTTTGCACCCCCAACAACATAACTTATAAGCGCATCATAAGCCTATCTGTCCTACAAAAAATCGCCCTCGGCAAAACCAACGGCGGTTTTTTATTGCCCTTTTCAGTAGATAACAGCAGATTTTTATTTAATACAGATAAATAACAATTAGTTAGCTAAATAAAAAATCCATAGACCTGCACATACTCCAAGAACATTATTATGTAAATCAATATCGTGTATGCAAAGTCTATCAAAAAAATACGAAATCGCTTTAATCCAGAAATACTAGTTTCAATAAAAATTCTTTCTGAAGCGAATTGTTGACATTAAAATTTCCCATAATACCCCTCTTTCAACGCATCAAACAAATTCGCCGCCGAGTGAATTTCACCATCATACTCAATTTCCTCATTGCCTTTAAACTCAACCACTGAACCATCATCCAGGGTAAATTGATAAGTGGTATTTTCCAAATCCGACTCTTTCACCAACACCCCTTGAAACACTTCAGGATTAAACCGGAAGGTGGTGCAACCTTTCAAACCCTGCTCGTAAGCGTATTGATAAATATGCTTGAAATCTTCGTAAGCAAAATCAGTTGGCACATTGGCCGTTTTAGAAATTGAGGAATCAATCCATTTTTGTGCCGCCGCTTGAATATCAACGTGCTGTTTTGGGCTGACTTCATCGGCACTAATAAAATAATCGGGCAATTGTTGCGCAGGCTCTGTGCTGTAAGGCATGGCGTGTGCATTCACTAAATGCCGATAAGCCAACAATTCAAACGAATACACATCCACCTTTTCTTTTGATTTTTTCCCTTCTTTGATGACATTACGCGAATAATGGTGGGCAAAACTGGGTTCAATACCGTTGCTGGCATTGTTGGCAAGCGAAAGTGAAATAGTGCCAGTCGGAGCAATGCTAGTAGCGTGGGTAAAACGCGCCCCAGTTTCGGCCAATTGCTTAACCAACTCAGGCGCAACTTGGGCGATTTTTTGCATATAGCGACTGTATTTGGCGTGCAGCACTTTTCCTGCCACCTCATCACCGATTTTATAACCGTCTGCCACCATTTCAGGACGTTTGTGCAACATTTCCGCTGTCACAGTAAACGTTCGCGCCAAAATCGGTGCAGCTCCTTTTTCTTTTGCTAAAACCAATCCTTCTTTCCAGCCTTCAATCGCTAAGGTTTTGGTTATTTCTTCTGTGAAAACAATCGATTTTTCATCACCATAGCGCATTCCCAGCATCGTAACGGTAGAGCCTAGTCCTAAATAACCCATCCCGTGGCGGCGTTTGCTGGTAATTTCTTCCCGTTGTTGGGCTAATGGTAAGCCATTGATTTCTACCACGTTGTCCAGCATACGGGTAAAAATACGGATGGTTTTACGATAAGTGTCCCAATCAAAATAGGCATCAGCGGTAAAGGGTTTTTCAACAAAGCCTGTGAGGTTGATAGAACCGAGTAAGCATGAACCGTAAGGCGGGAGGGCTTGTTCGCCACAGGGATTCGTCGCAACAATATTTTCACACCACCAGTTATTATTCATTTCATTGACTTTATCAATCAAAATAAATCCTGGTTCAGCATAATCATAGGTTGATGACATAATAATGTCCCACAACCTTTGGGCAGGGATGGTTTTGTAGATTTTGCAAGCAATTAACGACTGTTCATTGCGAATATAGTTTTCTTGATAAGGCAAATCGCGCCAGATAATTTGTTCTGCATTGCTCAAATCCAAGTTATCACGTTTGACTTCTTGCTCTGTGACGGGAAAAGACAATGCCCACGGCGCATTTTGTTTCACCGCTTCCATAAACTCGCGCGTAATCAGCAGTGAAAGATTAAACTGCCGCAAGCGTCCGTTTTCCCGTTTAGCGCGAATAAAATCCACCACATCAGGATGCCCAATATCAAAGGTTGCCATTTGCGCTCCGCGCCGTCCGCCTGCGCTGGACACGGTAAAACACATTTTGTCGTAAATATCCATAAACGACAGCGGCCCAGAGGTATAAGCCCCCGCGCCTGAAACATAGGCATCTTTCGGGCGAAGAGTCGAAAAACAATAACCGATTCCCGCACCACTTTTTAAGGTGAGTCCTGCTTCGTGAACTTTGCCTAAAATATCATCCATGCTATCGGTGATATTGCCGCTGACCGTACAATTAATGGTGGAGGTGGCGGGTTTATAGGCTAACGCCCCCGCATTAGAGGTAATGCGTCCAGCAGGAATTGCGCCATGACGCAACGCCCATAAAAAATCTTTGTAACATTGTTTTTGTTTTATTTCAGAGGACTCAACGTCCGATAAAGCTTTAGCAACCCGCTGATAAGTCGCATCAATATCTTTATCAACAGGTTGACCGTGTTTGGTTTTTAAGCGGTATTTAGAATCCCAAATATCGATTGAAGCTGGTTGAAAAGGAATGTCGCTGACGATATCTTCGATGACTTGTAACTTTACTGACATGGATGTTTTTCCTGATTTTGAAGGATTGTTTTATGTCTTTAAACATGAAAGGCGGCAAATTCTACAGTAACC
>JFJP01015148.1_pt1 | contig 10959 bp, 11 predicted proteins | sample 431651 | NCBI WGS metagenome assembly JFJP01 (sample SAMN02602958, study PRJNA72255) | Microbial mat metagenome, whole genome shotgun sequencing project. | biome: fresh water; feature: sink hole; material: water; isolation source: purple microbial (photo- and chemosynthetic) mats found in...
TCTATTAAAAATCATCGACAAACTAAAAGCCCTTCTGGAAAAGGGGTTAGACAATGAGTGATTTAATCAGTTTTCGGCCTGCTGTCCGAACTACAAGTAAAATTAAAATGGCGATCCTCGGGCCCTCGGGAAGCGGAAAAACTTTTTCAGCTTTGCAGATAGCGCAGGGATTTTCTGGAAAAATTGCATTGCTCGACACTGAGGCCGGCAGTGCTTCCCTGTATTCTGATAAATTTAATTTTGATACTGTCGTTCTTCGTCCTCCTTTCACTCCTGAAAAGTACATTGAAGTAATCAAGCTGGCAGTCTCGAATGGCTATGATCTTTTAATTATCGATTCACTTACTCACGCATGGGACGGAGAGGGCGGATCACTCGACCAAAAAAGTCAGCTGGACGCAAGGGGAGGCAAACAGAACGAATTTGCCAACTGGAAAGATGTAAAAGCGAAGCAAAAAAAATTGACTGAGACAATTAATCAAAGCCCCATTCACATCATTTCGACCATGCGAGCAAAACAAGAATATCAAATCGTTTCCAGTGGAGGAAAGACACGGCCGGAAAAGATGGGTTTGGGGCCAATAGCAATGCCAGGAAGCGAGTACGAATACACTCTGGTTTTAGAGATGGCAATGAATCATGAGGCGGCAGCGGTGAAAGATCGAACTGGTCTTTTCGATGGCCGGTATTTCTTGCCGACGCCAGAAATCGGAAAGGAGATTAAAAACTGGTTAAGCTCATGCCCTGTGGCCGACGCTGACGAATACGAAATCATTGCTCTAAATGATTATGTCGGGACAAAATTAAGCAGAATTAACACTGATGATTTGGCCCTGATTATTGACCAATATACAAACTTGCATAACACTAACCCTACAGTCATCACTGACCAAATGAAAGCAGATTTAAAAAAGATTAGGGCCAGCATCAAGAAAAGGGAGGCCCAAGCGTGAGTGATTTTGATAGACTGATTTCTTTCCGGGACGTAGAAAGCACAATAGTTACGACAAACTTGTCAAAAATAACTCTAAGCTTTTCGCAAATTCCCGGCACGTCAAAAGCTGTAATCACCGTGCAGTCGGGCAGTCAGTCGTGGAAAATTTCAGATAAAGTTTATCATAGAATTATTGCACTAGTCGCAGAGATAAAATCGACAAAGCAGGTTAGTTAATATATTTTCAGATGGCCCGACGGAATCGGTTGAAAGCTCCTTTGTTAGATTCCAAACATGTTTGCCAATGTGTTTTTCCGTCGGGTTTTTATATACTTTCATAAAAAAATAATTTAAAATTCATCACCCGACAGAGTGTGTTTGTGAAACTACCCAAAATTAAATAAACATTAGTCATGATTCTTTGAGTGCAAAAAGATTATTCTGTCGGGTTTTTATTTCTGATAAAAACTTCATAGACATCATTCCAGTCGTCCAACTGAAAACCGACAAGCTTATCACAATATTCTAGTTGATAAGTTTTAGTTTCGCCAATCTTCCCGACGTACTGAGGGGAAATTTGATACATGTGACAATAGCATTCTTTTTCGATTACATTTAACGTGCATCTTTCGACGTTTTTTTCGAAATCTTTGCATCCAAATTGGTTAAGGCAGATTATCAAAGCTATCAACTCGGTCGACTTTCGTGTCGGCCTCAGAATATTTTTTAACAGCAAGTTTGCACCTCTCTAAATCTACCTGAATTATTTTTTCCTGGATCATATCGACTAGTATCGGTTCTATAAATTTACCGAAGAGATAAAGTGCAATGACTTTAACTAGTGCCGCCAGTGGGCCTCCCAGATACCTAGGAAGGATCACTGACAGCACTAGGGGAACTAGCCTAGTCTTTAATAGTTCTATTAGTTCTTGATTCATGGAAGATCTTTTTCACCGTCAATTTTATCAATTAAGTTTACTACAAAATCATTAAGCTGAGGCTTCACGACTAGAATTAAATCGTCGAATCCTCCTGGTGTCGCTTGAACAAATTTTTCAATCAGTGCAAGCAATTCGACCCAAATAACCATGACGATTTCTTCTGTCACATCTAGGCCTTTGTCTTTCAAGGTAGCAATAATACCACCAAGTTCGTCTTTTAAAATCATGTATCCTCCGTTATTTATGATTTGATAGTAAACTAGTAATAATTCCAACGACTGTCGAAACTCCTGCGCTGAAAGCGTACACCCAGGTAATTTTTGAGTCAACTCGATGTAATTTTGTTTCTAAATCGTCGATTCTTTCAATTAAGTATCTCTCAAAATCTGACATCTTTGGGGCCATTTCTTACATCCGATGTAAATAAGTTACTAGAATAGTATTTTAATTATAATTTAAATAATGTGATAAATATCATTTTAGTGTGATCACTATCCAAATTAAATGTCATAACAAGGATGATGAGTATCTGGTCAGGGAAGACCTCTAAGAAAAGTCGGGCATGATGACAATAGAGGTATTACATTTCTCAAGTATTTCTATAAAGAATTTAAGTGCCTCATAAGGCCCAACATTCTTATGATAGAAACTTACATTTATACCCTTTTCTGTCGCAACTAAAGTTATGCTATTCCTTAGGTTATGCACAAACCCAATTCCCAAGATAGTCTCATCCTCGTTAATTCCAATGCTGTCATAATTAAAATCAGATGCCTTTGTGACAACAATTCCAATCTCTTTAAGTAAATCCTTATTGTATTGGAGACTCATACTCCGACAACTTGAATATGAAACTCGCTCACGCCTGAGATTTTAGAAGTAATATTGAGCCATAGCCAATCGTTAGTTGCTACGTTTTCACTGCCATCAGTTTTTATCGTACCAGCGTCCTCTACAAAGTTAGTAGTACCATCATCGGTAATAGATGGAAGAGAAGATAGTACGCTTATATCTCCAGTGCCTGCGGTCAAGGTTGCAGTGTTGCCTTTTCTCAAATCAACTGTAAGCACTCCTCCAGCAGTCCCACACTCCATTTTTGTTAAATTAACAGTAGTGAGAGTAAAAGATGCGCTAGCTTTATAAAGAAGCCTGAAGGATCCCCAACTATAAGCCTTTTTAAATAATAAATTCAGTACGTGAGACTTAGGCCGAGTTTCTGCGTCCCCTCCGCTTGTAACTGTACCTTGATGTGTGTGGGCGATAGTGTGGGTATGGTGTCCAGTAGTTTTACTTGATGGAAGCGCAGAATACATGCTATTCGTCGGTGTTGCTATTGCTTGGTCAGTTAAATTATCAGGATAAGTTATGTTACTGAAAGCGACATTTAAACCTGTAGGATTTGAGTTAGCGTAAGTTTTTCTAGTTGCAGCAGAATCATCAAACTCAACGGCTGTTCCGTTTTGATCGTAATACAAATCTGAACCTGAAACTCCAAACTGTGACCAGTAGATTTTATGAACGTGACCACCCTGGGATCCTGAATCTGTTGTTGATATCGAACTAGTCGTAACGATCATAGAAGCGTTGGGCTTTTTAGTCGAATCAATCTCTTGATCTGTAACTGTTACCGCTGCGTAGGTATTTGCTACCCGGAGAAAACGGTCCCGAGCGTCTGGCACGTTTACCGTTGCACCAGTGCCATCTAACCATGTTCCTGTTCCTTCTGCCCTAACCCAATTTTTAGAGAGCCCTTGATTTTTAGAATTACCCAAAACGTCCCAAGTCCACAATGCCGCTCCTACTGGTATCTCTTGAAACTTTAATATTTGGTTAAAGATGGTAACTTGCCCAACGGCAGCACCCAAAGATTGAATTGCCGCCTCGTGCTCGTCAAGATTGTTTTTTATCCTTGAGAAGATGCTTTCCTTTACAGGTTTTCCAGCTTCTATTTCACTCGTATTTATAATTTGGTATGCCATTTTTCCCTCAAATAATTAAATTTTTACCTTTGGTTTTCTCATCGCTATTCAGTAATCCAACTTCGTTAGTAACAAAGCTGTAATTAAGCTTTCCATCGTCATCACTACTTAAATAGTCTGTCGCAGTATCAGGTGAAATTATCCCTCTTCTATTAAATATATTACCAACGTCACCCAATACTAGATCAATCTTGTCGCCTGTTTTCTTTATCTCAAGAACTGTCATATACCTGTCAGACGATGATAACTCAAATAACTTTGGGAGATTTTTAAGTCTAACTTTTACAACGTCGAGAATATTTAATTCGTAATACCTTAAATCAGTTTCAACTTGAATGATAGTGTTCAATAGTTGACTGAGGAATAATTTTCTATTTGCCATTGGGATTACATCAACAATGTCATAGAAGCAGGTGTCTAATTTATATGTGTCTGTGTGCCCGATTATTACAGCAAAATCTGATGTCTTATCATAAAATGATGAGCTAGAATCGTTAATTAAATAATCGACCTGTTTTTGATTATAGCTATAATTAACCTTTAAAAATAAATCATTCCTCTCTACCTTTGACGACCATTTTTTTATATCGTACTCAGTTACCTCTATAGAGCTAGATGAGAAATCACGACTCATGTCAATTATTTGATAACTAAAATTAAAACTTCGATCTACATATATTGCACCAAGCAAGGAATCATTTACTTTATTAATAAACGTACTCAGCTTTGGCATATTCTTTGAAGCTGGTGAGATTGGAGCGATCATTGAAATGGTTTGCAAGTTTTGATCTGACAGATCATCAAAGCTACTATCAAGAGAATTTGAAAACCCAGCTTCAATTAATTGCTGTTTGATAAATTGAATCCCTGTACTAATCCAAACACCTGACTTAGTACCATCCTCAGTCTCTCCAATACAATCTGCGATTACATAGCGGTCATTTGTGATTGGAGTAATATGATAAAGCTTAAGGCCATTCTGAGATACTGCTCCTCCAAGATTACTCGTAAGCCTTATCCTGGTATAGATTGCATTGCTGACAACGCTTCCAACTTGGTATTTAATTCCATTTAAAACAAGCCAATCTCTTGGTGAAACTATTTCGTTAATTCCCTCGTAAGTAGCTCCCCTTGTAATTAAATTAGTCCCACCGGTACCACTCCATGCACCTGCAAGGTCAATAGTTTTATAATTCGTCCCGATAGTTTCAAAATTATCACTAAGGTTTACGTAACATCCATACGTGTCGCTGTTTTCTATCGTGTAATTGGTTCGGTCAAGAGGGATTACTTTACCATCGTAATAAAGCTGGACGACTGGTTGTCGTGTAATTGTATTCACGGCTCCCAAAGAACCAGGAATGCTTTGATTTATAACTATCATCTTAGCGTAAATTGACACTATCGATCTGATGTAAAATGTGCCATCGATAGATAATTCAATGGTATCTCCAATTAGGAAATCACTTGAATCATCCACCTCATAAATTGTTAAGGCCTTCTGATCTATTAAGTTTGAAACTGATTCTCTCAAAGGATAATTACTAACAAGCCAATCTCTATTAAATTTTGTTGGCACTGACTGAAAAGTATTTGCTGCTGTTCCACTTTCAGAGGACACTGCTGCTTCGCTGATAGTTATACTTGTATTGCTGATTACCTCTGTAACCAAATATTCGGCACCATTAATGACTACCGTGTCGCCAGAACTTACCTCAGATAAAAATAGGGTACCAGACCCAGTGATTGCCGTACTTGATATTGTAGATGAAAGCGTCCCAGTCAATGGAAAACTTGCCGTAGGGATTGCACTAATATTTACCAGTCTAACTCCATCTACCTTTCCCCAGATTCTATTTTTATAAATACCAGTATTGGACGAAATTAGTCCTGTAACATTATGGCCGTTGATTGTAAGTGTATTGCTATTAATGTCTTTATTTAATAGTTGAAGGTTGTTGCTGATTTTAAAATAAAGATTTTCATTATCAAAGTCTATCCCAGTCACTACACCATCGTAAATTAAATCAAATGAATCACCCGCTGAGCTATAAATTCTAACAATTTGCTTTTCAAATATTAAGCTTCCATATATGTCTGAGAAATAATCATCAAGGTTGTAAATCTTAAAACTTCCATTACCAATTAATGCCGTACCTACTGCTGAGCCGTCTATCTTAATATTGAATGCACTACTAACAATTAATCTATCGTCGTAGGGGACTATGACTCCATCTTCTGATAAATCCCAACTAAGATTCAATGGAGAGTCAGCAAAGCAAAATAAATATTTTACTACCCACTCGTCAGTCGATAAAGTTGATGTGTGAACATATAACTCTCCGGCCAAGAAATCATAAAAATACTGTCCATTAGTCACTGAGGAATTAGTATTTAGGGTTTGCGTCACTCCATTTTTTAATAATCCTACGACAATGTGGTCGCTTATTCTCTTGTACACACTCCCACTCACACTACTAAAGTTATATATAAATTGTATTGCATGGATGTGTGCAATCGTATTTTTTTTATTAGTAGTTTTTATTGCAAAATCATTATAGGCCATTTATCACCTTTGAAATTACTCTATTCTAAATTTTAACTTTATCATTCTCTAGTGCTTCTACCCTTGCGACAAGTGAAGCAATTAATAAATCTTTTTCATCATTTTTGGCCGATAATTCTTGAATGGCTTTAACTAGCATTGGGATGAAAATGCTATTTTTAAGAGTTTTGGTTTCAGTCTCAATTCCGTCTAGGGTTATCTTTTTCTCTTCTACTAGTCCTGGGAAAACCTCCTCAACTTCTTGTGCGATAAATCCCAACATTGTCGGTGTTTTGCTTTGCTCTTCTTTTAGTGAATACTTTACAACTCGCAGCCTAACTAGATCTGATAAATAATTGCGAGCATTGATGATATTTTCTTTTAATCTGATGTCGGAATAAATTGCAAAAACACCGGTTGCATTGGTAGCGCTCCCGTTTGCCGCAACTGAAAATTTATCCGTCACGCCTGTAGAATCTCTTGCGATAATACTCCATGCACTACTAGCAGCTAAGCAGAGTCTAACAGTTACCGAAGAGCATCCAACATTTATCTCGCCATCGCTATTAACTGCAATCCTAGTAGTATAAGATGCTCCTACTTGAATATTAACACCAGTTATTCCTCCTAAATTTAAAGTAGAGGAAGCACCTGTTGCTCTAATGTAATTGTTTGATGACCCTGTTAGTGATAAGTATTGACCATCAGTTGAAACTATCATGCTACCGGAAGACCCTAGAACTTCAAGTTTATATCCTGATCCTGCTCCACTACCAACTACTAGTCCACCAACACTTGTTAATCGCATAACTTCGGCCATGGTTCCACTTGTTGCAGTTGTCGCAAAGCTAAGATATCCAGCAGCATTTGAAACCGTACCATTTTCTTTACGACCACTAATTTGTCCAAACGAAGTCGTTCCGGTTGCTGTAGCAGTGATAGATCCACCAAGACTAATTGCTCCGCCGACATCCGCTGCTTGTGCGATATCGGTCCATGATCTAATTGTAAATGTCCCTGCTTGGTTTGCAACTGCTGGATTAGTATTTACTCTAGCGTCTATAACCGAACCGTAAACCGCTACAGTCCCACCCATCCCAAGGAAGCCACTACCATTTATTTGTCCTCTAAAAGTATTGGAAGTATAAAATTGAATACTGGCAGCGTTAACAGTTTTTAAAGCGAATGCTCCACCGCCTGAATAAATTAATTGCGCATTGTTAGAACTTCCAGCAAGTATTCCTATCTGAAACTGCCCCCCAGTGTTGGCGTTTTTCATATAAATGTTACAAGCACGATCTCCAGTAGCTTCCTCCCCCATGCGCAGCTCAGTCGTTCCCGCTGCAGCAGTTGAGCTTATTCTTTGGACTGTTGTTCCTGTTCCTGAAACTGTTAAAGCTGTACTTGCCACTGGAGTAGAACCAATCCCCACTTTACCATCTGCAGCTACATGGATTGAGCTATCCCAAGATGAAGTTGTGCCGTTGGAACGAAGAAGAGAACCAAGTGAACCGATTGCAAGCCTGCTTGGTGTTCCACTAGCAGCACCTATAATTAAATCTCCCTCGGTATTCATTGGATTCGTCAAAGCTGAAAACGTAGACCATGCAGGTACCCCACTAACAACACTCATTATCTGACTCTCACTACCGATGACTGCTGGTAAGTGAATCGTTCCGTTTGCACTATGAGAATTATAATTAGATAATCCAACATCTAAAGCAGCATGTGAGTTATCTCCAATGTTTAGAATATTGGCATGGTCTATATTTGATTCGATAAAATGAATAGAGGTATCGCTAGTGTGAGCAAGTAATGTTGCAGGATCGACTACCGTTTGCCAAACAAGTCCATCGTAATACTTAACAACATTTAATGTCGTATCGTAAAAGACACTCCCAGCAACAGGAGAATTCTCTGCAGCATAAGCAGTAGAATCAACGTAGCTACCAAAGTAAGATATATCGTATTTAAGCGTTTGCCACAACGAGAGTTTATAATAACGAATTACTTTCAAGGTAGTATTATAATAAATGCTTCCATCACCTGCGGACTGATCTGCAACGTAAGCAGCATCAGAAGCATAAGCAGAAATTTTTACCGGAATTACTCCTTTCACATCTGGCTGCGTCCCAGACTCAAACCCATCGAAAAAATTTATTGTTTTTAAAGTCAAGTTGCCTCCCAAATTTCTATATCATAAGGTCGATATGCATCTTCATTTAAATTGTTACCATAGCTAGTAATGAAAGGATCCTCATACTCTCTAGCCCAAGCGATCTTATTGTTAGGGCCTGACCATTCTAATCTTATAGTGTATTCGATTCTCGCTTGGCCATCAATTCTACCGCTTAAAAAATTTTCTAATTGCCACGACAAATAACCGTGAGCATACTGTCCACCAATCAACGTCTGAAGCTCTAAGTATGTCCATTGCTTACTATAAAGACTATTGCTATCAAGAAGAATTGTAGCGGTAAGTAAACCGGAATTAAGGACAGCGTCTTTGTAAAGATGAATCCTGATTGCATAAATGAGCAATGAATCTTTTATCTTAAACTTCTGCTCGATTGGTGCGTTTGTATCTAAAAACCATGCGAGTAAAGTGGACACTCATCCCCCTTGTAGCAGTGATACAGAGGATTGAAAATATTTCGAAGTAATCGAAGAGATCTCAGGAATAGATTCGAAGTAAAATATACCTGACAATTTAAAGTTTGAATCTGTTCCGAGAGCATTATCTGGATCAAGAATTATATAGAATGGAGTGTGCACCCCATGTCTAGCAATTAAATCATCTAGTGTGTCCCTGTCGGCTTCCTGCAATACTTTAAAGCTGCCAACGATAGATAGTAACCGACTGCCCTGGTCAACAAACTTATTACCAAAACTATTCCTCTGAGTAATTGACCGATCTGTTTCGATATAACGAAAGGAATCTTGGGCAAAAGACTTGTCTGTAATTGTTGACTCTTCACCAAGATAAATATTGGACACTTCAACAGAAGAGTCCCCGGTAAATACTAACTTAAAGTAACGATTGTTTACCGACGTAAACCTAAGGTAAGCAATATTGTAAAGTGAGCTCACAGTGACTGGTTGCTCTACTGCTCCGGTAAAATCTGTTGTGGTTGATGAATACATTGACACGGAAGAGAATCCTAATCCATCCACACTACTTCCAACTAGCATTATAATAGTCTTTGGCGTGATTACTTTGGTGTCAATCAGCATTGAAACTGTGCTCGCCTCTGCCCTGAATTTCTTCGTTGTGAAGTAATTTTTAATATTACTTAAAGGATAATTTACTTTCGCAGTCCCGACTAATAGCGACAAATCAGCGTCATCGATTAAATTATATGATAAAAATAAGTGTCCCATTATCTGCTACTCGCTAAAATGAATCCATTATTTACCGCTCTGTTTACCGACCTTGCTATCTCAATGTCGTCTGACCTCAATACTATCTCAATCCCTGCGATTCTTGCACCTAAGTTATTGATGGCCTCAATAATGTTCGACTGTCCTCCTCCTTCATTTACCATTTGAAATAAATTCTTTTGCTGGTCTTGATTCAAAATCATCTCGCCAGAGTTTAATCTTGCAGAGACTTTATCGCCAGAAAAACTATTTCCTGGCACGATACCTCCATCTGCAAACGCAGGTGGACTTTGGGATGCAATCTTCGAAATATTGGCAGCAGTAGCAACGCCAACTAAAGCAGCAAGGGCAAAGTTCCATGGAGGAGGAGCAGATGCTAAGGCCTTTTGTACTGCACTTATCCCGTCTATGGTTGCCATCGAAATAGCTGCTGCCTGTCCAACTCGAAACAATGTTTTATTATTACTACTAGTGAGGGTAGATATTGTTGAAAGAGTAGATTTAAGATTTTGAACCCTCTCCTGACTCGTAGATTGTTCATATGATTTAAAGTCGAAGATGTACCCTTTCCAATCATCATAGAACATTTGGTTTAGTCGGTCTTTTTCGTTTAATGTCTTCTTGTCGTTATTTAAAACGTCAGAATTATTTTTCGCTATAGTGAGAGTAGTTGACTTTGCTGCTGCTGCAATCTCTGCTTGGGTCTTCTTTAATACGCCCTGAATCAAAGCAAGTTTTTCCTCACTTACAGTATCAATAAAGGCATCTCCCATGCGAGTATAATTCTCTACGGTCTGATCTGCCATCTCTGTCGTTACTTCCAAGGTCGATTCTTTGGCCAGTTGGAGCTTTTCATTAAAAGCGTTAACAGATTCAGCCCAGCCATCTGGAATAAATTTAGCAGGGATCAAGTTAAATAGTTGAACATAACCATCAATCACTGTTGTAACTAGGGTAGTGGATGCAGCATACAATGCAGCCACAGATACTCTTATTCCATCGAATGTTGCTATACCAACAGCTTTAATAAAACTAAACGCTGTTGCTACCGGGTTGATTGCCTTAGTAAGTAATATCAGTCCATCAATTGCAAAGATGATTCCATCAGCTACTAGGCTATAAAATGGAGATGCATCAAGCTTTGATAATGCCACTCCCATAGCTTGAAATGACTCATTA
>JFJP01042879.1_pt1 | contig 10959 bp, 7 predicted proteins | sample 431651 | NCBI WGS metagenome assembly JFJP01 (sample SAMN02602958, study PRJNA72255) | Microbial mat metagenome, whole genome shotgun sequencing project. | biome: fresh water; feature: sink hole; material: water; isolation source: purple microbial (photo- and chemosynthetic) mats found in...
CAGGGTAGCTTGTTGGTTTACCATAATTGTAAAAGTTAGCTAATCCTCCATACTTAAACCCAAGATCCGAATCGTATGCAATTACAGGTACAGCGCCAAATGTCCAACCTTCCTTTATTTTTTCTTTTTTCTCTTTTTTGACTTCTAGCGAATCTTGTGCATTTGCATGTATTGAAAACACACATGCTACAATCAGAATTATTAGTGATAGTTTACTCATAATGAAGAATTTAAAAACCGTTTAACTTCATATAAATTGTTGGAATTAACAGTATAAATGCTGCAACGATTAGTATGAGCATTAGTGGAAGAAACCAGCGAAACCATTTATTATAAGGTATTTTCGCAATGCTTAATACCCCAACCATAACCCCTGATGTTGGTGTAATAAGATTTGTAAATCCTCCTCCAAGTTGATAAATAGTTACTGTTGCCTGGCGACTTATTCCGATTAAATCTGAAAATTGAGACATTAAAGGAATAGTAAGCGCAGCTTTGGCTGATCCTGATGCAATAATAAAATTCAATAGATTATAAAAAATAAACATTATGGCAACTGACATTAGTTTACCGTATCCTTGCATCGAATCGGCCGCAAAGAAAAGCAACGAATCGATAATCTTGCCTTGTTCAAGTACAACAACAATTCCACTTGCTAATCCAACAACAAGAGCTGCAGACATAATATCTTTTGCTCCTTCGATAAAAGATTTGGCAATCTGATTGGCTGTTTGACCAAAAGAAACTCCCGAAACAAGACCCATAACAAGAAATAAGGTTGCAATTTCTTTAATATACCAACCATATCCCATTACACCTATAATCAGAAATAAGATTGTAAATATCAGTATGTTAACGATAAAAAGTTGAACTGAATGGCGCAATGCCATAATACCTATTATAATCCAGATAACAGTTAAAATTGGAATTATCGGAGCTGAGATTGAACTGTTTCCGATAGCCATGATTGTTATTGGGTAGTAGAATGAAAAAATTAAAAAAACCACAGAGATAAAAGCAAATACAGACCAGGCATGCTTACCAGCTTTATTTTTTGTGCCGTTACTTTCAGTTTCACCCTTTTTTCTCCAGTAATCATCTATTTCGTAAACAGGCGAAAGTCTGGGATTTTTCTTAATTCTATTTGCGTACCAAAGAACATAGCCAATACCAATAGAATTAATTACCAACCATATTACAAATCTGTACTCTATACCGGAAAACAACTGAATACCTGATAATCCCTGTGCTATTCCAATTGTAAATGGATTAAGCAGTGCACTTGCAAATCCCAAACCTGCACCCAAAAAACAAAGACAAATACCTACTATCGAATCGTACCCCATACTAATGGCAAGCGGAACGAATATAATTACAAAGGCAATGGTTTCTTCACTCATGCCAATTACAGCTCCAAAAAAACTAAAACATACCATAATTAATACAATCACCATGTTATTCACCCCAATCCATTTAAGGATTTTGAATCGCTCCAATTTTTTAGTAAAGTTAAGAAATGAGTAAATAGCTACATCAAGAGCCTTGCTCTCGTTCATAAGCCAGAATGCACCTCCAATCATAAGAATATAAAAAATGATATCGTAGGTGCGCTGCATACCTTTAAATATAGAAGTAAATACTTGCCAAGATTGGGGCTGGCTATCAACCTGCTTATACGAGTCGGGAACAATTACTTCTCTTTCAATACCATTTACATTTTTAATTTCACGATCGAACTCACCACCAGGAACGAACCAGGTAAGAATAGCACTTAAAACAATAATCGAGAAAATAATTACATAGGTGTGCGGAAATTGACGTTTCTGTTTCATTTTAAATTCATTATGGTAGTTAATTATTTATATGGCACATTAATTTGACGTATCCAAAATACTACTTAATACAATGTTAATCAACTTAACCCTTAAAAGATGCTTTAATTTAAATATATGCATAAGATTAAATCAATCCATCGTAAAAATAAAACATAAGTTATACAACAGGAAATTTTTTATTGATATCCAAACGATTTTCGTATTTTCGTACCATTAAATTACATCGCTATGGCATTGCTAATTAATAATATTAAGTCGTTAATAAATACCGAAACCAAACCTGCAAAATGGGTTGCCGGAGCTGATATGCAAAAATTAAATACCATTGATAATGCATATTTGTTGATTGAGAAAGGCAAAATAAGTGATTTCGGTAAAATGAGTAATTTTAAAAATTCCGAATTTAAAGGCAAAATAATTGATGCAACCGGTAAAATGGTTTTTCCGTCGTTTTGTGATTCGCATACACACCTTGTTTATGCTGGTAGTCGTGAAGTTGAATACAGCAATAAAATAAGAGGACTATCATATGAGGAAATTGCTAAAAGGGGTGGAGGTATTCTAAATTCAGCCAAGCTTTTGCATAATACATCCGAAGATTCGTTGTATGAGCAATCATTGAAGCGAATTAATGAAATTATTCGGTTTGGAACAGGTGCGGTTGAAATAAAAAGTGGATATGGACTGAATCTCGAGGATGAATTAAAAATGTTACGTGTAATAAAAAGATTAAAAGAAACTACACCTATTATTATTAAGTCGACTTTTTTGGGAGCTCATGCAGTTCCTTATGAGTATAAAGGAAAACAAAATGAATATGTCGATTTGATTATAAATGAGATGATTCCAATGGTGGCTAATGAGGATCTTGCAGATTATATTGATGTTTTTTGCGATAAAGGATTTTTCACCGTCGAAGAAACTGAACGAATTTTAATGGCAGGTATTAAATATGGTATGCGTCCAAAAATTCATTACTGGTGATGATGAAATTGAAGCCTTAAAGAATTCTGAAACTATGCCAACCCTTCTTCCTGGTGCAGCATTCTTTTTAGGAATGATCGACCCTCCGGTAAGAAAAATGATTAATGCTGGATTACCTGTTGCATTGGCTTCTGATTTTAATCCAGGTTCTTCACCATCAGGTAATATGAAATTTATTATGTCATTAGGAACAATAAAACTTAGAATGTTGCCCGAAGAAGTTATTAATGCCACTACAATTAATGGCGCATATGCAATGGGTATTAGCGATACACATGGTAGTATTGCAATTGGGAAAGTAGCAAATGTTTTTATAACAAAAGAAATTCCAACATACGAATACATTCCCTATGCATACACAAGCAATTTAATTGATACTTTGATATTAAATGGAAGGATAATTAAGTAAAAGAAGTGATATGATTTTGGAATAGTGATGAACGATTTAGAAATTTAGAAGTTAAACGAAATGAATAGAATAGAGATAGTTGGAATACTTGCTGGGGCATTATCCTGCACTACATTTTTACCTCAAGTAATAAAAACGTACAAATCGAGATCTACGAAGGATGTTTCGCTTGTTATGTTTATAATTGCGACCATTAGTTCTGCTTTATGGTTAATATATGGAATTCTTATCGACAGTTTTTCAGTTACATTCACCAATGTTATAGTATTTATCTCCTCAGCAATAATGCTTTACCTAAAAGTAAAGTACAGAAATCGCGAAAACTAGATTTATTAAATAGAATGATAATAATTTATGGCAATAAAGTCGAAACAGAGCAGAAAAATGGCATTAAATTCAAATCTTAAATAAAATATCGATAATCATTAATCGTAAATCACCATTAAAATAATATAATTCAAAATAATTATGATAAGTAAACAATTAATAGAGTGCGTTCCTAACTTCAGTGAAGGAAACGATATGAATATAATAAAACAGATTACCAATGAGATTGAATCTGTTGAAGGAGTTAGTCTTCTGGATGTTGATCCGGGCAAAGCTACTAACCGAACAGTTGTTACCATGGTAGGTTCACCTGAACAAGTAATCGAAGCAGCATTTCGTGCAGTTAAAAAAGCTCAGGAACTGATTGATATGCGCAACCATAAAGGAGCTCATCCTCGCTTTGGTGCAACTGATGTTTGTCCTTTAGTTCCGGTGGCCGGAATTACAATGGAAGAAACCGTAGTATATGCTCGTAAATTAGCAAAACGAATTGGCGACAAATTAAATATACCTATATATTGTTATGAGAATGCTGCTTTTTCTGAAAATAGAAAAAATCTGGCTAATTGTCGTGCCGGTGAATATGAAGGATTGAAAGACAAACTTACTAAACCTGAGTGGAAACCCGATTTCGGCCCTTCTGAATTTAATGCCAAAGCAGGAGCAACAGCTGTTGGTGCTCGCGATTTTTTGGTTGCGTATAATGTAAATTTGAATACAACTTCAACACGAAGAGCAAACGCAATTGCATTCGATATTCGCGAAAAAGGACGCCCAATGCGCGAAGGTGATCCAATTACCGGAAAACAGCTTGTTGACGAAAAAGGAAACAAAGTTTGGATACCCGGATCTCTTAAATCAGTTAAGGCAATTGGTTGGTATATAGATGAGTTCGGAATTGCTCAAATTTCTATTAACCTTACAAATATTGGTATTACCCCGGTACACATTGCTTTCGACGAAGTCTGCAAAAAAGCCCACGAACGTGGTATTCGTGTTACCGGTTCCGAATTGGTAGGATTAATCCCATTGCAGGCAATGATTGATGCAGGAAAGTATTTTCTTAAAAAGCAAAAAAGATCTGTTGGGATACCCGATAGCGAGATCATAAAAATTGCTGTTAAATCATTAGGATTAGATGATTTATATAAGTTTAAACCCGAAGAAAAAATTATTGAATATAAACTTGTTGCGGATCAAAAGAAAAAGAGATTAGTTGATTTAACTATTACTGGTTTTGCTGATGAAACAGCCTCTGAATCTCCTGCTCCGGGTGGTGGATCTATTTCAGCATACATGGGCTCATTGGGAGCAGCATTAGGTAACATGGTAGCTAATCTTTCATCACATAAAAGAGGATGGGACGATCGTTGGGAAGAGTTCTCAAATTGGGCAGAAAAAGGAATGATGTATCAGAAAGAACTTTTACGCCTGGTTGATGAAGATACAGATGCATTTAATAAAATTATGGATGCTTTTGGTTTACCAAAGAAAACTGAAGCAGAGAAAACTGCCAGGAAAAAATCGATTCAAGATGCAACCAAACATGCAATTATGATACCATTTAAAGTAATGGAAACTGCTTTTAATGCAATGGAAATTATAAAGGTTATGGCCGAAACAGGTAATCCAAATTCCGTTTCAGATGCGGGTGTTGGTGCTTTAGCACTGAGGGCTTGTGTTAGAGGGGCTTTTTTAAATGTTAAAATTAATGCATCAGGTTTGGATGATAAGCAATTTGCTGAAGAAATAATTAATAAGGGCTTACAAATTGATCGGGAGTCTGAAATTTTAGAAAATGAAATTTTACTGACTGTAAATAAGAAAATTTTATAAAAGCTGTAAACATAATAATTTAATGCAGGGAGTTAGTAACTTAACTCCTTATTTTATTTAAAATCAAGATAATACACGTAAAAAAAATACACACGAATAGATATTAAATCGTTCAATCCTTAATTAATTGAAAAAAATGTTAAAAAAAAATAATGGCAGAATTATGATTCATTAATATTTTTACTACATTAGCGTGTTGAATATTTTTTATTTAATTAACTATTTTAACCTAAAATTTTTATCTATGAAAAAACTAACAATTTTTCTTGCATTCTTGTTGTTTGTAGGGTTTACCGTACAGGCACAAATGCAGATCTCGGGAACGGTTTCCGGCGCTGAAGACGGTCAACCAATCCCCGGAGTATCCGTTGTGGTGAAAGATAATACCACTATTGGTACTACAACTGACATTGATGGTAAATACAGTCTTACTGTACCCAGCAGTGCTCAGGCTCTTATTTTCAGTTTCGTTGGTATGAAATCACAAGAAGTTCTTATTAATGGAAGATCTGTGATTGATATCAAAATCGAAGCTGAGTTTTTAGAAATGGACGAGGTTGTAGTAACTGCACTTGGTATTAAAAGAGAAAAACGTGAGGTAACCTATCAAACTCAAAAAGTTACCGATACCGAACTTAACAGAATGGCCCCAACAAAAGCTGGAGCAGCTATGGCTGGTAAGGTTGCAGGTTTGCAAATTAACGTTCAGGATAATGGTGTTAACCCATCAACTCAGATTATCTTAAGAGGTTTACGTTCAATATCCTTTGATAACCAGGCATTAATCGTTATCGATGGATCAGTAGCTACAACATCTGCTTTTGATAACTTGAACCCTAACGATATTGCAAACATCAGTGTACTTAAAGGTGCTACTGCTGCTGCTTTGTATGGTTCACGTGCAGGTAATGGTGTTCTTATTGTTAATACCAAAACCGGTGAAGCTGGACAAAAATTTATTGTTGGTATCAATTCAGCTTATACCATGGAACAAGTTGCATATATGCCAAAAATGCAAACTGAGTATGGTACTGGTTGGGAAGGTGCTTACGATAACGTAGAAAACACAAACTGGGGTCCTCGTTTTGATGGAACTCTACGTCAGATTGGCCCAACAATGCCAGATGATTATCCTTTAGAAACACAGATGGTTCCTTATGCTCCTGTAAAAGATAATTTATTGAATTTCTTTGAAACAGGTGATACTTGGAATAATACTATTTATTTAAGCAGTAGTAACGAAACAAGTAAATTTTATGCATCTTTTGGTGATCAAAGAGCCGATGGTATTGTACCTGATGATGAATACAGAAGAAATACTGTTCGTATCAATGCTAGTAAAAAAGTTGGTAAAGTTGAAATAGGAGTTACTTCAAGTTATTTTAATGATTATCAGAATGTTGTTGGTAATTCTATTGGTGACCAAGACAGACCATTATATTGGTTCTTGTTAAATACCTCAGCTAATATTCCATTATCAACATATAAAGATTGGAGTAATCCATTAAGCTACGGTTATGCTGATAATTATTACAATGCTTATTATCAGAACCCATATTGGGCTATTGGAACTAACAGAAATATTGATAATTCTAACAGACTTATTGGAAACTTAAACTTATCTTGGGATATTTATGAGTGGTTAAATTTTACTGGCCGTATGGGTCTTAATAATATTTGGGGTGATGGTAGAAACTGGCGTGCTGAACAAAATTATAACGCAGATTTACAACCATCTCACTCACATGTATCTTCATTTGTTGAAGAAACTGAATATTCAAGAGGTACATATACTGGTGACGCTTATTTAACTGGTAACTTCTCTTTCTTAGATAACTTTACATTAAAAGCGATCTTGGGTGGAACTATATATTCAACTGATTTCCGTTCGAGCTTTATGCGTGCTGATAACTTAAGTATTCCTGGTTTCTATGATGTATCAAATGGTACAGGTACTCCAACAATTCAGGTTGATGAAGAAAAGAACAGAAACTTTGGTTTCTTTGGTGATTTTACCTTAGGATTCAAAAATTTTGTATTCTTGAACTTCTCAGGCAGAAATGACTGGACTTCAACTTTATCTGAAGGTAATAATAGTTACTTCTATCCTGCAGTTGGTTTGTCATTTGTTGCGACTGATGCAATCGAAATGTTAAAGAATAATGACATTCTTTCATTCGCAAAAATTACATTAAGTAATTCAACAGTTTATAATGACCTTCCAGCATACAGAACTAACGAAGTGTATTCTAAACATGGATCATTCCCATATGGAACAATTAATGGTTTCTTTTTACAAACTGGAGCTGTTGATCCTGACATTACTAAAGAAAGGTTAAATACAACTGAGGTTGGTTTGAACTTAGGTTTCTTACAAAGTCGATTAAGTCTTGACTTCTCTTATTTCAAAACAATGATTAATGACCTTATTGTTGCTACTACTCCTTCAATTGCTTCTGGTGCTACTTCTTATTTAACTAATATCGGTGAATTAGAATCAAATGGTATTGAAGTATCATTAAGTGGTAATGTTATTAATTATAGAGATTTTAAATGGGATTTGAATTTCAACTATACGCATAACTCAACTATCGTTAATGAAATTTACGAAGGTTTAGATGAAATTGCTGTTGGAACACAAGGTGAAATTCCTATTGGTGTTTATGCTGTTGTTGGCGAAGAATATCCTCAGATGAAATCAAATATTTACGAACGTGATCCTCAAGGACGCATTGTAATTGATCCTGCTACTGGTTGGCCAAAAGAATTAGAAGCTCAAGCACTTATGGGTAGAACAACACCTCCTCATATTTATGGTTTAAGCACTACATTGAGCTATAAAGGCTTCTCAGTTTCTACTACTTTTGATTATAGAACCGGACACGTTTATTATGAGCAAGGTTCACAACAAATGGAATTTACTGGTAGATCACTTGCAAGTGTTTCTGCAAACCGTCAGGATTTTGTAATTCCTAATTCAGTAATTGACAATGGAACTGAGTATGTTGAAAATACAAACATTCAGGTACAGAATGGTCGTCAAAGCTATTGGACAAACGTTTACAATAATGTTGGTGAAAACTATGTTAAGGATGCTACAGCTCTTAAATGGAGAGAGTTATCTGTTAGTTATGATATACCTAAAAAATATATTCAAAAAGTATCGCTTAACAAAGTTACCATTGGATTCATTGGAAGAAATCTGATGACATGGTTACCAGAGGAAAATTGTTTTGCTGACCCAGAATTTAACAATACCAATTCGAATGCTATTGGTGTTGGTGGATATTTCCAATCACCTCCAACAAAATCTTATGGATTTAACATTAATATTGAATTCTAAAAAAAATAATTAAATATGAAAAATTTTCTTAAATATACAACCTTGCTTTTAGTAGTGCTACTAATGGCATCTTGTGAAGATTTTTTGGATGTTAACGAAGATCCAAACAATCCGGTTAGTGTTACACCAGAATTGGTGTTACCTGTAGCTCAATCTTATACAGCTAATGTTATGTATACAGATAGATATATTAATTGTCTGGGTAATATGATGATGTATAACTGGAGCCAGAGCGATGGTTATTCATGGTATTATGATGAATTTAACTATGCAGTAAACGCTTCATTCTATAGTAGAATTTTTACCTACTCTTATCAAAATACCTTAAAGCAATATAATATTTTAGATAACCTTGATCCAAAATATGATTATTACAAAGCTATATCAAAGATAATGAAAGCTTATCACTTCCAATTACTGGTTGATTTGTATGGTGATATTCCTTATTCAGAAGCATTAAAACGTGGTGAATTAGCAACTCCTAAATATGACGACGCTAATATGATTTATGCTAATTTAATGACAGAATTAACTACAGCCATTGAATTGATTAAGGATGCTGAAAACCCTGAAGCTGTTAAGAATGACATTATGTTTGCCGGAGTTATGACAGATTGGATTAAATTTGCTAACACTGTTAAAATGCGTATGATTGTACGTGTTTCTGATATGTCTACTCCTCCATTTACAATTGCTACTGAAATAGCTACTATTAATGCAGAAGGTTCTGGCTTTATTACTGCTGATGTTGCTGTTAATCCTGGTTATCTTCAAGAAGAAGGTAAACAAAACCCAATGTGGCAATCATTCGGTGAAGAAGTATCTGGTACACAAACTATGAGCGGAAAAGCTACTTGTGCAACTGATTATGTTTTAGATTATTTGGCAGGTACTAATGATCCTAGAATTGATAAAATCTATGAAGAGCCTAAAGATGGCCATCTTGGTGTTCCTCAAGGATTATTGGATTATGATACTCCTATTTATGATGCATTTATTCCTGATAAAGTATCAAATATTGGTCCTGGAATTTTGAAAGGATTTGATATGGATGCAATTATTTTTACTTTGGCTGAAAGCAAATTTAACCTAGCTGAAGCTGCTGAAAAATCATTAATTTCAGATGATCCAAAAACTCTTTACGAACAAGGAGTTACTGCTTCTTTCGAAACATTAGGATTAACATCAGCAAATGCAGCTGCATACTTAACAGCTGGATTAACAACTAACTTAATTGGTTATGATGCCTCATCAAATCCAATTGAAGCTATTATTACTCAGAAATGGATCGCTGTTAATGGCTTAACCGCAGAGCAATCATGGTTTGATTATAGTAGAACAGGATTTCCTGCAGGATTAGATAATTCATTATTAGCTCCTGCTGGAGTTGATAGACCAGTTCGTTTATTCTATCCTACTAGTGAATATTCAGCTAATGGCGCAAATGTTCCAACTCAACCAGATGCATTTACTGCCAAGATATTTTGGGCAAATTAATTTTAAAATGTAAAAAATTATGAGAAAGTTAAAATATTTATTAATACTGGTACTAAGCATTGGTTTATTAAACTCTTGCTTAGTAGATGACGAAACAAACTATGATGAAAACGACACAGGTTTAAATCTGGTGACTTTCGAGTTAACAAAAACACTTATTTCAGGTATTGCTGATGATACTGAGTATACTTTCCCTATGAAAGTTAAACTCGTTGGACCAACTATGAGAGATATAAAAAGCGATCTTACTGTTACTGTTTCTGTAGATGAATCTTCAACTGCAATTGAAGGTGTTCATTACAGAATTGATGATCCTACAATCGTTCTTACAGCAGATAATAATTACTTAGGTCTTGTTAATGTTTCAATGACTACATTAGGTATTGAAACGCCATTAGCAAAGAATCCAATTTTGGCATTAAAAGTTGAGTCTGTAACTGGTGATTCTAAGGTTACTAATACTGCTAAATTGATCGAGATTGAGATGAACTTTGCTTGCTTTACTGAATTGGAGGGTACATATAATGTGCAAACAACAAGCAGTACTAGTTTTGTTATAAATTGGACTGAAACAATTACCAAAGTTGGGGTTGAAGAGTATTTAACACAACGTGTTGGTACATGGAATCCTCCATTAAATCCAGATTATGGATTTGTGTTTATGAATGCATGTAACGTAATTTCAGTACCTACACAAGATTTAGCAGATATGTATTCTAATGATGTAT
>JFJP01024748.1_pt1 | contig 10958 bp, 7 predicted proteins | sample 431651 | NCBI WGS metagenome assembly JFJP01 (sample SAMN02602958, study PRJNA72255) | Microbial mat metagenome, whole genome shotgun sequencing project. | biome: fresh water; feature: sink hole; material: water; isolation source: purple microbial (photo- and chemosynthetic) mats found in...
CCCCAAACCCCAAACCCCAAACCCCAAACCACAAACTCGCAGGAGAAAGAAGTGTATAAACAAGACCCTCAGCCGCTCGATCCCAAACCGACGCCTCAGCAGCAGCAGCGAGCTTCGGTCCGAAACCTCAAAAGAAGCGAGTCACAGTTCGGCCATTTTGCACAATTACGATTAATAGTCCGATCGGTGAAAGGGAAAGTAGAGTGGAAGTACGGGTTAGTTAGGGGAGTGCGGGTTTGCCTGCGGGCTACGCCTTCGAGGGCTTTCGCTGGCTTTTGGCTTGGGGGTGGGCAGGCTGTTTCGGCAGGTGCCTCGAAATGTAGAGCTGGATCTCCGCTTCGGAGGCCGAGGTGCTGAGGACGTTTTCGTTGATGGCTCGCCTTAGGTGCTGCAGGCCGCTCTGTTCAGTGTCTTTCTTGGAGCGGATGAGGGCTCGCGGCTGGACCGCTTTGAGGTAGGGGTTGGTTTGCTTGCTTTCGAGGAACTTGCTCTCGAAGAGTGCGTACGGCTCTTCGACGAGCCCGATTTCGCGGAAGGAGTCTGCGTCGGAAGCCTTGCGTCGCGCCGAAGCCCCTCCGCTGAGGCCCTGCAGCCTCGAGTTGATGGCCTGCTGCAGCTCGACCAGCTGGCTGCGGTCCATCCGCTCGATATCCATGCTCAGCTCGCTCACGTTGATCTGCGAGCTCACGGTCAGACTCCGCACTTTCTTCCGCAGCTCGTTGAACGAAGCAGGCTGCGACTTCCTCTTGAAAAGAAGCTCTTTGAGCTTTCGGTTCGCTGCAGCGAAGTCTTTCTTCCGCGAGGACTCGGTGAGCGAGCTGCGGGAAACTGCGTCGAGTTCTGCGCTGTTCGCAGCTCTCCTCGTGGTTTTCCGGGCCGGCTTTGCGCTGGTGGCCGGCCTGGGCCTCTGGACGGACCTGTGCCTGGCTTCTTCGAGCCGCTCGTTGTACTTGTTGAGCGTCTTGACGCATTCGAGGTTTTTCGAGCGGATTTGCTCGAAGCGCCTGCAGATCTCGCTGATCCTCCCGTTCGGCTCTGAGAGCTCCTGCCACTTCATGCCGCTTGGCGGACCGGTCGGCTGCCTCTTCGCTGCAGTGGCCCAGGGCTTGCGCTTGGCTGAGTCTGACGGCCGGGTGTCGGCGAAGTGCTTGAGTCCTTTGGTTGCTTTCTGCATGAATAATCAATTTAGTTAAATATGCCTTTCAAACAGTCGGCGATGTCGAAGTAGGCAGTGTTGACCTTCTCCTTGGCCTGCGTGGAAGTCTTCAGGTAGTCTCGCTCGGTCCGCAGCGAGAAGATTTCCCTGTCCTTCTCTCGGAGCTTGCTGTCCATCTTGACGAACCGGTCGTTCACTTCCCAGAGCTTGCTGACCCACTCGCGGTTGCGGTCTTCGCTCATCTCGATTTGAGAGAGCAGCTCGAACATGAGGTGTCCGTTGAGCGTGTTGACCTCGCTGCACTCGTAGACGACGAGCACCATCATGTAGTACATCTCGATGAAGTACAGGAAGAGCCTGTCTATCACTTTCGAGTCGATCTTCGCCTTCTTCTTGTCGTACATCGCCAGCGCTATCTGGATCTTCTTCATCGACTTGTCGTAGGCTTCTTTCTTTTCGCGCGAGATCGCTTCTGGCAGCTTGCCTTCGAGGTAGTTCTTGCGCATGAGGTAGGCTTGGACTTGCTTGAAGGTGATCAGCTTCTGCCGTTCAGCCACGTCCTGTTCGTCGACTGTTCTGGTCTGTTTCTCGAAGTTGAGGTTTACCGAGTCTTCCGACTCATCGATGAGGCTGTTGATGAACTGCTGGGACTTCACCAGCGTGTCTTCGACGAAGGTGCCTGGTTTCGTCTGTTTCTCCACGTACTTGTAGTAGACGTACTGCAGGTAGTCGTTTTTATCATGGCCATTTTTCTTGAAATTAGCCATCTGCTCTGCTTAAACAACCGATACCTTTCGCTTTGTTCATCGAGTTTAGTTTTTCCTCGTAGGCTGCTTTGCTCCTGGCGAAGGCGTCTCTTATTGGATGCAAACCAATCATGAGGGAGTGTCTCGTGGTGCTGCTGGCGGCTGAAAAAGCGATCCAGTTTCTTCCGCCGAGAAAACCAATGATCTTTTCTTTGACCGTTGGCTTGCTCAGGATCAGTTCTAAGCCGGTCTTTTGGGCAGGAGTTGCGACCATAACCACTGGAGCTTTGTTCTGCTGTTTTGGGTCCAGTTTTTGTTCCAAATTCGCGAGATCTGCGGTTTTTTTCTTGAGCGCAGTGCCCAGCTTCTCGACGAGAAGACTCATCTTCTTCAGATTGGTCTCAACGGTTTCTTTCTCTCGGGCCAGACTCTGGCACAGACCTTCGAGCTGTTGACACCTAGCTTTAAGCGAGTCCAGCTGCTTGAGTTCCTCGACGGCTTCTGCGAACGAGGCAGCGTAGGAGGCCGGCAGTCGGGAGAGGTTATCTCCAGAGAACTTTTTGAAGTAGAGAGAAATGCGCTCCTCGAGCGCTTCTCTGCTGAGCGCTTGGGACTGCTGCATGATCCAGAGCGGCTGCATCTTCTTCTGCAGATCTGCAGAGAGCTGCTCCCATTCCGAAGGTAATAAGTCCACTATGAGGTATTTATTTTCCATGTAATTATTAATGCATCGAAATAGGAACAACCCCGAAGCGGACCGAGGAGAGCCGGACACCGAAGAGCTGATCAACCAGGACATCGACGACATCTTGAACCGCACGGTCGAGGACGCGTCTCCCTCGGAAGAGCCCTTGGAGAAAGACCTGAGACAGCTCGAAGAAGAGCACCGCGCGAAGATGCTGCACCTGGAGACGCTCACGATGATGGCCAAGTACCAGATCCTCTTTTTGAAGATGGAGAACCGGATCAAGTCGCTGGGCAGGATGTTCAGCAAGAAGGTGTTGGAGCACAAAGCGATCTTCATGGAGAAGCTGGCCAGCCGTTGTATCCGCCAGCGAGGCAGCAAGCAGTTCGCCCTGCGGTTCGCTGCTGGGGTGACTGCGCTGAGCAGGGCCACTCGGACTGCCTGCCTGCTGAAGCTCCTCGGAGCAGGATTCAACCGGATTCGCAAGGCTGCGAGTCTGCAGAGCGTCTTTTCGGAGGAAAACGAGAAAATCGTGCGACTCGAGCGTGCGCTGGAGAAGGCGAAGACGGGCAAGAAGCTGCTGAAGAAGCGGTCCGCGGTGCTGCAGCTCGAAGAGTCGAACAGCAAGGACAAGTCTGCAGCGGTGAAGACGAGGTCTCGACTGCAGGTCGAGCTGGACACCGCGCTGAGGGCGAGACGGCTGCAGAACAAGAAGCTGAAGTCTTCCGTGGTGACTTTCCAAGACAAGGTGCTGAAGTTTCTGGCCGACGTGTCGCAGCTCATGGCCCAGATCCAGCAGCACAAGTAGCGGCTCCTGCGAACTCTACTGCCACTGCTAATTAATCACACGATATGACGTCGGGGACTTCGGGTTTTTGGATGACTCTGTTGGGGTAGAACTTGTAGCTAAGCACGCGCTCGATGTCGAAGCTTTTGACCGCGATCGAAGAGTCCCCCCAGCGGATGTCGGACCACTCCACCTCTTTCTCGACGTCTTGCACGTGCTGCGGGGCCAGCGGGATGCTCTCGTTTTCCATGGCTTCGGCCGGGAACTTCCAGGGCTCGCGGACTTCGGCGACTTTGAAGGTGCAGTAGTCTCCGAAGATGTTCTGGTGCTCGGGGTTCACCTTGGAGACCTCGAAGCGGCGGTCGTCTTCGGTGTCGAGGTAGAGCACCTGGCTCTTGAGTTGGTAGCAGAGCCAGGCTTTGTGGTCTTTGCCTTTGTCGCAGATGTTGCAGAGACTGTAGGCGAAGGCGAGGTCGTTGTTGAGGTTGTAGATGAGGTTGCTGGGCGGGATGGGGAAGCCGGTCGCTTTGGAGAAGTCGTTCGCGGTGAAGGTGGCCAGTCCGTCGATGCCGTTCGTCGTCGACTTGAGCTTGCGAGGCTTTTTCTTGACGATCATCTTTTCGGCGAACTTCGCGAGCGTGTGGACCGACTCGCCGAAAGGGCCTTGGGTGAACTTGTAGTCGAGGGGCTTGAGCGAGTGGCCCTGGAACTGGTTCACCTGGTTGAACTTGCGCGAGACCAGGCCTTCCTTCTCCTGGCTGTTGTAGGTTTTCTTTGCTCGGTAAACCCGGGGTACGCTTTCCGACGGAGAGGAAGAGGTTGACGCCTTCGCGGTTTTTGTGGCTGAGCTCGTCGATGTTGAACTTCGTGAAGTGCAGCAAGATGCAGACCAGGTCGGAGTGGCTGGTGTAGTTTTCGGAGCCCCAGAGCTTGCGCTTGATCACGTTCGGGTTGTCGCGCGAGACGTACTTCTTCTCGATGCGCACCTCGATCGTCTGGTTGAGGTACGCGCTGAGGTCCGGGAGCTCAGCGTCTGGCTTGTACAGGAACACATTAGAAGGTATCATGGCGACCTGCGCTCCAATCTTCTCGCCTCGCTTCCGAGCCCGTGTCGAGTTGTGCTTGCGACTCAGCTCGGCGCGACGGCCCGGGTTCGGACTGTACGTGCCTCGGTCACGCCGGTCCGCAGCTGCCCGCGCTTGGCTCGCTCGTTAGCCAGGCCTACTCAATCCCTTCTGGTCCATGCTGTTGTCTTCCGAACTGCCTGACATTATTACGGTTTTTCCCGAAGCGAATTCAAATATAATAATTCGATATGGAGCCCGGCAAGCCAGCAGTCGCGAGAAGGCTGCACGGAATATTTCAAACCCGGTCTACGATGCAATGACTCTCCGGCCCACCAGGCAGCCGCTTCTGCCCTGGCCGAGACCATACCGAACAATTGTGATTTTAACAGAAGGGGTATGGTGCGGTACTGCGTCATGCTGCGCGGCTCGCCTAAACAAAATCTCACAAGAGCCGCCAGCTTCATCATCTCCACGTCTTGACTCAAAATATCCTGTCTTATCGTCCGTAACTAATGAATCTTCTACCGCTAGCCGGCAAACCTTTCCCGCCTAGCTTGAATGTGAAGTCGGTTCGCGCGTCGGGAGTCGTTGCAGTGGCTTTTAATATATTTGCTATATTTATTATCTCTTGATTATCTTGATGAGGAAGAGCTGGTCTTTCGTGCCACTGCTCATCTGGTGGTGCACGGTCGAACAGGCGCTCCAGTATTTCTTCGAGAACAACCACGAGTTCTACATGTTCTACCCAGACACCTACGGAGAAAAAGCCAACGAAACCTACTTCGTCCCTTTTGATGTTTTGACTCTCTTCGACCTCAAGTGCCAAATGAATGCCAGCCTCGTTCCAGTTGGCCCTTTCGCCGTTAAAGACATCTTCTCGGAGCCTGACTCGAACAAACTCACTCTCCTTATCAGGACCGACCTCAAAGCCACGCGCAACTTCAACAGGTCGCACAAAGAGACCGTAAAACTCGACGGGACAGAAATCTACCAGAACATGACCGACCCTGTGCAGTTCAAGTACGACAGCAAGTTCCTCCTCGACTACCAGACCTACAAGACCACTGCCAGGTGCTTCTACGAGACAGTCATCTTCGGGACCTTCGAATCGGTGGGCCATAAGCTGCAGACCGAAGTGGTGCAGAGACCCATCTGCATGGCGCCACACGTCTTCTACCCAGAGAGAGACCTCTTCCACAACGCCTTCACCATGGAGTCTGTCCTCCAGTTCTACATGACGCCTGAACGCCAGGCCTTCTTCGATCTGAACTACGCGCAGATCGGCAAGGGTGAAAAGGCTATCATCAAGGTCATTTTCCGCGCAGGACAGATGATCCAGATGACCAACCCCAACAACCAGCTGAACATGAGGACCACCGAACGCACAGAAAACGAAGCGGTCATCGTCCACCAGCAGCAGGCCAAACCCGATACCTCGCCCACGAACTGCCAGAGCATTCTCCTTTGGGAAAGAGAGATGAACCTCGCGAACAGCCACCACTCTCTCACCAAGATCAAAATGGTGCCACTCTCGACCATCAACTCCGTCGAAAAACAGTTCCTCGTCTACGAAAGCGGTCAGAGTCAACTGTTCATCATCACCACCTTCAACGCAGGCACTCAGCAGACCAGCAATCTGACTTCTTTCCTCCAAGACCTGCCCTTCAAAGTACACAGCATCAAGTACGTGCACGGAGAATTCCTCATCTTCGAAGTGCCAGTGAACCTGACCAAATCCACCGAAGAAAACTACCCTTATTTTATGAACTACTACTTTCGGTTGCCGCTTGGAAAGAAAGTCATACCGGGCATGATTTCTAATCTCTCACAGCTGGTTGTAGGGACTTACCAATGCGCATACCTCAACCTAGACGGCTCGCTCATGCTACTGGACTTCCAGACGCCAGACCTAGACGGCAAAATTGATGAGATCCCGATCACGACCTTCTACTTCTCGAAGATCGATAACTTTTTCGAAATCTACATGGAAGAAGTCGACTCGCTATCCAGCAAAGGTTTCGGGAACCTGAGCATCGAAGCAGTAAAAAAGATGTCCAGGACATTCCGCAGATTCATGACCAAGACGTACGTGTTAGAGTACTTCGATACGGAAGGCGCAGACGTCCCGGGCAACCCAGGAAAAAACCTCCTCATCCTTACCAACAGGAGAACAGGTCGGCAGATGGGCAGGAAGTTGCTGGAAAACATCAACAACATCTACGAAATCACTCAGTTCGCCTCCGAGTTCACCTTCCTCTTCAAGTACTACTCCGATAAAAAGATGGATCCTGACGCAAACCAAACGACTTCGATGTATCCAGACGGTCTCCTGATCAGCTTCGGACTGCCGAACATCAAGATCACAATCAAAAAGCCTCCCCCCAAACCTGCGATCAAAGACACAAACAAAACATTGGAACGCACAGCTTCACCCCAAACCCCAAACCACAGCGACAAGTCCAGCAGAAGACTGCAGGGTCCAGCCGCTGCCCCCTTCAACAACAAGCTGAACATCACTGTCGTCTGCAACGGGTCCACTACCCCCAGCTTCTCCTTCTCGGTTAACTTCATGAACAAACAAAACGACTACTTCCAAAGCTTCTATGGGTCTTCTCTTCCCGGAGATAAGCAGCTGCAAGACCTCGGACTGGAAACCGACCCTAACATCGTCCCCTTCAACGAATCTTTCTCCAACGGGATCGACGTCTTCCTCAATATGAACAAGTTCTTCAAAGGCAGCTTCTTCTACTTCGACTTCAACTCAAACCTCGGCCCGAGAAACAAAAACCCTTTTCTCTTCAACTGGAATGTGAATCTTCGCAAAGACATTCTGAGCATCACTCTGCCGAGTCAAGAGATGGCGATGCCTGTCTACTTCGAAGTGCAAAAGGGTAAGCTTTCAGTAAGGAACCTGCTGCTGGATCTGCCGACGAGAACGTCGTACTACAAGCACATAAACAACCGCTGGACCTGGACCAAAGACGCAGTCGACAGCCGCAAAATAAACAACATCGAGCACATCGTAGGCCAAGACACCATGCTGAACGTCTCCAGAAACATCTTCTCGCTGAACATGGAAACACTCGACGAAAAACCTCTCACTGGCATCGGCAGCTTTTGCAAGTCGGTGGTCTTCTGCAAGATGAACTACATCCCAGAGATCACTCTGTGTCTGACCGAGAACTCGCTGCAGGCGCACTACACGTCGGAGAGGTTTTCTTCAGAGCAGACGAAGCTGAACATCTACGACTCCGCAGGAACCTTGAGCGAAGTCCTGAAGAACAAGAACATCCGCCTGATGCTCTACACCAACTACTTCCCGAGCCACATCTACCTGTTTTCCGAGGTCAACGGAAACTACTCGCTGGTGGTTTACGAATTCTATGCAGGCATGGACCTGTACATCCACTCGGAACAAGAGGTCAAGCTCGTCGAGCTCACGAACCACCTGGCCGACCCAGCCATGAAAGACAAACTCAACAAACTCGAGTGTCTCGACGATTACATCGTTGCTGTCACCGAGAAAGGATACTTCTTTTCGTACAACATCCGCAGCTCCAGATTCAACTACACCAAGGTCACCATCATGATCCAGCGGATCAGCTCTCTAGACGAGCACTTCCCCGAGTACAGCCTGCCAAAAGATTACCTGCCGAATGAAGAGCCCTTCAAGAAGTACACGGGGACGAAGAACACGGTCTTCAAGATCAGCAACCTCGAGACCATAAAGATCTTCAGCGAGCCAACAATCGACAACTCGTACCAAGCAGAGAAGGTCTACATGAACCGGATGGTCTTCATGCTCGAAATCAGCAAAAATTTCGGCTCAAGCTACCACTTCACCAGCATCGTCATGTTCGACCACAGACAGTCCTCCTACCAAGCCTTCCAGCCGATCATCCGAGGAGACAACTGCTGGCGCATGTTCATCGGCCCTGCGTTCATCATCGAAGGAGAGCGGCAGGAAAGGAGTCTCTGCATCATATGCATTCAGGGAGAGCCTGGCGCTCCTGCCTCCTCGATACCTCAAGCTCCGGAAGCGCTGATCGGCATCCTAGAAACCTCGCGCTACGGCATCATGATCGCAAACGAATTCAAAGTAGATAACCTCTTCAAAAACCAAGACAACCCAAAAACAAACCTTGTAGCCAGTAGCTACGATGTGAACTTCTACAAAGGCGCGTACATGATGGAAGTCTTGGACAGGCCCTACCAGTTCAAAAATGAATCGGCAAAGCAACTGAATGACTTCTTTAAAGCCATCAACATTCGAAAAACGGTCAAGATGTACTTCCTTGACACCTTCAAGCCTTCCATCAACAACTCACTCGCCAACTCGCTGCTGCACGAGTCGTTCGAGGCTAACTCGCGGAGCTTCTTCGAGAGACTCGCGAGTCCAGCGCGCAAAAACGCCTCGAGAGAGATCAGCGACTACTTCGAAAGCCACATCTTCAACACCAAAGTCAAGTGCGAAAGCTACATCGAGTGCCGTGACAAGACCATCAACGGGACGGTCCAAATCGTCGAGAGCAACCAGGTGGCCAGCTTCCCCGAGTACGTGACCATGGCACAATACCGCATCGGGTACATGAAGCTGCCGAAGTTCTACAACGACAGCTACGAGATGGCCTACCTCTTCACCAAAGACAAGCTGACCTACACGCACCAGTCCCTCAAACACACCATCGAGTTCAACAGGCTCGGTAACGAGTGCAGCGAGTTCCAGAACTTCGAGAACTTCATGATCGGCGTCTGCTCGCACAACAAGTCGCACAACTACTTCAGAGTCATGAACCTCAGCGGCGACATCTCCTACTTCGACATTCCGTTCAAGTTCAAGAGCGGCAAGATCCTCACTGTGAAGGAGATCTCGATATCGATCCGAGAAGACTACATGGTGCTCTTCACCTACAACGTGTTCTTCAAAAGGTACCTCACCGTCTTCCTCTTCCAGATCATCAACAACAAGACCTACGAAACCTTCGACGTGAGCCAGCTGAACCAGACCACGCACTACTATAACCCACTGGTCAAGAACTTCAGCATCATCTACCTCAGAGAAAATCCTATGAATGATGAGAGCGTCGATTTTAGAGTGTACAACTCGGGGTCGTCGGAGTCGCCCAGCAAGCACTTCTACCTCTGGTCACTTCGCAGGATAGAGAACCGAGTGCTGCAGATAAAGTTCGATGGCTTCAAGCTCACCGAAGAAAAGACCAGCGGACTGACGAGCGTGCGCATCCAAAAGATCTGCGATCTCATCCACTTGAGGGTAAAGTTCTACATCCCGGTAGGCATCTCGGCAGAGTACCTCATCGACCAGGCGCGCGTCACGCCGCTGCCGACCGAAAACCAGCACTTCTACGACTTCATCCTCACGCTGCCCAACGCGCAGGACTACTTCATGCGCGTCAACAGGACGCTGCTCGACGACTCGGTCAAGAACAACCAGATAGGAGACATTCAGTTGCAAAACGTCAGCATCCTCAGCATCTCCAATCCCTTCTTCGGCACCAAGAACACCAAAGTGATCAAGCCACGGTTCTACAACAACACCTACATGGTCGGCGCGAACTACTACCCGAACAGAGCCATCATCAGGTGCTACTACATCCCCGAAAGTCTCCGGGCGAGGGCAGTCACGCTGACGATCAAGAGCAACTTCGAGCTCTTCACCTTCCTGAAGTCGAAGGGCGAGGAGCTGGTGAATTCCAACCAGACCTACGCGCTGGAGACGGACCTCGAAGCGAACACGGTCTACACTTTCGGCCTAATCCAGCACGACCAGCACGCGATCGTGATCGGCACGCACGACCTGCAGATGGCGAACGGCGACTTCGAGCCGATCACAGGTAGCAGCGTCTCACGCAGACAACTACTACCTCAAGATCTACTCCTTCCTGGTCGACGGTTCGCTCATAGAATCGAAGATCTCGCGGTTCCTGCACTTGAAGGTGAACAACGAGTACCTGGCTTCGAACAACATCACGCTGGTCTCCCAAGGCCCGAAAGCCATGGTGCTCCTGCTGGCCAGCTACGGACTGCTGCAGATGCTGATCGCGTGGAGCTACAGCCGACCGACGAGTCGAGACATGTCCTACACTGATGACTTGGATGCTATCGACCTTGAAGTCCTTGCAGACTTAGCTGCCGAAGGTGAACAACAACCTCAACAATACTCGCCGATCAAAAAACCTGAACTAGTAGTTTCGGAGAATATGTACGAAAAGATAGTCGAGGTGCCTGAGGAGGAAGCCGAGCAGGATGATGATTTCCAGCCGAACGCGAAGGTGCAGCTCGATGCGATAGAAGGCCAGGTCGTCCAGCCGAAGATGATCGACAGCGATGTCGAGGAGGAAGCCTCGGTAGAAGATGGCCGCGTCGATAAGAAGGCTTCGTTTGAAATGACCTAATAATTAAGCTACCAACTATTCCAGACCCGGGTTCGGGGTTTGGGGTTTGGGGTTTGGGGTTTGGGGTTTGGGGTTTGGGGTTTGGGGTTTGGGGTTTGGGGTTT
>JFJP01033639.1_pt1 | contig 10957 bp, 9 predicted proteins | sample 431651 | NCBI WGS metagenome assembly JFJP01 (sample SAMN02602958, study PRJNA72255) | Microbial mat metagenome, whole genome shotgun sequencing project. | biome: fresh water; feature: sink hole; material: water; isolation source: purple microbial (photo- and chemosynthetic) mats found in...
CCCAGACCGTCTCCTTGCCGTCGCCAGACGAAAAATACGGCTCTTTTTTCGGTCGCTCCCAGCGTTCAAATCCTTATGGAAGGATTTGGGCCTCCGTCTTGCTGTTGTCTTTTTGCAGGAGAAGCCCCATTCTTTCGATTGGCTTGCCTTCGGGCAGAGAGATCGGTTTGTCGAAAAGGAACTTCATGAAGGGTTCCGTCTTGGCGTTTGCGTGCGGGGTGAAATCCGCAAAGGTGATCCCCGTGATCACCCGCTTCTCCCCTTTTGCAGGACCCGAGACGACCATCGCGTTCGCTCCCTTGATGACGAGCTCCTCCAGATACAGTTTCGGCCACCACTTTTCGTAACTCGACTTGGTAGTGTATTTGGTGATCAGCCCGTCTTCACAAAGCTGGCCTTCATGGAGCTGGCGGTAGATGGTTCCCTCAAAATTCTCGGCGAAATAGACCTTATCCGTGCGGACACCCCAAGGCGCGCCACCGCCCGCTTGGCTGGTATTGATGCCCAGCGGAACGATCTCCTTTTGCAGGACGGTGTCCTTGACGGTAATTTCCAAATCCTGCCCGTGACTGCTGGCGACACAGGCCCAGAGACCGAAGATAGCGACTGTTTTTTTCATAATTTTTTGTTTCCGTTGATGTTTGGTTGATCTGCTCAATTTTTCCCCTCGATGCCCCACCCCTTTTTTCCGTTTTCTTTGGGCGCGATCCCCAAGAGAAGGGGGTCGTGGGTCTCTTTCATCCAAATGTCCACAAGAGATGATGCAAAAGCTTTTTTTTCTTTCCAAGACAATTTTTCGGCGCAGTTATCCATCTCGTCGGGATCACGCGCAAGGTCGTAAAACTCTTCGCTTGGACGAACCTCTGAAAAATCTGGCCAAGGCCTGATAAAACTGTCTTGCGAAGGCGTGTAATTTTCAGGGATTTTGTGCGGGAGCGGTTCCCCTAACCCACGGGGCTCGTAGTTGCGCAGGTAGCGAGCGTCTTGGGTTCGCACGGCGCGAACGGGATGGTAGTCCTCTTGTCCTCCGCCGCAATTCCATTCCTGAAAAATCATTTCGTGCGGGGTGTAGTTTTCGCCTGCCAGCAAGCCCCAGAAAGATTTCCCTTGGATATTTTTCGGGAGAGGTAACTGGGCGGCATCGAGAAGCGTCGGCGTGAAATCTATGTTTGGGATGAGATGCTCGCTGACAAAACTCCGCCTCAATGATTGGGGCATCTGCACGGCGAGGGCGATTTCCGTGCCCAGATCGTAAAGGGTTCCTTTGCCGCGGGCGGCGGCGATGCCGTGGTCGGTGGTGACAACCACGAGCGTATTTTCTTGGTGACCGTAACGCTCGATGGCCTCTACAAGCCGTCCGAACTGCTCATCGAAATAGCGGATAGAAGCTTGAAAACGGGAAAAGTGTTCGCGGAAAATCTCGCGGTCAGGGGCGGTGGCTGGCAGGCAAACAGACTCCTGTGGCACTGCCCCCCCATAGACCCGATTGAGGCGGCTGGAAGGCAATGCGCAGTCATCTGAATCCCACTGGCAACGGTGGACCTCTTGCGTGCCGATGTTCAGGTAAAACGGTCTTCCTCCACCGCCGCGCCTCTGGCGCAGGAAAGCGATGGCGTCGTCAAAGGCGTTTTCTGCATTGCGCGACCGCCAGGAAGCCTCCATGTCCACTTGGTAGCGGTTCTCCCCCACATAGCCTTCATGGGAGAGCCCGCAATGAAGGGTATCGTAACCTCCCTCATTGAAATAATCTACGATCGTCGGGGTAGTGATTTTCCAGCCGTGATGGGAGAGCCCCATCAGCCCGTTGCTATGGGCATACGACCCCGTCATGGCGCAACCGCGGGAGGGACTGCACACCGCAGAGCTGCAGAAGGCACGATTAAACTGGATATTGCCCCTGAAAAAACGGTCGAGGTTCGGGCTTTCAACAGCCCGACCGTAACAGCCCAGCCATCGCCCGAGATCGTGGCAAACGAGGTAGATGATATTCATGGAATTAAAACGCATGCTTTCCTTGCGGCAAATCCAGCGCGGGTTCCAAAGTCTGGCGTTGATCCCGCTATTTTACAGAGACGGGAAAATTTATCGAGAGCGACACAGGCTTGATTGAGATTCGCTGAACCGATACAGGCAAGGGCGAATCGCCCATAGATCTCTGGGATTTTCTTCAATCGGATCCTCACGATGTAAAAACGATGTTTCATTGAATCAACGCCACGCCTCCCGAACGGAAGGAAATCAAGATGTATCCTTCGGATGTGACGGCGACACCGCCGAAACGGGGTTCCTCAGTCAGCTTCAATTGCCAGTTGGACTTGCCGCTCTCTCTGTCGAAAACGCTGACAAAATAATCCGACGAGGCTTTTTTGAATCCAGCATCCTTCCCGCAGTGGACGACGACGACACTATTTTTTGTCATGACCGAGCCAAACACCAACGACTGGCCATCCACCCGCCAAGTTTTCATCGGGAAATCATAAAGCGTTTTACTTTTTTCCATGAGATCCAAAAAAGAACTTAGTTTTTGTTTTTCGTCCTCTTTGCCGCCCCCGCCTTTTCTGACTTCTGGGATATTCCCGATTTTTTCTTTGACGAAAGCAAGCGTGTTTTCCATCCCCCAGAGTTCAAAACTATCGGCTCTGCCCGTCGAGTTGCGCGTGAAAAGAGACTGGTCATCCCACGAAGGCAATTCGGAGACATTGCTCAAGATCAGCTCGGGGAAACGGGGTGCTCCATCGGTGCCAAATCCCACGACTCCGAATTGGTCGCCTTTCCCGCTGGTCAGCCATTCCCTCTGATCCGAGTAGAGCGGGGTGCCCCCGTGAATCAGGTAGTCTCCCAGCACAGCGATTTCTTGTCCGCGACGAACGGGGTCATAGACACTGCTGGAAACATAGCCAGGAGGAAGTGCCGTCCCATCGGACTTTTTATAACCCACTGGAGAAAACGCGTTGCCCGAGGCGAGCCAGACGGCATCCTTGGTCGCCGTCAATGTCCCGTGAGCCGAAGCACCTTTGCGGAACTCTGCATGGAGGTGTCCCGAGGTCGTGTTTTGCCACTTGATTTTTCCTGTGACCGCATCGAGGGAAAAAACATAAGTACCTTCTCGATCCACAAACCCAGCGGCGAAGTAGGCGGCTCCTTCCTCGACCAACACCCCCGAATGGACAGGCCATGCCGACTGCACTTTCCCATACGCCAAATAATAGCGGTCAATAGGCCCCGCCTTAAAACGCCAGATCAGGGCTCCCGTTTCCGCATTCAAACTATAAACGAAACCGTCTGCAGAACCCAAAAAACAGGCTCCTTGCGCGATGGTCGGCGAAGCCAAGATCGGGCCTCCCGTCCTGTAGCTCCAGAGCGTTTTGCCATCCGCTAGACTCGCGCAATAGACCGTGCCGTTGAGGTCGGCATACCACAACTTGTCCCCCACGGCTACGGGCGGGGTCGTCTGGAGTGCGCCCTCGGGCTTCTTCTCCCAAGCCAGTTTACCCGTGGCAGTCAGCGGGACGGGCGAAGACCCCATCCTGCGGTTGTTGGCGCGGTAGGTGAACCAATCTTTGGCAGTCGGGACAACCGCCCCTTTTTTGGCTGCACCCGCTTCCAGTCGCTCGCTCTCGACAGCTTTTTGGTTGAAATCAAACTCTCCTGCAGGGGCTTGGATGATGTTGCCACGGATGCTGTAGGGACAACCGCAAATGTAGGGGGTGGAAATCAGAAGTCCGTTGGCGGGGAAACAATCCTGCCAGCAGCCAGCACGGGAGGAGTGATCCACGATTTCTTTGTTCCGTATCCTGTCATACGCCATATTCTGCCGCCGAAAAATTCCGTTCGGCGAAATATTGACAGGCCCGCAACCCATACCGACTTCAGGCAACTTGGAGAGCGGCTTGCCTGTCATGGGATCAATTTCTCCCTTGAGCCCTTTACCGATCATATAAGCTTTACCATCCTCACAAAAATGGTGGATCACACCTCCACTAGGTTGACTCCAGAGCAGTTTGCCATCCTTGGAAGAGAGGGCGATCAACTGCCCCTTGCCTTTGACAAAGTGGAGGATAGCCTGGTCGGTGATGAGCATTCCTGGGCGGGCAGAACCGAGCGAAGAATGACCAAATGAAGTGGTCGGCTCTTTGACCAAAGCCAGTAAATCCTCAGCCTCATTAGACCACAGCACTTTGCCCGTCCCTGCATCCAGACAAGCCGCACGGCTTTCCCAACCTACAAAATAAATCTTTTTATCCTTGGCGGCGATACTTCGCCCATCAATCAGCTTCCCTTCGTTGTGAGTCCAAAGGATTTTGCCGCCCGTCTCCGCACAGGCGATCATCGTCCCGTAGCCCCAGTTCATTTCGCCCTTGGCATCCACGGGCGGCGGGACATATTTGACCGAGCCTAGCTTGGCTGGTTTTTTCACCTTTTCATCTTTGTCACCGAGCAAGATGTAGATTTTATCTCCTTCTAAAGCCATCCATTTGCCCTCGGGTGCTCCAGAAAATTCGATCACTTTCAACTCCTTGCCTGTCTCCGCATCCAGCACATAAACCTTGTTCTCCTCCATCAAATAAAGTTTGTCGGCTGTCGCCACCATCCCGCTACGAGCCACGGGGTTGCTTTCAGAAAGATTGCGTTGCCAAAGCTCCACTCCATTGAAAACATTTCTGGCGATGAGCCTGCAGGCATAGGGGTCATAAAGGGCTTCAGCCCCGTAGGTGTAAGAGTAAAAATGGCTGGTGGCAGTGAACATTCTGCCGTTGGCGATGACCGTCACGCACGGTTGCGGGCCACGCGTGGGAGAGTCCACCCACTGCGTCCAAAACGGCCACTTGACCACGGTGTCTTTCGAGACGGGATTGTTGTCGGGACCGTAAAGCCAGTGAGGCCAGTCATCCGAACCTTGCGCCATCGCTTTCGGCTTCTTGGCGGGATACCAAAGCCCGCCAGGAGTGAGTGCCCTCATGCATTCCGCTTCACTCAACTTGACCCCGCTGTTGACGATCAGGATGTCTGCGGAGTTATCGGGAACGGGAACATTTTTGGGAACAGAGTTCAGGACAAACAGTTTCTTGCCTAAAATGTCGGATTGTTTCCCTAAAGCTTCCTGCGTCACCTTTTCACTCTGCAACAGCACCGTAAAATCAGTCTCTTTGGCAAACTTCGCCGCGTCCTCCAGCGACTCGCCCACCATGACGACCAACCCCTTGCGGCGGGCAGTCTCCTTGAGCACCGTCGCCGAATCCACCTGCGCCCAGCAGGATTCCGCCAATAGCGCCCCGATAGCCGCTAAAAGAGTGAGATGGCGTTTAAGATGATTTTCGCTTCTGGGTTTCATAATCTATTTTTCAACATTCGATGAATCATCATTCTTGGGTGTGAGCTTCTATTTCGCATGGCCTGGATAGAACTTCTCCACCGCTTCGTGGGCGATGGTTTGGAGGGCTTTGAAGTCATCGGCGGAAAGCGGGATGTTTTCGGAATAGTCAATGTCACTCCCCTTTTTGAGAATTTTGCTGTCGGGGATATACGAATTGCCCACCACGCTCTTGCCGAATATCACCTCGTAAAAAACCGCCCCCTGCAAATAGCGTCCGGCATTATTTTTATGCTGGTCAAACATCAAAAATTCCTCGCCAGTCTTCTTATCCTTGCTCCACCGTGAGCCAACCCAGAGGGAATGGATGTTTTTGGGGCGGGCAGGAGGCTTGGCATTTTCATAATCGAAATCAGGATCGGGGAACTTATACCCCCAAAGCGGATGGGTTTTGGCAATATGAAATGCACATCCGACAGGTCCAATCCCCACACCCAGCTCGTCTGCCACAGTCTTTACCGCCTTGTGCCCATCTTCATACATCGTGTCCATGTCGTATTGAAACCCGGGCGGACGGTGCGATGCCGGCTTTATGGGCGCATTGCCCTTGGCACTGCCCTTGTTGCGGATACCGTCGCCGCGGTCCGACTGGTTCTCGTTCATTATAATCAGCGCATCAGGCTGGTATTTTTTCACATAATCAAACATCACCTTGGCGTCCTCCCTGTAAACACTGGGCTCCATTGCCACGCTATGGGGGTGGAGAATGACCACATCGTATTTTTTTGCCGTGATCTCATCTTTTATTCTTACTTTTGCCTTATAGTCGGTTTCGAGCGCAACCATCGCCTTCGGGTCGTCCGGCTTCGTTTCCTCAAGCTTCATAGCCTCGGCATAAGTCTCCATCCGACCCCGCAAACAGCGGACAACCGCCACATGACCATCCGCCTTCGCCATTTCTGGAAGATCGTCAATCACCCCGTGCCAAGCACTGCTCCCAAAAACGAGGATGTTTTTTTCAACGGCAGAAGCCGTGGAGGTTCCTCCGAAAAGGAGTGAGATGCCAAGGGCAAAGACGGGGAGCCGTTTGAGTAGAGATTTGCTTTTCATAGTTTATTTCTTTTGGTTGTTTTATTTATTTCCAGTTGAGAGAATCGGGGGAGCTGTGAGTATCTCCAAAAGCGCTCGGTTATTGAGTTGTGCCTTGGACAAAAAAGCGGGGAGAAATAAAAACTCCGCCTCTTTCCCCGAGGCGGGGTCGTGGACTGAACAGTGCATGTTATCCCCCAAGGGGCCCAGCCCGTCGAGCGTAGGCACTTGGTCAAAAAGCATGTTGGCATCGCTCATGCCTCCCCGTCTCAATTTTTCCACGCGTGCCCCTGATTCTTTTCCCGCCCGCTCCCAAACTTCAAACAATTTCGAGGTCGCCTCGTTGTCCGACATCGGCGGCATGATGTCGGCGATTTTTACGCGGAGGGTGGATGACTTTTTGCCATCCCCACTTTTCAGGGGAGGGAGTTTGGCGATTTTTTTCAAAGCCTCCACAGTCTGGGTGAGGTGCGGCTGTGAGAACGCCCTTACATCACCGCTGGCTTGCGCGGATTCGGGGATGCGGTTGGGTGCCACGCCCCCGCTGAACATCCCCACATTGACGGTCACCTCCCGCGAGGGGTCGGTCAGGGACTCCGCCGCCTCTACCGCCCGTGCGAGTTGGCGGATGGCGTTGACCCCGCTGGCGTGCGCGTTGCCCGCATGACCACCCTGCCCCATAGATTCAATGACGAATCGTCCGCCCCCTTTCCGTGCCGTGACCACACGGAAAGAACCTTGAAAACCCTGCGCCTGCAAAGTTTCGGGTTCCACCACCAGGCACGCCTCGATGCGGGAGGCAAGATAGGGGGTGACCACTTCGGCAAAGTGATGGTGAAACCCCTCTTCCGTCGCATTGATGAAAAAATAAAAGGTAAAGCGACGATAGAGGTCGGGCTCCGCCTCGGAAAGAGTCTTGAGCATCAACCACACCAAAGCCGTCCCGCCTTTGCAGTCAATAACGCCAGGCCCGTAAATGCGGTCGCCCTCTCTTTTCCAAGCGAACCCCAACCGTTTTTCCTCTTCGGGCGAATAAACCGTGTCGAGATGGCTGACGAAGGCGACAGATTTTCCGCCTGCTTTCCCCTCTCCCCGTTTGATTAAAATGAGATGGTTGCCCGCGACGGGTTTTTTCGAAGGGACAAACTTCGCTTGAAATCCCAACTGGGCAAATGCCTCTGCGGTAGATTTTCCGACTTCGTTCACCCCCGCCACATTCAGTGTGAAGGAGTTGATATCCACCCATTTCTTCAACCACGCCAACGCTTCGGGTTCATGTTTTTTCATAGCGGCGGTTCCAGTTTTTTTCATAGAGCTAGCTTTTTCTGCGGACGACTCTGCGATAGGGAGAATGATGGACAACCCCGCCCATAACGCCACGACAATTGCGCGCCTATTTTTTTTCAAAATCATTTTTTGACCACTCTCCAAGCGGCTTCTTGCAAAGACTTGGCAACCGCAGGTGGAATGTCCATCGGAGTTCCTAACCCCACCCCCTCCTTGTCGCTAAAATCGTCCTTGATGTCGGCAAGTTTGGCGGGCAACCCCACGGGGCTCTCGCCCGTGATCACGGCGAAGACAACGCACGAGTTGAGATACTGCCCATAGACGGAGGGATGACGATCTGTCTTCCCTGGGTTCTTGGTCTGAAAAGCCTCCAAATCTGAGCGGAAAATCGGAATTTCTGGCCGCTCTTTTTTTACCAGCTCAAAAGCGTCGCCCGACGGAGCCAACAACATCCCGTGTTTTTCCGCAATCTCCCGATAGTATTTTTGGATCGGCTCGTGGGTTTGCTTTTTTGGGTCTTTGACCCAAGTCATCGTGGCAACAAATTTGGTTTTAGGTGACGCATTTTTTTTCAACGCATCGAAAAAGGCATCGAATGTCGGGATGGCATCTTCTCCAAACGGCGACGAACTGTGAGCCATGATGCAAACAAAATCCCATTCTTGCGCTTTCACCGCCGAGAGGCAACTGTCCACCGATTTTTCGCAGAGCTTTTTGTAGGACTCGCTTTTTTGCGAAGGTTTGAGCGACTCCAGATCGCCGTTGTTGATCAGTTTCAAAGCCCTGAAATAGCCAGGAAGCCCCGCAGACGAATCGGTGAGAACCTTGCGCCCTTTAAATGCTAAAAATTCTTTGAGGACTTTAAATCCGCCGCCGCCCGCACTCCAGAAACTGGCACCGATCGTGAGTAGTTTTACCTCGTTGGGCTCCGAAGCGCGGAGCGGAAAAACCATAAAACCAACGAGACACATAGCGACTGGCAGTAATCTTCCCATAGCTCAAGTTTATCTGATTGAGGCTTGTTTTCAATTCATGATAATGTATTTTTATTGCACGATATGGACAAGAGGCGAGTCTATCTTTATCCCCAGTATCCGAGTGGAGTCGGGGCGCAGATATATGAGGGCATCTACCGCTTTGCGAACGAACAGAGGTGGAATTTGGTGCAACTCAACGCCGATCTCTACAAGCAAGCCGCACAGCGCAATGGGCTCCGTCGGGTCGGCGGCGGCGGGCTTTTAGTTTGCCCGAGCACCCGTGAAGAATTAGTAGATGCAGCGCAGATGCGACTCCCCTGTGTGGCGATCAGTGATCGGCAACAGGAGAGATTCCTCCCACAAGTCGGACTCGACCACCGGGCTTGTGGGAGGGTGGTGGCAGAGCATTTGAGGCAACTCGGAATCAAAAGCCTCGGTTTCCTCCATTCATTTTTATCGCTAGGAACATCTCGCTGTTGGTCGGGATTTCGTCAATACGCACGATCGGCTGGCATGTCCGTCTCCCGTTTTTCTGCTGCTGGGCGCTATCCTTTTCGCAAAGTCAGCTTGACGCGAACTCTGCCCAATGAGCAGGAGATGTGTAACTGGCTGGCATCGCTTCCTAAGCCTTGCGGAATTTATTCGTCCACCTGCATAGGCGGCATCTGGATTCACCAGTGCTGTCAGACTCTCTCTCTTTCCATTCCTGAGACAGTGTCTCTGATCGTGCAAAAGGATGACCCAGTGTTCTGCCAAAGCACGCACCCGCCTCTTTCCGCGCTTCGGGTGGACTATGTCGGACTAGGCTACCAATCTGCGCAAACGCTTTCTTCCCTCTGCGATAGGAGGCCAGTAAAAAAACTCTCTCTCTTTGTTCCAGAGGGAGTCATCGCACGCCAGTCCACCGATGTTCTGCACACGACCATTCCTGGGGTGGCAGATGCGATTGCTTACATTCGAGCCGAGGCCTGTCGCGGTGCTAGTGCGAGCCAAGCCGCACGCTTGGCAGGATATTGTCGCAGGAATCTAGACCGCCATTTTCAGGAAGTGATCGGACACACTGTTTTTGAAGAAATACAACGGGTGCGAATCGCCCGTGCGCAAGAGCTACTGCGCAATCCGTCCCTCACTTTAGACACCGTGGCAGAGCAGAGTGGTTTTTGCAGTGCCAGTCATCTGAGCCGCACTTTCTCCGCCGCCGTGGGTCTGACTCCGGGTGCTTGGCGCAATGGTTCTTATTCCAATGACCTTTAAGAGTGAGATGCATTCGATTGTCCCTTTTGCGTCTGTTGTTGCTTGTCGCTCCTTTGAAAATAGGGGCAAGGGGCAAGAGAAAAGAGCGGGAGCAGAAAGTAGAAGCGGCGTCCCGCCGCTTTCGGGAAGGAACGCGGTGCGTCTCGCCCGCGAGGCTAGGCGCAGAAAGTCCAATATCCACTCCCCCATTTTCATCGCTCGTGGTGTTCGTCAGAACATGGTGACTCCTTTGAAAATGTCAAAACCCCATCCGTAGCAAAAGGCTCTCTACACATGCCAGTTTTAAAATGCCCTTATCGAGAAGAAAGAGATTCACCTCACCCAAAAGGCTCTCTACACATGCCAGTTTTAAAATGCCCTTATCGAGAAGAAAGAGATTCACCTCACCCACTTTTAATCTCGCCCCACAGCAAGCACCGATTAACTTCGGCTCAAAACTGATCCATCCAACAATTCCATCCAAAGCCTCCTCTGCAAAACTTGCGGCATATCAAACATGGACTGCTTCTTCCCCAAGCTCAAACAGATTTCGTTGCAACTTGAAATAGAACACAATGTAGCAGCCATCCCAGAAAACAGGAATGGACAAAAAGATAATATGTCAAATCTGGAATCTTGCCACCCGAGAAAAAACGGGTAGCTTACCGACATGCAACGAGATGGAAATCTCTGCGTTAAAAACGGACACCACTACCGAAAGCACGACTCGTTCCTTTGGAAAAACAAGGACGGCGGCGGATACCTTTTTTGCTTGGAACAAGGCATCAGAGGCCGCCCCCAAAGCCGCCCTTCCTTGACCCACTCCCCAGTTTACTCCGTAGGCATCATCCTCCGTGGCGAAGCCCTCTACCGCACGGACGATGGCAAGGAACAACTCTTGAACTCCGGATGGTGCTTTCAAGAGCAACCCGATACACGCAGTTCCTTCATCATCAACGAAGCGAAGCCTTACCGCGACTGGCTCGCAGGATGCGATGCGCGGATGTGGGAAGACCTTGTCAAAATTGGTGCAGTTCCCCGAAGCACCCCACTCTGGAAA
>JFJP01000083.1_pt1 | contig 10956 bp, 5 predicted proteins | sample 431651 | NCBI WGS metagenome assembly JFJP01 (sample SAMN02602958, study PRJNA72255) | Microbial mat metagenome, whole genome shotgun sequencing project. | biome: fresh water; feature: sink hole; material: water; isolation source: purple microbial (photo- and chemosynthetic) mats found in...
AGCATTAAGTCGCCATCGCGCACAGCAATCGCTTTTGCTTTCGTTATTGGATAGCGAAGTTGGCCTACGGGGCTTTTTGGCCACGGGGGATTCCAAGCTGCTGGAGGTCTATTACCAGGGCGCTCGCACTGAGGCGGATGCGATCCGCAACACTCTGGATAATTTGGACCAAGCCGATGAAAAAGAGGCCCAACCTCTGTTGCAAAAAATTCAGATCATGGTCCAGGCTTGGCACGAACAGGTGGCGGATCCTCTCGTGCGGGAGCGAAACCGCGGCTCCTTGGCCAATCTCCGGGGAGCGCTGGAGAAAGAGAAGCGAAATTTCGAAGCCATTCGCGAGGCCAGTGAATCCCTGCTCCGGTTCTTGGATGATCGGGACAATAAAAGATTGACGGCGGTTGAGGAATCTCTGGCCGCCGCTCGTTGGATTTCCATCGCGGCCATGGGCGCTGTGTTTTTGATGGGGTTATTGGTATCTCGATGGATTTTGCGCAAGGTCGCCGATCCTCTGGTTGAGCTTTCGGATGCCGCCCGCGCGGGGAGATCCTTCCCTGAACCCGAAACCATCCGCTCCGTGCGCGAGGTTGAAGTCCTTAGCCGCGCCCTTTTCGAACTGGACGAAAGGGTGCGAGCGAGGGAACAGGCGCTTCTTCAAGACCACGAGGAAACGGAAGCCATTCGCACCTTCACGGAGCTCGTGCAACGCATCGACCAAGAGTCTGATCTTCTGGCTGCAACGGAGCAGGCACTTCGTCGCTTCCTGGGCGCGGATCCGGTCCAGATTTTTCTTCGTCCAACGCTGGGAGACGGCCTCGAAGCAAGGATTCCCGAATTGGAGCCCGAAGAAGCCTCACGACACCGCATTCTGGGTGATGCCATGGCCTGTCGGGCCATGCATACGGGGCAACCGGTTCAACTGGACACGAAGGCTGCGACGGCCTGCCTGTGCCCACTTGGAGTACCGGGAAAAGGGAGCTACCTTTGCATCCCCTTGGTAGCCTCGGGCAGGGTCATGGGATTGGTGAATCTGCAGGCCTTCCGACCGGGGCATTTCGGCCTAAACGCTCGGCGGGTCGCCGAGGCTTGTGTCTCTGTGGCGGCAGCCGCTTTGCAGGCCCTTCGCGCCTTGCATTTAGCCAAGGAAGAGGCTTTGCGGGATGGTTTAACCGGCGCATTCAACCGTCGCTTTCTGACCGAGGTAATCACCAAGGAAATCGACCATGCGCGCCGAGGTGCCTTGCCTCTTTCGGCCCTGATGTTCGACATCGATCATTTTAAAAAATTCAACGACCAGTTTGGCCACGAAGGTGGCGATCGTGTGCTTCGGGCCTTTGCTCGCTGCCTGCAAGAGCAGGTTCGCTTAGGTGATGTCGTGGCGCGCTATGGCGGTGAAGAATTTTCGGTATTGCTGCCGAATACGACCTATGAAGTGGCTCTGAATTTGGCCGAACGATTGCGGAACAGTGTTGAAGCACTCCCCCTTTTGGGCCCCGAATTTCCGCTTGGTTGCAAAATCACGACTAGCATTGGCGTTGCAACTTTTCCCGAGCATGGGGTCGATGGGGATGAGCTCCTGGCCTCTGCCGATAAGGCTCTTTATGGGGCCAAAGGGCAGGGGCGCAATCGGGCCGTTGGTGCGCGAGATATTGGCTGGTAAACACTGGGTTTCTTGACGAAATGCGGCCGGTGGATCATGCTTTCTAGTTCAGGTCTTTGTCAGTTTCATAGCGCGATATCCAGAAAGGTGGAGGGACGGGCCCTGTGAAACCTTGGCAACCTGCTGCGGTCGAGCGTGGTGCCAATTCCCCCCGGAACAGCAGGATTGGGTCCCGGAAAGATGCTGAGCTGTATTGAATCGGCAAAACTGGAAAACTTGGATTTCGTATCCAATCTGTCGTGCAATGGCGCTGCCGGAGCAATTCCCATCCGAGGTTCCATGTCTTCCACATTCAAGGATGTTCTTCAAGCCGGTAAACGTCTTCTCTTTGATGGCTCGGTGTCCACTGTGCTCTACGAGCGGGGCTTGTTCATCAACCGCAGCTTCGACGAAGCCAATCTCGTAACGCCGCAGATGGTGCGCGGCATTCATGAGGTTTATCGCGCAGCCGGGGCTCAGGTTTTGACAACGAATACCTGGGCGGCAAACCGCCCTAAGTTGCATGGCTATGGGCTGAGCGAACAAATGGCGGAAATCAATCGAGCCGGAGCGCGATTGGCACGAGAGGCCATGGGCGAAGGCACCGGCTGGGTGGCAGGCTGCATTGGGCCACTGGGCTTGCGTCTCCAACCCTGGGGTCCTACTTCTCTGGATGAGGCCAAGGGCTTTTTCCGTGAGCAAGCGCAGGCCCTGATTGAGGGTGGTGTCGACCTATTCGTTCTTGAGTCCTTTGCGGATTTGGATGAAATCCATCAGGCCATTTTAGCTATTCAAGAAGCGGGCCCTTACCCCATCGCTGCAATGATGACGCCCAACGATGAGGGGCAAACCATCGCCGGTACTGAGCCCGAGTGGTATGTCTGCAAGTTGGCCGAATGGGGCGCTGATTTGGTGGGTGTGAATGGTGGGAGTGGTCCAGGACCGTTGTTGGATCTCTTGCGGCGCTTCAAGGCGGTGACGGATCGCCCCCTAATTCTTCAACCGAGCGCGGGGCTTCCTCGCGTGGTGGACGGGCGACTGCTTTACATGGCGAGCCCCGAGTATTTGGGTGAATTTGCACGGCAGGCCTTCCAATTGGGAGTGCGAGCCGTGGGTGGGTGCGCAGGCACGACACCGGCACATACGCGCACCATGCGCGGTGCCTTGGCTCAGGAACAGGCCTTCGTGGAGATCAATCCCGAGATTCGGGAGCCAAAGAATGCCCGTGCGAAGGCCGTGGTGCCCTTCGAACAGCGGAGTTCCTTTAGTCGCAAGCTCGCGGAAGGCAGCTTCGTCACCAGTGTGGAACTGGTTCCCCCTAAAGGCACCTGCCCCGAAAAATTGCTGGAAAAGGCCGCTCTTTGCAAGGCGTTAGGGATTGATGCCATCAATGTTCCCGATGGCCCCCGCGCAACGGCTCGCATGTCCGCGCTGGCGGCATGTCTACTGATTGAAAAACAAGTCGGGATCGAGGCGGTGCTTCACTTTGCCTGCCGTGATCGAAACTTACTGGGCATGCAGGGTGATCTCCTGGGCGCTGCGGCCCTCGGGTTGAAAAACCTACTGGCAGTTACGGGCGATCCACCCAAACTTGGTCCCTATCCCCACGCCACCTCGGTTTATGACGTGGATTCCATTGGGCTGGTGAATATGATTGCGCAGCTGAACGCCGGGCTTGACCTGGGCGACAGCAGCATCGGCGCAGCCACGGCCTTCACGGTTGGCGTGGGGGCCAATCCCATGGCCTTGGATCTGGAGCGTGAACACGAACGCTACCAACGCAAGATCGATGTTGGAGCCGAGTGGGCTATTACCCAGCCTGTATTTGACCCAGAATCGCTGTTTCGTTTCATGGATTTCGCTGCACCGCTCGGGATTCCCGTGTTGGCGGGCATTTGGCCGCTCAAGAGTCTGCGCAATGCTGAATTCATGGCCAAAGAGGTGCCCGGTGTGTTCGTGCCAAAGGCGCTGCTTGAGCGTATGGCCTCACGCACCAGCGCCGAGGATCAGCTCAAGGAAGGCCTCGATATCGCCACCGAATTGATCGAACTGGCGAGACCACGCGTCCAAGGTCTTCAGATCAGCGCCCCTCTGGGTCAGGTGGAAATCTTGAAGGATCTCTTGCGGCTTTCAAAAGGAGAGGCCTGATGGTCGATACCGATTTGGTGAAAGTTCATTTCATTCTGGATGATCTCTTGGTGCAGGCGCCCCAAGGCACGCCCTTACAGGAAATTGCGGATCACGCCGGTGCCGATATCACCTTCGGCTGCCGAAGTGGCTCCTGCGGAACCTGTCGAGTGCGGGTGACGAGTGGCCTTGAGGACTGCTCGCCCGCCGAGGCCGAAGAACGTGATTTTCTGGCCTCGCTCGAAGCGCCAGCTGATCATCGACTCGCTTGCCAGGTCTGCGCGAACGGCGATTTGGAAATCGAATATTTGGGGCTGTGAACTGAAAAACGATTCACCACAAAGGACTCAAAGCGCACAAAGAAAAGATAAAGACGGCACAAAGATGGGAAAGAAAGACACAAAGAAGAATGGGTTGGGGTGTCTTGCAATCGGTCGAGTTTGTTGTGGATTGTTTTTTTCGGTGCGCCAGTTATTTCTGAAGTTATTGCCTCCTCTGTGCCTTTCTTTTTTCTTTGTGTCTGTTTTTTCTCTGTGTCCTTTGTGTCCTTTGTGGTGAAAGTCTTTTCATGAACACACTCGCATCCCTTCTCTTAGAACGCCCACTGCTGCTGGATGGCGGCATGGGAACGCAAATCCTTGCTCGAAAGCCAACGGTGGATGATTTCGGCGGCTTGCAGCTCGACGGCTGCATGGAAATTTTCAACGAGCGTCGCCCCGAGTGGATCCGCAATATCCATGCGGCGTACTTCGACGCCGGGGCGGATGCAGTGGAGACCAACACCTTCGGCGCCAACGATGTGGTGTTGGGGGAATTTGCCATCGCTCATCGCACGGAAGAAATCAATCTCTTGGCGGCCCGGTTGGCCAAGGATGTGGCTCGAAGCTACGATCGGACCCGTTTTGTGGTGGGGTCCGTGGGGCCTGGCACCAAGCTGATTACCCTGGGTCACATCGATCCCGATTCGCTCTTTGAGTCCTATCGCGCTCAAGTGCGTGGCCTCTTGCTCGGTGGAGCCGACTCCATTCTCATTGAGACTTGCCAGGATTTGGGTCAGGTCAAGACCACGGTACGAGCGGCCCGGGCGGCCATGGCGGATACAAAAATTCAAAGGCCACTTTGGGTGCAGGTTACGGTGGAAGCCACGGGCACGCTGCTGCTCGGGACGGAAATTTTCGCCGCCCTTACGGCCATCGAGATGCTTGGCGTGGACGCCCTGGGGCTCAACTGCGGTACGGGGCCGGATGAAATGTATGCCCCTCTCGCCACCCTGGCGGAAGCCTCTCCCTTTCTTCTGAGTTGCTTGCCTAACGCGGGAATGCCCGTAAACGAAAGTGGGAATTTGATTTACCCGCAGACCCCCGAGATTTTTGCGGAAAAGGTAGCCGCGGCTGCGAAAACCTTTGGGCTCAATATCGTCGGTGGATGCTGTGGCACGACGCCGGCCCATATTCGCGCCCTGGCTCAGCGCATGGCGAATGTGGGGCTGACCCGACGCACCCCCAGCATGGAGCGCTCGGTCTCGAGCCTTTATCAGGGCGTAACCTTGCGGCAGGAACCACGTCCACTCATCGTTGGCGAGCGGACGAATGCCAATGGGTCGAAGGCCTTCCGTGATGCCCTGGCCAAGGATGATTTCGACGCGCTGGTGGGTATCGCCAAGGATCAGCAGCGCGAAGCGTCCCACATGTTGGATGTTTGCGTTGCCTATGTGGGGCGCGATGAAGTTCGGGATATGGATGAATTCCTGAAACGGTTGGTGACCCAGTGCACCCTGCCGTTGATGATCGATTCCACCGAGCCTGCGGTTATTGAACGTGCGCTGAAACTGGCGCCGGGCAAATGCGTGGTGAATTCCATCAACTTCGAGGATGGCGAAGGTCGTGCGCGACAGATTCTGGACCTTTGCCGAACCTATGGCGCTGCGGTGGTGGCTCTCACCATCGACGAACAGGGCATGGCTCAGACGCTCGAACAGAAGCTCGTAGTGGCCCAGCGTTTGGTGGATCTGGTCATCGGCGAGTACAAGTTCAATCCGTCGGATCTGATCATCGACCCCTTGACCTTTACTTTAGGCAGTGGCGATGAGGCCTATCGGCGTTCGGCCATCGCCACGCTGGATGCCATCCGTGAAATCAAGGCGCGCCATCCTGGCGTACTCACCATGTTGGGCGTATCCAATGTGTCCTTCGGACTCAAGCCAGCGGTTCGCCACGTGGTTAATGCGCTCATGCTCTATCACGGTGTTCAGGCGGGGCTGGATCTGGCCATCTTTAATTCCGGCAAGGTCATACCCGTGGCACGAATTCCGGAAGATCAACGGCGCGCAACGGAAGATCTGCTCTTTGATCGACGCAGTGAAGGCTACGACCCGCTGAAGGTTCTGCTCGAAATCTTTGGCAACGGGAAGGTCGCCGATATGACGGCTTCCTCTCTGGAGGCCATGGATCCCTCTGCCCGCCTTCGTCAGGACATCTTGGATGGCGAAAAACAACGCGTGCTCGGCGATGTGGATGAGGCGCTGAAGTTCCATGACCCCCTTCATCTCATCAACGAAGTTCTGCTGGGGGCAATGAAGGAAGTGGGCGAACGCTTCGGCGCCGGAACCATGCAATTGCCCTTTGTACTCGAAAGCGCCGAAACCATGAAGGCTGCCATTTCGCGCATTGAGCCCTTGCTTCCCAAGGAGTCGAGCACTTCGAAGGGGCGGATTGTCTTGGCCACCGTTAAAGGCGATGTTCACGATATTGGTAAGAATCTCGTGGACATCATCCTCAGCAATAACGGTTATGAAGTGGCGAACCTGGGCATCAAGCAGCCCGTGGAAGCGATCATGGCTGCAGTGGATCAAGCGCCGACACTGGCCGTTGGGTTATCGGGCCTGCTGGTGAAATCCACGGCGATCATGCGGGAAAACCTCATCTCCATGGCCGAAAAGGGCTATACGCTCCCGGTCATTCTGGGTGGGGCTGCCCTGACCCGTGATTTTGTGGAGCAGGAATGTCGACCACTCTATAAGGGCCCCGTTCGCTACGCAGAGGACGCCTTCGAGGGGCTTCGGATTCTCGATGCTTCCCGCAGTGGGGACTTGGCGGAGCTCGAAGTGCCCGTCCAGGCTTCAAAAATTACCGTATTGCGCCGTGGCGAAGCCTCGGTTCCTCTCACCCCCGAAGGCCGCAGCTCCTGGGTTAAACGCTCAGACACGATTCCTGAACCACCCTTCTGGGGTGTTAAGGAAGTGGCTCACGGCCCCGAAGATCTTTTCGAATTCTTGGATACTTTCGTGGTGATTCGAAATCGGTGGTCCTTTACTCAGGGCCAGCTCTCAGATGCGGACTTTGATCAGGTAATCAAGGGAAAGGCCGAACCGCTGCTCGCCTCTTGGAAACAGCGACTCCTCGCCGAGCCGTTGCTTCGCCCGCGGGCCCGGTACGGCTATTTTCCCGTCCAGGCTGCGGGGGATGTGCTGAAGGTCTTCGCACCGGATCGTAGTCAGATTCTCAGTGAATTTGTGCTCCCGCGACAGGCGGCGGGTCGGCGCCTGTGCATTGCCGATTACTTCGAGCCTGTGGGCAGCTCTCGCTTCGATGTCATGGGGTTGCAACTAGTGACCCTGGGTCGTGAAACCGCTGAGCATGCGGCCAAGCTGTATGCCGCGAACCAGTATTCGGACTACTTCTCCTTTCATGGTTTGGCCACGGAGCTTACGGAGGCCTACGCCGAGTTGATCCATTCCCAAATCCGCCGCGAGCTGGGAATCCACCAGCGGGACGCAAAACAACTTCGCCAGCTGTTCAGTCAGGGGTACCAGGGTTCCCGATATTCCTTTGGTTATCCCGCCTGTCCCGACCTGGAAGGCAACGTCCCAATCCTGGAGTTGCTGCAGGGAGCCGAGCTCGACGTGGAAATCACCGAGGGCTTCCAAATGGTGCCAGAGTACACCACCAGTGCCTTGGTGACCTGGCATCCCCAGGCGAGGTACTTCGCCGTCTAGCGCTGCTTTGAAAGCCACTCCGCAAGCCGATGATGGAACCGATCTGGATTCAGAAGGTCATCCGTGCAAAGGCGGGCGGGGCAGGGCTCTCTTAGGGTGAAGATCAGAATTGGTCCCGGGGAATTGGCGGGCTTGGGTTCGGGTCGCGAGGGCGGAGATACGCTGCGGATCTTCCTTGGAATGGCCACGCACATTTGGGACTCCTGGGCGGCGTATCCCATTAAAGATAGGCATCTGCCACACTTACGCCATGGCTCGTATTTTTCAGACCCCCGTGGCGCCCCTCTTTCCTTTGGAGGGCCCGGTGCGCGTCATGCTCTTCGGGGAAGCTCCAGGACCCCTCGGGGCCGATAAGAGCGAGATTCCGTTTTGGGGTGATCGGGCCGGCCTTTTGGTCTACCGAGCCCTGGAAGTAGCCAACCTTGCCGAGGTTCCGCCCGAAGCCTACGAGGACTGGGATGGGGCCCGACTGAAGGCGCAAGGACTCTCGCCAACCCTTCATAGCGCTGCCTTGAGCAACGCTTTCCCGAGCTGCCCCACCCGCGATGGTCAGACCTTTAAGGCCCCCACGGATCGCGAGTTGTCTTCCACGGAAAATCTCGCCCGGATCGCTCTGGAACTTTCCCTAGCGGCCTCGAGGTGCACGGGCACGTTGCGGGTAATCGCCATGGGAAAACGTGCCGAGTGGTTGTTTCGGCGCCTAGCAGGAGTTCCGCCCTTCGACTTTTTTACCCTGCCACACCCCTCGGCCCAAGGACTGCTGCAGGCCGCACCAGACAAAGGTAAAGGGCTGCGGTTAGCAGATCTTCAGGCGGCCTGGGAGCGAAGGCTCGGGGCACTCTTATCGCTTGAGCCCTGATTGGTTTGTTGATTTGGCGCTACGATAGTCCTAACAAATAGGAAGAAACAGAACCACTTGGATGGGCCTGCTTTGGGCTTCGGGAGGTTGTTTATGGGCACAAGGAGCATGCTGTTCGGAGCCGCGTTTCTCCTCATCACAACAATGGTTTTTTTCCTTGCCTCGAACCAGATCGGATTCGCACAAGACCCCATGCCAGCACGGAAGGCGCACGCCCTCTTGTTGGCGAATGTGCTCGGTCCCTTGACGGATCCCGCCGATTACCTTGTGAGCGAAAAATTTGACGGGGTGCGAGCAACTTGGGATGGGAAGACGCTTAAATTTCGCAGTGGCCGCGTGGTTTCCGCACCTGCTTGGTTCACGAAAAAACTCCCCGTCGACCCTCTCGATGGAGAATTGTGGTTGGCTCGGGGACGCTTCGAGGAGCTTTCCGGTTTCGTTCGTAGGCTTCAACCCGTAGACGCTGAATGGCGGCAAATCCAGTTCCTGATTTTCGAATTACCCGATGCACCTGGAACCTTCATGGACCGCGCCCAGCGCATTCAGGAGATCGTTGCTGCGGCCAAATGGCCCCAACTGATCGCCATCCCACAGTTCCGGGTGGCGGATCGCGTGGAACTCCAGCACAGGCTGAACAAGGTGATTCTCGCAGGGGGTGAGGGGTTGATGCTTCACCTTGCGAAGGCGCCCTACGTAACAGGGCGGAGCGACGTGTTGCTGAAGCTGAAACCCTTGGACGATACCGAAGCCGTGGTCGTGGAGCATCTGCCCGGCAAAGGGAAATTCGTCGGTTTGATGGGAGCCTTGCGTCTCGAAATGCCCGATGGAAAGCGCTTCGTTTTGGGCACAGGGTTTTCGGATGCGGTCCGCCGGAATCCGCCCCCGGTCGGAACCCTCATTACCTACACCTATCGAGGATTTACGAAGAATGGCTTGCCGCGCTTTGCGAGCTACTTGCGGGTGCGCGACACGTTTTGAGAGTGCGGACTTCCCTTGTCATACATCACATCAGGGCTGCCCACGGTAATTTTTAATGGGCATTTTGGACGTTTGATGATCTTCTAGGAGGTCGCGCAGCGTTTCGATGAACGCCGGGCATGGAGGTGCATATGGCACGTTTAGACAAGACTTGGAAGGCCGAGGCCGAAGACACAGCGCTGGCCGCCGAACTTCATACGACCCTAGGGGTTAGCCACCGCCAGGCCAAGGGCTTAGTGGACGCGGGTTGCGTGAAGGTGAATGGCACCGAGGCTCACAGTTCCGGCCTGCGCCTGAAGGCCGGAGATGTTCTCGAAGTTGGTTTTGATCCCGCGCGCGCCTACCAGGCACTGCCAAAGCCGAGAAAAGCCTTGGACGAATCTGGATTTCGCGTGTTGCACGAAGATACGCACTTGGTTTTCGTAGATAAGCCCGCCGGCCTCCTTACGGTGCCTGCGGAGAAGGGCCACGAGGACAATCTGGCGGAAGCGCTTACGGATCATTACCGTCGGCGCGGCTTCAAGCGCTTTCATCTTTTCATCGTTCATCGCTTGGACCGGTTCACCTCGGGCGTGTTGGTCTTCGCCAAAACACCCGAAGCGCTCCACGGACTGAAGACGCTTTTTGGCGCGCATAAATTGCAGCGAATGTACAAGGCGATCCTGGTGGGTGAGGTTCCCGAGAACCAGGGCACGCTCTTGGGTCATCTCGTTGAACGCAAGGACATGAAGATGGCTGTGGTCCAGCCTCACAAGGATGACGTCAAAGGCGCTAAGTCGGCCGTTACGCACTACCGCGTGCTGGAGCGCCTACCGGGGCATACGGTGGTGGAAGTTAAGTTGGAGACGGGTCGCCGAAACCAGATCCGCGTGCAGTTTGCGGATCGAGGATTTCCCCTTTTGGGCGATCAGGTCTATGGCCAGAAGAGTGAATTATTGGACCGTCAAGCCTTGCATGCCGAGGTCCTGGGCTTCCGCCATCCCGTGACCGATGAACAAGTCACGGTGACCTCGCCCCTGCCCAAGGACATGGAAGCCGCACTCAAAGCCCTGCGCACGCATCGCCGAGTGGAGCGTGCCGAGGCTGGGGTTCAAGGGGAAGAAGGCATCTACAAGCCCAAGATCACCAATGCTCGGAAGTTTGATCGTGTGCAGCGAGCCCACCGCTTCGGCGGCGACAAGCTGGACGCTACGCCGCAATCCGAACGAACGGAACAACGGCAGGACCGACCCGAGCGACAGGATCGCCCAGAGCGAGGCACGCGTCCCCAGGGCTCGCGGCCCACGGGAGGCCGACCCAAGGCTTCCACCGGTGGACGGCCTGCCCCCCGCACGAGCACTGCGCCCGTGGGTCGAGCCAAGC
>JFJP01001391.1_pt1 | contig 10955 bp, 11 predicted proteins | sample 431651 | NCBI WGS metagenome assembly JFJP01 (sample SAMN02602958, study PRJNA72255) | Microbial mat metagenome, whole genome shotgun sequencing project. | biome: fresh water; feature: sink hole; material: water; isolation source: purple microbial (photo- and chemosynthetic) mats found in...
CTTTTGAAATTGAATTCTTATCTTTGTAAAAATTCTAATTTTATGCTCACCATTGATCCAAAAGAACTTTCTCCAATGAAATTGCAAGGCTATTTGCAAAGTGCTATTGCGCCAAGGCCAATTGCATTTGCAAGTACCATAGACAAAAACGGAAAGCCCAATTTATCGCCGTTTAGTTTTTTCAATATTTTTAGTTCAAATCCGCCCATTTTGGTTTTTTCACCCGCACGAAGAGTTAGAAACAATACAACCAAACACACTTTAATTAATTGTGAAGAAACACGTCAAGTGGTTATTAATGTGGTAAATTTTGATATAGTACAACAAATGTCTTTATCAAGTACTGAATATCCAGAGGGTGTCAATGAGTTTGTAAAATCGGGTTTAACGCCAATTCCTTCAGAAAAGGTAAAACCGTATCGCGTTGCAGAGAGTCCGGTGCAATTTGAATGTAAAGTCAATCAAATTATTCCTCTTGGAACCGAAGGTGGTGCAGGAAATATGATTATTTGTGAAGTAGTTAAAATGCACATTAGCGAAGCAGTATTAGATTTAGAAGGAACTATTGATCCAATGAAAATTGATTTGGTTTCAAGATTAGGAGGCAATTGGTATTCGAGAGCCAATCAAGGACTTTTTGAAGTAGAAAAACCATTGGCAACTTTAGGGATAGGAGTAGATGCCATTCCAGAATTTGTGAAAGAAAGTCCTGTTTTTAACGGAAATGATTTAGGAAAATTAGGAAATGTAGAAGCATTGCCAACAAACGAAGAAATTACTATATTTGTAAAACAAAATTTTGAAGTGAAAGGTGTTTTAAGTGCTGATGATGAAGTAAAAAAACACCAATTAGCCAAAGAATATATAGATAAAAACGAGGTGCTTACCGCTTGGAAAGTGCTTTTAGCAAAACAATAAACATTAATACTATTATGGAAGTTTCAGGAAAAGTAAAAGTAGTAAGCGCAGAAATTCAAGTTAGTGCTACTTTCAAAAAAAGAGAATTAGTGGTTACAACTGATGAGCAGTATCCACAAACAATAATGATTGAATTTGCTCAAGACAAATGCGATTTATTAAACGCATGTGCTGTTGGTGAAGAAGTGAAAGTTTCTATCAATTTGAGAGGAAGAGAATGGGTTAATCCACAAGGTGAAACAAAATATTTTAATTCATTGCAAGGTTGGAGAATTGAAAAAGTACAACAAACAGCTCCAGCAGCAGCGCCACAAATGCCTCCTATGCCTGCAGCAGAAGCCTTTGCTCCAGCAACTGATTTTAAAGAAGAAGAACACGACGATTTACCTTTTTAATTAAAAGGAAAATTCCAATTTTTAAATTCCAAATTCCAATGTAGCACATCTTATTTGGAGTTTGGAATTTATTTTTTGGAATTTATAATTTTACCCTATGTATTTCCTAACCAAAGAACTATATTTTCCTCCAGTAGAAGAAGCTTCCTATGAAGGTATATTGGCTGTTGGCGGTGATTTGTCTGTAGAACGCTTGTTACTTGCCTACAACAATGGAATTTTTCCTTGGTTTGATGCCGATGAACCCATTCTTTGGTGGGCACCAAGCGAACGAATGGTGGTAAATCCGAATGATTATAAAGTTTCTAAAAGTCTTAGAAATAGTATTAATCGAAATATTTTTGAAGTCACTATCAATAAAGATTTTGAATCGGTCATCAAAAATTGTCAAGAAATAGAAAGAAAAGGTCAAGATGGAACTTGGATTTCTGATGCTATTATTGAATCTTACACAAAATTACATCAATTAGGAAAAGCAAAATCATTTGAAGTATGGCAAAAAAACGATTCTCAATCAAGTTGTGAATTGGTTGGCGGATTGTATGGAGTAGATTTAGGTCATGTTTTTTGTGGCGAAAGTATGTTCTCTAAAGTGTCAAATGCCAGTAAAGTAGCTTTTGTGAAATTGATAGATTATTTAAAACAAAACAACTATAAACTGTTAGATTGCCAAGTGCACAACGACCATTTAGAAAAATTAGGAGCTTTTGAAATTTCTAGAGAATCTTTTATGAGGATTTTGAAGTCAAACTAATTAATTACCATAATTTATTTTATCTCGCAATATGCTATAATTTTCATTAAATAAGCCAATAGATTTTCTTAAAGAATCTATTTTTTAGGATTTGACAAGGATTTTTTTTGACTATTTTATCTACCCATTTGGTATTACAATAGGTGTCATTAATAGTTAAGTTTGAATATTTTTTTAATAGTCGTAAAAAAACCAATTTTTGTGTAACAGAAATTGCAATTGCTATACTAATCATACTATCAACTAAAATTATAATAGTTTTTATGAAAAAATCTTTAATCGCTTTAAGTTCATTGCTTATGCTTGGAGGAACAGCTCATGCCCAAAAGGTTGCTTTTGAGGAATATGACTTAGCCAATGGAATGCACGTTGTTTTACACAACGATCAATCGGCACCAGTTGTAATAACTTCGGTTATGTATCACGTAGGTTCAAAAGATGAAAATCCTGAAAGAACAGGTTTTGCCCACTTTTTTGAACATTTATTGTTTGAAGGAACCCAAAACATCAAAAGAGGTGAGTGGTTCAAAATTGTAACCGGAAATGGTGGAACAAATAATGCCAATACTTCTGATGATAGAACGTACTACTTTGAAGTTTTCCCATCAAACAATTTAGAATTAGGTTTATGGATGGAATCTGAACGATTAATGCATCCAGTAATTAACCAAATTGGGGTTGATACTCAAAATGAAGTTGTTAAAGAAGAGAAACGTCTAAGAGTTGACAACCAACCTTATGGTAGCTGGATCGCTCAAGTAAAAAAGAATTTATTTAAAAACCATCCTTATCGTTGGGCAACCATTGGTTCAATGGAACATTTAGATGCAGCAACTTTAGAAGAATTTCAAGCATTTAATAAAAAATTCTATGCTCCTAAAAATGCGGTACTTGTAGTTGCAGGGCAATTAGACATTGCAAAAACTAAAGAATGGATTGAAAAATATTTTGGACCAATTCCAGCTGGTGAAAAACCGGTTAAGCAAACATTTGTTGAAGAACCAATTACACAACAATTAAATGCTACATATGAAGATCCTAATATTCAAAAACCAATGGTGGTTGCTGCCTACAGAACACCATCAATGAAGACTAGAGATGCAAGGGTTTTAGATATGATTTCTACTTTATTGAGTGATGGAAAAAGCTCAAGATTGTACAAAAAAATTGTAGATGAAAAGAAAATGGCTCTTCAATTAAGTTCATTCAATTACAGTCAAGAAGATTATAGTTCTTATATGATTATCGGAATACCTCAAGGCGAATTTACTTCGGCTGATTTAATTAAAGAAGCCGACGTAGAAATTGTAAAACTTCAAACAGAGTTAATTTCTGAAAATGATTTGTTAAAATTAAAAAACAAATACGAAAATAATTACGTAAACGGAAATTCAAGCGTTGAGGGTGTTGCAGAAAATTTAGCTACATATTATATGTTGTATGGCGATATTAATTTAATTAATACAGAAATTGAAATTTACCGTTCAATTACTCGTGAAGAAATTAGAGATATTGCTAAGAAATATTTGAATCCAAATCAAAGATTGATTTTAGATTATGTTCCTGCAAAAGACAAAGCTGACTCGAACGAAAGTGAACAGGCGAAGCAAAATAAATAAACTTACACAAAATGAGAAAATTACTAATCATATTATCAAGCTTGTTTTTAACTATCGCTATGCAAGCACAAGACAGATCACAACCTAAACCAGGACCAGCTCCTACTATTAATATTAAAAAACCAGTTTCATTTGTTTTACCCAACGGATTGAAAGTTTTGGTTGTAGAAGATCATAAACTACCTAGAGTTTCATTCAACCTTTCTATAGACAATGCTCCTTATGCCGAAGGCGATAAAAAAGGGGTAGATGAATTAACAGGTTCATTAATAGGAAATGGGTCTAACACCATCAGCAAAGATGCCTTCAATGAAGAAATAGATTTTTTAGGTGCGGACATAAATTTTAGTACAAATGGTGCTTTTGCCAGCGGATTATCTAAATATTCAAAAAGAATTTTAGAATTAATGGCTGATGGTGCATTGAACCCAAACTTTACTCAAGAAGAATTTGATAAAGAAAAAGAAAAACTTATTGAGGGATTAAAAACACAAGAAAAAAGCGTTCCTGCTGTTGCCGGAAGAGTTGAAAACGTATTGGTTTACGGAAAAAACAATCCAGCTGGCGAGTATTTATCAGAACAAACCATTAATAATGTCTCTTTATCTGATGTAAAAACTAATTATAGCACTTATTTTGTTCCAGAAAAGGCATATTTGGTAGTTATTGGCGATGTTAAGTTTAAGGATACTAAAAAATTAGTAGAAAAACTTTTTGGTTCTTGGGTAAAAGCTAAAGCACCTCAAATTACTTACAACACTCCAAGTAACGTTCAATACACACAAATTAACTTTGTGGATATGCCAAATGCAGTTCAATCTGAAATTTCTTTAGTGAATACAGTAAATCTTAAATTGTCTGACCCTGATTTTTTTCCGGTTATAGTAGCAAATCAAGTTTTAGGTGGAGATTTTAATAGTTATTTAAACATGAATTTACGTGAAGCGCACGGTTGGACTTATGGTGCCCGTTCTAATGTAGGTTCAAGTAAGTATATGGCTAGTAAATTTAAAGCAAATTCACAAGTAAGAAATGCTGTTACGGATAGTGCTGTTGTTGAATTTTTAAAAGAAATTAAAAGAATTAGAACAGAAAAAGTTTCAGAGCAAACATTAAACGATGTAAAAGCTGGATATGTTGGACGATTTGTAATGCAAGTTGAAAAACCTCAAACAGTAGCTCGCTATGCTTTAAATATTGAAACAGAAGGTTTACCAGCAGATTTCTATGAAAACTACATCAAAAACATTCAAGCAGTAACTGCTGACGATGTTATGAGAGTTATGAATAAATATGTGCTTGAAGATAACTTAAGAATTATAGTTACTGGTAAAGGTTCAGAAGTTATTCCTGGTTTAGAACGATTGAAAATACCAATGTTCTATTTTGATAAATTCGGAAATCCAACACAGTAAAAACAGTTATGGATAACTATATCAAAGCTATTGGTGGAGATAAAGCAGTTGCAGGCGTAAAAACTATTTTCTTTACAGGTTCTTCAGAAATTGAAGGTGCTCCAGCTCCGTTATCTTATGTTGTGAAAAAAGACGTAAAAGGAAAAACATTATCTAAACTAGAATTAGTTGGAATGATGGAACTTTCTAAACAAGTTATTGGAGATACCAACGGATATATTTCAACACAAGGTCAAAAGAAAGATTTAACTCCAGAAGAATTTACAGAGAAAAAACCTTTAGCAACAACGTTCGAGGAATTGGCATTAGCTAAGAAAGCTGACGTAATTATAGATGGAATAGAATCAATAAATGGTGTTGATGCTTATGCTATAAAAAATGGTAAAACAACTATTTACTATGATGTAAAAACAGGTTTAAAACTTTTATCTTCAACAACATCTGAAAGAAATGGTCAAAAGATGACTTCTACAATTACTTTCAATGACTATAAAGAGGTAAAAGGAATTAAAGTTCCTTTTAATATCATTATGTCTCAAGGTAGAGATATTGACATCAAAATTTCTGAAGTAAAAATCAACGAAGGTGTAACCGATGCTGATTTTCAATAATTAGGTATAAATAATAAAGTTAAAAACCGTTTCATGTTATGTGAAACGGTTTTTTTTATGTTTTTGATTAGCTTATCATTTCACAAAAATATTCTATAGTATATCGAGACAATATATTGAGTACAATTTATACCAATACTCTTTAAAAATAGTCCAAAAGTTTATGGTATAATGCCGATTATGTATTTTTATATATTGTCTATCGTCATTAACCATTTTAAAATTACAATGGGTTTTTTTGTGTAAATTGAATTAGATTTTTTATGCTACCAAAACCCGCAACTCGCAACCTACTTCTTACTAGAAAGATAAACTCCAATCAAAATAATAAAAGCTCCAATAAATTGTATTGGGGTTAGCATTTCATTGTCTAATAATCCCCAAAAGAAAGCCACAACCGGAATTAAATATGTTACAGAAGTGGCAAAAACAGGCGATGACATTTGAATCAATTTAAAGAAAATAATATTCGCAATTCCTGTTCCAACAACGCCAAGAATGATAATGTAAATCATCGAATTTTGAACTTCTGCATTTTCTACAACAGATAAAAAGTTGGTTGAGAATAAAACGATCAAAGCCGGAACCAACATCACTAAAAAGTTTCCTGTAGAAATACTTAAAGGTTTAACATCAGATAAATGTTTTTTAAGCAAATTAACATTCGTTGCATAACAAATAGAAGCCACAAGAACCAAAACAGTGTACCAATAATTCTGATTAGGATGATTCATTGCGCCATTGACAATTAGTAAAAGTGTTCCAATTAAACCAATGATTACACCAAAAACTTGGGTTCGTTTAAAGCTTAAACCAAATGCTAATCCACCAATAATTAAAGTGTTTAAAGGTGTTAGTGAATTTAAAATTGAACTCACAGAACTACTAATTTGTGTTTGTGCAATAGCAAAAAGAAATGCCGGAATAAAAGTGCCAAACAATGAAGTTAGCGCAATATACTTCCATTGATGTTGCTTGATTTCAGTAATGCTTCTAAATCCGATGATGATTAGGAATATAGCGGAGAAAATTATTCTTAAAGAACCCAATTGCATTGGCGATAAACCAACCAATCCTTTCTTGATTAAGATAAAAGAACTTCCCCAAATCAAGGCAAGAACGGTTAAAAACAACCACTTTAATGTATTTGTTTGCATAGCATTTTTTTAGCACCACAAAATTGACATAATTTTATGAATTGTGGCATAAAAAAAGTTGTAATTTTGTAAAAACAATTAAGAGTCAAAAATTTTAAAACATAAATACAATGAGAATTTCAAAAGGAATTGTTGGTTTAGCATTGGCATCAGTGCTTTTTGTAGGATGTAAAAATACAGATAGTAAACCAACAGAAGTAAAAGAAGAAGCTACAGCAAAAAAGGAAATTGCAGCTGCAACAAAACCTGAAACAGCAACATTTCATATTGAAGGAATGACTTGCGCAGTAGGATGTGCTAAAACTATCGAAGAAAAATTAGCCGAAATGGAAGGCGTTCAAAACGCAAAAGTAGATTTTGAAACAAAAACGGCTACGGTAAATTTTGATTTAGACAAATTAAAATCAGACGATTTAGTAAAAGCGGCAGAATCTTGCGCTGATGGTAAAACGTATAAAGTTTCTGATGTAAAACTTGGAAAAAAAGCTTAATTATTATTTCAAATTAATAAAGAAGGATTCGTAATTGCGAATCCTTTTTTGTTTTACTTCCATTTCAACGATTCCATCAAATTTTGCATATCATTTTTAATGTAATCTGCAGCTGGCATTATCGAGTCGTAGTTGGGTTTGGCATAAAAATAAACCGAACCTGTCAAGAAATGTTTGGTGCTATCGGTTACATAAAATTGTGAATTGGTAGCAGCATTTCCGCCAACACGATAAAACATTCCGTATACTTTTTTTTCCGTGTTCATGAAAGGTTGTTCTAAGATGTCGTCGGCTTTAATAACGTGCTCGTAAGTTAGTTTTTGAGCGTCACGAAGTAGTTTATCAATGTTGCCATTCACTGGTTTGTAGGTTAAAAAAATCGTAGCTTTCATCTTTGGATAAGTTATTGTAAAACCACAATCGGTTTTTTCTTTTATCACAGCTTCGGAATTGATATTGAAGGTAAACGGACAATGGTTTTCAAAAGCAGCATATTCTGCCACCTGATAATCCAATCGCAACTGGCTTGAAGGTTTTGGCAAAACATCGTCTTTGCAACTTGTAAAAAAAAGTGTGCTAAAAGCTAAAGTTAATCCTATTATATAATGAAATGGTTTACGCATCAATGGTAACTTTTATTTGTTTAACTCGTTTTTTATCAACAACTTCTATGGTAAATAAGCAGTTTTCAAAAGGTATTTTTTGTCCTTTTTTTGGAAAATTCCCTACTATTTCTAAAATAAATCCGGCTAAGGTTTCGGCTTCGCCTTTTCTTATTTCAAATAAATCTTCGTTAACATCAATAATTCTGTAGAAATCCTTTAGGTTAATTTTACCTTCAAATAAGTAATTTCTATCATCAATTTGAGAAAAATTAATATTTTCATCATCAAACTCATCACTAATATCTCCTACAATTTCCTCAATAACATCTTCAAGAGATACAATTCCCGACGTTCCTCCATATTCATCAACCACAATGGCCAAATGACTTTTCATGCCTTGAAAATCTTTCAATAAATCATCAAGTTTCTTGTTTTCAGGAACAAAAAAAGGTTCACGAAGTAAGGTTTTCCAATCAAATTCTTTTTTATTAATGTGCGGAATCAAATCTTTAATAAACAAAACGCCTTCTATGCGGTCAATATTGTCCCTATAAACAGGAATTCTTGAATATCCTTTTTCAACAATCTTTGGAAAAATCTCGGCAAAAGTTTCTTCAATGTCTAAGGCAAACAAATCAATTCTCGGACTCATAACTTGTTTCGTGTCTGTATTTCCAAAGGAAACGATGCCTTCAAGTAGTTTTTGTTCTTCGTGAGAAGTATCTTCTGTTGAAGTCAATTCTAAAGCTTGCGATAATTGATCTACAGAAAAATTGGTTTTTTGTTTGCCTAATTTCTCTTGAATAAAATTGGTTAAAGATCGAAGAGGTATGCTTATTGGCGACAATATTTTATCTAAAATCAAAATGGGATGAGCAATAAAACAAGCAAATTTTACATTATTTCTACTGGCATAAACTTTTGGCAAAACTTCTCCAAAAAGTAATATTAAAAAAGTAACAAGAATTACTTCAACAATGAATTTTAAAACGGTCGATTCAATGGCAGAAAAAACATCGTTTAACGAAAAAGAGAAAAGAATAACAATGCCAATATTGATAAAATTATTTGCTACTAATAGGGTAGCTAATAGTTTTTTAGGTTTTGATAATAATTGGTTAATTACTCCTGATTTAGAACTATTTGTTTTGTTCAATTCATCTAAATCTGTTTGATTTAGAGAAAAAAGTGCCACTTCTGATGCAGAAACCATGGCAGAACAAAAAAGCAAAATTATGATTCCAATGATACCAAAAAGCATGTTGGTGTCAACGGTAGAAAATAATGTAAAACTGGGCTCTGGGTCCAAATTAAATCAAATTAGTTAAACATAAATTAATAAGGCAAATCATTTTCAATGGCCGAATTAGGGGTGTCAAAGTTACTGTTTTTAGGCTCAGTACTTGGAATTTGTTTATTGCCTTCCGTATCTTTTTTCACTGTTAAGAAGGTAAATTCTGTAACTTGAATTTCAGTAGTATATTTAGTAGAACCATCTTCTGCCTGCCATTGGCGCGATTTGATTCTGCCTTCAATATATATTTTATCACCTTTAGTAAGGTATTTTTCACAAATTTCGGCAGCTTTATTTCTAACCACAAGATTGTGCCACTCCGTAGAAGTGATTTTTTCGTTGGTAGATTTATTGATATAAACTTCGTTAGTTGCCAATGGAAAACGCCCAATGCAGTTTCCTCCTTCAAAATAATGCATCTTAATATCGTCACCTAAATGACCAATTAGCATAACTTTATTCAATGTTCCGTTCATAATTCAATAATTTGAGAATTTCAAAATTACAAATTAAATAGAATATTTCTCAATAAAATTATAAATTACTATCGGAAAAGGATAATTTTGATTTTTATTTAATTCAAAGTTTGCCAAAAATTATTTTTTCAAATTAATAATCTACCTTCTTTTTATTATATTTGTTATGTTAAATTTAGAGATATGACTACTATAACGCTTAAAATCAATGAACGGACCAAGAAAGGAAAAGCTTTTCTTGAGATGGCAAGAGCCTTTTCTGAAGATTCTAAAGAAATAGAAATCATAAAGACGCCAAATTCGGCAACTCTGAAAGCAATGAAAGATGCAGAAAGAAGTAAAAATGTTATCGATGTTAAAGATAAAGCTGGACTTTATAAAGAGTTGCGTACATAGATAAGTTAGGTATGTACCATTTAAAAATCACAACAAAATTCAAAAAAGATTTCAAACTCTGTGAGAAAAGAGGATATGATTTAGATTTATTTGATAAAGTTTTAGATATAATTATCATACCTGAAAAGTTAAGTTCAAATTTCAAACAGCACCAATTAAAAGGCAATTATGCAAATCATTGGGAATGTCATATAAAACCTGATTGGTTGTTAATTTGGTTTCAAGATGATGAGAATAAAGAAATAACTCTTGTTAGAATTGGAACACATTCAGACTTATTTTAATTAAATAAACTTCTCAATAAAATTATAAATTACTATAGGAAAAGGATAATTTTTCAAAGAATCTATTTCAATTCCGTTGTTTAATTTATTTGAAACTTTAACTTTGTAAAAATTAATATGCAGTTTTTGATGCGATAACTTGTGAATAATCTGAGTATCATTGTAGGTTGAAATAGCTTCGATTTCTAAATCAGAATAATTCTCTTGTATCATACTTGATAAAGCATCAAAATCAATTTCTTTCTCGGTTTCAATTATAGGAAATTCATATAAATTGTGCCAAATTCCTTTTTTAGTTCTCTTATTAATTAATGTAGTTTCAGAATCATCCAAGAAAATCAAATAATTAAAATATTTATTGGTGACTTTGGTTTTTTTTAATTTTATAGGAAGTTTGGCAACTTTTTTCTTTTGCAAAGCAGCACAACTAGAATTAAAAATACAAACCCCACAATTCGGATTTTTAGGCACACATTGCAAAGCTCCAAATTCCATAATTGCTTGATTGAATAACGCTGGAGAATCATTCAAAATCAACTC